>ERZ1673697.305-NODE-305-length-78791-cov-31.901951_pt1 | contig 78791 bp, 78 predicted proteins | sample MGYA00580227_ERZ1673697 | MGnify/ENA primary metagenome ERZ1673697 (study PRJEB41218, sample SAMN15661759) | gut metagenome | host: Homo sapiens | place: Canada: London | collected 2015-08-20/2019-03-30 | study: EMG produced TPA metagenomics assembly of... | reverse complement strand
AGCGAACTCATTTAGTTTAGCACATCTTCATCCGTTTGTCAAGAACTTTTTTCGAATCTCTTCGAGCTTTTTCTTGAACCCCGTCCGATTTGCTGCGCTCCTCAGAACGCTCGGCTATGATACCATCGAAAAACCAGTTTGTCAACCCTTTTTTTCATTATTTTTCACTCTTTTTTATATTTACTATTACTTGTGTTAATATCGGCACGACACCCCAAAATATAGCCGCTCCCACAGCCCAGCTCCAGATCGGCAGCCGGTACGCCAGAAAGCTTCCGCCAAATGCCAGCAGGCAGAACACACCTCCGGTGCTTCCCGTGCCATTTTTCCGTCTGACAGCTCCCAGCATGCGTTCTGCCGCACACACCAGCATCGTCAAAAGCGCAAACAGCCCCAAAAGCTGCGCGACTGACAGCAGCAGCTCGAACCGCTGCATGACCGACAGCACAGACAGGCTTTTCGTCAGCGTGAGAAACGGCAGCGGCTCCTGCCGCGCCAGCTCCGGCGACAGGCAGGCCGCCGTCAGAAATGCCGGGACTGCCGGAAGAAGCGCAGATGCTGCCGCCGTACCGGGTGAAATGCGCGGTGTTTCCTCCTCCGCCGTGACAAATGCCATGCAGACCGGCCCCAGACACAGGCAGAACGCCAGCGCGGCATCCGCTGGAACGCCCTGCGGGCGGCTCCAATCTGCCTGCACGTGCCGCAGGGATGCTGCGGCAATGACCGCATACAGTCCCGCGAGGCACAACGCAAGCACTGCACAGACGCGTCCTGCTGCCAGCCGTCCTTTTTGTCCGGCCAGCGCCGCCAGCAAAAGCGGGATCGCGGGCAGGAACGGGCCAAGGTCGTCTTCAAACGCGATCTGACCGGCCGCAGCAGCGCCCGAGGCCGCAAACAGCAGCCACAAAAGCTCCGCCGCTGCCATGATCTGTCCGCCAACAGCTCCGAACGCGCGGGCAAACGCCTGCCGCATACACAGGCCGGAGTGCCGCTGCATCGCCTGCTGGCAGGCGGCAAGCGCGCAGGCGAGGATACTCCCGCCCAGCACCCACAGCCAGCCGCAGCCCGGCAGCGCCATCGCCGCCGGAACGCTCAGCGCGCACAGGCTCCACGCGCGCACCTGTCTCGGCGTCAGCTTATCCTGCAAGAATGATCCCTCCGTTTTCCCCCGGCAGCAGAATCGCCGGGTCGAGTGCTTCGCCGCGCAGAAGTGCTGCGTGCGCGTCCGCAAGCGTCACCGCACCGGGGTGCGCCTGCAAAAATTCCACGCAGCCGTCTGCATCCAATGCATCCATCCGCGCCAGATACAGCTTTGCCGCCGGACGGAACTGCCGCTGCCGCACTGCTGCGGGCAGAAGCGATTGTGTGCTTTGCAGGAGAATAATATGCTCCGCCGTGTCCAGAAAGAGCGTGCCCTCCGCCCCTTCCCGCATGGCGGCAAGCGCGTCCGGGAGCGTCGTGCCGGAGCCGGATGCGCCGTTGTCGCTTTCCACGGTGATCCGCCCGTCCTCCTGCGCGATCACGAGCACCTGCGCAGGCAGGAGCTTCGCCGCGTCCGTCCCCGTGCGCGGCAGCATACAAAGGCTGACCACCGACGCGGCCGCCAGCAGCGCGATACTGATTTTATTGAGCATGACCGTCCCCCTGATTTTTCAGATCCTGCGGGTGCAGCGCCGTGTCGCGCCATTTCTGCCGCACCAGAAGCGGGCGCAGCACGGCGCGTCTTGCCCGCGCGTCGGAAAACGGCGCGAGATAGGACACATCCAGACTCGTCAGCCCCGACAGGTGGATCAGCAGTGCAATGCCGCCTGCCGTCAGGGCGAACAGCCCGCCCGCTCCCGCCAGAATCGCCAGTGCGAAGCGCCAGATGCGAACGGCGTCGGACAGATCCCGGCTCGGAAGCGTAAAGCCGCAGATCCCGGCGGAGGCCGTGACGATCAGCGCGGCGGGCGAGACGAGCCGCGCATCGACCGCCGTTGTGCCCACGACGAGGCCGCCGATGATGGAAACCGCCGTGCCGATGGCCTGCGGCAGATGAAGCCCCGCCTCCTGCAAAAGCTCAAACGCGGCAAGCAGGCCCACCACCTCGAAAACCGTATCGAACGGCACCTCGCGCTTGGATTCGATGATCGCCAGCAGCAGCTTTGTCGGGATCATCTCCTGATGGTATGTCGCCATGGCGACATACAGCCCCGGCAGCAGCAGCGCGGCCAGCAGCGCCAGATACCGCAGCACGCGCAGGCAGGACGCCGAGAGATAGTCGACCGCGCGGTCCTCCGTCGATTTCATGAGAATGCCGAGATCGACCGGGGCCAGATACCCCAGCGGCAGCCCGTCGACCAGCAATCCGGCCTGTCCGTTCAGAAGGCCCTGGCAGAAGGTATCCGGGCGCTCGGTGTATTGCAATAACGGAAAGGCTGTCCGGCGGGAACCGGTCACGTATTCCTCGACGCTTGCGGGCGTGAGCATCCCGTCAATGTCGATATTCTCCAGCCGCTTTTCCATGCGCCGGACAAGCTCCGGCGCGGTCAGGTCGGCGAGATAGCAGACCGTGACGGCGGTTTTCGTGCGCAGGCCGACGGTCTTCTGTGAAAAGCGCAGCTGCGCCGTGCGCAGATGGCGGCGCAGGAGGCTGGTGTTGATGCGCATCGTCTCTGTAAACGCGTCCTTCGCGCCCTTGACAGTGTTTTCCGACTCCGGCGCGGAGGGGCCGCGCCGGGCGCTCGTTTTCGTTTCGAAGCAGAGCGCCGTGTCCGTGCCCGGAAAAATGACAGCGCAATAGCCGTGCAGCAGCTTGTCCGCCGTCTGCGCGGGGTCTTGCGTGCGCTCGGCGACGGCGCAGTAGACTCTCGCCCGCTCCGCCTGCGTCAGAACCTCCTGTATGCTCCCCGGCGTGACCGTCTCCATCAGCGGCTTCAGCACCTGCTCGGCGATATCCCCGCCGGAGGTCAGCCCGTCCAGAAACAGCAGTCCCAGCCTCTGCCCGCCGACCGTGATCTGCCGGGTATTGAGATCCGCCGTATCCCCAAAGCACGCCTGCACGTCCTCCATGCCCCAATGCGCCATGGTTTTGCCTCCCGTTTGGATGATTCTTCTGTCATTTTTCCGCAAACGCAGAAAAGTATACCTGTTTTCCGCGTCACAGGTTTGCATATCCCGGCTGTTTGTGGTAGACTATAGCGAAAGCGATTTGAAATCACACATATATAATATGTATCTGGAGATGTACCGCCATGTATGAATTGATTACCGACAAGACGCTTGCGGAATACGAAGCGTTTGTGCAGAGCCACCCGAAGGGCAATTTTGCGCAGAGCAGTCTCTGGGCCAAACAGAAGCCCATGTGGACATGGGACGCCGTCGCCGTGCGCGGCGAGGACGGGAAAATCAAAGGCTCTCTGGCCCTCATGACCCGCAAGGTTCCCGGCATCGGCCGGACGCTGATGTACGGCTGCCGCGGCCCGGTCTGCGATCTGGACGACCGCGAGACGTTTGCCCAGCTGCTGGAGGGCGCAAAAGAACTGGCAAAAAAATATAAGTCCTATGTCATCAAGCTTGACCCGGATGTTCCGTCAAGCAACACCGCCTTTGCCGCGCTTATGCAGTCGTTCGGCTTCCGGTGCAAGGAGGGCGGGAAGAATTTTGAGGCCATCCAGCCGCGCTATGTCTTCCGTCTGAACGTCGAGGGCAAAACGGAAGATGAGCTTATGGCGGCCTTCCACCAGAAATGGCGCTATAATATTCGCCTGGCCGAGCGCAAGGGCGTAAGCGTGAAGATCTGCGGCAAGGAAATGGTCCCGGCGTTCGCCGATCTCATGCTGACGACCGGCGTGCGCGACGGCTTTGTCACGCGCAAGCCGGAGTATTTTGCGAACATGCTCGACAATCTCGGCGAGCATGCGCGGCTCTACATGGCCTTTGACCCCGAGGGAACGCCCATCGCGGGGACACTCGCCATCCACTACGGCGACAAGGTCTGGTATCTCTACGGTGCATCCAGCAACGAGCACCGCAATCTGATGCCCAACTATTTATTGCAGTGGCGCATGATCCAGTGGGCCGTTGAGACCGGCTGCCGCATCTACGATTTCCGCGGCGTGTCCGGAAACGTCTCCGAGGATAACCCGCTCTACGGCCTGTTCCGCTTCAAGCAGGGCTTCGGCGGAGACTTCACCGAGTTCGTCGGCGAAGAGGATCTGGTGCTCTCGCCGGTCATTTACTGGGCCGTGGAGCACGGCACGTCGGTCTTCAAGGATCTTCGCAAGACCGTCTATCTCATCAAGAACCGAGACAAAAAATAACGCAGGAGGCGCAGCATGAAAGCGTATGTCGTCGACTCCGCCGCCGTGCGGAGCAATCTGCAAATTCTAAAGGACCGCGCAGGCAGCGCGGTCCTCTGGGCCGTTTTAAAGGGAGACGGCTATGGCCTCGGCCTTGTCCAGATGGCAGCGATCTGCCGGGAAGCCGGCGTCACGCACTTTGCCGTGACGGAGGTTTCCGAGGTCAGCCGCCTGCGCGCAGGCGGGTTTCAGGATTGTGACATTCTGATGCTCCGCCCGACCGCCGACGCGCAGGAGCTGACGCAGCTTCTGAACCTCGGCGCGATTCTGACCGTTTCGAGCCAGAACGACGCAGCCGTCCTGAACGGCGTGGCGGAAACGCTCGGTGTCCAGGCGCAGGTACACGTCAAGATCGATACCGGCATGGGCCGGTACGGCTTTTTGCCGGACGAGCTGGATCAGCTGCTGCCCATTTTCAAGTATATGCCCGGCCTGCACGTGACCGGCATTTATACGCATCTGCATTCCGCGTTCTGCAATCAGAAAGCAACCATCGTGCAGGCCGAGGCGTTTCAGGGCGTTCTGGACAAGCTGCACGCCGAGGGCTGCGACACCGGCATGGCGCATATGCTGAACTCCGCCGGGCTTTTGAAATACCCCGAATACGCGATGGACGGCGTGCGTGTGGGCTCGGCCATCCTGGGGCGTGTGTCTGTGCGCGGAAATTGGGGTCTTGCCCACATCGGCGAGTGTCAGGCGACGATCGAAGAGCTTCGCTGGCTCCCGAAGGGCCACAGCTGCGGCTACGGCGCGGGCTGGACAGCGAAAAAACCCACCCGCGTGGCCGTTTTTTCCGTGGGCTGGTACCACGGGTTCGGCGTGGAGATGGGAAACGATCTGTTCCGTTTCCGCGACTGCCTGCGCGGCGTTCTGCGGAATCTGAAGCAGATGGTCTTCAAAAAGCATATCTATGTAACGGTAAACGGGAAAAAGTGCCGCGTGCTGGGCCATATCGGCATGCTGCACACGTGCGTGGACGTGACGAAGCTTCCATGCGCGGTCGGCGACACTGCGGTTTTTGACATCAAGCCGCTGCTGCTCAAGGGCATCGAGGTCGTCTACCGGTGAGGAGGGGCCATGTCTGATAAAATTGCCGCCATTGCCACGGGCCGTGCCCGCACGGGCATCGGCATTCTGCGCCTGTCCGGCGACGGGTGCATTGAGGCCGCGGAACAGGTCTTCCGGCTGAACTCCGGAAGGCCGCTGACCTCCCTCCCCGACCGGAAGCTTGCGCTCGGCACGCTTTTCGACGCACAGGGACGGGCCATCGACCACTGCATGGCGTTCATCTCCCGTGCGCCGCATTCGTACACCGGCGAGGATACCGCCGAAATTCAATGCCACGGCTCCCCCGCCGCACTGACCGCTGGACTTGAGGCGCTGTTCGCCGCAGGCTTCCGGCAGGCGCGGCCCGGCGAATTCACACGCCGCGCATTTCTAAACGGCCAGATGGACCTGACGCAGGCCGAGGCCGTGATCGATCTCATCGACGCCGAAACTGCCGACGCGGCGGCGAACGCCGCCGGGCAGGTCGCGGGCGCGATCCGAAAAAGGATCGACCCGATCTATGACAGCTGGGTCGACCTGTGCGCGCATTTCCATGCCGTGCTCGATTACCCCGACGAGGATATCGACCCCTTTGCGCTCTCCGGCTACGAAGCGTCGCTGACGGCAAGCAGCCGGCAGCTTACCGCGCTGCTTGCCTCCTGCCATCGGGGCCGGATGGTGCAGTCCGGCATCAGGGCCGTCATTCTGGGCAGCCCGAACGCCGGAAAATCCAGTCTTCTGAACCGCCTGTCCGGCTTTGACCGCGTGATCGTCACCGACATTCCCGGCACGACGCGCGACACGGTCGAGCAGACCGTCACGCTCGGGCGGCACCTTGTCCGGCTGGTCGACACGGCGGGCATCCGCGACACGCAGGATGTGATCGAAAAAATCGGCGTTGACCGCTCGATGGAGGCCGCGAAGGACTGCGACGCGGCGCTGTTCGTCGTCGACGCGTCCAGACCGCTGACGGACGAGGACCGCCGCGCGATGGGCGCGGCGCTCGAAGCGCCGGAGGCGATCGCGATTCTGAACAAGCAGGATCTGCCCGGCGCGATCGAGCCGTCCGATCTGCCGTTTGCGTACATTGTCCCCATCTCCTGCAAGGACAGCACGGGCTTTGACCTGCTGGAGCAGGCGTTTGATATGCTCTTCCCGGACGATGCGCCGTGCGACGGTTCGCTTCTGACAAACGCGCGGCAGGCCGGTGCCATTCTGCGCGCAAAAAAATCCGTCGACTCCGCCGTGCAGAGCCTGCGTGCGGGTATGACGCCCGACGCGGTGCTGGTCGATCTGGAAGCGGCCATGGATGCGCTCGGCGAGGTCACGGGCCGGACGATGCGCGAGGATATCACGAACCGCATTTTTGAGCGGTTCTGCGTTGGAAAATAAACCACAGAAATCAGGTTTTACTATGATCTATCTCGACAATTCCGCCACCACGCAGCCCTGCCCCGCCTGCGTGCGGGCCATGACAGAGGCGCTCACGGACTGCTGGGGCAATCCGTCGTCCGTCTACGCGCTCGGCATTGACGCCGCCCACCGTCTGCGGCAGGCGCGGCAGGCGGTCGCCGCCGCCCTCGGCGCAGAGCCCGACCGGGTGTTTTTCACCTCCGGCGGCACGGAGGCCGACAACTGGGCCATTCTCTCCGCAGCCGAGCGTCTCGGCAAACGCGGCCGCCACATCGTCACGACCGCCGTGGAGCACCACGCTGTCCTGCACCCCATGCAGAAGCTGGAAGCGAAGGGCTTCGAGGTCACATATTTGCAGCCCGACCACGACGGCAATATTACAGTCGAGGAACTGAAAAAGGCCCTCCGGCCCGATACCATTCTCGTCTCCGTCATGATGGTCAACAACGAGACGGGCGCGGTCATGCCGATTGCCGACATGGTCAAGGCCGTGCGCCGCGCCGCGCCGCTGGCGCTGTTCCATACCGACGCCGTGCAGGGCTTTTTGAAGGTCCCATTCCGCGCCAAAGCGCTCGGCGCGGACATGATCTCCGTCTCCGCGCACAAGATCCATGCCGCCAAAGGCACGGGCGCGCTTTATATCCGTCCCGGCCTGCCCCTCCCCGCGTTTATAAACGGCGGCGGACAGGAGAGCAATTACCGCTCCGGCACGGAAAATATGCCCGGCATCTGCGGCTTCGGCGCAGCCTGCGCCGACACGGATGCAAAGACGGACATGGAACACATGGCGCACCTGCGCGATCTGGCCCGGGAAAAGCTGGCTCAAATTGACGGACTTGTCCTCATCGGCAGTCAGGCCGCGCCGCACATCGTCAACCTGTCCCTGCCGGGCCTCCGTTCACAGGGCATTATCAACTGTCTGCAGTCAGACGGCATCTATGTCTCGGCAGGCTCCGCCTGCTCCAAGGGCCACCGCAGCCACGTGCTTGAGGCCATGCACCTGTCCCCCGCCGTCATCGACGGCTCCATTCGCGTCTCGTTCTCCCGCGACAACACGGAAGCCGACGTTGACGCGCTCTGTCAGGCGCTCCTGCACGCAAAGCAGACGCTGAAGGGCTGAAAACGACACGAATCCCCGCTTGCTTCGCTGAAAACCCCAGTGAAGCAAGCGGGGATTTATTAAGTGCTGCCCCTGTAGGGGTCGATGCCCACATCGACCCATTGGGAAGTTCTGAATTCGCCGAAGATTACCGTAAAAACAGCACATTCTGCCGGGCCGATGCGATGCCCGCAGGCTAGTTTCGAGGCGCAGCCGCGCATAGCGCAGCTCTTAGCGCCGAAGTGGGCATCGGCCCCTACTCACAAAACAGAGCGCCTTCCGCAAAACAGCCGCCTCCGCTCAGTTTTTCAGGCTCTGCATCGGGGCCGGGATCCTGCCGCCGCGGGCGATAAAGTCCGCAGAGGACTCCGGATGCACCGGCATGATAGGCGCTGCGCCGAGCAGGCCGCCGAAGGAGACTTCATCGCCGACCGTCTTGCCCGGAGCCGGGATGAGGCGCACGGCGGTCGTCTTGGAATTGACCATACCGACGGCGGCCTCGTCCGCGATGATGGCGGAGATCGTCTCCGCGCTCGTGTCGCCGGGGACGGCGATCATATCAAGGCCCACCGAGCACACGCACGTCATGGCTTCGAGCTTATCCAGCGTCAGAACGCCGCTTCGCGCGGCGGCGATCATGCCCTCGTCCTCGGACACCGGGATAAACGCGCCGGACAGTCCGCCGACAGAGCTGGACGCCATCAGCCCGCCCTTCTTGACCGCGTCATTGAGAAGCGCCAGTGCCGCCGTCGTTCCATGCGTCCCGCAGGTTTCAAGGCCCATTTCCTCCAGAATGCGCGCCACGCTGTCGCCCACGGCGGGTGTCGGGGCGAGGGACAGGTCGACCACGCCGAACGGCACGCCCAGCCGCCGGGACGCTTCCCGCGCCACCAGCTGGCCCATACGCGTGATGCGGAAGGCCGTTTTCTTGACGCACTCGGCCACCTCGTCAAAGGGCCGGCTCTTGACGCTCTGCAGCGCGTGGTACACCACGCCCGGCCCAGATACGCCGACGCTCACGACCGCGTCGGCCTCGCCCACGCCGTGGAACGCGCCCGCCATGAACGGGTTATCCTCGACCGCGTTGCAGAACACGACGAGCTTCGCGCAGCCAAGTCCATCGCGTTCCTTTGTCAGCTCGGCCGTCTTTTTGATCGCCTGCCCCATAAGGCGCACAGCGTCCATGTTGATGCCCGCCTTTGTCGAGGCGACGTTGACGCTGGAGCAGACCAGCTCCGTCTCGGCCAGCGCCTGCGGGATGGCGGCGATCAGCCGCCGGTCGCCGGAGGCCATGCCCTTCTGCACGAGCGCGGAAAAGCCGCCGATGAAATCCACGCCGCAGGTCTTTGCGGCGCTGTCCATCGCCTTGGCAAACGGAACAAAATCCTCCGTCTCGCACGCACTTGCGACCAGCGCGATGGGCGTAACGGAAATGCGCTTGTTGACGATGGGAATGCCAAGCTCCCGTTCGATCTGGCAGCCTGTCGCAACCAGATGCTCGGCCTGCCGGCAGATCTTGTCGTGAACTTTCCGGGCGCAGGCCTCCGGGTTCGGGTCTGCACAGTCCAGAAGTGAAATGCCCATGGTAATGGTGCGGATGTCCAGATGCTGATGGTCGATCATATCGACCGTGGACATGATATCGGAATGGTTCAGCATGATCTGTCCCCTCCGTCAGATGGTGTGCATGGCAGTGAAAATATCCTGCCGCTGGATGCGGATGGACAGGCCCATCTGTTCGCCCTTTTCTGTGACGCGGGCCTGCACCGTGTCAAATTCCGGCGCGCCTGCCGTCCATTCGACCAGCATGATCATGGTAAACGTGCGCTGCATGATGGTCTGGCTGATCTCCACGACGCTGATGTGGAGTTCTGCCAGCAGCGTGCAGACCTCGGCGATGATGCCGACCCGGTCAGGGCCGACGACAGTGATAATGGCTTTCATGTGTCGTTCCTCCTGTGCGCGGATATGGAAAAGGGGCCGTGCGGCCCCCTTTTTATTTTTAGAATTTCGTATGCTCGGCCAGCCAGTTCTTCAGTTCGCTGATGGGAACGCGAACCTGCTCCATAGAGTCGCGTTCGCGGATGGTAACAGCGTTGTCCGCCGGGGTCTTGTCGTCGCCGACGGTCGCAAAATCGACCGTGATGCAGTACGGCGTGCCGATCTCGTCCTCGCGGCGATAGCGCTTGCCGATGGAGCCGGTGTCGTCGTAGTCCAGCATGAAGTCGCCGCACAGGTCCTGATAGATCTTTCTTGCGGGCTCGGCCAGCTTCTTGCTCAGCGGCAGGATCGCAGCCTTGTACGGAGCCAGCGCCGGATGCAGGTGCAGAACCACGCGCACGTCGTTCTTCGCCTCGTCGATGACCTCCTCGTCATACGCTTCGCACAGGAACGCCAGCGCCACGCGGTCGCAGCCGAGCGACGGCTCGATGACGTAGGGGATATAGTGCTCGTTCGCTTCCTGATCGAAATAGGTCAGATCCTTGCCGGAAGCCTCCTGATGGCGCTTGAGGTCATAATCGGTGCGGTCGGCAATGCCCCAGAGCTCGCCCCAGTCGGTGAACGGGAACGCATACTCAATATCGGTCGTGGCTCTGGAATAGAAGGCCAGCTCCGCCGGCTCATGGTCGCGCAGGCGCAGGTTCTCCTCGCGGATGCCGAGGCTCTTGAGCCAGTTCACGCAGTAGTCCTTCCAGTATGTGAACCATTCGAGGTCCGTGCCGGGCTTGCAGAAGAATTCGCATTCCATCTGCTCAAACTCGCGGGTACGGAAGGTAAAGTTGCCCGGGGTGATCTCGTTGCGGAACGCCTTGCCGACCTGGCAGACGCCGAAAGGCAGCTTGCGGCGGGTGGTGCGCTGGATGTTCGCGAAGTTCACGAAGATGCCCTGCGCCGTCTCCGGCCGCAGATAGCAGGTCGAGGAGGAATCCTCGGTGACGCCGATGGCGGTCTTGAACATCAGGTTAAACTTGCGGATGGGGGTAAAGTCGTGCTTGCCGCAGACGGGGCAGACAATATCCTCATGCTCGGCAATGAACTTGTCCATCTCGTCGAAGCTCATCGCGTCGACGTTGACCTCGTGATGCTCTTCGCCGATGAGCTTGTCAGCGCGGTGGCGGGCCTTGCACGCCTTGCAGTCGAGCAGCGGGTCGGAGAAGCTGGACACATGGCCGGTCGTGATCCACGTCTGCGGATTCATGATAATGGCCGCATCGAGACCGACGTTGTACGGGCTTTCCTGCACGAATTTCTTGAGCCACGCCTTTTTGACGTTGTTCTTGAACTCAACGCCGAGAGGGCCGTAGTCCCAGCTGTTGGCCAGGCCGCCGTAAATTTCGGAGCCTGCAAAGACAAAGCCGCGGTTTTTGCAAAGGGCAATGATCTTGTCCATGGACTTTTCGCTGTTTTTCATCATACTTCTCGTCCTCCTGACGTATATGATCAAGTTTATCCTATTATTATAATGAAAAAGCCCGCAAAGTCAACCGCGCGGCAAAAATTTGAAAGACCAGTTTTGTTTTTCCCGAAAATGTGGTATAATGCAGGAAGCAATTCGGAAAGGACATATCCATCTTGAAAGCAATCGGAAGAGTGATCTTATCGGCGATCCTTCTGGTCCTGACGGGCCTGATGATCGCGTTTGCAAAGGCCGCGCCCAGTGTGGTCTTTTCGTTCTACCCCGCCCTCTCCAGAAGCATCCTGTCGGCCATTTCCTCCGTGTCCGGGCTGATGCCCATCGCGCTGTGGGAGGTGCTGGCAGTCCTGCTGGCGCTGTGGTTTTTCTATACGCTCATCCGCGTGTTCACGGGACGCCGGAGCCTGCTTTGCTGGCTGTCCGGCGTTCTGCTGGGGCTCAGCACGGGCGTGTTCCTGTTCGTTGCCATCTGGGGCCTCGGGCACTTCGGCCCGTCGGTCGATCAGACGCTTGGCCTTGACGTGCGCGAATATTCCAAGCAGGAGCTGATCGCCGCAACGGCCTATTATGCCGCGCAGGCAAACGAATACGCCGAAAAGGTCGAGCGTGACGCAGAAAATCTGACCGTCTATCCGGCGTTTTCCGAGCTTGCAAAGCAGGCCCCCGGCGGCTACGCGGCGCTTGCGCAGCAGTATGATCCGTTCACGGACGGACTCGGGCCAGTAAAGCCGTTGGCTTCGTGGCGGCTGTTCAGCCAGACCGGCACGACGGGCATCTTTATCTGCTTCACGGCGGAGGCCTGCGTCAACCCGGATACGTATACCGTGTGGATCCCCTTTACCATGTGCCACGAGCTTGCCCACCGGCAGGCCGTCACAGCCGAGGACGACGCGAACTTCTGCGCCTATCTGGCCTGCATGGCCTCGGAAGACGACGATTTTCGCTACTCCGGCGCGTTCGGCGCGTATATCTACTGCCACAACGCCCTGTCGAAGATTGACAAGACCGCCGCCGGCCAGATCTGGAGCACCCTGTCAGAAGGTGTCCTCGCCGACATCCGCGCGGCAAACGCACACTACGAGCAGTATGAGGGCAAGGTGCAGGACGCAGCGCAGAAGGTCAACGACACCTATCTGAAGGCCTTCTCTGAGGAATCCGGCGTCCAGAGCTACGGCGAAGCCGCCGATCTGCTGATCGCGTGGTACCTGAAAAATAATGCTTGACAAACGCAGCGGGATCGAGTATAATAACCCCGCTGATGGACAGTTAGCTCAGCTGGTATGAGCACATGCTTGACGTGCATGGGGTCACAGGTTCGAGTCCTGTACTGTCCACCATCAAGCTGAACCAAAAAAGATATCTACGCGAAAAACCCAGAAGTTTCAACGACTTCCGGGTTTTTTGCGCCCAATTTTTGAAGTCGGAAAAAAAGATATCAAAAAGGGTTTTGGCAAAATCAGTGGACTTGTACCTTTACCCAAGGCATTTTGAGCCGCTTTTCCGGAGTTTTTTCGGGAAAGCGGCTCGTTTTTGCTCTCGGCAAAATGTAGAATTTCGACCGGCGTTTTTGTTGGTCTTGCCGAACACCCACTCCAAGCACAGATACCAGCGCGTTAGCCAGCTGTGCGACGTTTCAGACGTTAAGACCGCAGGCAAGCCTCCACCCGCTCCAGGACGAAATCACAGCGTATTGGCGATGCTGGGACGCGAGAAAGCAAACCTCCCGTTGCGCTGGCAACGGGAGGTCGTTTATCTGCTGGCTCTCAGCAGGGCATCAGTTTTTAGTGTCAAGCCCATCATGTCCTTGTGGGCTTCGCGGGTGTCCCGGCAGAGCGGCGAGAGAAATGTCAGCGCGTTCTGAATGCGGCTCAGATCAGACGCAGAGAGTGCGTTCTCGTGCAAATGGCGCAGCACCCGGCGATAGTGCTCATGTGTGATAAGGAAGCACAATCTGTGTAAAATTTTTTCTTGTTCCAGTCAGGGCGTATTTTGCTCTGGCTGGAACATTTTCTTTTGTGCCCCTATGCTGGCAAATCGAGCTTGCCGATGAAAGAGTAGTAGTATATTCAAAAAAGTGCGGTCTTATACTTTAGAACGATTTACATTTTACAAAAATGCGGATATAATTATTATGAATTAGTATGAAGCGAAAAACTTATGATGAGGGGCGCGCCCCTCATCCCGTGGGTACCCACGGGATGATACCGCTCTGTAACCTGTGGACTTTGCCCGCTGTGGTCAGGCGGGCATGAACAAAATTTTGACCACCATACAAAGGAGGATACACCATGAAAAAACGCATTGGAAGTCTGCTTCTTATTCTGGCGCTGTGCTTTACGCTGCTGCCAACGGCGGCATTTGCGGCAGAAACCATGGACACTTGGGATGGAACAGCCGATACAAGCTGGTATGATGAGAATGAAACGAAATTTCATCTCAAAGCAGCCAAGCAGTTGGCAGGCATGGCAAAGCTCGTCAATGATAATACAGCAAATTTTAAGGACAAAACTGTTTATCTTGATAATAACTTGGATTTAGGCGGGCATGAATGGATCTCTATAGGTAACGGAGCCAATACGGCTTGGGGATCATTTCAGGGGATTTTTGACGGACAAAGCCATGTAGTTTATAACCTGTATTCTCATGAGGGCCTAAAATCTGAAAACAAAGACAATAACAATAACTTGTATAGAAATGGTTTGTTCGGTGCTATCTACAATGCAACTGTGCAAAATCTCGGCATTGAAAATGCGGATATCGTGATACCGATGAATGATACCTCCACCTACGGAAAAGGCATTTTGGTGGACTGGATGACCAATTCCACTATTAAAAACTGTTATACTACCGGTTCCATTACCGGCGGTTCTTATATAGAAAAATTCATAGGTGGTATTGCAGGATTTTTAAATGGGAACAACAGTATCAGCCAGTGTTATTCTACCGCTGCAATTACGGGTAACTATGACGGCGAGTACTATAAAGAACAAGAAGGCGGGTTAGAGCCTATGGATTGCTGGGATTCGCTGGGTGGCATTGTCGGAGCCTCGTATACGGGACAGGTGACAATAAGCGACTGTTGGTTTGGTGGAGAAATCGTTGTAAACTCCATTCAGGCTCCCGTTGGCGGTATTATTGGCTTTGGCCAAGGTGTGAGCATGGTCAACTGTCTTGTCGCTACGAAGGGAATCGGCAACGACGGCTTGGAAAACACTTGCTGGTTGGGGTATGTCGTAAATACCGATGCAAAGAATTGTTTCTGGCCTGCTGATGACAGATATGGTTCAAATGTTTCTAATGAACAAAACGGCAACTCAGCCGGAACCGCTACCAACGACTTTAACTCTGACGATGTTCTCGTAGGACTTCAGGCAAAAGCAGGAAGCGATGTAGAGTGGGTATCCGGGATTGGACATCCGACCTTTGCATGGGATGATAATAACATTCTGGCCGACTACACCGCAGTTAATGAAGCGATTGCTGCCGCTGAAAAGTTTGATAAGACGCTGTATTCAAATTATGCCGATGTCGAAGCTGCTATCAATGCTGTTGACAGAACCAAGAGTAAGGCAGAGCAGGCCGAAGTAGACGCTATGGCGCAGGCCATTGAGAAAGCGATCAACGCTCTGGTTCGGAAAAGCTCCGGCGGCGACGACAGCGACCCGACCTACGCCATTGAGGTGAACAAGGACATCCAGAACGGCGAGGTAACGGTCAACCGCCGCTATGCCGAGCGTGGTGATACCGTGACGATTACCGTCAAGCCGGACAACGGCTTCAAACTGGATGAACTCACCGTGATTGACAAGAACGGAAATGAGCTGAAACTGACCGACAAGGGTAACGGCAAATATACCTTTACCATGCCCGCCAGCAAGGTTGAAGTCAATGCTGCCTTTGTCAAGGAAGTTGAGACAAGCCCGTTCGGTGATGTGTCCACCAGCGTCTACTACTACGAGGCCGTGAAGTGGGCGCAGGAAAAGGGCATTACCGGCGGTATCGGCAACGGTCTCTTTGGGCCGAACCAGCCTTGCACCCGCGCACAAATCGTCACCTTCCTGTGGCGTGCCGCAGGTTCTCCCGTGGTGAACTACGCCATGAACATGAGCGATGTCCCCGAAGGCAGCTACTACGCCGAGGCCGTCCGCTGGGCGCTCAGCGAGGGCATCACCACCGGCACAACGGGGAACACATTCTCTCCCGACAGCGAATGCACCCGCGCTCAAGCCGTCGCGTTTCTGTTCCGCTACGCTGCGTCCGAGGCGGTCACCTTGCAGGAGCAGGTGTCCGGCTTCTCTGACGCCGATTCCGTTCCTGGCTACGCGCTTCCCGCGATGAACTGGGCGCTTGCTGAGGAAATCGTACAGAGCAACGGCAGCAAGCTCATGCCGAACGATTCCTGCACGCGTGCGCAGATTGTCACCTTCCTCTTCCGCGCATATCAGGGCAAATAAGCAATCGCAAAAAAGCAGCGGGGCGGCATAGGTCGCCCCGCTCCGCTCGCCAGCCTGTGAAGCACAGGCTGACGAGCTTATTTTTGGCAGAAAACATCCTTGGCAAATCTCGTCTTCATGCACTGTGCCAGATGGATTTTGATGCGCGTTGTCAAATTCCCGTAATTCATGAACAGCAAACTGAGTTCTTGTTGATATTGCTCGATTTTGCATTATAATATTTGTTGATTATGCCAATGCAAAATGTAAAAATAACTTGCAACATCGGTTGCAGGTGGGTTTGCGGTGCTTTATACTGGTTGTAGAAAACAAAACAACGGCAGCCTACCGGTCTATGCGCATTGTGCCGAAATATTGAATCACAAACCAATACACAAAATGAAGCGGCGTTTCACTCTCTTATGAAAAGAGGGTTGAAACGCCGCTTTTTTCTTTTTTTCTTTTTTATATTTCAAAACCAAGACGTAGGAGGTCACAAAAATGTCTGTATTCCGTGTTGAAAAGACCAAAGGTTACACGGTCATGTCCAACCACCATCTCCGCAACCATGCGCTGTCCCTCAAGGCCAAGGGGCTGCTCTCGCAGATGCTGTCGCTGCCGGACGATTGGGATTACACGCTGCAGGGGCTTGCACAGATCAACAAAGAGAGCATCGACGCCATCCGCGAAGCTGTGCGCGAGCTGGAACGTGCCGGTTACATCAAGCGCAGCCGCGAACGCGATGAGCGCGGCTGCCTGCGCGGAACCGTCTACACGATCTACGAGCAGCCGCATGCGGAGCCAACGCCGGAAGAACCAACGCAGGAAAAGCCTGCGTTGGATAACCCAACATTGGAAAAGCCTGCGTTGGATAACCCAACATTGGAAAAGCCTATGTTGGATAAACCTACGTTGGAAAATCCAACGCAATTAAATACTGAGAGTACTAAGAAAAGAAAAAGACAAAGTAAAGATCTATCAATTACCGATTCGATTCCTTTCCCTTCCGGTTTTCCGGACGTTACCGCGCAGAAGCGAACGGAAGCGAAGGAATCGTTTGAACGCTATCGGGACTTGATTCTGGAGAATATCGACTATGACGTTCTGGCAAGCGATCCTCACGTTGACCGGGAGCAGCTTGACGAGATCGTCGATCTGCTGCAGGAGACAGTTTGCAGCACCCGCAGCCGAATTCGCGTTGCAGGCAATGACTACCCGGCTGAGGTCGTGCGGTCGAAGCTGCTGAAGCTGAACAGCGAACATATCCGTTTCGTCATGGACTGCCTGAAGCAGAACACAACGCGGATTCGGAATATCCGGCAATATCTGCTGACCGCGCTGTTCAACGCACCAAGCACGATGAGCAGCTATTACGCAGCGTTGGTGGCGCACGATATGGCAGCATAGTGGCATCCGCGAGAATACTCACGGATTTAGCGTTTCAACGTAACGTTCAACCAGCTCTTGACACAATCCAGCCATATGTGGTCGTATTGATGCACCTCTCCGGCGTTGTGGATCGTTTGCCGGTCGCTTGTTGAAAGCCCGTGTTCTCCCTGCGGGAAAACATGGAGCTCAAACGGAACATGATTCGCTGCAAGTGCTTGCGAATATAGCAGGCTGTTCATCACCGGGACGCATTCATCTTCCGCAGTATGCCATAAAAAGGTTGGCGGCGTATCTGCACGAACGTGCTTCTCACAAGAAAATAGATAAAGGTCCTCTGATGAACAATGCGCTTTTCCTGTTAACGCAGTCATACTGATCTGGTGCGTCCATTTCGGATCTGCCGTGATCACCGGATAACCCAGGACTGTCGCTTGCACCGGCTTGCTGTTCGGAATTACTGTACGAATCGTGCTGGAATCATATGACGTTGCGTACTGCGCGGCAAGATGCCCACCTGCCGAAAAACCCATAAGCACAATTCGACCTGTGTCACAGTGCCATATATCCGCGTTTTGATTGATCAGTTCTATCAGGGCTGCCGCCTCGCACTGTTGTGCCGGATAGTGATGCGGTGCAACAGAGTACAACAGGACAAACACGTTGAATCCTTCCGGCAGGAAGTGAAATGCGATCGGCTCGGCCTCCCGCTGACTGCAAAACTCATAGGCCCCGCCGGGGCAAACGATCAGGCAAGGACGCCGCTCATCACCACGTCCCATTTCCGTTAAATTATCCGGAAGATATACCTTAACAAGCGGATCTCCGCTTTGCGTCCCAAGGTTCGGAAAAAATTGCTTTAAATGTAGAAGCTCATATTTCATGCGGCATTCCCTTTATTCACAAATCTGTTTTCCACCCATAAACACCCTGGCAAGGCTCAGCTCCTCGTCGCAAACAACGAAGTCAGCCAGCTTGCCGGATTCGATGGAGCCGATCTCCTTCTCGCGCCCGATCTCCCGCGCGGGAATCAGCGTTGCAGCCAAGATCGCCTGCTCCTTCGGGATGCCAAATTCGACTGCCTTGCGCATACAATCATAGAGATTTGTCGCGGAGCCGGCGAGTGTGCCGTCCGCGAGCTTCGCCACGCCGCCATACAGGAACACGTCCTGTCCGCCGAGGGTGTACTGCCCGTCCGGCATGCCGCAGCAGCGCAGCGCGTCGGAGATCAGGCAAATGCGCCCCGGAAACAGCCTAAACGCCATGCGCACTGCGCTCGGGTGAATGTGCTGTCCATCACAGATCAGCTCCGCGACCACGTTTTCACGTTCGCTGCCCGCGCCAATGGGACCGGGCTTGCGGTGGTGGATGCCGGGCATTGCGTTATACAGGTGCGTCAGGTGGGACGCGCCCGCATCGAGTACCGCCGACGCTTCCTCATAGGTGCAGTCGGTGTGCGCGATGGAGACGGTGCAGAGCTTGGACGCTTTTTCGGCAAATTCCACCGCACCGGGCAGCTCTGCTGCCACGTCCGCGATACGGATGAGCCCTTCGGAAGCGTCATAAAGCTGCTGGAACGCCGCAAAATCCGGATCTCTCAGATACGCGCCGTTCTGCGCGCCCTTTTTCTTCTCGGAGAAGAATGGTCCCTCCATCTGGATGCCCATGAGATGGGCACAGCCCTCCGGCTGCGCCTTTTTAAGCTGCACAGCCGTTTTGTACGCCGCCTCCAGCACGTCGTAGGGCAGCGTCATGGACGCGGGCGCGAAGCTCGTCACGCCGTTTTGTGCGAGATAGCGCGCCATTTTGATAAGTCCGTCATAGTCGCTGTCTGAAAAGTCCGCGCCGGAGTTGCCATGGTTGTGGACGTCCACAAGACCCGGAATGACATACTGATTTTCCAGATCGATGCCGTCCTCCGCAGGGACGGTGGTCAAAATTTCAGCGAATCTTCCGTTTTCTACGCGGAAGGAGCCATGTTGGAACTGACCGCCCACGAAAATATTGGCATTCTTAAAAAGCATATCATTCCTCCACAAACCTTGCCGCCGCTTCGTCGCAGATGACGGTCACGTCGGGATGGAACTGCAGAATGGAGCCGGGAACCTCGGGCTTGACCGATCCGAAGAAGACCTGCTGGAGGATCTCCGCCTTATCTGCACCGGTGACGATCATTAAGATCTTCCGTGCGGACATGACCGTGCCGATGCCCATCGTGATGGCGGAGGTCGGAACGTCTTCCAGTGAATCAAAGAAGCGTTTATTCGCCTCGCGCGTCATTTCGGTGAGCTTTACCTCATGCGTTATGACCGGGAAATGGTCGCAGGGTTCGTTAAAGCCGATGTGCCCATCATGCCCGAGTCCGAGCAGCTGAATGTCCACGCCGCCCCAGTCCTCGATCTGATGCTCATAAGCTTCGCACATGGCAGGGATGTCGGCGGCCAAACCGTCCGGGACGATGGTATTTTCGGGCTTGATGGAAATATGGTCGAACAGATTTTCCTGCATGAAGCGGCGGTAGCTCTGCGGCTGGTTGGGCGCTAACCCTTTGTACTCGTCCAGATTTGCCGAACGCACGCGCGAAAAGTCGATTTTTCCTCCCTGCTCGCGTGCAATCAGCTCGCGGTAGAGGGGCAGCGGCGTCGAGCCGGTAGCAAGCCCTAATACGCACGCTGGTTTTGCCCGGATGAGATCTTCAAACATATCTGCCGCAGCGCGGGCCATTTCCTCGGGTGATCTCACCCGGATCAGATTCAGATGTAACATAAATTGACTCCTTTCTGGTGTGCTCAGCGGATATCCGGCAAGCTGGCCGCCGCCATTGACTGACCGACACGGCGGAAGTTTTCATCCGGCAGCATGACGCGCAGCTTCCGCGAAAGCTCTGGATATTCTTCGTTCAGTACACGCTGGCATTCGGACACGATGCGCTCGCCGCCGATGCCGGAAGCCACGCGTCCGAGGACGAGCAGATTCCGGATGTCATAGAACATCTCATAGAGGCTGAGCGTATGTGCCAGATACACGCCGATGGAATCGAAGATCGCCAGCGCATAGGGATTGCCCCCTTCCGCCAGCTTCTGCACTTCCTTGAGCTTTTCAGCGGGTGTGAGATGCTCAGACAGCGCGATGCCTGCGGCGGGCGCGAGCTTTGCGACCGCGTCCTGCGAGAAATATTTGCAGCCGACGCCGAGATCGCCGGACCACTCATCGCGCATGGCGTGTTCGTTCAGATCGACCGGTGCAAAGGCCAGCTCATTGAACCAGCCGAGAATATTTCCCTCGGCGTCGACGTAACCGACAGCTTCGCTCGTGCCCATTGCAAGGCCCATGACGCAGCCCGTGCCAAGGCTCATATAGCCTGCCAGTGCAGTCACGTCGCCGTCGTTGGCAACGACGATGGGTACATCGCCGATCTCCTTCGCAGCGCGGTCATAGATCGTTTTGACCTCCTCGCGGCGTTCACGCGGGACCTTGATAAACAGGGAGGACACCATCGGTGCATTGCCGACGAAGGTGCCGGCGGAGGAAACGCCAATGCCGTCGACGCGCGGCATTTTGGAGGCTGCGGTCTGAAAAGCCGTGACGATGCCGTCAAACTGATACTGGGGGTCGGCGCTGGTTTTCGGGTGCCAGACGACCTCCTCTGAGTAGACGGTCTTGCCGTCGATGACGGCAGAGACCTTGCGGTCAGAGCCGCCCGCGTCAAAGCCGATGCGGCAGCCGTTTGTGTGACCGCCGACGTGGATGGGCTGCTCATTGGCGGTGGGAAAATCGTCCTCAGAGCAGATGATGACCTCCAGAGGGCGCTCAAACATGTCAAATTCAAAGCCCGCATCAAATTCACGCGCACCGCCGGGGCAGTAAGCGTCGCGGATGTGCGCGGCGATCACATCGTCGCCCTGAAGATAGATACGGAAGCCGCCAGCCGACCAGAGAAGCATTTTGACGAGCCGCTCTGCAAATCTTATGTTCGCGGCAGCGAAAGCTTCGCCGCGCAGGCGCGTCTCATAGACGGTGATCTTGCCGTGATCGCGTTCGACAGCGATCCGGAACGGGCGATCCGCTTCTTGCAGATACGCCTTCGCCCAGATGCCGAAGGGAATGAACCCCGGATCGAGCGCGGGCATATTTCTGACGGAGTATTCGATACCAAGATAGTTCATACTGTGCTCCTTGCCGTTCATGCGCGCGCTTCGATTTCCGTCATCATCCGGTCGAGCTGCATGAGGCAGCGCGGCAGATGGAACGGACCTTTGAACGTGCTGCCCTTGGTGGAGGGCATGGTGGGAAGCCCGTCGCGGCGCAGATAGCCGTACCATTCGCCGTAGGCCGGATCGGAGAAATGCTTTTGGCAGTAATCGAGCGTCTTGAAGAACCAGTCGAGATCCTGCTCGTTTCCAGTGTCGCGGTAGAGCATCATGGAGGAAATGAGAATTTCGTTATGCGGCCACCAGAGCTTCATATCGTGCTCATGCGCCTCGGGCGGCAGACCCTTGGCGTCGACAAAGTACAGAAGTCCGCCGTATTCCTCGTCCCAACCGGCGTGGATGGCGTTGTCGAAGATGGTCTGCGCCTTTTCGATCAGCTCTGGCTTGCCGAACTGCTTCGCATACTCCAGCAGGAACCACACGCCCTCGATGTCGTGACCGGGGTTGACAATACGACCGTCGGTGAAGTCAAAGCGCGGCGTGCCGTCCGGGGCGACATTTTCCAGTGTACAGCCGAGATCAAACTTGACAAAATACTTGAAAATTTCCTCGACGCACTGCGTCGCGCGCGCGGCGTAAACATCCTTGCGCTCCGGGTCGCAGCGCATGAGGATGAGCGCGACATTGAGATAGATCATCGGAATGCCGAAGGCGCGGCCGCTGCGCGTTTCGGGAATGGTCTTGGGTCCCATGCCGACCGGGTCTTCCATGCCGTGGTTGAGATCCCAATAGAGGTCTGCCATCTGCCGCGCGCGGGCAAGACGGCTTTCCTCGCCCGTGACGGCGTAATATTCCGCGTTCGCCATCGCGCAGAACGCCTCAGAGAAGCAATACCGGCGCTGCCTCAGCGGCTGACCGTCCTTTGTAACGGTAAAATACATACGGTCGCCCGCGGCGTGATTAAAGCAGTGACGCTCCATAAAATCAAGGCAGCTGCGGCTGGCGTCGAGCCATTCCTGCTTTACGCCGTAGACTGTGCACAGATGGGCAAAGATCCAGCCGCACCGCCCCTGCATCCAGACGCTCTTATCCGTGGAATAGATTTTACCGGTTCGGTCAAGGCAGGTATAGACACCGCCGAATTCCGGATCCATGCCGTTTTTCAGCCAAAAATTTACGCAGCGATCCAATTCCGCGCGCACCCAACTATGCGCCTCGGTAAATTGCTGTTTTCTCATTTCATTCATGTATATGCACCTCCTGCTACAATTCAAAAACAGGTCTGTGATTTATGCCTTTACATATTTCTGGACAGCCTCTTCGATCATCTGCTGTGCGCAGGAAACAACGTCCATGTCGGATGCGACAAGATTCGGCAGCGGCGCGCGCACAGTACCGACGTCCATACCTTCACGGCGCAGAATCTCTTTCATGACGGCGTAGAGATTGCCATGGCAGCTGCACATCTTATAAATGATGCGGCAGCATTCGTTTTGAATTTCGCGTGCCAGCTCCATGCGCCCGGCGTGATAGCATTCGTAAATTTTGAGATAGAGCTCAGGCATGACGGCGTAGGTGCCGCCGATACCGCCGGTCGCGCCGATGGCAAGACCAGAGATCAGCTGCTCGTCCGGACCGTTGAACACGACGAGCTCACGCTCGGTCGCATCGCGCCACATCTGGATGTCCTGCGTCGGCATAGACGAGTTTTTGACGCCGATGACGCGCGGATTCTTAGCCATTTCCTGCAAAAGCTGCGTACTGAGCGCGACGCCCGCGAGCTGCGGGATATTATAAATGATAAAATCCGTATTTGGCGCAGCTGCAGAGATGGCGTTCCAATAGTCCGCGATGGCATACGGCGGCAGATGGAAATAGATCGGCGGGATGGCGGCGATGGCGTCAACGCCGAGGCTTTCGGCGTGCCGTGCCAGCTCGCAGCTGTCGGCGGTGTTGTTACAAGCGACGTGCGCGATGACAACGAGCTTGCCGCCAACAGCGTCCATGACAGCCTCAAGGATGGTCTTGCGCTCTTCCACACTTTGATAGATGCATTCACCAGAGGAACCACCAACATAAAGACCTGTTACGCCTTTGGCAAGCAGGTACTTAGCCAACGACTTTGTTCGAGAAGTTGATACTCTGCCTGTATCATCATAGCAAGCGTAAAACGCAGGGAAGATGCCCTGATATCTTTTTAACTTTTCATCCATTGTGTATTCTCCTTTTAGGCGGTAGCGGGCTCTCATAATGAGAGCCCGCTGAACATTTAAATCGTCAGTTCGCAGTGAGTTCACTCATGGTAAATTCTTCATAGTACATATACCGCAAACCATCTGCCCACGAAGTGGTCGGCGATGCTTCATAGATCATTCCAATTCGTCCATCGCCAAGTTCAACTAGACTACTATAAGCAAAGAGTGCACTGGCCTCAGTAACCTGATAGACGTATTCCCAGTCGATAGAGTACTTCGTGCTCCCGTTGTCGTATTGACCATTTTCTTTGATCAAGCCGACATAGATACGCCCATCTGTTCTGGAGGTGTTATACGCCATTGACAGCAAAACTGCAGGATATGCTTGTCCATCTTTTTTCGAGACAACCGTTCCACTATATGAAAGTGCTGACAACTGGCTGTTCGTACCGGCCAGATTATCGCCAAGTCCCGATGTAACATCAATCCATGTTTCGCCGCCATCAAGACTTGTCGCGGTTTTAATCTTACCCCCGCTGCCGCTGGTATTTCGCATAAAAATCTGCAAATTGCCATTTGGAAGTTCTACAACAACAGATTCATGACCGACTGTTCCAGGAAGGCAGTCACCGTGTGCCCAAGTGTTTCCACCATCATCACTATAAATAACTTCCGTTCGTGCGCCACTTGTCAGCGTACCATTTCCTCCAGTAAGCTGATAGTAGATTGGAACAACCAGTCTGCCAGCATGATCACCATTCTGAATTTGAATGCCATGTCCAGGTCCAGTCAGATAGTACCGAGACTCTTCTCTCTTGACCATGCCAGAAATAATCTTGTCCGTATGCCACGTTTCTCCATCATCGTCTGAATAAACCTGCATGATATAACTGGTATTGTAAACTTGCAGTTCAGAGTCTTCATAGAAAATTTTCATCGGCACAGACTGCGAAGCTGCCTGTATGTCCGAGCTGCGCTGCGTAACATGCAAAAGCTGACCGTCCTTGTACAGTTCATAATTTTCACCGAGACTGTATTCTGAAAGCTCACCAAGCGACAAATTGCTATCATCAACTGTCGTTCCGTCGGAAGAATACTCCGTCGGTGTACCCAGCAAATGATAAACGTTATATCTGCCATCCGCGTTCTTCTCGCCATAAATATCAGCAGCGTAGTTAAAGCGACTGCGAACGGTGTTCATATTAACATTTCCAGACTTCACGTTTTGATCGGAGAGCAGGAAATATTTATGCCCCGCAATGGTGCAGAAGCCGTCACCGAATGGCATACTCCGAGCGACACCACCATGCGCTTGTCCATAAGCATCGATATTAAGTGATTGGAAACCGCCGCCGTTCCAAGCAAAGGCGTCTATCAACAGCAAAATTCTGTCTGTATACTCAGTATCTTCTACGATGACTCCATCAATAAAGGAGGCTGAGCCTTGTTTGTATCCGTATTCATCTGCATAGTCACTCATATGCAGACAATCTGGCGTAATCGCATCTTCCCAACCATCATTCGCTGTATAGCTGAGTGCCTGATGCTTGATTCTAAGTGCAGAGTCAATATTCTCTGCTGAATCGCCAGTGCTGCCATAGTTTGTATCGGAACCAGCAACTAAGGTTCCCTTTGAAGAGTACAGCAAATACGGAATTCTGAAGAATGTCGAGCTTGTAGCATCGCCCTCGTAAAAAACATTCCTGGACGTTGGCCTTGTCAGCTCAAGAAGCAGTTCGTCAGAAAGTGCCGACGTGAAGACATAGATATAATCAATTGTACCTGTGTATGGATAACTGCTGGAACTAATCAGCCGATCCATTTTCCCAATATAACCAGTCGTCAAGTTCGGAATATCGCCTAGCCATTGGTAATCATCACCTGTTTTGGCTGTCGTTCCGCCTTTTTGACCATTTGCAAATAACTTGTAACCTACGCCGCTTTCTGCCTTGAACGCAACGATATTGTCTTCATAACCGAACGTAGTGCAGTAAGCAGAATATTTAGGAGAATCAGAATTTCTAAATTCAAATCCAACACGGTTGCCCGATTGATACAAGTGGAAATGTGCATCGTTTTTGCTTGTATCGCTGACACTCAGAAGTGAACCAGGTCCATTTGTCGTGTTTTTGTACTTCACCAATATGGTAATGTTATCAGCGCTATTTAGAGTCTCAAGAACGTCATCACTAAGTTGGACTGCATCATCGTCACTCTGAATGTTCAAGTCATGCTTTGAGAATACCAAGGGATTACCAATAGGCCATTCTGCTCCGGAGATTGCCGCCGCTTCTTGCTGTGACATAAATTCTGGAAGAAACGCAACAAAAGAAATATCTCCTACAAAATTTGAATTATTACTCGAGTTTGCCAACGCGCCAGATGTACCACCAATATTCAAAAACTGAATATCATTAACCTCTGCATTATAATTGAACCACGAGGCGAAATTCGGAAACTGTGTAGTGGTACTCCCATCAAAGCTTGTTACAGATTTTGCTTGTGTATTTGTAAGGTCGCTAGCATCTACACTGTAAACAAAGGTATGCCAGCCAGACCCGGTAGTTGTTCCACGGAGATTTGCGACCATTCCACCTGGGAAATCAATTCGTTGCATTTTCATCCCCGAAACATTATTAACCATAACCGCGCCATATTTGTCCTTCTCTGTGGAGCTTCCCGCCGCAAATAGGACTTGATTTGTAGATGCCGTACTTCTATATCGAACAATAACTGTTCCTTGAGTGCTGGCTTTTAAGCGCGAAATATCCTGTTCTGTTCCCGAAACGATACGGCTTCCGTCAAATGAAGTATCGCCGTCAAAATTATAATAGAAGCCGGTTTTACTTGCTCTTGATAAGACTTCTATTATGCTGCTGCCATTTGTGCTGGAAGCGAATACCGAAAGCGGGAACATAGTCAAAAGGAGACACGATACAAGAAATGCGCTAAATAGACGTTTCAAAGTATGTTTCATTTGTTTGCCCTCTTTCTTTAATAACTCTGTACATATTTGTTTGATGAACAGAACTTGCTTATAATTTTTATAAAGAAAATGGAACTATCCTGTGATTTCAGAAACCTTAACTTTGCGGTCTTCACGAAGCGACTTTGTGGCCGCGTCTGCAGAAGCAATTGCTGCGCGTGCAGCTTCACCGGTCAGGAGCGGACGGAACTCGTCAGTAACCGGATCGCCATGCATAATGCCATTGAAGAACTTCATTTCATTCTTCATGATTCCGTGCAGCCACAGCGGCGGCTTTTTGCCCGGATGACCGTACTGGATTGCACCATCCATTTCTGTGCTGTGATAAATCTGAGTCCTCTGATCGTCTTCTTCCTGGGTCTCATGAACCAGATAATGCTCTTCTTCACCATCTGCAGTTTTAACCGTCATGCCGACATTGCACATATCAATTTTAATGTAGCCTTTTGTACCCTGAATCAGCACATAATGCTCCGGATAGTGGAAGGCAGAGCCGTATTCCACAACAGCGTAGGTGCCGTTTCCAAATTCCAGCAAGAGGAACAGCATATCGTCCTCGTCGCCAAACTGTTCACCCTTATGCGCAACATTACCGCCAGTCATGGTAACCTCTGTTGCCGGTCCCATCAGGAACTGAATGCAGTCCAGCTCGTGGATATGGTGATAAAGGTGACCACCGGATTTTGCGCGAATCTTCTTCCAGCTGATGGACGGCTGCGGCTCTTCCCAGCCGTTTCGTGCAGAGTGGCAATAGAGAACACGACCGATTTTCCCCTCTGCGATCAGCTGCTTTGTATGGCGTACCGCGCGGAAGAAGTTCATGACATGGCCTGCCATGAAGATCACACCGTTTTCTTTGCAGGCGCGTACCATTTCGTCGCAGTCCGCATAGCAAAGCGCGATCGGCTTTTCACAGAAGACGTGCTTCTTATGACGTGCTGCTGTCAAAACTGGCTCTTTGTGCAGATAGTTCGGCGAAGCTACCAGCACAGCGTCGACATCATCACGCGAGCAGAGCTTATCCAAATCCGTTTCGACATCGCAGCCAAGCTCTTTTGCCACAGTCTCAGCATTTTCGGGGTCATAAACTGCAACAATTTTTGCCCCCTCCTGCTCTTTCATAATGCGACCAAGTTCAGCACCGAAATATCCCGTACCGACAATTGCATATCCAATCGTTTTCATAACAATATCTCCTTTTATTTGATAGAGCCCTGTGCCAAACCGCCAGCAATGCGCTTCTGGATCAGCATGAAGAAAATTACAGAAGGAATTACGACAAGTGCGGATGCAGCCATCATAACGCCCCAGTCCAGCACCTCTTGACCCATGAGTGATTTCAGTCCAACCGCAACGGTCATTTTGTCGCGGCTGTTGATCAAAATGAGTGAGAACAGGAACTCATTCCATACGTTGATAAATGTATAAATTGCCACGGCAACTACACCGGGTGCGACAATCGGCAAGACAACACGACTAAATACTTGAAGCTTGTTCGCACCATCCATGTATGCGGCTTCTTCAATTTCAAGCGGGACTGTTTGGAAGAATCCAACCAAAAGCCAAATCGCATATGGGACAGAAATCGAAAGATACACAATAATCAGTCCAACGCGGCTGTTCATCAGCCCTGCTTTGCCCATAATGATCGAATATGGGATCGCAAGCAAGATGGGCGGGAACATATATGTCGTGATCAGGACCCTCGTCATAATCTTTCCAAATCTCGGGAAGAACCGAACAACACCATATGCACCAAGCGCAGAAATCAGAATAGCAATGATTGTTGTGCTTCCGGCAACAACAACACTGTTCATAATATTTGTGCCGAACTTTAGTTGCTCAAAAACAATTTTATAATACTCCAGCGAAAAGACCTGAGGGAAAATCGCAGTGGGATTCGCTGTCAGTTCGCCCTTGCTCTTTACAGAAGATACTAATATCCAAAACAGCGGAAACGCTGCCAAAAGCGCAAGAATTGTCAAATAGGTATAGGAGATCGTGTCGCCTAAGATACCGCGTCTAAAATGTTTACGCTTGTGCATCACTTCTCCTCCTCCCACTTGTTCAAAAGCCTAAAGTACTGCGCACACACAATCAGCAGGAAGAGCAGCAACAGTACGGTAACTGCTGAAGATCGTCCAAGCTGCTTCAATCCCCAACCAATGTTATATGCATAAATCGGAACGGTCAGTGTTTTATTTGCCGGGCCGCCGCCGGTGATCAAGTAAATAATATCGAAGCTATTGAAAATCCAAATCGTGCGAAGCACGACCAACAAACCCACAACAGTACGAATATGCGGAACTGTAATGTGCCAGAAAGACTGGAATGTATTTGCACCATCAATTTGAGCTGCTTCATACTGATCTTTTGGTACGGTTTGCAGCGCTGACAGGATGTTGACCATGATCAGCGGCGAGCCGAACCAGATATTGATGAACACCAGCGTTGCAAACGCCAGATTTCCAGTCAAAAATTCCGGCGCGGTTGAGCATAGTCCGAGCTTGATCAGAAGATTCGGCAAAAAACCGTAAACGCCGTTCAAAATCCACTTCCAGGAAAACGCCAAAACGATTGATGGAATCGCCCAGGGAATAATCAGGATTGTACGATAAATACTAGAGCCTTTTTTGATTCGGTTCAACGCCAATGCGCCGGTAAAACCGACTATTAACTGCCCCAGCAGAGAGAAAAAGGTCCATTTCAGGTCGTTCCAAAAGGCCGTCCAGAAATCCGGATCAGTCAACGTTTTAATATAATTATCAAGACCGAGGAATCGATAAGTAGGCTTAATGAGATTTTTGTTTGTCAGACTATAGAAGATACTGGAAGTAACGGGATATAGCAGGAGTAAAATAACCACGGTGAGCGCGGGAAGAATAAACAGCCAACTGCTTGCTTTTGATGATAGCGTGCGCCTTCTTTTCACAATTTTGCAGACCTCCTTTGCTGCGCTAGAGATAAAGGAGGCGGGGGAAGCCCCCGCCTCCTGGGTCACCCCAATAAAATCTTATTCTGCTGCTTCAAACAACTCATTTAGCTGTTTGTTGGCGGCTGCCGCAGCGTCTTCAACAGATGTGCCGTTCAGGACGATGTCCTGGAACATATTCTCGACGACACGCTGGTTTGCAAGGATGCCAGCCTCGACGCAGGGGCCATATTCCATGCCAATATAAGTGCCGTGGCTCAGAGCATCGCTAATCACACGCATTTCGGCTTCATACTTCTGAATCGTCGGATCCGAAAGGAACGTTGGATCATTTGTGATTTCCTTCAGAGCAGGAAGCATGCCAACCGGAACAGAGTGCAGGAACGGGACATAAGTTTCCGGCTCATAGAAAGACTCGATGAATGCCTTGCAGATTTCAGGATGCTTAGAGTTCTTCCAAACAACCATCGGCATATTATTGACGATGTACTGCGGCTGCTCGCCTTCGTTGCGGGTGGGAATCGGTGCGCAGCTGATGGAATCCATCAGATCGGGGCGGTTTGCCTCAACGCCACTGATATGGAAACCGGAGTTGAAGTCAAATGCGTTTTTGCCCTGATAATAAAGCGTCGCCTGATCGAGCGTGTTGTAGTTGATCGAGTCTGCCGGAGAATTTGTCTTATACATATCCGTCCAGAACTTGATGCCTTCAACAATATCCGGATCGGTCAGGTTTGCCTTGCGGTCTTCTGTCAGAAGGGACTTGCCGCAGCTGCCAGCCCAGACATCCAAGAAGCACGTTGCATACATATCGTTCGTGCCCATCGGAACAGAGCAGCCGTAAACTTCGCCGTTCTCGCCCTGCGTGATCGCCGTCGCTGCCGCATTGAACTCGTCCCAAGTCGTGGGAACATCAAGATTGTACTTTTCCAGCAGATCCTTGCGGTACCACATCACAAATGCATGAGAGTAGATCGGTACTGCATAGCAGCTGCCATCATAGGTCATTTCCTGAATCGGAGATTCATAGAAACGGTCGCGGCCAATTTCGTCGATCATATCATCCAGCGGAATGATCGCGTCGGCGTTGATCATTTCGACAACCTGACCGGCCTGCGCGGTACTCATGTCGGGGACGTTGCCCGAGGCGAGGCCGGTCGTCCACTTGGTGTAGAAGTCTGCCCAGGAGTAGGTTTCAATGTTGATCTTAACCTTGGGGTGTTTTTCCATGAATGAATCGGCTGCCGCCTGAATCCGCTCAAGTCTGGGACCCTGCGTGAACGAGTGCCAGAACGTGATCTCACCCTCCAGCTCATCCGCTGTTTCAACAGGCTCTGCCGGTGCGGCATCTTCTTTGTCAGTGGTCTGCGGAGCGTCCTGGGTTGTTTCAGTTGGAGGGGTTGTCGTATCATCTGCTGAGCTACAACCAGCCAAGCAACTGAGAAGCATCAGTGCTGCCAAAAGAAGCGCTAAGTATTTTTTCATAATTTTTCCCTTTCTGCTCAATGTTTTTTTGGTGGTATTGCTATGGCTTCATTATAGAAAATTATTTTCATTTTGTGTAGAGGATGAAATGACCAATCATAGCATTATTCGCTCATAATTTGGGTGATTCTTTCCCTGCACGAACCGCCTGTCCGCGTGAGATCCGGCGGTATTGATGCGGTGAAACTCCAAATACTTGCCGGAAGGTGCGGGAAAAATAGTTTGCGTCGCTGAATCCGACCCGATATCCAATTTCTGCAACTTCCCGATTGCTTGTCAATAACATTCTTGCAGCGGACGTCATGCGTAATTCTCGAATATAATCGCTTGGTGATTTCCCGGTATGCGCTTTAAATAGTCTTCGGAATGATGTTTGACTGACTTGCGCCATTTCGCTGAGAGATTGTATTGTAAATTGCTCATTAAGGTGCGGTGTTAAGTAGTCTACAACAATTTGAATCCGGGGATCGCGATTGATATTCTGTGTCTTAGCATTTCTTCTGCGAATCGCCTCGAGGCTATGCACATCTGGCAATTCACGATCATGTGAACTGCCGTCTCCTTCACATTCTGCATTGGCGCATTGTGTTAAATAGGCAATGATCAATTCTAGATTTCCTCGAATCCGAAACAGTCTGCTCGGATTTTGACTCGTTGCGCTTTGATAGATTTCTTGAAAATACGTCAAAACATTTTCCTGTACATTTTTCGTAACAGTTGGGATATGAAAATATTCACCGAGAAAATCGCTGTCGTTTAATCGCGCAGTAACACAGAAACGAATAGAATAAAACTCAACATTATCGCTCAGCGCCCAGCACGACATAACCGCTCCTTCCGGTATGTAAACGATCTCATTTTTGTGTACTGCGATCTCCTCTGAGTTGATTTTAAATACAGCTTCGCCTCTGGTAATAAAGCGGAGCAAACAATAGGGGATATAATCTTCCGGGAAAAACCATCCAGAGTGAAAGGTATACTTATCAACATATAAGAAGTTGAATCGCATTGCTGAATACAATGATTGTGGAATTGTTGTCTGCATCGTTATTCCTCCAAACTTGTCAATAACATCTTATTTATGGTTGAAAAATGCTAGTAATGATGTATGTATTACTTTAAAGTTTCCTAAAAATCTGCTAGGATGAATAAAAAAGTATTTAGGAGGTCTACCTCGTGGATTTACAGACGGTCATGTTGCAGGAAGCGCGTAAGGCTTATCCCAGCCACGAAGAAGTTGATCAGTGGGCAGAGCAACTCTTAAGGCAGTCAGAGACTGTTGCGATTCATGCAGAATTTGTGGATTATTGTCCAATCACTGTTCCTTTTGGGAATTCCCCCAACACGTTGGTAAATAAATATGTCAAATTTACGGCAAGTGACAATCGCCAAACATTTTATGGCTATTGGCAGCCCGCAATCCGAACTCCAGCCCCCTTACTAATCAATCTTCCGGGTTACGGTTCGTCTATTAGTATGCATCCGCAACTGGCCGATCAGGGATTTCATATTTTACATATCTCTCCGTTAGGATATGCTGAACCAAATCAAATCCATCCTGAAATGCAACTCCCAGATGGGAACTGGCCGGTTCTTGACCGTACCGCCCGGGGACTTAAGGGTGGATATGCAGATTGGCTCTCGGATTGCCTTTTAGCAATTCGATGGGCATTACAGCAGCCGGGTGTGCTTCCACAGATGTCCCTATTCGGAACAAGTCAAGGTGGCGGCGGCTCCCTGTTGCTTGCCTCAATTCTCGGCGGAAAAGTCAGATGTGTTTGTGCCGATCTTCCCTTTTTAACCGATTTCCCGGCTACTGAATTAGAAGGGCCGGCATACAGTATTCTAAAACCAGCCTATGAAGAAACCGACCACACACTGTTTTGGAATCAACTTGGTTATGTTGATACTCTTTCTCACGCACACCGTATCAATGTTCCAGTCATGCTTTCCGCTGGTGGTTTGGATAACACTTGCCCGCCAAAAACGATAGAGCATCTTTTCTCTGAACTTGATTGTACAAAGCAATACACGTTTTCAAAGAATGTGGTACACACACATTCTCGCGAAAGTATGGTTCTCTTTTCTGCGTGGCTGCATTTATATGCCTGAAGCACTTATTGATGGCGGTTCGCTAATGCCCGCATAATTTTTTCTTTGTTCTGTTCAGATATTTCTGGGTTTTTATTGCAATACTCATGATACAGAATATCCAGAACATAAAACTGTGCAATCTTTGCGGCAACCGAGCCTTGCTGCAGAGGTGATTCGTTTGAACCGCACTGCAGCACAATATCCGATTTTTCTGCCCCAGGAGATTAGCAAAATCTTGTCAGCATAATAATTGTTGCACCATTCTGCTTTGCTTGAGATAAAATATCCTCCATTTCAGTCGTTGATCCAGAATAAGAAATGAAGAATAATACATCCTTAGCTGTCATGGTTGCTGCTGCTGAAACCTGTAAATGAGAATCATATATGCTAAAGAACTTGGAACTCACGGAAGAAAACAGATGTGCTGTTTCCTCTGCCATTAGCATAGAACCACCTTGACCCATGCAGTAGACTATTTCTGCCTGACTGAGCGCCTCTACTGCGCGGATCACGTGCTCTTTTTTCAGCAATTCAGCAGTTTGTTTCAGTGCGGAAGAGTATTCACTGTATAATATTCCACTTATATTTTGGTGTTTCGTGGGTGTTGTTGTCGTGGTTTCAGATGTCGGTCTATCTGAAAAAGGCTCATAGCTCGGGTTGCTCAATTTTACAAGCTCAATTTTTAATGCGGTATATCCACGTGAGTGGAAACGCTTGCAAAAACGAGTAATTGTAGCTTCGCCAACATGACAGACTTCCGCAAGTTCGCTAATTGACATCATTTGCACTTCGTCTGTATGTTCCAAAATATATTCGGCAATTCTCTTTTCAGAAATTGTAAGCTCATAGTAGATGCTACTCATTTCGCTCAAAATATTCATATGCTTACTCCATTTCGTTGTTATATTGCCTTAAAACAACCTTTCCTGCTCAAGGACAATTTCCATATCTATATGCTACACTACATAGATAAGTAATTTCAATTATCATATTAAATGAAAATTGTTTTCAGTTTTTATTAAAATAAACGAGGTCTTACTTTATGATTTATGATACACTTACAAACAGTCATCTATATTATGGCATCAGTGCGCGATTGCAAAAGGCACTTGATTTTCTTGTAAACTCAGATTTTTCGACGATACCCGATGGCCGTTATGAAATTGATGGCAATGATGTTTTTGCAAATATCTCACACGGAATGACCGTGCAAAATACACCAAATGCAGAAGCTCATAACACATACCTTGACATTCAATATCTTATTGAAGGGCACGAATTGATCGGGGTTGCACAGCGAGAAACTTTAACGGAAGTTGAGGCACATCCCGAGCGTGACATCTGGTTTTACACTGGAAAATATGAGTATTTGTCTTTGGGCGATAATCGCTTTATTATTCTATGGCCACATGATGCCCATGCGCCCAATCACGCTGTCGACGGCATCCCCGTTGCGACAAGAAAGTGCGTAGTAAAAGTACGAGTTTAATATAGTGTACAAGTGCGCACCTAACTGCGTTATTTTCCCCTTTCCATAAAAGGAAACACCGCAAGATGAATCTTATGTATCATCTTGCGGTGTTCCTGTTATGAAACTAAGTTAATGAGTGTTTCAAACAAATAGCTGTAAAAAAGCACACAGTTCCCCCATATAAGTGTGGTCCAAAGACTTTTTATCCGCATTATTGAAGAACAGCTTACCTCATACTTTCATTTGCTGAATTGCTTTTGCGGCAAGTTGTAAAAAACTCGGCCATCGAGATTCCAAGCACCCTGCAAATTTGCTCAATGGTATCTACAGAAAGCTGGCTGCCTCTGCAGCGAGAGACGCGAAGCGTCGTGTAGGGGATGTTTCCGCTTTGACATAGCTGATATAATGTCATGTTTCTCTCATGTAATAATTCATCCAATCGTGCGTGCGTATTCAATGCTCTTTCACTCCTATCAAAAAAAGCAGGGTAAACTTTTGATGATAGTATCATATCACAAACGTTGTCCAATAAACAGGACTTATAAGACTCGCCCCACAATTCGGAACTCCAATTCCGGAGAAGCTGGCTTCGGTGCATATGCCTTGTTGTAAGACACCATAACCGGCTGCATCCGCCGCACGCCGTCACTGCCAAGGTAGGCTTCTGGATCGTCCGGTTCCTGTTCGGCGTATGCCTTAATGTAGCCTTGCCCATCGTAGATCATGACACCAACTTCGCCGGTACGGAGTGTCTCACACTGCTGCACCCAGACGATCTGGCCGTCATGATAGACAGGCTCCATGCTGTCGCCAGACACCCGAACGCCAAATTCCGCACCATCTGGGATGCTGCTCTCCGGAAAGCTGACCATTTCGAAGTTTCCCTCGTCCAGAAATGCGCCTGTACCAGCGGATACCGGCAGGTCGCTGACCGGCATATCCAGATAGCGGATCTCCAGCACCGGCGGTACTTCCCGATACTTCCCGGATGCAATCAGATCCTCCCGATACTCTTTCACTTTTCGACGCCCCTCTGCGTTCAGCAGGGGGCGTTTTGTATTGCTTACAAAATAATCAAAGCCATCCTCCAGATGCAGCGCAGCACAGACGGCCAAAAGCTGATACGCACTTGGAATCGATATACCCTTTTCCCACTTGTTCACCGCAACGCGCCCAATGTCCACGCCATATCCCATTAAGATCTGACTGAGCTGCTCCAAGCTCAATTTCATGCTTTTTCGCGCAGCACGAATCTGGTTGCCAATATAATTGCACTCACGGTCTTTTGCCGCATTGTAGTCCAGCAGATTTGCCTGATACGCAGCCAAGTGTTTCATTCCTGTTGTCATGATGTATTCCTCCAATTTGGGATGTTCTCATTATAGCCGTCGCAGGTATGCTTGTCAATGAAATGTTCTCGCGTGTTTACAAATGCGTCATTGACGGTTCTTTATAGCGTCTATATAATAAAACCATCGTCAATCCCATAACCTCTGGAACACGCGCCTCCACTCCTTGGGCGTGTCTGTCGAAGCCTCTCCAGACAGATCTGTTCCAATAAAGGATTGTCAGCATACAGAATCGAAGTCAAACATGGAATCAGGAAAGAGAGGTACGCATGAAACAAGCAGTAAATTGTGCAGTGAAAGCAGATCGGGCGATCAGATGTCCAATCTGCCAAAGAGGACGGCTTCTCAACGCCGCCGAGCATACAGACCTTCGCAGCCTGCGCCTGTTCCGACCGGAACAGGCAGACCGCGCGCAATGGTTCTCCAAATGCCCGAAGTGCGGGCAGCAAATCGGGATCGCAATCTGCCCGGTTGAAGTAATCATCTAAACTGCAATTCAAAAACCAAATACTATGATACCAGTCAAGCGCACCAACCGCCCACCTTAGAATGTGGGAACGCCGCGTTCGGAGCCTTACGGTAAGCTGTTCAGCTTTCCGTAGGGCTTCTTTTTTTGCGTTTATGCCCTTTTCGCTGAATAGCGGAAAGGGCATACATGCGCAGATGGTCTGAGAGCACAGCGAAATATCCGTAGCTTCATCTCGAAATTTTACAAAATTTTGAGATTGGAGCTTACGAATGTACAACTGGAAAGATACGCGGAATTACAGACGCTTCCGCGACGAAAACGGCAATGTCATTGCCAACATCATTTACGTTGACGGCGAGGAAGTCGCCGTTTCAGATGAAGTTTATGAAGCCTACGCAAGCATGGATCGCCGGGAGCGGTATCTGGAAGAACGGGATAACGACGACAAGCCGTTGTCCGTGGATGCGCTCTTGGAGGAAGGCTACTCCGAAGCTGCACTCTGCAGCGCAGAGAATCTGGAGGACATGATTGCGGACAAGCTACTGGTCAAAAGATTACACGCAGTCTTGGAAACGTTGGACCCGGCAGATCGGGAAATGATCCACGCCGTGTTTTTTGACGGCCTTTCGATGCGTGAGTACGCAAAGCAGCTTGACGTGTATCCCCGCGCGGTCGTTTATCGAGTGGAGCGTCTCCTGAAAGCGCTTCGAAAAATGCTGTGAGAAAAAATATTTCAAAAATTTTTGAAAATCTGTTATTCACTTGACTGTTTTTTCGGGAGGGATAGTGAGGGGATTCGAAACGCCCCTCACTGGACCTTGAAAAGTGAATATCAGCAACGCGGATCACACCGCAGGTTGGGAAACGCGGACGGCGCGCGCGACGACCCAGAAGCAGCGAGCTTCCGGCGAGCGAGAAACGCGCCGTGGGCAGCCTTGGCAGGCTGCATCATGCCGCCCAACCTGCTTGGACACACAACGTCCGGCCTGCACGTAAGACAGGCTGCCATGCGCTGGGGTTGAAAGCAGTAAAGACCCCAGTTACAGGCTGTGAGAGCTGCCAAGCTCTGTCTGCGCTGTTCCCCATCGCCGGGGCGCGAGCTGCAAATACGGCGGGACAAACTTTTCAAGATAGGATGAAAAATCATGATCAACGAACTTACCAGAAAAAACGCACATACCGAACTCGACCACATCTTCAAAACCATTCTCCCCGCGCACGGCATGACGGAGCGGCCGGAGCAGATCCGTCTCAGTCACACCATGCTGGACGCCATGTGTGAAAATCGCATTGCGCTGAGCGATGCCGGAACCGGCATTGGCAAGACGTATGCCTACCTGACCGCTGCCATCGTGTACAGCCACAGCCGGTTGGTAGACGGGCTTCCGTTCCAGCCGGTCATCATTGCAACCTCCAGCATCGCCCTCCAGAACGCCATTGTGCGGGAGTATCTGCCGTTCCTGTCGGATGCGCTGTCGGACGATCCGCATATCACAACACCCATTCTTGCCGCCTTGCGCAAGGGCAAGAGTCACTATGTCTGTGACGAGCGGCTGCGCCAGCACCTGCAGCAGCGTCCAAACGGAAAGAACGTCATGCAGAAGAAAGAACTTTATTCCCTGCGGGATGTTCTGGATCTGGATGAAACACAGAAACTCAGCAGCTTCGACCGCGAGCGTGTCTGCGTTCCGCAGTTTTGTGACTGCAAACACCCGGACTGCCGCTATCGTCGGCATCTAACCGAATGCGGGCAGAAACGGTACCTGTTTCAGATCTGCAACCAGAATCTCTGGCTGGCAGACTGTATGCACCGGGAAAGCGGCTTGAAGCCCATCCTCCCGGATGCCTGCACAGTCATTGTGGACGAAGCGCACAAGCTGCCGGAAACAGCGCGGGAGATGTTCGGTACAACATTAACGGCCGGAGAGATCCGCAGCGCAGTCGTTCGGCTGAAGCAGGACGGATACGCGCTGGCAGCGGAGCGATTGTTCTCCGCATCGTCCACGCTCCTGCAAAAGATGGCAGAGCTGTCGCCGGAGTACCCTATTGAGCTGCTCCATGATGATCTCAGCAGAGTACTCTCTACGCTGTTTTTGATCGGCAGGAAGCTGTCCACGTTTCTGGAACCTGCCACAAAGCGAGCACTGGAGCAGCTCACCGACAAGGTCGTGCTGTTTCTTCGACCCAAGGCAGACGCCATCCGCTACACCACAGAGGATGACGACGGCAAGCTCATGCTGTGCAGCGTTCCAGCGGATATCACATCCAGAATGCAGAACACGGTCTGGAGCAAACAAATCCCGTTCCTGCTCACCTCCGGAACGCTTGCCATTGGCAGCAGCTTTCGCCGGTTTCAGGACGAATGCGGACTGTCTGGCAATCCAAGAGTCACAGAAGCGGTTGCCGTATCGCCCTTTGACTACGCCGCAAATTGCCGCCTGTTTTTTCCACAGCGGCCGCCTCGCTTTTCAGAAGACGAGCGGTATCCCCAAACCGTCGCACGGCAGATTATGTGCCTGCTGCAAGCGGCAAACGGACACGCCCTTGTTCTTTTCACCTCTTACAAGGATATGTCCACTGTCTGTGAATGTCTCTACCGGCTCAAAAGCGGCATCCCAATCTTCGTCATGCGCAGGAACCACCCGCAGATACTGCGGCAATTCAAGAGCACCCCCGGAGCCGTCCTCTTGGCAACCGGCGCTGCGTGGGAAGGCATGGACTTTCCCGGCGACTGTGTGTCGCTGCTCATCATTCCCCGGCTGCCGTTCGCGTTTCCGGACGCCATCCACGAGCACGAAAAGAGAAACTATACAGCCCTGCATGACTTCATCCGGAACGTCATCGTGCCGGAAATGCAGATCAAGCTCAAACAGGGCTTTGGACGCGCCATCCGCACGGAAACAGACACCTGTGTGGTTGCCATTTTGGATGAACGATGCAGCACCAGAGGCCGCTACCGGCAGGATGTTTTAGATGCTTTGCCGGAAATGCCAATCTTAACAGAAGTAGCTGCTGTTCGGCAGTTCCTCTGCGCGGTCAAACCGCAGAGCTATTTTGAAGCCGCAGCCTAAAAGCATCATGTAAAAACGAAAAGGAGATCAACCATGTATAAACGGAAAACAAAGCTCAGCCCCATCCACATCAGCCTCATTGCGCTGGCCATCCTGGTGGTCATTGCCGTAATTGTCACGTTCGCTGTCAAAAAGGACGAGCCGAAGGAGCCTACTACGCAGAGCGGCATTATCTATGACGATTCTGCCATTGAAGGCGGTTGGGAGACGCTCTCGCAGGAAGAAATCGAGCAGCGCCTCAACGACAAGGTGCAGGCTGGCATGATCAACATCAGCTGCAACACCGCGCCGTATTTCAAGGACGGCAAGAGTGAAGGCAATGTCATGCTGGTCAATGAGCTGAACAATCTCTATCCACAGAAGGTGGAGTTCTATCGCAATGACACGGGTGAAAAGATCTACGAGTCCAAAGCCATTGCGGTCGGCAGCAAGATCGAGCATGCAGCGCTCGACGTCGAACTGCCTGCGGGCGAGTACGAATGTACCGCCTACTTTTCCAACTTAGATCCTGACTCCGGCGCAACGCTTGGTGTTGCCGGGGCCATCATCCATATTACCATCCAAAACTAACAAAACGAAAAAGGAGAACTCACTATGAAGAACATGAAGAAACTCGTATCCCTGCTCCTCGCCGTCTGCCTCATGGCAAGTCTCGCCATTGGCGCATCCGCTGCTGAACCCACCACGGTAGACGTCTCCGGCGGCACCGGTACATCCAGCGTCAGCCTGTCTTCTACCTCGGACGGAACGCTTGACGGCGATCCCGCTGCGACGAAGATGAATGTTGTGATCCCGACCATCCTCCCCATTGCAGTCGGCGTGGACGGCACGGTCACGACGGCCACCGACATCCGCATCACCAACAATTCCTTTGGCGCAGTTAAGGTCGACAATGTCAAGGTCGAAGCCGGTACCGGCTGGAAGCTGACCGCGTTCGGCAGCAAGGACAGCCTTGCCAAGGTCAAGGTGGACAGCAACATGATCGGCTTCAAACTTGCGCTTGGCGGCGGCGCGGAGCAGCTCACCAATGCGGAGAATGCGGCTTCCCAGACCCTCATCGACGGTGCCATCGAAGGCTGCTATATGTCCGGCAACGGCGACCAGAGCGCAAACTCCATCGGCATCGCGTATGACGCCATCGTCAGCCCGGTCTCCGAAGCTGTCGTCAACGCTTCCGTTGCGTCCGTTCTGTTCGTGATCTGCTGGGATGCGGTTTAAGCCGCACCCATCCATCGCCGTGGGAACCTGCTTCCCCCGGCAGCTTTTATCTTGTAGGAGGGATTCACTTTGAAAACAAAACGAATTCTTGCGCTGTTTCTGGCTGTCGTGACCTGCCTGTCTCTTGCCGTTTCCGCATCTGCGGCAAGCATTTCAGATTTCAAGGATGTGGACACCAAAGCGTGGTACGCCGAAGCCGTGTCTGCGGCTGTAGATAACGGCTTGCTTTACGGCAAATCCAAGACGCAGCTTGACCCCAACGGGCTGCTGACCCGTGCGGAAATGGCTGCCATTACAAACCGGTCTTTTGGCTGTTATAAAGCGGCAGACATTTCTGCGTACAAGGACGTTGCCAAGGGCAAGTGGTACTACAAAGATGTAGCCCTCGCCGTCCAGATGGGGACGTATAACGGTGTCTCCTCCACCAGCATGCAGCCGGATCGGGCAATCACCCGTCAGGAGGCCATTGCAGTTGTGGCAAGAGCTTTGCAGCTTAATTTGGATGATTACACCAAGACGGATCTGTCCAAGTTTGCGGATGCGAAGGAAGTGTCTGCATGGGCACTGCCGTACATGAAGGCAATGGTTGCAGCAGGTTATGTGCATGGCCGCACACAGGGTCTTGTCCCGCAGGCCAATATCACAAGAGCCGAGTTTGCACAGCTCTATTTCAACATCATCCAGTCGTATATCACCAAGAGCGGCAGCTATACGAAGGACTACAAGGGCAATCTTCTTGTCCGCACCAAGGACGTTGAATTGAAGGATATGACCATTGACGGCGATCTCATCATCGGCAACGGTGTTGCGGACGGCAAGGTCACGCTGTCCAACGTAAAAATCTCCGGACGCCTTGTCGTGTGGGGTGGCGGCACAGCGGCGGTCTATTGTAACGACGGCACAACGGCAGCCGAAGTCATTGCCTGCCGTGTGGACGGGCCGGTCAAGGTCATTTTTGACCGCGAATCGACGCTGCTGGTTTACGACAAGATCAAAACCCGCATCACCGAGCGCGCAGGAAAATTCCCGGAAACGGAGATCGTGTTTTACGCGATGGACGATCTGCTGAATGCGCAGCGCGATCTCAATAAGATGGTAGACGAGAATCTCATTCAGGCAGAGATCCCCGCGCATCTGTATGCCATCGTTGGCGAGCAGACGGTATCTGCCGTATTGAGGAACAACAGCAAGACGGACAGCTATACCATTGAGATCCGCAGAGATTCCGACGGCAGCCTCATTGCAGATCCTATCACCCTCACAGCCGGTGCGTCGGTCAGCTCCATCACGCTGAAGGACGTGCCGGAATACGGCAACGCCGCCTGCACCGCGACGATCACGGCCACCCGTGACGGCAAAACGGTCGGCACACTGGAGGTCAAGACTGCCCTGCATGCTGCGTACCTGTGGCCGAAGGAGGTAATGTCAAAATGAGAACAAAGAAACTGTTTTCTCTCCTGTTGGCTGTTCTGATGCTCTGCTCGCTGTCGGTTTCTGCCTTTGCCGCAGAAACCGCGCAGGCCAGCGTTCCGGTAGTGCTGACGGTTGTGAATTCTGTTTCGCCTATCTCTGTCAGCGTCCCCGCCTGCCTGCCGGTCACGGTTCTGGACGGCTATGTTGTAACGGCATCCAACGCCGTCATTGAAAACCGCGCACAGAGCGGTGCGGTGCGGGTTGTTGCCGTCGATGTGCAGCCCGGCGCGTTCGCCATTGGAGACTATGAGAATTTCGGCAGCGAAGCCGGAAAGATCGCGTTCAGCATCAACGGCTGCAAGACGGTCAAGGAAGGCAAGCTGACACTGGTGGACGGTGCATTCCCGGTCATTGATGCAGGGAAAAACCTGCGGATCGCGTACACGGCGAAGGTCGCGGCAGCTGAAAAGGTGGAGAAAGTGAACGCCGCAACGCTGATCTTCACCATCGCGCCTGCAACCGGCAATTCGTAAAGGAGGGAGGAACCGCTATGAAAACAAGAAAACTCACAGCAATCCTGCTTGCCCTCTGCATGCTCCTCTCGCTCAGTATCTCGGCATTTGCGGCAGACGATGCTGTCGCCAGCGGCACGATCCCCGACAGCAAGATCACATGGGAATTGGACGGTAAGGGCTGGTTGACGATCTCCGGCAGCGGGGACTGCAGCACCTTTACAAGCAAAGACGACCAACCATGGGCAGAATACCGCAGGCAGATCACACAGGTTTGGTTCGACGGCATGGAGAGTCTGGCGATCCCCGATCTCGCTTACTGGTTCGAGGACTGTACCAATCTCACGACTGCCGAGATCCCCAGCACCACGCCGGTCATTGGCCGCCATGCGTTCTATAACTGCCCGCTGCTGACAAAGCTGTCTATTTATTACGGAGAGCATACGCTGGACAACATCGGAGAAGATGCATTCTGGCGCGAGGCGGACAGCGGCGATACGCTCTATGTTGCGTACATCATTGGCTACCCGGATTCTTCTGTGCCTTTCCACGATTATGACTGGAACAGTTCCAATCGTAGCGATCGTTATTTTTATGACGTTTATGGTGCGTACAAAAACGCGGATAGCACCGCGCCGGTAGTATCCGACTCCGCCATCAAGAAAGCGCCCGCGGCTACCGCAACGTATGCCTCCACCGGCATTGTCGGTACTTGTCCGAGCTGCAATCAGTATTCCCTGCAAGGCACTTACGTCGAGCAGACGCATACATCGAGAGGTCATCAGGAGTACTACGAGTGCTATAAATGCCACTATGTCAAAAATCTTGGCACTTACGTCTACAAGGATCACGGCGACGGAAGCTATGGGTCATGGACCTGCCCTTCCTGCGGCAGCCATACATGGGTTCTGGACTATGAAAGTGATGCCACCTGCACGCGGAATGGGTACCGGGAATATAGCTGCGATTGCGGCCAGAGCAAGCGCGAAACCATCTATGCAACCGGTCACAGCTATTCCTATGGAAGCTGGGAGCAGTATTCTACATCGCAGCACCGGCGCGAAGCCTATTGCCGGAACTGCGGCGATTCGGATTACGAATACGCCAGCCACAGCATGAGCTACGGATCATGGAGCAATTCTTCCTCCAGTCAGCACAGCCGGACGGTGTCCTGCCGCACCTGCGGATACAGTACCACGGACTACGGTTCGCATTCCTATTCTACGGGTTCGTGGAGCAAATACAGCGACACCCAGCACCGCAGAAGCAAGACTTGTTCTGGCTGCGGCGCGTCGACCTATGACTATGCTGACCACAGCTATTCCTACGGTTCATGGACGAAGGCAGATGATGTTCAGCACAGGCGTAGCAAAACCTGCGCCGTTTGCGGCGATAGCTCGACGGAGTATGGCAATCACAAGGATACCAACGCAGATGGTGTTTGCGATGATTGTGGCGCAAATGTCGCGCTGATCGTGACGTGGGACGCCTCGTCCAACGGCGGCAGCGTCGGCGGCAAGAACAGCGTGACGACCTCCGTCGCGCCCAACCAGACCGCCGTTGCCCCCGGTTACACGCCGGTCAAGGCAGGTCACACGTTCTCCGGCTGGTACACGGAAAAGGCAGGCGGCGTGCTGTACAGCACGGTCACGATCACGGCTGCGCGGACATTCTACGCGCAGTTTGCCCCGGCAGAATACAAGATCACATGGGATCTTGGTACCGGCAAAACAGAAACCACGAACCAGACCTACGGCGAAACGCTGAACCTGCCCGCCGAACCTGCCCGCAAGGGCTATGCGTTCCTCGGCTGGTTTACGCAGGAAACCGGCGGCACGCAGGTAGATGGCAACACCGTATTCAAAGAGGTAGCTTCCACCACCTACTATGCGCATTGGGAGGAAGCAACCGTGTTCTCTGTCGTTGTTCCGGCTGTGCTGCCGGTGACGGTCGATCAGAACGGGAAGGTCTACGTCTCCAATGCGGAGATCGTCAACCACTCCACAGCCGCTGTGCAGGTGTCCTCCGTGACCCTGACGGCAGAAAACGGCTGGACACTGGTGCCGTATGCTTCGGATATGTCCCACGCCAAGGTGGACAGCAACCAGATTGGCTTCAAGATCAACAGCGCACAGACCAGCAAGACCGGCAGCACGGAGCAGTTTGAACTCACTACCCCGTGGCAGATCAACGAGGAAGAAAGCCTGACCCTGTCCTATGACGCAGTTGTCAGTGCCCTGTCGCAGCCGGTCGCAAACGCCAATATCCTCTGCGTCCTGTTCGTCGTCGAATGGGCGTAATTCTAACGAAAGAAGGACTTTACTATGCTGAAAATGATTGCCATCGGCAACCTGACGGGAGATCCCGTCCTCAAGACCAACGAAGAAACCGGCAAGCCCTATGCCATCATGCGTATTGCCTCGGATCGCCGCTACAAATCTCCGGATGGAGAAAAGCTGACCGATTTTATCTCGATCAAGGTGCGCGGCGTGCTCGCAGAACGCTGTGCGGAGTTTGCCAGAAAGGGCTGCAAGATCGCGGCCAGCGGCGATTTTGAAACGATCACCTTTGCCGAGGAACCGGAGCGGCAGCCCGGCTTCCTGCTCAAAGCGACCGAGGTGGAATTCCTCTCGCCCCGGAAAGAACTGGACGATGCTGCGGAGCTTCCTGCGGCAGCGTAACAAACAAAGCGGCCATCCCATTGCGGGATGGCCGTTTGCGCGCAGAAAGGAGTTCCAAACATGACGGCATATTTAGATGGATATTCCGGCTATTCCGGCGTTCCGGAGGATGCCGCCGCAGAGATCCTGGAGAAGCTGATGACACACCAGCAGATCTCCTCCGACGAGGTTGCGCGGATCTTGAAGCGGTACGGCGTCTGCGGAGAACCGGAAGCATTGCAAATTGCGTACCGGAAGAAGGTCGGCCAGCGGCTTATTGCCAGTCTCCGCGATCCATATGGCAGGCGCGAGGTGTTCTCCACCGGCAGCACCTACGTTCTGGTGGACTGCTGCAATGACCGCGACGCGCTGGAACACATCCACAAGAAGCTGGACAAGGACATGGAAGCGGTTGATCAGGCGTCATGTAAGATTGACAATCGTTTGCAGGTTTTGCAGCGGTTTTCACGGTATCGGAGGAAGCGCAGATGAGATTATCTGAAATGCTGACTGCGATCCGAGAATACCCCGCGCTGAAGATCCAATATGAGGCCATGCGCGAGCAGCAAGCGTCCCAAGAGCGCACGGCGGTTCAGCTCTCCATTGCGTATAACAATCTGCAAATCGGTAACAGGAAGTTGTCTCAAAAGAACAAAGCGCTGGAAGCAGCCCTTGTGAAGCTGGTCCCGCGGCTGAACAGCCGGGAACACAGCCGGCGGTTCTATAAGACGGTTGCGCCCTACCTTGATCCGGGCGGATTTGTGCTTTATAGGAGCGCTGCCGAGTTGACGCGCTTTCATATCAGCACGGAGTTTGCAACGGAAGATAACCTGGGGAAATTCGAGGAAATGGACGGTTACGGGATGCTGCGATACCTGACCGCGGACCGTTTCGGCTCTGTGGAGTATGAGATCGTCGCGCCGTGCTATGAAGAAGCTGTTTCGCTTCATACCAATTACACATCTCCAGAGTATCTGGCGTTTGAGAAAAAGCTGTATGAAAAGACGCTGCGTAAGCTGGGCTTTGGGAAACTGCTCCCAGAGGAACGCGCACCGCAGAAGGATATGGACAAACGGAAAGAAAAGGTGGAAGAACGATGACAGAACCCATTACCATTGGCGTGGATCATGGCTACGCGGCCATGAAAACCGCGCATTGCTCGTTCCCTTCCGGCTTGGCAGAATACGAGCATGAACCGTACACGCAGAAAAACGTCCTCTGCTATGACGGAAAATACTACGTTGTCGGCAGCGGGCGGCAGCCGCTCCAGCAGGATAAGACAGTGGATGAGAATTACTATCTGCTGACACTGGCGGCCATCGCCAAAGAGATCGCGTACCGGAACGCGCCGACCACAACGTCGGTGATCCTTGCGGCGGGCCTGCCGCTAACGAGCTTCGGGCGGGAGAAGAAAGCGTTTCGGGCGTATCTGCTGCGCGAGGGCAAGCCGGTCTCTTTTTCGTATGAAGGGATTTCGTATGAAACTTCTGTGCAGGATGTGAAGCTGTTCCCGCAGGGCTATGCGGCGATCCTCCAGCACAGCGATCTGCTGAATGAACCGTCCGTGATCCTTGCGGACATTGGCGGGTGGACCGTGGATATTATGCGGCTGGACAACCGCATCCCGTACGCAGCTTCTTGCCGCAGCTTGGAGCTGGGCATGATCCGCTGTCTGGATGAGATCGCGGAGCAGGTGCGCCGGAGTCTGAATCTGTCTCTTACCGGTGCGCAGATTGAAAATGTCCTGCGCGGCAGCCCGGACAGTATGGACGACCGCGTGAAAGCCATCATCCAGCGCGAAGCTGGGCTTTATGCCAGACGCATTCTCTCTGCCATTGCCGAAGCAGGTCTGGACTGCCGCGCTATGCCGGTTGTATTTCTCGGCGGCGGGGCCGGGCTTATGAAACGATACCTGCCGCAGGGCAGCGTTCTGCGTCCTGTCATTTTGGACGATGACAAATTAAACGCACAGGCATACGAGCGGCTGGCTGGACAGGTGGCAGACCATGCAGGATAAACCAAAAACCGCACGGTTTGGTACAACGCTGTTTCTGGACAATCCGCTGCACCGGCAGGCGTGGGAGATTTTGTCCTCCATCCCTGCCGGGCAGCGCACAAACTGGCTTTGCCTGGCACTGTGCCAGCAGGCGCAGCGGGAGCAATTTCTGAAGGACTTAAAAGCAATTCTCCAAACGGAGCTGCAAAACAGCTCCGATCTACAAGCAATTTCGCGGCCGCAGCCAGCCGGGAGCGTCGACGATGACGTTCTCGGCTTTTTGCGTGCGCTGCAGGAAGAAGGTGACGAATGCCGAACCATATTACAAACATTTTGAAGTTTGAAGGTGACAGCGAACAGGTGCATGCCATGCTTGACCAGATCAAAAATGAGGAACTCGGCTTTGGCAGTATTGACTTTAATAAAATCATCCCCATGCCGGAAAGCCTCAACATTGAAGCTGGCTCCCGCACAGACGAGGCTCTGTATGTCTGCATGATGGCGCTGAACCCAGCCGCACCGGACATGGGCGTTCCCAAATTGAGCAGTGAGGAATATCAGAAGTTGGCCGGCATTGTTGGTCGAAGCAAAGGCGAGCAGTTTATGACGCTGGATGCACAGCGGATTTCCAGAGCCAGCAAATACACGCCCCTTTCAGATGTCATTGCCATGGGGCAGGTCGTGATCTCCAACTTCCTGCAATATGGCTGCGGAGATTGGTACGGCTGGTGCAATCGGAACTGGGGAACAAAGTGGAATGCTTATGACATTCACTTCGATCAGGAATCACAGAGCATTCACTTCCTGACAGCATGGGACACACCCATGCCGGTCATAGACAAGCTATCACAGATGTTCCCGGAGGTGGAAATTGATCTGCAGTGGGCGGATGAAGATATTGGTCACAACGTCGGTCATGTTGTCCTTTTAGCCGGAGAACCGATTGACGGGAATATCCCGGAGGGCGGCAGCCGGGAGGCTTATGAGATGGCGTTTCAGATTCACGGCGCAGAAGCTGCCGATTTTAACATGGTGTTCGACGAAAAGAAAGATACCTACGTTTATCAGGAGCCGGAGAAACGTACTCCTCCTCCGCAGACAAAGGGCGATAAGCCGAAAGAACCGGAGCGATGATTGGCATCAAAGATCAATGCTTCGGCGTGGAAATCGAGCTGACCGGCATCACGCGAGCAGAAGCGGCAGAGGCACTTGCTGCATATTTTGAAACGACGCCACAGCGCAGCTATGATAATTACGATAGCTGGTATGTACCGGATCGGGAGGGCAAGCAGTGGCGCATTATGAGCGATGGCAGTATCCGCGCAGAGTGGAATGACGATGGTCACTATCGCAGAACAACCGATCCAGAATATCGCGTGGAAATGGTAACACCGAAGCTCACCTATGACGAGATGGAGAAATTCCAGGAGTGTGTGCGCCGTATCCGGCAGGCAGGCGGAAAAGTCAACGACTCCTGCGGGATGCACGTCCATGTGGACGCCTCCAATCATAATCGCCAGAGTCTCAAGAATCTGCTCAGTATCATGTATTCCAAAGAAGATCTGCTGTTCAAAGCCCTGAAAACGAACCCAGCCCGTGTCAACCGCTGGTGTCAGCGCGTGCGCGAACCCATGCTGCAGCGGGCACGGCGGCTGTCCAACGAACCAACGACCGATCTTACCCAGTTGGAGAACATCTGGTACGAAGGCTGCATTTATGCGCACGAGCATTACAACTGGACGCGCTATTACGCGCTGAATCTTCACTCTGTCTTTTACCGCGGCACCATTGAATGGCGCTGCTTTAATTCTACCCTCCACGCTGGTCGCGCAAAGGCTTATGTGAATTTATGTCTCGCCATGTCTGCGCAGGCCATCGCCCAGCACACCAGCGTCATGCGCAAGACGGTGAGCGACAATGAATTGTTCACGTTCCGTGTCTGGCTCGTGCGGATGGGACTGAACGGCGATGAATTCAAGAACACGCGCGATCATCTGCTTGCCAATCTGGAGGGCAATCGCGCCTGGCGATATGACAAGGACTGCTATGCAAGCAGCCACAAAAACCGAACATCTCAACAGGAACAGGAGAGGTGACCGAATGAAAATCTGTATTGAAGAATCTACATACGAGGGTACGCCCATCGAAATTTTAGCCCAGCTCCGTGCCTTACATTTTGATGCAGGCACGTTCGACGGCACGGAAGGATATATCCGTTATATGCAGAACACGATCCGCCGCATGACGGAGCAGCCCTGCGAGCTGCCGGATGACAGCACGGAGGAACGTGCAGCCGCACTTATTCATGTTTTGCAGGAGATCGGCGCGTTGGAACTACTGGAGGAATGACGATGGAAAAGCCACTGTATTTTGCCTACGGCAGCAATATCAATCTGGACCAGATGCGCTACCGCTGCCCGGACGCGACCGTCTACGGACAGGCTGTGCTGGACAATTATGACCTGCGCTTTCGCGGCAGCGGCGTTGCGACGGTCGAACCCAAGGAAGGTGCTTGTGTCTACGGCCTTTTGTGGGAGTTGACTGACAAATGTGAAGCATCGCTCGACCGCTACGAAGGCTATCCGCGTCTGTATATCAAGCAGGCGCTGGAGGTGCGGACGTTTGACGGACAGCGCGTCCCGGTCATGGCTTATATTATGAACCCAGAGCTGCATCTGAAACCGTCCCTGCCGCCAAGAGACTACTATCTCGGTATCAAGGCGGGCTATGAGCAGAACGGTCTGCCGGTTGGCTGCCTCAAATATGCGTTCAAGAACTGCCTCAAGGAATGCGGCATGGAACCGTATCCAAAGAAAGTGCAGACCAAGCCGCCGCAGCGGAAGGAGGCCAGCCATGAGCGATAACGCCATCCGGAGAATTCAGGCCGGTGATCTTCGCAAAATGAGCGACCGAGAAGGGCTGATCCTGCAAGGCTGCGGCGGCGATCCGCAGGAATGGTTGGAAGGGATCAACGAAATGCTCGCGGATGCCGGAATCCTGCGCAATGGCAGCCGGTTTGAACGGGCATCTCTGTTTGAGTACGACGGTCACACCAACATGCTGTTTGACTTTGAAGGTGTTGATCTTGATGTCGGCAAACTCGCCATGTGGAGACTTACCACATACGGAACGATTGGCGGGACATGGCTCAGTGATTATGTGCCGAACTGTCTGGGTGGATTTGTAGAGAAATCCGAATTGGGCGTTGAAAAGCCGCCCTGTCCGCTCATCGGGCAGGACGGCAATATTTTTAACCTTGTCGGCATTGCGGCGAGGACGCTGCGCGAAGCCGGACTGCGGGATCAGGCAAAGGAACTCACCCACCGCATTTTCAGCGGCGAGTGCCACAGCTACGGCGAAGCCCTGTGCTTGATTGGGGAATATGTGACGATCACAGACATTGGCGACTACAATCACAACCGCCGCGGAAAGGAGAAGGATAACTATGAGCGATGATCCCATGCGCATTCTGGTCGTGGAACCCACCAAAGATCCGTATGTCAAGGAGATCGACGGCAGCTTGGCGAGCATGCAGGCTATTGTGGGTGGTTTCATTCAGACCGTCGAACCGTTTGATGATCATAATGTCCTGCTGCTGTGCAACGAAGAAGCCAAACTCCTCGGCCTGCCGGAAAACCGCTTCCTGCGGAATCGCAATGGCATACCGTATGACATTATCCACGGCACGTTCTTCCTCACCCAAGGCAGCGGCGAGGAATTTTGTTCTTTGACCGACAAGCAGATACAGACCTATACGCGCCTGTACTCCCGCGAAAAGCTGTTCGTCATGCAGCATGGAAAGGTGATCAATCAGCCGAAGAAAGGAAAATCGACGCATGAAAGATAAATACATCCTGACGGCAGAGTCCGTCACGGCAGGCCATCCGGACAAACTCTGCGACACGATTGCGGACAGCGTTCTGGATGCCTGTCTCAAAGAAGATCCCAATGCCCGCGTTGCCTGTGAAGTGCTGGCGACGGCGGGCAAAATTCTTGTTGCCGGGGAACTCCGCACAACGGCAAGCCCTGACGTGGAGACCATTGTGCGGCAGACGGTTCAAAATGCTGGATATGACTGTAATTATCATGTAGAGGTGCGTCTGCATACGCAGAGTCCTGACATTGCAGAGGCGGTCGACGGCGAAACGCTCGGTGCAGGCGATCAGGGCATCATGTACGGCTACGCCTGCTGGGAAACGGTCGAGCTGCTGCCCGCGCCGGTCGTGCTGGCGAACCGTATCACGAGCCTGCTCACCATCTGCCGGGAGGAAAACCTGATTTCGGGCATTGGGCCAGACGGCAAAGCGCAGGTTTCTGTGCAGTATGCGTTTGGTGTTCCGGAACGAGTGGATACCATCGTGATCTCCTGCCAGCATGATGCAGACAAAGACCCTGACGAGCTGCGCGGGGAACTCCGCAGGCTGGTCATTGCCCGCGCCTGCCATGACGTGCGCATCGATGAGAATACAAAAATCTTCATCAATCCGTCCGGCAGATTTGTGCTGGGCGGCTTTGAAGCCGATACCGGTCTCACCGGCCGTAAGCTGATGGTCGACACCTACGGCGGACTTGCGCCCCACGGCGGCGGTGCGCTTTCCGGCAAGGACGGCACAAAGGTTGACCGCAGCGGCGCATATATGGCGCGATATGTGGCAAAGAACATCGTTGCGGCCGGTCTTGCCGATGTGTGTATGGTCAGCCTCGCCTATGCCATTGGGCAGACCGAACCGGTTGCCATCGAAATCGACACGCAGGAGAGCGGATACTATGACGACGCATTCCTGACCGAAGCCGTTCGCCGCGTCTTTGATTTCACCCCGGCAGGCATGATCCGCGCGCTGGATCTGGACAAGCCGTTCTTCGCAGAAGTCTGCAATAACTGCCATTTTATGCACCCGCAGGCGGCTTGGGAGCAGACGGACAAGACAGAGAAGCTGCGGATGGCATGCGCGGAACTGGAGGATGAACGTACATGAGTCCAAAGCACGTCGCCTCCTGTTCCTTCGGGAAAGACAGCATTGCGACGATCCTGCTGGCCTTGGAGCATGGCGAACCGTTGGACGAAGCGGTGTACTGTGAGGTCATGTTTGACGACGCTACCTCTGGCGAAGTGCCGGAACATCAGGCGTTTATCTATCAGGCAGCGATTCCCGCCCTTGAAAAACTGGGCGTACCTGTCCGTGTGCTTCGAAGCGAGAAAACCTATACCTCTGTTTTTATGGGAAAGGTCACACGCGGGCCGAAGAAAGGTATGATCCGCTCCTTTCCTGTGTGCGGGAAATGCTATGTCCAGCGCGACTGCAAAACGCACCCGATCCGGCAGTATCAGAAAACGCTGCCGTCCAACACCGTGCAGTACATCGGCATTGCAAAGGATGAACCGCAGCGTCTGGCACGGCTGGGTGGCAATCAGGTGTCGTTGCTGGAGAAATACGGATACACCGAGGATGACGCGAAGCAGCTCTGCAAACAAGCGGGGCTGCTTTCTCCTGTGTACGAATTTACCGACCGCGGTGGCTGCTGGTTTTGTCCGAATGCTAAGCTGTCTGAGCTGCGACATTTGTACGACCATCATCCGGATCTGTGGCAAAAAATGATGCGTCTGCAAATCGTCCCCGGCAAGGTCACAGAGAAATTCAACCGCAGCCAGACGTTTGCGGATATTGATGCAATGTTCCGAGAATGGGATTTACAAACTGCAGCCTAATACATTATAATTAGCATAGATACAAATGCAACAGGAGCAGATGATGGGGAAGAACAACAAGAAGTGTCCTCGCTGCGGGCATAAAATGAAGCAGCAGTTTATTGGCTTGCAGCATTGCTCCTGCGGCATGAGTTGGAAGGGCGGGATCGGCTTTTTTGAGCGCACGCCGGACATGGTATTCTGTCTGCGCCGGCAAAAGGGCTCCGCAAAGCAGAGCATCTGCATTGAAACACGGCAGAACGACAATACAATATCCAAATCATAATTACGGGAGCGTCAGAGAGATCTGGCGCTCCTGTTTCTTTCGGAGGTATCATGACAAATTTCTTTCTGGAAGAACTGAGAAAGATCTATGGAGATGGGCGCGTGATCCATGATCCGCAATTCGTTGGCGAATGCTGCTACGGCAGTCTTGGCGATCTGCGGGTCAAAGCGCGATTTACAAAAGATATCGTTGCGAATCAGTATCCATACCTGACGGTTTCAATTCTGAATCCTGCAAAAGGTGAAATCGACAGTGTTCGGATGAAAATTGGGGACATCATCAGCAGAAGCTGCCGCAGCACGAATCCGAATCTTCGCAATACGGAACCGCACATCTGGGTTGACGGGAAAACGCCGCAATGGTATGCCTGCTGCCCCGGTTCGCGTGATTATACGTTGTTGGCAAACGCGACTGCGGAATATCTCAGCGTTTTTGAACTGACGCACGAACGGGTACAGAATCGACAACATACTCAAAAAATGAAGGGAGCGGATGCCCATGCGCGATAAGCCCAGATGGGAGATCATCCACGGAGACAGTCTTACCGTGTTGGAGAGCTTTCCTCCCAGCACATTTGACGCTGTCATCACAGATCCGCCGTATGCGTCCGGTGGCCGCACACAGGCGGAAAAATCCAAAGCCACCGCAAAGAAGTATTCCAGCATGGGCGGCAACGCACCGCCTGATTTTGACGGCGACGCCAAGGATCAGCGCTCATGGACCCGCTGGGCGGCAGAGTGGCTGTATCTTGCAAGACGTGCAGCCAAGCCCGGCGCGCCGGTCTGTATGTTCATTGACTGGCGGCAGCTCCCCTGCGCCAGCGATGCGCTCCAGTGGGCTGGCTGGATCTGGCGCGGCATTGCCGTGTGGGACAAGGGAAACTCTCGTCCGCAGAAAGGACGTTTCCGCCAGCAGGCAGAATACATTGTCTGGGGCTCGAACGGCGACATGCCGGTCAGCCGCCCTGTGCCGTGTTTGCCGGGTGTATTCAAATACGGCAATCCGCAGAACCGCATCCACCTGACCGAAAAGCCGTTGCAGCTTATGCAGGACCTTGTCAAGATCACGGAACCGGGCGGTCATATCTTGGACCCCTTTGCAGGCTCCGGCACGACGGTTCTGGCAGCAGTCAAAGAAGGCTATGATGCAACCGGCATCGAAGTCACCGACGTGTACGCAGATCTTGCCAGAAAGCGGCTGGAATCGGAATTGAACGCTGCATAGCGACTAATGTAGCGACTGTGAACGGCAGAAACCGGTCGTTTCAGATTCCATAGCGACTATTGTAGCGACTACGAACGGCAAAATCTGAATTTCAAAATTCCATAGCGACTAATGTAGCGACTACGCTATTCATAGACCGATTTGAATGGCCGAAGCAGCGCGAAGGCATCTATAAGGAAAAGAAAATTGAAATCTCTCTCCTCTCTTGCCCCGACTTTTGGCGGGGCGTCAGGCTCTCGCCGCTTCGCGGCAAGAGCGCAAGCATAGCGTTTTGGTACCAAAACGCAGCTTGCAGGGAGAACCCTGACCCCAACATGCCGCCTGCGGGCGGAGAAAGGAGCGCCGTGCGGAAGAATCAATATAACCTGCACATCCGATTGGACGAGGACGAACGCGCTGCGCTGGAAAAGGGCTTACAGGCCAGCGGCCTGCCGCTGTCTGCTTATCTGCGCAAGCTGATCCTTGGAGAAAGCATCCAAGCCGCACCCTCGGAAGAACTTCGCAGTCTGCGCACGGAAATCCATCAGATCGGCAACAATATCAACCAGCTTGCGCGGAAAGCGAACGCCGGGTTTGCCAGCCGCGACGAGGTCACACGCGCGCTGCGGATGCTGGACCGTGTTTACGAACTCATGTACCAGCTCAGTCAGCAGTCATGGCAGTAACCAAGATCCTCGCCCGGCATGCCAGACTGGATCTAGCAATCAACTATGCGGTGAACCCCGACAAGACAGACGAGGAAGTCCTGACGGCTTATCTGAACTGCGACAAGGGGCATGCTTGCCACCAGATGCTTGCAACCAAGGAAGCGAAGAATAACTGCGACGGCGTTCAGTATTACCACATCATCCAATCATTCAAGCCCGGTGAGATCACGCCAGAACTGGCATTGGAAATTGCACAGGCATTTGCAAAGGAACACCTTGCAGACTATGAGGTCGTCATTGGCGTTCATGGGGATAAAGAGCACATTCATGCGCACATGATTTTCAATTCTGTGAATCAGGTGACGGGGCGAAAATACCACAGCAACGCCAAAAGCTACTACCAGCAGATCCGCACAATTTCAGATCGGCTCTGCCGGGAGCATGGGCTGTCTGTCATTATGGAGGGAAAGCCCTCCAAAGCGGTCAGCTATATTGAATGGCTCCGCCAGTCTAAAGGGCAACCAACGTTCCGCTCCATGCTGGAAGCGGACCTGCGTGACGCCATTGCAGACGCGAACGATCTCGGTCACTTTTTCCTGCTCATGGAGCATAAAGGATACGAGATCCATCATGGAAACCGGCTCGGCTTCCGTTTGCGCGGGCAAGAACGGTATATGTATCCAGAACGCAAAAACGCGGCATATTCGGAAGAAAACATCGAGCGCGCCATTGCGGGGAATCTCACAGAGATTGAAGCCGGTATCAGACCGGCATTCATCCAGCGTCCGAAGCCGCAGCCATATCGCCCGCATCCAAAGTACAAGGGATTCCTTGCTCTTTACTATCATTACTGCTATCTGCTTGGACGCATCGAAAAGCGGCAGTATCCGCCGCGCATGACGCCGCATCTCCGGCGGGAGCTTATGAAAGCCGAAACCTATAAGGCTCGGCTGAAATTTTTGCAAGAGAATGGCATCTCCACGGCAGATGATCTGAACGCCTGTGTGCAGCAGGCAGAAAGCGAGGCCGCGCAGCTCGCTAAGCAGCGCACGATTTTGAACGTCCGTAAGAAAAAGCGCAAGAAGCTCTTTGATGCGCTGGCGACGGAAGAATCACTCGCTGTGAGCAAAGCTCTCTATGAAGAAGGGCTATCCGGCATGGAAGCTGAGTACGCGCAATATGCGGAAGCGAAAGCCATATTGGATGCCTGCGGCGTTTCGCGGAAGACCCTCACAGAAGAAAAAGCAGACATCTACGAGCAGCTTGCACAGATCAACAAACAGATCCGCGCCGAACGGCAAAAGATCAAGCTGTGCCGTGAGATTGCGGACTCGGCAGCGGTCATGCAGCGCGATGTCGCTGCACAGGAAAAATCCCACCATGAGAAAGAAGCGTCGCAAACACGCGCCCATGAATAGGAGGTGATTCCCCATCAACGTAGGAAACAGCGAAGCCGCCGAGCAGGTCGTTCACATGATGCTCTCCGGCGGCGAGGTTGCAGTCAAGCTGGCAGGCTCTGCGGCAAAGAATGCCGCGGCGATGCTGCTGGCGTTGGCGCGCAATCATAAGAAGGTCTACGGCAAGACCAGCCTTAAGAAAATTCTCCAGCAAACGCGCGACATCCGCACGTTTTCCCTGACCCCGGAGCAGTACCGGGAATTCAGCCGTCAGGCGAAGGACAAGGTACTGTTCGCGGGTATCCAGGACAAGGAGCAGCCGGACGCGCCTGTTGATCTCGTTATTCCGACGACCGATCTGGAGCTGGCAAATGTTATTTTCGAGCGTCTTTTCGGTTCGCTCGAAAAGCTGCAGGAGGAACGCTCGCCAAAAAAAGAGTCTCGGTTGGAACGCTCCTCGGACGATACCGGCAGCAGCTCACCTACGAGCAGGAAGAACTCGAAGAATGAACGCCCGTCCATTGGCGAGCAGCTTCAGTCCTTCCGCGAAAAACTGTCCGGTGTCGAACCGCGCGTTCCGGCCAGAGAAAAAATGCACAGTGAGATCACAAAATAAGCACAGTTTGGATGGATTTGCACGCCAAACTGTGATATACTCAAACCAACAAAAGCTGGGAGGTGGCGCATATGGCAGAACAAAGCTATGAGCTGATGCATAAAGACGATGTTGTTGCGTCTTTGCAGCTCGACGACCTGTCTGGTGCTATCCTCAAGGTTGCCCCCTGTGCAAACCCCGAGCTGTTGCCGCTCGGCGGCAGTCAGGGCGCGGACAGTCTGCGCAAATGGTGGCTGCGCCGTGCCGTCCCGATCAGTCAGGGCAACATTGCCGCGCTTTTGCAGCAGGAGGGCATCCCCTCCACGCAGAGCCTGCTCGTGCGGAACCTCGGTCTCAGTCTGTCCGACCATTATTGGATCAAGCCGAACGGCAGCGAACTGACGTGGAAAGACGTTAGCCTGTTCTCCAACAGCTTCCGCGATCCACTTGAATCCATGCAGATCCAACATCCTCACGGTGCAGCTTCGACAAGCACCCAGACACCAGCGTATTCGCCCAGCGCATCGCTGCAGGGTGACCTGATCAAAAAGTGGTTGATCGTCGACGACACGCGCTGCCTGCTCAAAGGCAACCGCGGCGCAAATTCCCAGCAAAGTCTCAATGAAGTGCTGGCATCCATGCTGCATGAGAAGCAGGGCTTTGCAAACCATGTGCACTACCTCCCGGTCAAGCTCACCGGCAGCGCAAGCGAGCAGTACGGCTGCATCTGTGAGGACTTCGCGTCGGAAACGCTGGAATTCATTCCGGCGATTGACGTTGTAGATTCCGAGAAAAAGGACAATGCTGTTTCCACTTATGAGCATTTCATTTATGTCTGCGCAGAGCATGGTCTGTCAGAGCAGGAAGTGCGCGGATTCCTCGAATATCAGGTCCTCACAGATTTCGTGCTGACGAATACGGACCGGCATCTCAACAACTTTGGTATCCTCCGCGACAGCCAGACATTGAAATTTGTGCGGATGGCTCCGATTTTCGATTCCGGCAATTCGATGTTTTGGGATGCGCCGCGCCTGCCGGAGCGCAGTGACTGCACAGAGATCACGGTCAACAGCTTCCGTAAGACCGAAACGGAACTGCTTAAACTCGTTACCGACCGCAGCCGCGTCTGTATAGACCTGCTGCCAAGCCGGGAAGAAATTGCAGAGTTGTACGCGAAAGACGACAGCATCGCGTTCGTGGATTCCATTCTCACCGGCTACGAAAAGAAAAAGGTGCTCATGGAACGGTTCATGGAGAAAGGACTTCCAGAGCAAACGCATCTGAAACGGAGTACCGGCTTTGAAAGATAACGGGATATAAAAATGGCGCTGACGGTATGGTTCGTCAGCGCCATCGATTTATTATACGGTTTCTTTTCGCTCCGCAACGTACTCCCGCAGAGCATCCTCAACCAGTGTATTCAAGCTGACCTGCTGCGCCATTGCGCAAATCGCAGCCTGCTTGTGCAGCTCCGGTGATACTCGGATGTTAAAGCTGCCCTTGTAGGCTTTTTCCGGCTCGCTGTTCTCTGCTTCGCACAGCGACAGATAATCGTCTACCGCGCCATGAAAATCAGCGACAAGCTCGGCGGCGTTCGTCCCCTCATAGGAGATCAATGCACGGATACCGAGAACCTTTCCGAAAAACAAACCATCGGCTTCGGAAAATTCAACGCTTCCAACATACCCCTTATATTGCATTGTATTGTTCAAATCAATCCCTCGTTTCTGTAGTCAGCATAGCACAGTCAAAACAATTTCGCAACTGATTTTAGTTGCAAACATTTTCCGAGGTGATACCTATCCGAAAATCAAATGATACGCTATTTTATCTTTTTGGCACAATTCCCGTCGTCTGGCTTGCTCTCCTGTTGGCGCAGTCCCTTGGCGGCGGTTTGCCGGAGCTGCTGCGGAACCTGACCAGCGCATTGGAGCAGCCGACAAATATCGTGTGGACGAACAAAAGCCTGCCCACCATCCTCATCTGCCTTGCCGCTTATGGCATGGCAGTTTTGCTTTACCGGACGAATCAGGGCAGGACCCGCGACGGCGAGGAACACGGCTCTGCGGTGTGGGCGACACCTGCATCCGTCAACGCGCAGTTCGCGCAGAAAGACAGCATCCCGCTGACCCAGCACGTCCGGCTCGGTCTGGACACCCACAAACACCGCCGCTCCCTCAACGTGCTGGTCATCGGCGGCAGCGGCGCGGCCAAAACGCGCAGCTTTGTTCTTCCCAATATCCTGACCGCAAACACCAACTATGTCATAACGGACCCAAAATCTGAAGTGCTGCTTGCCACGGGCGGCTACCTCAAAGAGCAAGGCTACGACGTGCGCGTTCTGAACCTTGTGAATTTGGAACAGTCGGACGGCTACAATCCGTTCTGCTATCTGCGCGACGAAAAGGACGTACTGAAGCTGGTCAATAACCTGATCCAGTCCACCACGCCGAAGGGCAGCCACGAATCCGATCCATTCTGGACCAAGGCCGAAACTGCGCTCCTGCAGGCCATCATCCTCATGCTGTTTCAGGAAGCCCCGGAATATGAGCAGAACTTCTCAATGGTCATGCGCGTGCTGGAATATGCCGAGGTGCGCGAGGAAGATGAAGGGCATGTATCCCCACTCGATCTGCTCTTTGAATCCATAGAGCGCAGAAAACCGGACAGCGTTGCCGTCCGGCAATATAAGGTTTTCAAATTAGCCGCGGGCAAGACCGCAAAATCGATCTTGGTGAGTACGGCTGTCCGCCTTGCACCTTTCAATCTGCCGCAGATTCAAGCCCTGACCGACCACGACGATATGGACCTTTACACGTTGGGCGAAAAAAAGGTCGCGCTTTACGCTGTCATTCCCGACAACGACAACACGTTTAATTTCCTTGTAAGCCTGCTTTACGCGCAGGCATTCCAAGCCCTGTATTACAGCGCAGACCAAATTCATCACGGCCCGCTGCCGCGCCACGTTCGCTTCGTGCTGGACGAGTTTGCCGCCATGCCGCTGCCAGGCTTCACCCGCGAGCTTGCAACCATGCGCTCGCGTTCCATCTCGGCAAGCGTTATCATTCAGAACATGGCGCAGATCAAAGAATTGTATAAGGATAGCTGGGAGACAATTCCAGGCAACTGTGATACCATTTTGTATCTTGGCGGTAACGAGTCCAGTACGCACAAATATGTCTCCGAAATGCTCGGCAAAGCCACGATTGATACGAAAACGCACGGGCAGACGAAGGGCAAATCCGGTTCTTACTCAACCAATTTCCAGATGTCCGGGCGCGAGCTGCTGACACCGGACGAGGTGCGGAAGCTGGACAACCGCTACGCGCTGCTGTTCATTCGCGGTGCAAGCCCGGTCATGGATGAAAAGTACGATCTCATGCACCATCCCGCGATCTCACACAGTTCCCTCGGCGGCGCAGCGCCCTACATTCATCACGGAAGCAAACTGTCCATTTACACCGGCCGTCCGCTGTTCCGTGTGGGCGGCACAGAAAATTCGAATCCATTGAAGGGGGAATTTCATTGAAGAAACCATTTGAATCCAAAGCCAAACGGCTCTACTCGATCTTCGCCAGCGTGTTTTTCATGCTGGCGTTTTTTGTTGTCCCGGCGTTCGCGGCAGACGGCGATCCGCTTGCGGTCGTCAACAATCTGAGCGACTTCATTTTCTCGCTCATTCGCGCGGTCGGCTTGATCCTGCTCGGCTTTGGCATTTTGCAGGTTGGCCTGTCTCTCAAGTCGCACGATCCGTCGCAGCGCGCAAATGGCATTCTGACCGTCGCGGGCGGCATCGTCATTACGTTCACCAAGGAGATCCTGACGCTGATCACCGGCTGAGAAACGCCGCGGGAATGGCAGATCCACTCCCGCGGCACAGATCCTATGATGTTGTATTGTCCAGAATTCTGCGATAATTCCGCTTGGCGTACAAAATCCTGCGAATCTGTACAGTGTCTCCGGCGACCACATAGAACACCAGATAGCTTTCTACGATCAGATACCGATAGCCCTTGGCCGCCAGCGCAATATCACGCGGCTTTGGGCATCGAAACGGCATCTGCGAGAGGCTCTCGATTTCCTCAATGAGCAGATCGTAGTACCGAAGCGCAGCCTGCAGGGACAGTGTGTTCAGATAGTCGATGATCTCCTGTAAGTCTTTCTTGGCGGTCGGGTAGATTTTAATCTTATAAACGTCCATGCACAAGCCCTCGCAGCTCTCTGGCGACGCTTAAAAAGTCCTCACCCTCTGCGCCTTCGGCAATTTCTGCTTCCGAAACCGCAAGTTTGGCATAGAGGTCGATCAGCGCCTGCTGGCGCTCATACTCTGCCATGCTCTGCACGACCATGTCACCTGTGCCGTTTCGTGTAATGAACACAGGCTCGCGCGTCTGCTTGCAGAAGTCGGAAATCTCATTGGCGCTGTTGCGCAGATCAGAAATCGGTCGAATACTCGGCATACTGCATCCCTCCTTCACTTGCAGTATAGCAAAATATTGAGTATTTTACAACATAAATTTTGATTGCGAGGTGATACCATCTCAAGTGGAAACTGGATCATAGATAATCTCAATTCCTCGCTGGAAACGTGGAATGATAAACTATCTGAAATCTGGACGTTGCTGACCACCAGTCCGGAGAACTTCAAGGGCGGCGGGATCTGGAATGTAATCGTGGGCATCAATGACGCGCTGAAGGCAATCGCATATGCGCTTCTGGTGCTGTTCTTTGTGATCGGCGTGATGAAAACCTGCGGCAGCTTTACGGAACTAAAACGCCCGGAGGTGGCGTTCAAATGCTTCATCCGTTTTGTACTGGCACAGGCGGCGGTCACCTACGGCATGGAGCTGATGACGGCGCTGTTCTCGATTGCGCAGGGCACGATCCAGACGATCATGGGCGCGTCCGGTCTTTCGGCAATGGAAGCATCCACACTGCCAGCCGAGATCGCAACGACGATTGAAGACGTCGGCCTGCTGGAGAGCATTCCGCTCTGGGCAGTGACGCTGCTCGGCTCGCTGTTCATCTGGGTGCTGTCGCTCGTGATGATTTTGACTGTCTACGGTCGCTTTTTTAAGCTCTATATGGCGACAGCGATTGCGCCAATCCCGCTGTCGAGCTTTGCAGGACAGCCCTCCAGCAGCATTGGCATGGCGTTCATCAAAAGCTACGCCGCCATCTGCTTGGAGGGCTGTGTCATTTTACTGGCCTGCATTATCTTTTCACAATTTGCATCCAGCCCGCCCGTCGTGACGGAAGGACTTGCCCCGGCAACGGTCGTCTGGAACTATATTGGCGAGCTGGTGTTCAATATGCTGGTGCTCGTCGGCTCTATTAAAATGTCCGACCGGATCATTCGGGAGCTGATGGGACTCGGATAAAAAGCCCTCCATCCGTAGTTGGATGGAGGGTTCTGCATCTTATGATTTGTTATGCGCCGTGGCGAAATTCAGCGTTGTTTTTCGTCAGCAGGTACAGACAATACTGGTTCATGCTGATACCTTCGCGCTTGGAGTTTTCCGCAAGGGCGCGGTGCAGTGACTTCGGAAGCCGCAGTTTGAACTGACCGGAATACTCGTCATCAGACGTCGGCTCCGGAATCTCATAGCCATCTTCCAGTGCGGCGGCCAGCCATTCGCGTTTGCAGTCCAGCGCGTTTTTCAGCGCCGCTTCCGCCGTCTCGCCGCTGGTCAGGCAGCCGCGCAGCTCCGGATACGAGGCTACAAAACCGCCTTCGTCCGTGTCCGGAACAAGCTCCAGACGATACGGAAGATTCATATAATACTCAATCGTCTTCACGATTTGACACCTCGCTTTCTACAACCTCTTTTACCATCATAACGTAGACTTTCTTGATCGGTTCGTGCATGGGAATCGTAATTGGCGCGCAGCCGCGCTTTCGGAACGTGCAATGACTGCTGCCGCCGTTTGGCTGGCGCATTTCATAGCCGTAGCTCTCCAGCACCTTGCGCAGCTCGTCAAAACGAAGATCGCGCGACAAGCCGCAGATTCTTGCCAATAGTTTATCCCATTTTGACACGGCACATCACCTCTGTCTCTTCTCTCGCTTTCATTATAGCATGGTGTCATATATGGTGTCAAATGAATTTTGCGTGAGTTTATTACGATCTGCCTGCAATTTTTCGCACCAGCGACACGGCCCACGAAATCAGTCCCAGGACAATGAGCGCATACCAGATCCCATTCGCCAGTGCATAGTGGCTGTAATACCAGCCGGAGAACAGCGTTGGCACGAGCAGCGCATACAAAAGCGACAGGCCAAGGTGCAGAAGCGATGCGGCGTGAAACAGTACAGATAGGAGCAGGCAGCCTGCCCCAAATACAATCATCAACATGGCACGACCTCCTTTAGAAAGTTTGTGCCATGTTAGCTTGGAACAAGGAAAAGTTCAAGGGTCAATCCAAAAAAACTTAGAAATTGGAGGGATTCATCATCGAAGTTAAAATCAACAAAGAAATCCAACGGTATCAGGAGAGCATCCTGTTCGGCTTATCTCTGCGGCAGATGGTGTTCGCGCTGCTGGCCATCGGTGTGGCAGTCGGCACGTACTTCGAACTGAAACCACTTATCGGAGCGGCAGAGGTCGGTTGGGTGTGCATGCTGGTGGCGTTCCCGTTTGCCATGTGCGGCTTTTTTACCTACAACGGCATGCCCGCCGAGCGATTCCTGCTGGCGGTCATCCGTTCCGAGATCCTCTGCCCGCGAACGCTGTCGTATCATCCGCAGAATCTGTATGCAGAATTGCTGCTGGATTCCAATTCCATGCGGGAGGTGCTGACACTTGATTAAAACCCTCAACAACACCATCAAGCAGGACCGAACGGCATATAAAATCCCGCGCAGCGTACAGGACGTCATTCCCATCCAGCGGATCTTCGCGGATGGGATTTTTCAGTTCGGCACGAAATATTCCAGAACGCTGCGCTTTTCGGACATCAACTATGCCATCGCGTCCAAAGAGGACAAGACCGCCATGTTCCTTGGCTACAGCGAACTGCTGAACGCTTTGGACAGCGGCTCGACCACGAAGCTCACGATCTGCAACAAGCAGGTCAACCGGCAGGCGTTTGAAGATACCGTTCTGCTCCCGCAGCGCGGCGACAGCCTCGACGGATTCGTGAACGAGTTCAACGGGATGCTGGAAAGCAAAATCTCCGGCAGCTCTGCCAGCGTGGAGCAGGAGCGGTTTATCACGGTTTCCGTTCACAAAAAGAACGTGGATGAAGCGCGCACATTCTTTTCCCGCGTGACGGGCGAGGTTTCCTCCAAGCTCTCGCGGCTCAATTCCTCCTCCACTGAGCTGGACGCTGCCGAGCGGCTGGATGTGCTGCGTGGATTCTTCCGACCAGAAGAATCATCCTTGCCTTTTGATTTGCAAACGGCCATGAAGCGCGGGCACAATCTCAAGGACACGATCTGCCCGGACAGCTTGGAGTTTCATCGTGACTACTTCAAAATGGGAAGTCATTATGGTCGCGTGCTGTTCCTCAAGGATTACGCCAGCTACATCAAAGACAGCATGATTCTGGAGCTGACCGATCTCAACCGGCGCATGATGCTCTCCATCGATATGATCCCCGTGCCGACCGACGAAGCGGTGCGCGAGGTGGAGAATAAACTGCTCGGCGTGGAAACGAACGTCACCAACTGGCAGCGCAGGCAGAACAGCAACCAGAACTTTTCCGCAGTTGTCCCTTACGATCTGGAACAGCAGCGCAAGGAAACCCGTGAGATGCTGGACGATCTTACGACCCGCGACCAGCGGATGCTGTTTGCCGTGGTCACGCTCGTGCATCTGGCGGGCAGCAAGGAAGAACTGGACAGCGACACCGAAACGCTCCAGTCTATCGCAAGAAAACACCTGTGTCAGCTCGCAAAACTGAGCTTTCAGCAGCAGGACGGCCTGATCACCGCGCTGCCGCTCGGCCTGCGGCGCATTGATGCACTGCGGACGCTGACCACAGAAGCCCTCGCCGTGCTCATGCCGTTCAAGGCGCAGGAAATTCGGCACCGACACGGCATCTACTATGGGCAGAACGCGATCTCCAAAAATCTCATTCTTGCCGACCGAAAAGAACTACTCAACGGCAACGGCTTTATCCTCGGCGTCTCCGGCTCCGGTAAATCCTTTGCGGCTAAGCGCGAGGTCACAGAGATCGCGCTGTCCACGAACGACGATATTATCATCATCGACCCCGAAGCCGAGTACCGCCCGCTGGTCGAAGGCTTGGGCGGCGAGGTCATTGAGATCTCCGCGACCTCGCCCAATCATATCAATGCTCTTGACATGGAGTCTGGCTACAACGACGGTGACAATCCAGTTGTGCTGAAATCCGAGTTCCTGCTGTCCCTCTGTGAACAGCTCGTAGGGGCTGGGAAGCTGTCCGCCAAGGAGAAATCCATCATTGACAGGTGTACTGCCCAGGTCTACCGCGAGTTCATCCGAAACGGCTATCTCGGCGTTGTGCCGACATTACAAGACTTCCACGCTGCGCTCCTGGAGCAGCCGGAACCCGAAGCGCGGGACGTTGCGCTATCTCTGGAGCTGTTCACGGAGGGCAGCCTCAACACGTTCGCCAAGTACACGAACGTGGATACCAATTCCCGCATTCTCTGCTACGACATCCGTGACCTTGGCAAACAGCTCCTGCCGGTCGGCATGCTCGTTGTGTTGGACAGCGTGTTCAACCGCATCATCCGCAATCGCAAACTCGGCAAAAACACATGGCTTTATATTGATGAAATCTATTTGCTGTTCCAGCATGAATACAGCGCGAATTTCCTGTTCACGCTCTGGAAACGGATGCGCAAATATGGTGCCTGCGGCACGGGGCTGACGCAGAACGTTGACGACCTTCTACAATCCCATACTGCCCGAACGATGCTGGCGAACAGCGAGTTTTTGCTCATGCTCAATCAGGCGAGTACGGACCGGATCGAGCTGGCGCGGCTGCTCAATATTTCAGATAATCAGCTCTCGTATATTTCAGGTGTAGACTTTGGACACGGGCTTCTCAAATGCGGCAGCACCATCGTGCCTTTCGTGGATCATTTTCCGAAAAACGGCAAGCTGTACCAGCTTATGACGACGAAACTATCTGAACGGGTGGAGCAGGCGTCGTAATGCGGGAGGTCAAAGAAAAATCACCGCTGAAAGCGAGAGCCGTCGAAACCCTCAAATCCGCGCCGCAGGTAGCGTTCCGCCGCGGCACAGATGCTTCCTTTCAGCAGCTTCGGCAGGAGCTGCGCGAAGCAGCACAGGACGGCCAGCCGGAGGATCGCTACGAGAGCGGCAAGATCACGGACACCGCCGACCATGCCGTGCAGGAAGTCCACCATCTGGCAGAAAAGGCAGCCCACAGGCTGCCGAAAACAAAATCCGAACCGCAGCGGGAAGCCAGGACAGAATCCAATCCACAACACGAGCAGTCCCGACAGCCCCAGCAGCCTACTGTGGCACCGAAAGAATATCCGCCCGCTTCTGCGCAACCGAGCTATCCGCCGCAAGTAAAACAGTCTGTTCAGGAACCGACTTCTCCAATCAGGGAGAAACCGGTTTCTCCAGCAAACGTCCAACAGCCCAAAACGCGAGAATATACGCCAGATGCGAAAGCGTCAGTGTCCCCGTCTCAGCATTCAACTCCGAGGATTCATGAAAACGTAAAGGCTATTCCTGCGGAAACGATGCCGTCAACAACGGAGCATTCTGTGCGTGAATCGGTTTCTCCGATTAAGGAGAAACCGGCTCTTCCTGTAAATGCACCGCAACCCAAGATGCGGGAATATGCACCGAATGCTGACGTGCCTGTGCATCGGCCCCAGCATCCAGATTCGCGGATTCATGAAGGACCGCAGCCTGTTCACCAACCGCAGACAAATCGTTCTGTGCGTGAGTTGGAAACATCAGTAAGAGAAAAGCCTGCTGGGAAAGCAAGACCGGCAGAACAACGGTCGATTGGACAAGCCCCTGCCAGCACGGAACCGTCTGCACCTGCGACGGCTCCGACGGTGCAGCCATCAGCACGGACTCTGCCAAGAGAAAAAACGCCTGTTTCGTCTCTGCATGAACAGCCTGTCACACCCAAAACGGATACCACACAGTTCGCGCTTCCTGCAATCAAGACGAAAGAGTACATCCGAAAGAAGCGGCAAAAGCAGAATTTTCTCAAAGAAGAATCAAGCGGTATTGAAAACACAATTACAGATTCCGAAACTTTTTCGCCGGTCATCCGTACACGGGAAACTGTTCGTGAACAGCAAAAACTCCACGTTTCCCATAGTACGGAGCCGGAGCAGTCAGCCCTGCCGCAGATCCGAACACGGCAGCCGCAGGCGGCCTCCATGCGCGCCAATACGGAATCCGTGACGCCGGATACCCCGCAGACACTGCTGCCGGATATCAAGAGCAAGCGGAAATACATTGCGGCGCAGCAGCCAACACAGGTAACGCCTGTGCAGGCAAACCCACAGCAGGCCGCGAGAGAAATGATTCAAGGTGATATAAAATTATGTAAACCGCTGTTTGCAAATGAAACTGCCCCTCTGCCAACGGGCAAAAATGCCGCTCCTGCAAAACCTGTGCGTGTTCAGAAGCAGGTGCGTCCGGCTGTTGTGAGAAAGCAAAAGATCAAAACAGCCCCGAAAGCGAAAATCAAGTCCGCCACATCTGCGGGAAAAGCCTTGCCATGCAAAGCGTCGGCGGCTGCTCCCAAGCAGGCCGCAACTGTCATCCGCAAAGGGCAGGTGCTTCGGGATACGGCGATCAAAACGGCGAAAGTAGCAAAAGAGGCCGGAAGGAAGGTCCTGCGGGCAATCGTGGCAGCGGCAGAAAAGCTGGCCGCAGCTATCGGCACAGGCGGCGCGGCGGCAGTTTCCGTTGTTGTGGTGATCCTGCTCGTGGGGATGCTGTTCGCTTCGCCGCTCGGAATCCTGTTCGCCGGTGAGGACACCGGCACGGAAATTAAAATCCCGGACGCGGTTGCGACGCTGAACGGCGAGTTCACCGACGAAATCTACCGCATCATGGAGGAGCATCCATACGATGAGCTGGATATGCAGGAGGGCATGGAAGCGGCCATGCTTCAAAATTGGCGGAATGTGCTGGCTGTGTACGCGGTCAAGGTCTCGACCGACGAAGAACATGGGCTGGACGTTATGACGATGGATGAGGAAAAACTCCAGCTCCTGCGGGAAATTTTCTTCAATGCCAACAAGCTCGAATACGAATTGACGACCAGAACCGTAGACGGCGAGCGGATTACAACGCTGCATATCTCTGTGCAGATCAAGGACGCCATGCAAATGGCAAACGAATACGGCTTTACCGCCCAACAGCGGGAAATGCTCGAAGAATTACTGAAGCCGGACTACGATGACATTTTCCTGTCCTTGATCGGTGATTATCAGCCGGACGGCATGCCCATCGGCCCTGTCGACATTTCGGACATTCAGGGCACGCTGCCGGATGATCTTGATCCGCTGCGAGAATCCATTGTCCTGACGGCGTATCAGCTTCTTGGAAAGGTGACGTATTTCTGGGGCGGCAAAAGCCTCGTTCTCGGCTGGGACAGCCGCTGGGGAACGCCGACGACAGTCACTGCACCGGGCAGCGGTTCGACCGGCAAGGTGCTGCCATTCGGACTGGACTGTTCCGGCTTTGTGGACTGGACATTCTATAACGCCACGAGCGGTGCATACCTGCCCGGACGCGGTGGTGGCGCAGCCTCGCAGCATGGCTACTGCACCAACATTGCATGGTCAGACGCACTGCCCGGCGATCTCGTCTTTTATGCGGATGACAGTCACGTTGGAATCGTCTGCGGCTACGACAGCGTAGGGAATCTCCTCGTCATCCACTGCTCCGGCGGGCAGAACGGCGTGGTCGTGACCGGGCGCGAGGGCTTTGCCGTCGCAGCCAGACCGGATTTGTTTACGGATTAAGCTACGCTTTGAAACTGAGAAACTGAAACGCAAAAGAGGTGGAATATGAACGATACCATCACAGAGATCAACAAAGACACATTCTGGGGATTGATCCGGGAGGCGAAAGATGCCTGCGGTCAGGATATGTCTGCCATGGTGGAGTATCTGAAGGGACGTTTGGTATCTATGGGGGCAGAACAGGCACAGAACTTTCACGATATTACGCAAGCTTACGAAGATCTCGCGTACAAGTACGGCCTGTGGGATGCTGCCGAAATCATATCGGAATACGGCTGCAGTGATGACGGCTTTATAGACTTCCGCGCATGGCTGATTGCGCAAGGAAAAGAAGTCTATCTGGCTGCGCTGGCGGACCCGGATTCGCTTGCAGAGGTCGAGCCTTACGGGGATTGCAGCTTCGAGCAGATGAGCTATGTGGGAGAGTATGCCTACAGGCAGCTCACCGGCAAAAGCGCCTATGAGCAGACCGACCAGCGGGAATATAAGAGACTTGTGGCAGAACTGAAGCGGGACATTACCTACAAAGACGGCATCCAATTCCCCAGAGAGGGTGCAGAACTGAAACAATTCCTGCCCCGGTTGTGCGCCAAGTATCCGGATCGTTGGCTTGAACCACATTGGAATCTCGATCTGAAAGTAGTGCGAGAACTTTTCTACGCAGGGAAAGTGCATGGTCACCGGCAGCAGGTTTGCAAAAAGAAAAACCGAGGTCACGGCGGTGAGGCTAGATAATGAATACAGGTGCAAAGGCTTGCTTGTAAAATGGTATAATTTGCTTCGTTTGTGCGGCATTCTTTGTTGGCTCTGGTGAATAGCTTTCTTTCTCGTTTCCTGCGATACTTGGCGTACCAAATCGGAAGGAGATTGCAATGGAAGAAAGAAAAAACCTATGCGCTATGCTGCCGGTCGCGCTCCATGCCAGAGTCCGGCAGGAGCAGGAAAAAGCCGGGATGACCCTCAGCGACTACATAGAAACCATGATCACAGAATACTACGATTGGAAGGATGGAAAAATTATGACCAGAGAAATGAGAACCTTAGCCGCACAGATCCCTGCAGAACTCTTTGACCGCCTCGACCGCTACCTCAAGGAGCGTGGCATCAAGAAGAAGGACTTCTTAGTTGACATCATCACCCGCGCACTGGAAGAAGACGAAGCCGCCGAACCGGTTACAGAAGCATCGCCCCAGGACGAGCTGGAGGAACAGCCGGAAGCGGACGAAACCTGAACCAAAATCAAGCCCCCGCAGTCCAAGCCTGCGGGGGTAAACCTTTGTTACAAGCCGTCAGCCGACACGCGCCCGCGTGTCGGCTTTTCTGCGTCTCGGTAGGGACGCTGCACCAGAAACCATAAAACCCGCGCGTTGGCGCGCGTAACAAGCAGTACAATAATTGAAAAAAGAATCGACAGCCAGATATAATTATGATAATCTAAAAATATAATCACTTTTACCCTTTATATGACTGGCAGATGCAATGAGGGGGCATTCAATTTGACTCAAAATGAAAAAATAAATGCGCTAATCTATGAAGCCGACCATGAAGAACCACCCGAACGGCTTTTTCAATATACAAGTCTCGGTGTACTATCACTTATCCTGCAAAACAAAACTATACGCTTTAATTCATTGGAAAACCTTGACGATCTTGAAGAATCATCCTTACAGTTTTGTGACGATAATCCACCCGTAACATATGTAAGTTGTTGGACAAGTATTGTTGAGGAAAGTATTCCCATGTGGAAACTATACACTCAAATGACCGACGGTATAAGAATTGAGCTGCCAATCGGTCCATTTAAAGACCCACGTACGCAGAACGGGAATTGTGTTCCCGGCTCATACGACTATCGTGCAGCAAAGTGGATTCCAGTTTTACCTCCAAGCCGAGTAGATCCTGAATTAGTTTACATGGCGCAGCCTTATTCGTTGAATCATCCAAACCGAGTCATATATCGGGACGATCTGACCGCCTCGGAAATAGTTGCATCGGAAGCCAGTGGACAAAACGCAGTAGTTACTCACAATGGAGCTATCGCACGTTTCAAGCGGAATAATTGGGATTTCCAACAAGAATTTCGTTATATTGTAATACTTCAGCGCGCACGCAATAATATCCCGCTTAAACCATATTATGACGCAGATTTAGACGACGCTGCTATAAGCAATATGAAGATTATTGTTAGCCCAATGTTCTCAGATAGTAACTATCTGCTTCTCGACGCGCTGCTTAAAAAATACGATTACGGAATAAAATTCAACGAGAGTGATCTCAAGGGCAAAATCAAATTAAAATAGCAACCAACCCCAAAACAGCCGTCAGCCGACACGCGCCCGCGTGTCGGCTTTTCTGCGTCTCGGTAGGGATGCTGCACCCTGAAACCATAAAGCCGCGCGTTGGCGCGCGTGTGACGAAGTGCGAAAACAGATGTACAGGAGGTAAGAAAACACAAATGCTATCTGAGCACCAAAACAAGAACGCAAATTATCTCAGAATCCTTATGACGCTCCGCGCCCTGCGGCAGCGCGGAGACATTACGGAAAAAGAATACCGTAGAGCAAAAAAATATTATCAGAACCTGACCGGCGCGGACATTGTCCTTACGGATTAAACTGTAATTTGCACGGTTTCCACAAGAATTCGCACTGCCGTTTCAGCGTTTGGTAGAATTCGGAACCGCTTGAAAGATATCAGTAGACTTGAACCTTTTCTCGGATATACTTGTCGTTGACAAACGGCACAGGAGGTTAGAAAAATGCCAGTTGCAAAACTGATTGCACCGACGACGAAGCAGGAGATCCCCAAGCTGCGCGTGGCGGCATATTGCCGCGTGTCCTCAAACTCCGCAGATCAGCGAAATTCCTTTGCAACGCAGGAACATGTTTATACGAAATACATTGCAAAGAAGCAGGAATGGGAGCTGGTCGACATTTTTGCCGACGAGGGTCTCAGCGGCATGAAAGCGGATAACCGTCCGGAATTTCAGCGGATGATCCGGATGTGCGAGCTGCACCAGATCGACCTGATCCTCACGAAATCCGTCTCCCGCTTTGCCCGCAACGTCAAAGAGGCGCTGAGCTACACGCGAAAATTAAAGCTGCTCGGCGTTGGGGTGCAATTTGAAGAAGATGGCGTCAACACACTGGCGATGGCCGACGAGATGTTGCTCAATACGTTTGCAGCCATTGCGCAGGAGGAATCCAAGTCCATCTCGCAGAACCAGCGGCTGTCCATTGTCAAACGGATGGAGTCGGGGGAATACATCGCAAGCAATGCACCGTATGGATATCGGCTAATTGATAAAAAACTTGTTATCTATGAACCGGAAGCCGAGGTCGTTCGTTGGATATTTGCAGCGTACTTAAATGGAATGTCGACGGTTGAAATTGCACACGAATTAAGCGCAAAAAGCGTTCTGACAAAGGGGAAGAAAGAACAGTGGAAAGCGAACAGAATCGCGTATATCTTGTCCAATGAAAAATACGATGGGGATACACTATTCCAGAAATACTATGGCGAGGAAACCGTGCCATTCAAAAAACATCGCAATTATGGAGAGATGGATCAGTTTTTTGCGTACAATACCCACGATGCAATTTTACCACAGGGAATGTTTCAGGCTGCACAAACACTACTTCAGAGCAGAGGCAGGAAGTTTGGAAGGAAAATGTCTCAATCAGAATACCCTCTTACAAGCCGCATTCGGTGTTCCGAGTGCGGCGCTTTCTATCATCGGAAGGTGCGGAACGGAACGGTCAAATGGGTCTGCTCCAGACACGCAGCAGACACAACCGCCTGCAATTCCGGCTATTACAGTGAGGAACGTATTTACGACGGCATCATCACCATGATCAACAAGCTGCGCTTTTGCGAAGAAGATATCCTTGGTCAGACGATTCAGAAGCTGGAATTTGCCGCCGCAGCCTATAAGCGGAATAACAGAGCAGCCAGCCAGCTCAGTCAGAGCATTGCCGAACTGAACGCAAAGCTGCTTGCACTGGAGCGGCTTCGCACAAAGGGATACCTCGCCGCAGATATTTACCATACGCAGGCGCGGGAGATCCGCCAGCAGCTCGATAAACTGAAAACCGAGCGATACAGCAGCTTTGAGTCCAAGATTCTCACCATGCTGGAAGATGTCCGAAAGCTGAAATCCCTGATTGACGAGCTGGAACAGCCGCTGGAAGTGTTCGACGAGAAGCTGTTCCATGAGATTGTTACCGACATTTGCATCAATCACCATGACGAAATGACGGTAACGCTGCTTGGCGGACTCAGATTTACAGAACAGATTTAAGAGGGACGGGTATGAAAAAGATTCGATATTTACCGTTTGGCTACACCATCCGCAACGGTCAAACCGTGATCGACCAGCAGGAGGCCGAAACTGTGCGCGGCATTTTTACGGCATATATTCACGGGGCATCGCTCAAGGAGATTGCGGAAGATCTCACAGCGAAAAACATCCCATACACAGAGCGAAGCTGCGTTTGGGACAAGGCGAGAATCTCTCGGATACTAGAAAACGCCAAATACACCGGCGATGCTGAATTTGACGCGATCATCGAAGACGCTGTCTACGAGGAAGCGGTCGCAGCCAAAAGCGCACGGCGCTGGAATCGGGCCGTTACAGAATGTGAAGGAATCCGGCAGCTCCTCGACCATATCCGCTGCGGAAATTGCGGCGCGCCCATGCTCCGGCACATCAACTCCAAGCGGGCCGTCCGGGAAAGCTGGACGTGCAGCAACACTGCCTGCGGCCTGCGGGTGCGAATCAGCGATGGTGAACTGCTCCAAAAGGTCACGCTGCTTATGAACCGTATCATTGAAAACGCCGATCTCCTGCTGCCACATGAAATAGTGCGGCGCACAGATTCTCCTGCGGTGCAGGAGCTGCAGCAGCAGATCGCAAATGAGATGTTGCGGGAGCAGCCGGATGAGCAGCGGATCGTAGACCTGCTGCGCGAGATTGCAGGCCAGCTTTATCGGCAAACCAATGCAAAAACACAGATCGCCGCGCAGATTGCCAGAAAACGCGCCGCTTTGATGCACCCACAGGATGCGTTCAACAGCGCCTGCTTTTCCAGCCTGATTGACGCCGTCTCCCTTTCCGCGGGAGGCAGCGTCATTCTGCATACAAAGACACAGACCGAGATTTATGAAAGCGAGGATAAACCGAATGGAAGTACAGAAAATCCCAAAGCGGACAGTCACCCTGATTGAACCGAAGAAGTCCATCCTTGTAGACAAGGAGAAATATCACCAAAAGCGAGTGGCGGCCTACTGCCGCGTCTCCACAGACTCCGAAGAACAGCTTACATCCTATCAGAACCAGATGCGCGTTTATACAGAAATGATCGCCGCCAGGAAAGAGTGGGAGTTTGCCGGCCTTTATGCCGATGAGGGCATTTCCGGCACAAGGGCGGACAAACGCCCGGAGTTCCAGCGCATGATCCGCGACTGCCAGAACGGGAAAATCGACTATATCATCACAAAATCCGTCTCCCGATTCGCCAGAAACACGGTAGAGTGTCTGGAATATATACGCTCACTGAAAGCGCAAGGCATTGGGATTTTCTTTGAGGAACAGAACATTGACACGCTGAAAAGCGACAGTGAATTGTATCTTGTCATTTACGCAGGCTTTGCGCAGTCCGAATCCGAGAGCATCAGCAAGCACATCACATGGACCTACCGCAAAAACTTCGAGGATGGGAAAGTGAGCTTTCAGTACAAGCGGCTGCTGGGCTACCGGAAAGGCGAGGATGGCAAACCGGAGATCGTGCCGGAGGAAGCGGCCATCGTAGGACGGATTTTTGAAATGCTTCTCGCTGGACAGCCAGTGGGACTTATCGCGCAGACACTCCAATCCGAGAACATTGAGATTCCCGGAAAGGACCTCAGCTTCAGCAAGAACATGATTATGAACATCCTGCGGAATGAAAAATACTGCGGTGACAGCATTCTTCAGAAAACCGTGACCGTAGACTGCATTTCCAAAACACGCAAAGCGAATCACGGAGAAGCGCCGATGTACCTTGTCGAGAACAGCCACCCGGCGATCATCAGCCGCGACATTTTCCACCGCACACAGGAAGAACTGGCGCGGCGAAAGGCCCTCCGACCAAAATCGGATAAGACGTCTATTACCCAAAGCGGGAAATACTCCAAATACGCGCTGAGCGAGGTGCTGCACTGCGCCGAATGTGGCAGCCGCTACAAGCGTGTGACATGGAATATCCGCGGAAAGAAGAAAATCGTCTGGCGCTGCGTCAGCCGATTGGATTACGGAAAGAAATACTGCAAGGATTCCGTCACAGTGGAGGAAGCCGCCCTGCATGGGGCCGTTGTCCGGGCGCTGAACCGCTTTCACGCGGAGGACGAGTCCACCTACCTCACGCTTATGAAAGCCACCATCGGAGAAGCCATCGGCATAAATGGCGGTTCGGAGGAAATTGACCTACTCACGCGCCGCATCGATGCGCTGAACAAACGGATGCTGGAACTGGTCAACGAAACCGTTGCGGCTGGGAAAGACGTAGAAAGCAGCGAGGATGAATTCAAAAACATCTCCGATCAAATCGAGCAGCTTAACCGCCGCATTGCCGCAATTCAGGAGAGTGTGCGCGGCGATGCCACGCGGCAGGCGCGGCTGGAGGAAATTCAGAGCATCATCGCCAAGCGCAATGCGAATGAAACACAATACGACGACAGCATCGTGCGCCAGATGATCGAGTGCATCAAGGTACATAATGATGGAAAGCTGACGATCATTTTCGGCGGCGGGTATGAGATCGAGGAAACACTATAGAAAGCCAGATCGCAAGACACAGAAAAAACTGGAGGTATGTGCACACTTTTGCAAGAGTTTTCTCTGAGAGGTTGGTATCACATTTTGATACCATCCAGAAAAAACAGATAAATATTTTCTGCAGAGCGAGACTTTGCCGAATTCTCCTGTATAATAAGGAAAACTGACAAAGGAAATAGAGTTATGATTTATTACATTGCAGATATGCATTTTGGACATACGAATGTGCTCCGTTTTGATAATCGCCCATTTTCAGATACCGCGCAGATGGATGATACGCTGATTCAAAACTGGAATGAACGAGTTGCAGATGACGATACCATCTATATTCTGGGCGATGCGTTCTGGAAAAACGAAGAAAACAGTATTCGAATCATCCAGCAGCTCAACGGTCATAAGCACCTGATTCAAGGAAACCACGACCGCGTGAAAGGAAAGCTCCGCCCTTATTGGGAGAGCATCGAGCAGTACGCAGAGGTCAACGATGAGAATCGGCTGGTGATTCTGAGTCATTACCCGATTCTGTTTTATAAGAACCAGCATTATGGCGCGGTCATGCTATACGGTCATGTACATAATACACGCGAGTGGAAACTCGTTGAGAAGTGGAAGAACGAGCAGTGGGCGATGGGCATTCCAAGCAGATTGATCAATGTCGGCTGCATGATGGATTACATGAGATACACACCGCGCACACTGACGGAGCTGCTGGACGCCAACCCGATGCCGGAGATTGCCAGAGATCGCAAGGACGGAAGCGCAGTTGAAAGCGCGGAGCAGCAGAACAAGCGGGAAAGGACGTGGGATCTGAATGAAGGTTACACCGCTGAAAAAACAGAGTAAGAAAAACCAGCGCAAATTTCATGCAGCCAAGCGCGGTTCATGGAACGGCGTCTCCCCAATCACCCGTGTTGTGCAGAGCAAGCGGATTTATGACCGGAACCGCACAAGGCAGGAAAGCCGTCAAAGTGGAGATCGTTGACAGAATCGTGCAGACCGCACAAAATTCCATAAATCCCACAATATCTTTTTTGGTTGCACAGCAGCAACCAGCAGTATGAAGCAGCAAGCTCCAAAAACCTTGCCCCAAAAAGCTGAAACCATTGAAAACACTAGAAAAACCGCTGATATCTTAATTGGTGCAGCTTGCCATATAAAAACCTTGAAATCGCAATGGTTTCAGGGTTTTTCTTTATCCCCAAAGCAATGTTTAGCCTTATTTTTAGCCTTACGGCACAAAAAACACGGACCAGTGCAGGCACCGGTCCGTTAAAAACCAAGATTGTTTTTATGCTGTGTTATCAGTATAGCAGAATCGGATGAGAAAATCAATCGCAAGGTTTTACTCTCCCTGTAGATTTTGAATGTACTGTTCCATTCGGTCGGCGCTGGCCTTCTTCATCTGATTTGTCGCATGTACGTACACGTCCAAGGTAAACGCTGCCGTCGCATGGCCGAGGTTTTCCTGAACCGTTTTGATATCGTCGCCATTTTTGATAGAGGCAACAGCGTAGCTATGGCGAAGATCATGGAAGCGCATGGTTTCCATGCCGATTGACTTGACGATTCGCTTGAAGCAGTCATAAACAGTGCGGTGTGACAGAAAGCTGCCCGCCGCATTGGTAAACACCAGATTGTGTACATTGTCCCAAGCAGTCCCGGCATAGGCAGCCATTTCTTTCTGCTTGTCCTGCTGCGCACAGAACAGGGTAAGCACACTCTGCGGGACGGCCAGGACGCGCCCCTTTCCGTTTTTCGGTGTGGAAAAATAATACTGTCCTCCCTTCTTCTGCTCTTGCCGCGCCTGCTGGCGAACGGAAATCGTTCCATTCGTAAAATCAATGCAATCCCAAGTCAGGCCGAGCAATTCACCCTCCCGCATACCCGTAAAGAGGGCAATTTTATAAAGCAGTTCATGCGGATGGCCGCCGATCGCGCGAAGGAATGCAGCTGCGGCATCATCATCGAAAACCGTCATCTCTTTCCTGACGACCTTCGGAAGGCTGCATGCGTCAGCAGGATTCTGCCGAATATCCCCATTCGCAACCGCCTGCTGAAGTGCTTTGTGCAGAATTCCGTGGATGTTCTTGATTGTCTTCGGCGAGAGCGGCTCTGCATTCTTTTTGCCTGGCCGCAGCAGATCGTTGTAGAACGCCTGGATCTGCTGCGTCTTCAACGCACACAGCTTGACTGCACCGAGGTTTGGCGTCAGATACAGCGCGATGCTGCGGCGATAAAGATAGGCCGTGGAGGACTTAATGCCCTCCAGATAATTGTCCGACCAGCTCTGAAGCCACTGCGCAACGGTCATGGCAGACGGCTCAATATATGAACCGCTGTCAATCGCCGCAGTTGCCGCTTTCAGCTTTTGCAGCACTTCTTTTTGCGTTTTCCCGGTGATGGAGTGCTGCTTCTGCTTCCCGGTACCGGGATCAAATCCGGCTGAGTAGCGGGCCTGCCAGTAAGTATATGTTTTACCGCCCCGTGCAACGGAAATTTTCCGCACAGAGCCGTTTCCATTTGCATTTCTTTTCATATCGTAGTCTCCTTCCTTCGCAGGCCGCTGCCCTGCGTTTTATGCGGCGTGCAAAAATTCGTTTATAGCGTCAGACGGAATCAGAATCCTCCGACCGATTTTTACGGCGCGGAGGCGTCCACTGCGCACCAATTCGTATGCACTTCCACGGCCAATCCGGAGAAGTTCTGCGGCTTCTTCGACCGTCAGTGTAAGCTTTGGCAGGACATCTGTATTGACTTTCATGTTGTTTCCTCCTCAAATTTGCGAAGTACCCACTGCCTTGAAAGAACAAAGGGAAGTTTGGCATCCTCTAAAATATGATTCAACGCGACTTCTTTTGAAGCCCCTTTTCTGGATTCCCGAATGATATCGATCCCTATGGACGCAGCATACGCAAAGACCAAATTTTTAAATTCGCCCTTTTCATCATCGGTCAAAGCAATATTCTTGTGGGCCGCATAGAATTTCTCTATCTGATACTAAAATCTAGTAAAACACTTTAACCGTCTTACCAGATATGCTATACT
>ERZ1673697.303-NODE-303-length-79139-cov-7.204099_pt1 | contig 79139 bp, 69 predicted proteins | sample MGYA00580227_ERZ1673697 | MGnify/ENA primary metagenome ERZ1673697 (study PRJEB41218, sample SAMN15661759) | gut metagenome | host: Homo sapiens | place: Canada: London | collected 2015-08-20/2019-03-30 | study: EMG produced TPA metagenomics assembly of... | reverse complement strand
ATCATCTTATAATGCCCGATTCCCTAGCTCTATAACTTCCAAATCTTTGATATCCTTTCCCGCAATAACGAAACGTAATAAGGTACGTACTTGATGAAAGCCACTTTTTCCAGCCGCTCCCGGATTCATATGCAGACACTTCAAGCTTCGATCGAATACTACTTTCAGGATATGCGAATGTCCGGAGATGAATAGATTTGGCCGTGTATCGTATAATTCTTTGCGGATCTCGGGATTGTAGCGGCCCGGATAACCTCCGATATGAGTCATCATAACGTTCACGTCTTCTACCTTGAAATGAGCTACTTTAGGATATTGCAGGCGAATGGCTTGTCCGTCTATATTTCCGTATACGGCCCTGAAAGGTTTCAATGCCTCGAATTTCGCGGCCAAAAGATCGGAGCCTATATCGCCCGCATGCCAGATTTCATCGCAATCTTTAAAATATTCGGCGTACTTATCATCCCAGTACGCATGGGTGTCTGAAAGCAATCCAACTTTAATCATAACAATTTCTTTTATTGCTCGAAAGTATCTATATTTACACGCCTAAGATAAGAATATTATGGAGAATTCATATCAATATTTTAAACGGGACTTAAGCTGGTTGTCGTTTAACTACCGTGTCTTGCTGGAAGCGGAAGATGATACGCTGCCTATTTATGAGCGTATTAAGTTCCTTTCTATCTATTCCTCGAATCTGGAAGAATTTTATGAGATCCGGGTTGCGGAACACCGGGGGGTAATCATGAAAAAGAATTATTCGGAGGAGAGCGCAGCTGAGGCGGAAGAGACCTTGGCGGCTATCACCCGGGAGGTTAACCGCCAGCAACGGGACTATTACCGTATTTTCTCGGAGAAGATATTGCCGGAATTGAATCGCCAGAATGTTTACTTATACCAGAATGAGAAGCCGGAACCTTTCCATGAAGAGTTTGTCCATAATTTCTTTAATGAGGAGGTTTTCCCATTCCTGTCGCCGGTCATGATTCAAGCCGGTGATATACGTACGTTCATCCGGGATCGTCGGCTTTACCTTGTGATCCGTATGATTAAGCGGAGCAAGCGGATGAATGAGCCGGGCTTCGTACCCGAGTATCATTATGCGTTGATGAAGATTCCTTATGCGAAAGTTCCCCGTTTTATCGAGTTGCCTCAGCATGACGGGAAATATTATATCATGTTTATCGACGACATTATCCGTGCGAATTTACAGAATGTTTTTCCCGGTTATATTATTGATGGCTGTTACAGCATCAAGATTTCCCGGGATGCGGATATTTATTTGGATGATGAGAGCCGGGCGAATATCGTGGAGAATATCCGTAAGAAGGTGAAGAAGCGCAAGATCGGAGCCTTGAGCCGTTTTATGTATGATCAAGCGATGCCGGGTGATTTTCTGGCTTTTGTTTGCGATGCCTTTGGTATTACGTCGGAGGACTTGGTGTTAGGTGGACGATATAATAATTTGCAGGACTTGATGAAATTGCCGAATCCGGCAGGAAAGCATTTGGAGCAGCAGCCACCGGTGCCTATGCGTGTGCCTTTCCTTGATGAGATGGGGTCGGTATTCAAGGCCGTGAAGAAGCGGGATATCTTATTGCATTTCCCTTATGAGTCGTTTGATTATTTGATCCGCTTTTTGATGGAGGCGGCCTTTGATCCGAAGGTGGATGAGATCAAGATTACCCAGTATCGAGTGGCAGAGAATTCGGCCGTGATTAATACGCTGGTCAGCGCTGCCCAGAATGGTAAGAAAGTGACGGTATTTGTGGAATTGAAAGCCCGTTTCGACGAGGAGAATAATATGAGTACGGCAGAGCGTATGGAGCAGGCCGGTATTCGTATCATTTATAGTATTCCGGGCTTGAAAGTACATGCGAAGGTTGCGGTCATTCTTCGGAAGGATACGTCCGAGGGACTTAAACGGCGTGATTTCGCCTATTTGAGTACTGGTAATTTCAATGAGAAGACGGCCAAGATCTATTCGGATATGGCGTTATTGACTTCGAATACGGAGATTATTACGGATATCAATAAAGTATTCGCTGTTTTGGAAGGGCGTATGAAAGAACCTACTTTCCGCCATTTGTTGGTGGCCCGTTTCAATATGGTCTCGGAATTGACTGGTAGGATTCGGCGGGAGATCGAGCATGTGCGGGAAGGCCGAAAAGGACGGATCATATTAAAGATGAACGGACTGCATGACCAACATATGATCGAGGAACTCTATCATGCGAGTGAGGCGGGGGTAGAGATCGATCTGATTGTCCGGGGGATTTGTTGCCTGGTACCGAACCAACCTTATAGCGCTAACATCCGGGTTACTCGTATCGTGGATATGTTTTTGGAGCATTCCCGGGTTTGGTATTTTCTGAATGATGGTCAGGAGGATCTTTTCCTTACCTCGGCTGATTGGATGCGTCGGAATTTGAACCGACGGATCGAGACGGCTTTCCCGATCCTTGATCCGGATCTGAAGAGGGAGATAATCGATATCTTGAATATCCAGCTAAGTGACAACGTGAAAGCTTGTTATTTGGATGGCGAGTTACGTAATAATTTTAAGTGTGATGATAATCCGGTAAAAGTGCGTTCGCAATTGGCTATCTATGATTATCTGAGAAATAAATCCATACGGTAACCGGGATGGGGGAGTTTTGGGGATTTGTTGATTGGGGGGCTGGTTGCTTAGCCTTGATCGTGGCGGTGGTATTTAGCTTTTTGTTGGGAGTACGTACGGGACGTATCCGGGAGAGAAATGAATCTGTCCGTTCTCGCATTCGGCAGAATAAAGCGAATATGTATCGCTATAAACAACAATTAGCCTCCTATCAAGAGCAAGTCGTACGCTTGGAGCGGGAACGGGATTCTCTGGTCATCCGCTCGGAGGCTTATGACCGGATCGAGACGGAGCTGACGGCCTATCGCCAGAAGATGGAGCAGTTGGAGAGAGAGATCCTTGTTCTTTCCGGCGATAATAACTTATTGGACAATGCTACCGGAAAAGTAGATGTGGATGTACCTAAGCTTTTATGTGCCCTTAAAGATGATCCTCTCCATGTGAATCCAAGTAAAGAGGAATGGGCTGAGATTATTGGTATGACCGATCTTCTGTTTAATAACTTCTTAACCGATCTGAGAAATAAATACAGTATTACCCGCCATGAGCAGGAAATATGTTGCTTGATCAAATGGAATTTCTCCCGAAAGGAGCAACTAGCCGTGTTTAATAATACTCCGGATGCGTTAACCAAATCGAAAGGCCGTTTAAAAAAACGTCTAGGCTTGGATGAAAAGACGGATTTGGATGCCTATGTCCGTTTATTATAAAGCTTAAAGTTATTTTGTTTGTCGTGATTGTCCGGCAATATTATCCGTTTATCTCCCATTGCGTGGTTTATATGTTTGATTATTAGTTGTTTGATGTTCGCTTGTTTTGTCCGGTACCATTTCTTTCCTCTTTACGATCCTTCCTGTACTTTTGCGGTGTGTGATTTAATTTTTAAGAACGAATAATCAGGAATGCTATGAGAACACAAACTGTACTACTATGGATCTGCCTTAGCCTAGTGGTGGGGCTTTCCGCTTGTGATTGGACTTCGTCCTCTCCGGTGGCCTCGCTACGGCGGGCTACCGGATGGCCTTTCGAGGTGGTGGTTGTAATGGATCGAGACGCATGGAATGGTGAGGTGGGGGAGTTGCTGCAAGAACAATTGCGAGCGCCGATTCCTGCTTTGCCTCAAGCGGAAGCATCTATGCGTGTCACCTATTCGGAGCCATCGGGCTTTTCCGGTTTATTACGATACGTACGAAATATCTTGATCGTATCCGTAGATACTAACCGGTATACGAAAGCTGGAACAAGAGAGAGTCCCGATGAATGGGCCAGCGGTCAGAATGTTGTGACTCTGTATGCTCCGACTACCGCTGCTTTAACCGAGTTCCTTTTATTAAATGAAGGACGGTTGGTCAACCATTTCAATCGAGTGGAAAGGGAACGTTGGATAGTTGGACTTTCTAAGAGCCATAGCAGTTGGATCAATGAGAAGTTGAAGTCCCGTTTCGGTATCTCGCTGTTCGTGCCGGAAGATATGTCGGCCTATAAGGAAGAGACCGATTTCTTTTGGGGCTCGAATAACGCAAATAGGGGACGGACTGATATCTTGGTATATAGTTTTCCCTATACGGCTCAAGAGGCATTTACCGAAGATTATCTGGTCGCTATGCGTGATTCTGTAGTGAGGCGGAACGTACCGGGCTCTTTCCCGAATTCTTATATGAAGACTGAGAAGCGCTTCGAGCTTTCTTACGAGCCGATCACCTACCGTGGCGAATACCGCGGCGTATTGCGTGGTCTTTGGCGTATGGAAGGAGATAAGATGGGCGGCCCGTTTGTCAGCCATGCCCTGCTCGACAAGAAAAAAGGGCGGGTTATCGTAGCGGAAAGCTTTGTCTATGCCCCGGAATCAAAAAAGGCGAACTTGATCCGCCGGATGGAGGCCGCCTTGTTTACGTTGCGATTCGTGGATTAGGATTGATTCTCTCACGTATATAGGCGTAACCTCATGCGTATATACGCATCGGCCTACACGTACGTAAGTGTGGTCTTATACGTATATACGTGTGGCTTTATGCCTATATAGTGGTCTTATCGTCCTAAAAATAGTTTGATTTCCTCCGGAATATATCCCGTCCGTATACGCCACTCTTGCGGATACAGGTTATTGGCCCGGTTGCCAAGGTTCTTTACAAAACCTAGCGGAAGTCTTTGGTAGCGTACCAACACATATCCTTTATCTATGCCGGAGGGTAAGACGAGCGCCTCTTTCTTTAAGAATTTAATAGCGTCTTCCCATTCCAGTTCCACGGATGGAAATGCGTTGGGAGTTAAGGCAGTACTTAAAGCCAGCTCTTGAGATGGGATAAAGTCTTTCCCTTTCGCTTCTCCTAGGCAAATACCGGCGGAAAGTACCCGTAAAGGCTTGGCATTGATGAGTGAAAATAGATCCGAATGGGCTTTGGGATACGCTCGAAGGAAACTGCCGTTCCATTCGAGAGAAAACGAAGTTTCATCCGAAAGGAACAGACGGGCCTCCTGTGGGATGGACGGAGCGGCTTTTCCTCGCTCTTTTTTCCCTTTGGACTTGACACGAATCTCCTCGATCTCGCCTTCCGCTTTCCGGAGGGCGGCGAGGAAAAAGCCTTCACCCCGTGTCTTATGCGGGAAGAAGCGGTAAACCGGATGTTCAAACCGGAGGGCGCCGGTGATCTGCCATTCCTCTTGGGTAGGGATAGGCAATGCCTCGGCTCCCAGCTCCTCTATTATATAATGTATGTTCTCCTCATCCTCTTCCGTATTATAGGTACATGTACTGTAGATCAAGATACCTCCGGGTTTCAAGGCGTTCCAGATATCATGGATGATGCGCCGCCCACGGGAGGCGCAAAGCCGTACGTTATCTACGCTCCATTCGCCTGTGCTATCCGTATCTTTCCGGAACATGCCCTCACCGGAACAAGGTACGTCGGTGACGATCACGTCGAACAGATGAGGCAATGCCTCGCCGATCTCCTCCGGGTCATTATTGATAACGATCGTGTCCGGGCGGCCCCATTTAGCGATATTCTCGGCCAATACATAACTCCGGCTGCGGATCACCTCATTGCTCACTAACAGGCTTCCATCCGGCAATAAGCTCGCCAGATGCGTGGACTTGCCACCCGGGGCGGCGCATAAATCCAAGCAACGTACCGGCTCTTTTACGTATGCCTTGATCGCTTGTTCCAGAAACATGGAAGACGCTTCCTGCACGTAATAGGCCCCCGCATGGAATAGAGGATCGAAGGTGAAAGACAACCGTTCCGGCAAATAAAAACCGCTCTCGCACCAAGCAACCGGAGCACCTGCTTTGGGAGCGGGAGTCCCTTTCATCGAGTTGATACGGATACTTACGGGAACATCAGCGTTTAACGCTGCCTCTAAACGATCGAACTCCTCGCCAAGTAAAGCCCGTGTACGGGTAATAAAATCAATAGGAAGTGCCATGATTATTCTGTTAGTTTGCGGCAAAAGTACTACTTTCGCGGAAAACAAACAGTATGCGAGCATCTCTTTTCCTTATACCAGTTACCTTGGGCGATACGGAACATCGCCGTGTTTTACCAGAGTACAACCGTGACGTGATCTTATCTATCCGGCATTTTATCGTGGAAAACGTGCGTACGGCACGCCGTTTCTTGAAAAAGGTGGAGCCGGGGATTGTGATCGATGACTTGACATTTTATGAGCTGAATAAACATACCTCACCGGAACAAGTAGCTGGTTATCTGGCTCCTTTGGCGAAAGGCGAGAGTGTAGGCGTGATCTCGGAGGCGGGCTGTCCGGCGATCGCTGATCCGGGCGCTGACGTAGTGGCTATCGCCCAACGGAAGGATTATCCGGTGGTACCGTTGGTAGGGCCTTCGTCTATCTTGATGTCGGTGATGGGATCGGGCTTTAACGGACAGAGTTTCGCTTTTCACGGTTATCTGCCGATTGATGCTTCCGAGCGAACGAACACAATCAAGAAATTGGAGGGAAGGATCTATTCCGAGCATCAGACGCAATTGTTTATCGAGACTCCTTACCGGAATAATAAACTGGCCGAGGAGTTGATCCGTACGTGCCGTCCGTCTACGAAACTGTGTATCGCCTCGAATATAACCTGTGAGGATGAGTATATCCACACTCGCCCGGTCAAGGAATGGGCGGGTAAAGTTCCCGATCTGAGCAAGAAGCCTACTATTTTCCTAATCTATAAATAAGAGGATTGATATGAGTTATCAAGCGCACGAGACAGCGGTAATCGATGCCGGTTGTGAGATCGGGGAAGGAACCCATATCTGGCATTTTTCCCATATCATGACGGGATGCGTGATTGGCAGGGCGTGTAATATCGGCCAGAATGTAGTCGTATCGCCGGGCGTGGTCTTAGGGAATAACGTGAAGGTACAGAACAATGTGTCTATTTATACGGGGGTGATTTGCGAGGATGATGTGTTCTTGGGGCCTAGTTGCGTGTTTACAAATGTAACCAATCCGCGTAGCGCTGTCTCTCGGAAAGACCAGTATAAGGAGACGGTGATTGGCAAGGGGGCCTCGATCGGAGCTAACGCTACGATTATTTGTGGACATACGGTCGGGCGGTATGCCATGATCGGTGCCGGGGCGGTGGTAACGAAGGATGTTCCGGCTTATGCGCTGGTTGTAGGAAATCCATCGCGGCAGATCGGTTGGGTAAGCGAGTACGGCCATCGCCTTGTATTTGACTCCGAAGGATTCGCCACCTGTCCGGAAAGCGGCCAACGTTACCGCCTATACAATCACCAAGTTGTAGAGACGGGGCGTGCCCCGTCTCCCACAGACTGATCGTATCTTAAATTACTATTTTGCAGGGATGAGACGGGGCACGCCCCGTCTCTACAATACAGACAATATTAATATTCTATACAAACATGAAAACATCTTTTTTCAAGCAAGGGTTCTTAGCGATAGGGATAGCCTGTTGCACGCAGCTTTCCGCCGTAGAGAATCCTGTAGACTACGTGAATACGTTAGTCGGTACCCAATCCAAGTACGAATTATCTACCGGAAATACCTATCCGGCCACGGCTATGCCTTGGGGTATGAACTTCTGGACTCCCCAGACCGGCGAGATGGGCAACGGCTGGACCTATCGTTACGACGCGGATAAGATCCGGGGGTTCAAGCAAACCCATCAACCGAGCCCGTGGATGAACGATTACGGGCAGTTCTCCATTATGCCTACTACCGAAGGCTTGGTCTTCGACGAGGAGAAACGGGCTAGCTGGTTCTCTCACAAAGGGGAAGTGGCTACACCTTATTATTATAAGGTCTATCTAGCCGATCATGACGTGACTACCGAGTTGGTTCCGACGGAACGTGCGGCTAAGTTCCGCTTTACATTCCCGGAAACCAAGAAAGCGTATATCGTCATCGACGCTTTCGATAAAGGCTCTTATATAAAGGTATTGCCTGCGGAACGTAAGATCATCGGTTATTCCACGAAGAACACGGGCGGTGTTCCCCGTAACTTCAAGAATTATTTCGTGATCCAATTCGATAAGCCATTCACGTTCTCCTCTACGGTTAAGAACGGGGCGATCCAGTTGGATGAGTCGGAGGTGAAGACAAACCATGCCGGCGCTATCATCGGTTTTGAGACAAAGGCCGGCGAGGTGGTGCATGCCAATGTGGCTTCTTCTTTCATCAGCACTGAGCAGGCCGAGTTAAACTTGCGTGAGGTGGGAGATACTGGTTTCGATCAGCTAGTGACCAAAGGGAAGGAAATCTGGAACCGGGAATTAGGTAAGATCGAGGTAGAGGATACGAACATCGATAACTTGCGTACTTTCTATTCTTGCTTGTATCGTTCCTTGCTTTTCCCTCGTAGCTTCTATGAGATCGATGCCAAAGGGCAAGTCATGCATTATAGCCCTTATAACGGTGAGGTCTTGCCGGGCTATATGTTTACCGATACCGGTTTCTGGGATACGTTCCGTTGTCTTTTCCCCTTCTTGAACCTGATGTATCCGGAGATGAACCAAAAGATGCAGGAAGGTTTGGTGAACGCTTATAAAGAGAGCGGTTTCTTGCCGGAATGGGCAAGTCCGGGCCACCGGGATTGCATGGTCGGCAATAACTCCGCTTCCGTGGTAGCCGACGCTTATATCAAAGGCTTGAGAGGATACGATATCGAGACGCTTTGGGAAGCTTTGAAGCATGACGCGAATAGCCAACTGCCGAGAACGGCTTCCGGTCGTGTCGCTTACGAGGAGTATAATAAACTGGGTTATGTACCGAATAATATCGGTATCGGACAAAACGTAGCTCGTACCTTGGAATATGCTTATAATGACTGGACAATTTATGCGTTAGGAAAGAAACTAGGCAAGCCGGCAAGCGAGATCGATATCTTCAAGCAACGGGCTAACAACTATAAGAATGTGTACGACCCAAAATATAAGTTGATGGTCGGACGCTCTGATAAGGGCGAGTTCAACCCTTCTTTTAAAGGTACGGACTGGAGCCGTGATTTCTGCGAGGGTAATAGCTGGCATTGGAGTTTCTGTGTTTTCCACGACCCGCAAGGTCTTATCGACTTAATGGGAGGAAAGAAGGAATTCAACCACATGATGGATTCCGTCTTCAAGATGCCTAGTCGTTTGGGTATGGATAGCCGCGGTATGATCCATGAGATGCGTGAGATGCAAGTAATGAATATGGGACAATACGCCCACGGAAACCAACCCATCCAGCATATGGTATATCTATACAACTATTCCGGCGAGCCTTGGAAAGCCCAATACTGGGTGCGCGAGATCATGCACAAACTTTATACCGCTGAGGCGGATGGCTATTGCGGCGATGAGGATAACGGACAGACTTCCGCATGGTATGTGTTCTCTGCCTTAGGCTTCTATACCGTATGTCCGGGCACCGACCAATATGTATTAGGTACTCCTCTGTTCAAATCCGTAAAACTCCATCTGGATAACGGAAAGCAGGTGTTGATCCAAGCGGACAAGGCTGATCGGGAGAACCGTTACATCAAGGGTATGAAAGTAAACGGCAAGACATACACCCGCAATTTCTTGACACATGAGCAGTTGCTAGGTGGCGCAAAAATTCAATACCAAATGAGCGATACCCCTAATAAACAGCGAGGTACGCGGGATAGTGATCGCCCCTATTCATTCTCTTTGGAATAAGAAAACCATGATGCCCATTGTAAGCCTGTTACAATAGGCATTCTAAGCACCTTACGATGCCCATTGTGAAGACCTTACGATGGGCATTGTTATTTTATGTGAATTCCGGTTTGAAATAATGATGGAGAGAGTTGCGTTTTACCTTAGGGTTGTTACCTTTGCGATGACTAATCAGTTTTTCTATCCTCTTTGTTTATCCTTTTAATTTAGATGTATGGCAAACTCAAAAGAGATGACGAGGGGTGCTGTATTCCCTCTTCTATTCAGTTTCACGATGCCATTGTTATTAGGGAATCTGCTTCAGCAGACTTATTCTTTGATCGATGCCGCTATCGTAGGTAAATTTCTAGGTATAAATTCGCTGGCTGCCGTAGGAGGCAGTACCTCGGTGATTTTCTTGATTCTGGGATTCTGTAACGGATGTTGCGCCGGTTTTGGCATCCCGGTAGCTCAAAAGTTCGGGGCGAGGGATTATGCGACGATGCGCCGTTACGTGGCGGTGGGGTTGCAATTGGCTACGGTGATGTCCGTGGTGATCGCCGCTGTCTCCGGTTTCTATTGCCGGGATATCTTGCGGGGGATGCAGACACCCGGGAATATCTTCGATGGGGCCTATGATTATTTGTTTGTTACTTTTATCGGTATTCCTTGTACATTCTTCTATAATTTGTTGGCAAGTATCATGCGGGCTTTGGGAGATAGCAAGACTCCATTCTGGTTCTTGCTGTTCTCTACGGTCTTGAATGTTTTCTTGGATTTATTCTGCATCTTGGTGCTAGGATGGGGCGTGATGGGAGCGGCTATCGCTACGGTTTTCTCGCAAGGGCTTTCCGCCATTCTATGTTATTTATATATGCTTCGGAAATTTCCGATCTTACGGGCTACTTCTTCCGAGGATCGAAGGTTTCATGCCGGGCTGGCCCGTACCTTATTGGCGATGGGGGTTCCGATGGGATTACAATTTTCTATTACCGCTATTGGCAGTATCATGTTGCAGAGCGCCAATAACGCCTTGGGCACGGCCTGTGTCGCTGCCTTTACTTCCGCCGCCCGTATCAAGATGTTCTTCATTTGCGCTTTTGAGAGTTTGGGTATCGCCATGGCTACGTATTGCGGACAGAATTATGGGGCGGGAAAGCCGGAGCGTATTTTGCAGGGAATTAAGGTAAGTGCGTTGATGATGCTTACGTATGCCGCCGCTACATGGATGATCTTGATGCTGGGGTCTCGTTGGCTGGCCTTGTTGTTTGTGGCTCCATCCGAGGTCGAAATACTGGACTATACGGAGCAGTTTTTGCATATTTCTTGCTGGTTCTTCCCGGCTGTCGGGCTACTGTGTATCTTGCGTTACGCGATACAAGGGGTAGGTTTCAGCAACCTTGCGATGCTCTCGGGTGTTTCAGAGATGATCGCACGTGTCTTGGTGAGCTTGTATGCGGTTCCCGCTTTTGGGTTCTTAGGCGTTTGTTTCGGTGATCCGTTGGCTTGGGTTGCCGCTGACTTATTCTTGATACCTGCGTTTTTGTATGTTTATAAAAAGATAAAGAAAAGATTAGATGATGAGAAAGTATCGGTGTCCGCAGTGTGATATCCCTTCTATGTATGTAAAGAATGCGGCTGGGGAACGTCTTTTAGTGTATGTTTACGAGAATGGGGAGGTCGTTCCCAAAGACCCTGCCGCGGATCTGTCCGGATTTGACTTGACAGAGGTATTTTGCCTAGGATGCTCATGGCATGGAGCACCTAGGAAATGCCGGTGATTTTAATGGGTGGCAAGTTCTTATAAGTCTTCTTTGGGTAATTCTCTGATCACTCTACATGGGTTACCGACGGCCACGCTATAGGTGGGAATGGATTTTGTCACTACACTGCCTGCCACGATCACGCTGTTCCTCCCGATCGTGATACCGGGTAAGACGATCGTTCCACCACCAATCCAAACATTGTCTTCAATGGTGATGGGGAGGGCTTTTGTCCTGAAAAATAAATCCCCCGATCGTTCGTCCCAATCATTCACGAAGCGTTCGTTCGCATTTATCGGGTGCGTAGCCGTATATAATTGTACGTTGGGGGCGATGAGGACGTTATTTCCTATTTTGATAATATTATCGTCTAAAAACGTACAGTTCATATTGATAATGACCTTGTCACCAATAAAGATGTGCTTCCCGCATTCGCAATGGAAATTTATATCAATGCTGGAATACTTGCCAATGCTTCCTAGCATTTGGCGTAAGAGGGCATCTCTTGTAGCGCTGTCGGTTATATTGGTTGCGTTCAAACGAGCGAGTAGGTTTTTCGTCTGGACGATCATTTGCAGGACTTCTTGATCCAGATGGTTGCAATACTCGCCCGCCAAGAACTTTTGATAATTTGTTTCCATAATGATTACAGGGATTTGATACGGTTATTTACATATGTTGAAGTTGTATATAGAAGACGATGAAAAAGGCGATAGTCGCAATCAGGGCGATAGAAGAATATAGACGGAAAGGCTTATCTTGTTTATAGACTCCATAGGCTAGTCCTATCAAGGCGCACAGTAGTATACCAGTAGGGATGCCGAAGAAGCCTAAAACAATGACGTTAATAAGCATTACCCATCCCATGGCTATTAATATTTTACTTCTGATAGTTCTCATCTTTAGTATCTGTTTAGTTATTGGATATAATAGACAATTTTAGTGTTGAGAAAATGGAATCTTGGCACGTATCTCTATCCTCTCGAAAGTGATAGGATGCGTGAATGCTAGATATTCAGCGTGCAGATAGAGCCGTTCCGCCTTTCGTCCGTAAAGCTCGTCGCCAAGGATGGGGCAATGAAGACCTAGGGGATGGGCGGCGTGTACCCGTAGCTGGTGGGTACGTCCGGTTTGGGGATAAAAGGCGATAAGGGTTTTTCCGGAAGTCCGTTCCAATACCCGGTAGCGTGTAAAGGCAGGTTTCCCGAATTCTTCGCTTACGATTTGCCGGGGTCTGTCCAAAGGATCGGGACATAGCGGGAGACGGATCTCGCCCTCATCTTGGGGAACTTCGCCCTCTAATAAGGCGATATACCTTTTCTGGATGGTTCGGTTCTTGAATTGGGCTTGCAGGTTCTGATGCGCTTCTTTGGTCTTGGCGGCGAGTAGCAAGCCGGATGTCGCCATATCCAAGCGATGTACGATAATTGGGCCGGTGGCTTCCGGATAAAGGATCGATAGCCTTTGATAGACGGAGTCCACATCTCCCTTGCCGGGAACGGAGAGCATACCTTCCGGTTTATTGATGACCAACAAATAGTCGTCCTCATAAAGGATATCCAGCTTCGTCTCCTGGTGAGAGTCCGCCAATAACGGATTTTCATCTACCCGCAATCCCTGTAGCATATGATGGAGGATCGGCTCGCATTTTCCTTTGCAAGCCGGATAATAATATCCATGGTGCCGAATCTCCGTCTTGGGAGAATCGCCCCACCAGAACTCAGCCATGGCAATCGGTTCCAACTGATGCTGGTAGGCGTATTGCAAGAGTTTAGGGGCGGCGCACTCACCCGCTCCGGCAGGCGGCGCACCTTGGTAGGTAGGGGCGAACAATTCGCATAAGTCCTTCACCTCGCCCCGGGCGTTCAGGATTCGGAATTGTTCGAACAACTTGCGTTGCAAGGCCGCCGACCGTCGCTTGCGTTCTTGCTTCAGTTGCTCGATCTCCTGCTCAAGCCGATCCACCTTGGCTTGATCCTCCTCCAGTATAGACCGCAATGATTTCTTGGTTAGCTTGTGAGCGGCTTTCATGTGTTGGCTCTCTTTAATAAGAAGTGCGGTCTCTTCTTCCGTGAGAGGGAACTGCCGAAGTCGGTCGCGCTCCTCTTTCCTCTTTTTCATCAAGTCTTTTGCGGCCTGTAATACGAAATCGCAGTATTCGATCGTGCTTTGTAACCTCGACCGTGCGTCTTCGAGAGCTGGAGAGGCTTGCAGGGTTCGGATACGGGCATTGATCTCATTGATCCGCTCCTCCTCTTGCCGGAAGAAACCATCCGGTTGTAATAGGTCATAGATCGGGGGGACGAAGAAAGGATGTACATTCTTCCCCGCTAGGTTACCGGAGAACGCGGCCAGATAGCCGACCTCTCCGGCGGGAGTACGAACCACCAATACGCCGAACATTTTTCCGGTTTGTAACTCTTCCCGCCATTCGGTTCGTTCTTTCAGGTATGCCTGCGTCTCCTCAGCCGCTATTACGCATAGAGGATGCGGTGTATAGTGAAAAGGATACGTGAATCGTTCCGGTAAGGGGATCGATTGTATCGGCTGGGCAAACGTGTGAAACTTAGATTCCATCATTCATTTTTTAATAGACAATAAGCGTAAATGGCCGATGCCGTAGGATCTCCCTCTTGATACAATCCCGGACGGGAGATACGATCCCATTGGATCAACGACCGGGTCTCTTTCGCGGAGAGAGCTTCGCCGACGATCTCGTTCCATGCTTGTCCGTCCTTACTCCAGTAGAACGTGCTATGCGTACCGTCGGTCACTTTCATCCGTAGATATAAAGGCGAGGCGGGAAGAGGAAGATCGGCCAATGGATGTTCTTTCCCCTCTAGGATATATTTCAATATCAAACGGTCTCCTACGCATCCGCAGGTGATTAGGTTATTTGCGTCTCCGTACATCGTGATTCCTTTCCAACTGTCATTCCGGTTTACGATCGCTGTTTCCAACGTGTAATCCGGGGAGGTTGGGCGTAAACAAAGTGCCGCTCCGGTCTTTACGCCGGGTTTCGGTGTTCCGGATAGAGATAATTTACCGTTCTTGATCTCGGTCTTGACATCCGTGTAAGGATAGTTCCAACTCCATTCGGGACGCAAGGTAGCACCGGTGAAATCATCCGAGAAATCGAATACCGGCACTTGTGCGGACTCGGCAAATGGCATGGGTTGCGTGCGGCTCGCGTATTCCCCGGTTACGAAGTGAGGCCAATGATCCTCGCCCATTCTCACCTCTTGCAGGTAAGGTTGGCGACCTTGGTAGAAGCCGCTTCCCGGTTGGTAAGCGTGGCATAGGTAATACATGCGTCCGTCCGGTGTAGTCGTAATCGTTCCGTGACCGATGGAGAGAACCTCCTTGCTTCCGTGCAAGATCGGGTTTCCTTGGTATTTCTCGTAAGGGCCTTCCAGCTTCTTCGAGCGAGCCACGGATACGGCATAATCGCTTTGCGGGCCACAACAGCCTCTCACGGAGTAGATGATATAGTAATATCCGTCTTTCTTGAACCAATGCTGACCTTCCATACCTTGACGCTCATCGTCACGCAGCAGGCTGAAAGGCTTTCCGTCTAGGCGAAGCCCATCGTCCGTCAACTTACAGGCCAATAACTCTATGGGTTGGTTATCCAATCCATAAGCCTTCCAACTGATGTAAAGTTTGCCTTTGTCCTCCAAGATAAATGCGTCTATCGCTTCCTTCCCAAACTCTACCACCGGGCCGTAATCCTTGAACTTGCCCGTAGGTGAATCCGCCACGGCGACACCGATGCACGAGATGTTATCCGATTGCTTCCGGGCCGTATAATAGACATATACCTTCCCTTTATGCTGATACCATTCCGGAGCCCAGAATGAGGATTTAGTCCATTCCGGCTTCTCGTCGAATACATGTCCGGTTTGCTGCCAGTTCACCAAATCGGTAGAGGTGAAAACCGGATAATAGGGGGCCCATTCCGAGGAGGTGCCAGTGATATAGTAAGTCTGGTCGATCCGGATAATGGAAGGATCGGCTACGTCACCGTGGATCACGGGATTGGTAAAATAGGATTCTTGTTGCGCTAGTCCTGTGGCCAAGGAGGCGGCACAGAAGAATAGTGTGAAAATCTTTCTCATGTTTTATCGTATTTTTTTTAAGATATTCTTACGTACGGTTCGCAAAGAGATTTGTAGTAAATCGGGTTCCGCCAGATCGAGTAGTGTCTTATATTCCTGTAATAGCTCTGGAATGGGACGGCATAACTCATATCCCAGTTTCATGCAAAGCGTTTGCACACCGGGTAATTCCTTCGCTGAAAGCATCCGGTCCAGGCAGAAGTTCAGGAAATCTACCCGTGGGGGATTCGTCTGGGGTTGTCGTACAAGCAAGTTCAAGAGAATGCGTCGCTTTCCGGAGTGCTCACAGTTAAGCACCTCATTTATCAGCTCATCCTGTTTATCATATAGCCATTCGTTTTCCTTGGTCGAGAAATGGCTACAGACCCATAACGCTTGATAACTAACGGCATCATCCGGATCGAATATCAGATCGTATAGCTCTGCTTTCCGTTCTTGGTTCCCTTGTACATAAAATAATATCTCATGGATATCCTCTATATGACAGCGGCTTGATAGTCTCTCTTTTAGGTCCATTCTCAATCTTTGTTGTTGTCTCTTTATCTTTTCTGCCGTAAAGTTATAGTCTTTTTAGCAAAGTTTCCTTAGTTCGCTTACTTTTGTGCCCCATTGATAAAAGAATGGATAGATATGCGATATATGAATTTATTAAATGATTTAACAATTGATTGTAAAAATAACGGAGGGTGTTACCGAGTAAAGGATCAGTTGAAGAAGGTTAAGTATTTATTAAAATAGTATCTTTGCTCCACAAGAAACAGTCTTGGGGCGAATGGTGACGGTTGGCTTGCGTTGTGATTTGTTTTTAAATTAGTATCTTTGATCCATTGGAAACAGCTAAGAAATTCAATCATTTCAGTGATAGCATGTTGTGATTTGCTTTCAAATTAGTATCTTTGATCCATTGGAAACAGCTCAAACGGCGGTAGACATGCTGTCCTTGACGTTGTGATTTGCTTTCAAATTAGTATCTTTGATCCATTGGAAACAGCCCAACTTTGTAAAGAAATATTACCACGTGTGTTGTGATTTGCTTTCAAATTAGTATCTTTGATCCATTGGAAACAGCCGGCCTATCTATTGCTGGCTCTCGAGACCCGTTGTGATTTGCTTTCAAATTAGTATCTTTGATCCATTGGAAACAGCTTAATCTGTATTATATGCTGTATATCAACTAGATGATAGAATGGTTAGAAAATAAAAAAGAAAAGTTTCCAATGTAATAAATCCCGTTTTATGACGGGATTTATTATTTCTAGAAAAGCTCTAATTGTTGGCCGGGTGTATTAGGAGGTTGTACTTTTTTCCCATAGAACAACTCAATATTCCCAAATTGTTTGTCTGTAATGCACATTATTCCTATTTGCCCGTGTTCTGGTAAAAATGATTTTACTCGTTTTATGTGTACTTCTGCATTTTCTTGGCTGGCGCAATGTCGCACATAAATAGAGAACTGAAACATGGTAAAGCCATCACGCTGCAGATTCTTACGGAAATCACTATAAGCTTTCTTTTCTTTTTTTGTTTCCGTAGGTAAGTCAAATAATACCAACACCCACATAATACGATATTCGCTAAATCGATCCATGATTATTACCGTTCTGGATACACGATTCTTCGTTGCTCTCCACTGAAACATTTGTAAAGAGAGGCTGTTGTTTGAGCGACAGCGATCATTAACGGACTTCGTTTACCTCCAATCTTAACTTCTAATGTAGGAATAGAAAGAAGTGATGCTTTCCATTCTTTTGTTAATATTTCGGGTGATATACCCTTTGTTCTTATTAAACCAAATACAAGCTCATCAACATAAGGTCTATAAGGTTCCATGATGTCATCAGCTAAACAATAAGCATTATATCGGTTATGGTGATGAATACCCAATGTGGGTAACATACCACTTGTGACTAGTCCACGTGCAACAATAGCACGAAGGATTGCATAACCATAATTTAATAAATTATTAGGAGGTATACCTTCCCGATCTCTTGTAAAACCTTCTATGTGTCCGAACAGATACTTCCAATAATAAGCAGCTGCACGTCCTTCCAAATTGTCAGGATCTCCACTACGTACATCATTGGCCCATATTCGCATACATTTTATTTCTTCGTTTTTACAAGAGCATAATACTGATGCTTGATTGTTGATTTTCGCTTGAATAGTCTGTTGCCAAAGTTGTTTCTTTAAAGGTAAGGAAGCGTCTAATTGATCTCGAAAGCGCTCATTTTGTGTCGTGTTTCCATAAAGCGGAAGCATGAGGCCTACTGGCATACTTCGTCCATCACATGTAATAACTGCGCAATTATTCTCTAGTAATGCTTCCAATACACCCTGGGTAATAGTAATTTGTTTGTTGTCAAGAACTATCACTGCAATATCTTCAATTGGTTTAGTAATTTCTGATTGTCGTTTGAAGCTTTCGGGCACAGTATCATTCTTTACTATCTCCGGTAACTTAATAACTAATTGCTGGTTACGAAGTGACAGGTAAGCAGGATTACCAAAATAAAATGTTTTCTTAATCATAGGATAAAATCTAATTAGTTAGTATACATGAACCTACTTGAATTATATTTCCTAATCTATCAACTTTAATGGGAAAACATATTTCTTTAACCATTTCACCTGTTATAGCTTTTTGATTTTTAGATTGAGGACTACCAATACCATATTCATTCTGAATGCAATTTTCACCATTACAATAGATTTCTGCAGTAGCTTTAGGTAAAGCAAAAATCAAATTGGCTGTTGAAGCTGGGATGAAATTAGCGGTAATGCCACTTGAGTCAACCATTTTGTATATTCGATCCCTATCTATCGGCATTACGACTTCCCCCTTATTAATCTCCTCCTGTGTCGGTACATATACCAGATCATTAGGAGAGAGTATATATTTAGGTAGATTACCATTCTCATCTTCAGGAGCCGAGGAAAGTCCCTGCTTTTGGCGTTCGATCACTACATTTAAGGGAATCGTGCTATAACTTCTTTTACGGATTACTTTTTTCGTATCCTTATCAATCTCTTCTGTTTCATAGATAGCAAAGAACAGGTTGGTTCCTTTTGCTGCCTCTACAAATTTAGTTCGCTTATTCCCTTTTTGTCCTACAGTAAACTTTTCAGCTTTTTCGTAGACACGCACTTTATAAATGGGCTGATGCTTTTTTCCTTTATTCAATATAAGAATATTACGGTTCATTTCATCAATACCATCTGGAGAGAATGCCAATGTGGGATCATTGTCTTTAGTTTCCAAATGTCGAAGCATAATTTGTTGGATACCTGTATCTGTAATGCTTTCCTTTATCTTCTTTTTGTCGAAACTAGTATCTATAGGCTTCCGCACCGCAAAATAGCGGTCTTTCGTCTCTTTTGTAAAGTAATAGACTTTGATTTTTGATGGATTAATATCTTGCCAAGTATCTTTATTTTCCTCGAAATAGTTCTTTATTCTTTTAGTGTCATAGCCTAACTCGAGCATAGCGAGTATTTTCTTCTTCAAGTCCATTTCTACTATTGCCTGTGGTTTCTTTAAGGCCTCATTAAATGATACGGTTTTTATCATACGCAAATTTACTTCTCCGTGAACCGTTTCCTTATGCATTGATTTACGGATAGCCCAACTATCCCCTTTTGATTGGTTGGAGACTATCTTCTTTCCATTTTCATAATGCTGATAGTGGTTTGTTGTCTTGTTGATCACACGCAAATTTTGCTTAAAGCTAACCGTTATTTTCTGCAAAGCTGTCAATGTATCTTGAGTGAATGTTTCCCAAGGCTTGTCAATAACCCATTTGTAATTACCGTTATTATCAGTCTTGTCCTTGTGACATAATAGGGTTTGCAAATCTCGCCGTGTTATCTTTGTGTTTTTACTAGCCGACACATTATTGAGATAGTTCACGATGTTACGATTTGCGCATGCAATGATAATGGCATCCATCGCATGATGGCGGTGATCAATACGTTTTTTATTGAATCCCTTTTGTAACTCTAAGGGCATGGAGGGGATCATTGTATTATTGGTATTGATAGAAGTGAAACGGGTACTTTCAGTCAGTTCATTCAACCGAATGAAACGAGGAAGTACAATCTTATTCCAAACATCGTTGATGCCCCAATCCTTTTTTAATCGATCGGTAATACCTCCTGTACAAGGAATGACATTCTTGGAGATAGCCTCTTGCTCGTTTTCTTCACGCACTATATTAGAAAGCAGAGATTTTACTACTTTACTAATATAGCGGCTGTCGTTGAGTTGCCGTTCTATAAATTGATCTGGAATATCTTCCATGAGTAACTTTTTCATTTTACTTCTGTTATGTGAATAAGATTCATGCACAAGTTTTTCATAGGCTTCCACGGAAAGTACCTCAACAGGCTTGTCAAAAGCTAATTCCACCTTTTCTCCATGATGGTTTTTAATAAACTCATAGCCGAGGCTCCTATCCTTCAATTTATTTATCTCAGATTCACAGATCACCTTGTTGCTAAGTGAATCATCGAAATAACGTGATTGAGGAATAATATGTTCTATTTCATAAGCAGGAGTGAATAATTTACTTAATGGTATCATTTCGCCTGTATAAGGTGAACGATATTTTTGCTCCAACCATAGTTTGTAACGTAGTATTTCCGAGCGTGTTGGACGTTTTAGAGTATCTGTTTGGTTGAATTTTCCTAATATAATTCCTATATCTTCCGGTAATTCTAATATACTATTTAGTACGCCTTCTTCATAAATACGCAATAAATCCTGCTGGCTGGGGGAATATGGACGTACATTCTCTATTCCAAATTCCGGATTCAAAAATTCAGTCAATAGTGCTTTTATGCGTAAATTGGTATTCTCGTTCTTTATCATTTGTTGTGACATCCGGGCACGCTTGTCCGCCGGATTTTTCATTTCCCGTCCTAATTCAATATGTATCTCATCGATATGGCCTACTTGTTGCCAAATATCTCGTACGGTACGCAAGGTTTCCGTTATCACTTGCTCCACGATTGGGTTGCGTAACGAATGTTGTTTAAACGATTTTAAATAGAGATCTATATCCTTGGGAGTCTTCCATTTAACTATATCCTTGACTTCGGAGTGACGATCGTAAACTAGATAACAAGCTAACCATAAAGGCAAAGCTCGAAAATGGGTAATATCAGTTAGGTTAATAGCTTTTTGTCTAACTCTCTCACGAATGTTCTCGTCATACTCTCCATCTATAATTTTATTAATTCGTATTCTTGTCCCATTATCTATGTTTTCGATACTCCAATATTTACCCATTCGCATCAATGGAAGCAATTTCTTTATCGCCTTAGCCGAGTAAGAGCCATATTCCTTCTTGAAAGGAGGGAAATTCTTGAATTGTTCAATAAACTCTTCGCTTAGGTTATTCTTATTGGCAAAAGAGTGTAAGGCTTTTTCTATTTCTTGTTTATCTTCTATGGAATATAATATATGCCATAATGTCTCTTCCTTTTCCTTAGAAAGAAAAGCTTTTGGGATATGCGCTTTTCCTAAACGAGCTATTATTTGTGCATGGGTTTCATTACAGGGATAAGGTTTATCTTCCACATAATTCCAACGATAGTTTGAAGTTGTTTTCTTAAAGCCGAATGGCGGGTATTTAAAAAAGGCTTTTTGATCGATTTCTTTCTTTTCATTCAGCCACTCAAATAAAGTGACATAATCAGCCTCGGTAGGGAGTAATTCTTGTGTTACGTCAACATCCGTTTCCTTCCTGTAGATACGTAGGTTTACAATAAATTGCCAAAGGCGAAATTCTTGATAGAGAGGATGAGACTTGGCTATACATTTAATGGATGCATGTTTGATTTCTCCACTCTCTTTATCAATATACCTATTTTCCTCATAGGGACAATTGTCGATCAATGATTTCTTGCTCTTCAGTGGACGTTGATAGAAAATGATATCTTCTATAAATAAATGACAGAAATCTCGTGTGGAAATACTATTCCTACGTGGTTCGTTATTGGGATAAAGCTCATTAAGGCAAGCAATATATAACTGTTTATCTCGTAATTCCTCATGAAATTCACTTTGGGTCTTTAGTATTTGATAGAGTTCGTTTTTATAGTATTTACGTTCGATAGTACGTACTAGCTTCCCACGTATTTTCTGGTCTGGTTTTTGCAGAAGTGTATCATAAATATAAGCGCCGACAGTCATCTTGATCTTGTCGATATCTGCTTCCGTCTTCTTTTTAATTAATGTCCAATCATCATCTTTTGGCGCACGGAAAGAACGCTTTATATTTCCTTCCTTATCTTTCTTAGGACTACCATCAGCCTCTAGATCAGTGGTGACTATAAATTCTTTAGTTTTACCTTCCCAATCCAATGGTATATTACTTGTGCGCCGGTAAATCATCCCATTCTCCAAATGTACGTTATACCAGGTGTCCTTGCCTTTTTTCTCTCCCGAGTCTTCGACTTTTTCTACTTTCAATGAATAATATTCTACTAGTTTATTTGGAGTTTCCTCCTCTTCACCTCGAAGTTGATAGTATCCTCGTTTCTGATTAAAGTTCAAAAGAATCCAAGCGAGTTCCTCTTTTGATATTTTTTGTGTTAAAGCTTTCTTTCTAAGGTAATAGATCGTCCAATCGTAGGGTACTTTTTTGTTGTTTGCGATAAGTTTGGGGTGATGTTCGGTGAAATCGGCCAACATCTCTTTGAACGATTCCTGAAAGATAAATTTGTAAGAACCTGTTTCGTCTTTTACCCAAGGCAATTTACATTCTATGTCATTTAAGAATTTGCCATAGCGATTGAGAGAATCAGAATAATGCTTTGGTAAAAAGCCGAGTAAATCGAGAATTCTATGCAGGCGCTCACGTCTTAATAGATGGCGTTCACGCAATCTACGTATACCACGATAGCTTGTTCGATCCGCAGTTTGTGAGATAGAATTTCCCTTATCGAAATTTCCTAAGATGGCTGCGTCCATAGGTATAATACGACTGCCACAAGCTTCTATACCATATAAGTGTTCTTTATTATATTCATCTATATAAGCATTGATTAATGCCCATCCTATACTATTTGTACCTAAATCTAATCCTACTATTTTTTTCATGACTAGTATTGTGTTAACGATTTTTTCAAAGATAAAATAAATTATCAAGAAATACTTGCTTTATAAATATATTCTTTATTTCTTTGCTATACTAATTTGAAGCAAATCACAATAAGGATTATTCCGTTGTGAAAACATTTAGGTTCTAGCCCATCGTCCTTTATCGGTGGGCTTTTTTTATGTGTAACTAGTCCTGTTTTTTGATAAGAATGCCTTCGTTAGGCTACGCATATAGTCATGATAGGCTACACGATTACCTTAAATTTTTAAGGAAGTGTAGCTTGAAGATGAAGTATCGGGAATGGCTTGTGGGAGGAATCTGTCTCGTCTCTTCCTATCACTAGGAATCCCAGATGCTGATAGAAATGAAGTGCGGTTGTGTTTTGCTCATTTACGTCGACTTTTCGGATGGGTGTCTCTTGCAAGGCGAATTGGATAAGTCGTTTACCTAATCCTTTGCCTTGCTCTTCCGGATGTACGAAAAGCATCTCGATAAGCTCATCGCTTAAGCCCATGAAGGCGGCGATCTTTCCTCGCTCATTTCGGATGATATAAAGTTCTACCAATGGGAAATATCCGGGAACAAGTTCTTTATAAAATAAGATATCCTCTTCTTTTAGGAAATGATGGGTACTACGTACGGACGCTTCCCAAAGCAGAAGAAGCTCATTGAAGTCCTCGAAGGAGGGACGGGTTATCGTTCGCCTCATCGGGGTGTACTTCATCCCATGTGTAGTTTGTTCTTCGCAGATTGGTTCGAACCCGAATTTCCGGTAGATTGGGATTGCATAGGAAGAGGAATTGACTGTCATTTCCGAGACTGGCTTATCTTGGATAGCGGCCTCGAATAATCGTTTGCCGATACCTTTTCCATGATACATAGGCGTGATGAAGAATAAGGAAATATGCTTTCCTTCATTTTTTGTAGCGATTAGACCTATTAATGACTCACCCTCGAATGCTCCGTAAATGGTTAGCTCATTTACCAGATCCTTATTGTAAATGAAACTCTTGAAGGTTTCCAATCCCTCTTCGTCGAAGTCTCTCTTGCCACATTGGATGAACAGGTCCAAAGACAAGGTTAATGCCCTATCGTATTCGTTTACCTGTAATTGTCTTATTTGCATAAATGGATTATAAGTCTTTGTTCCCAACTAATTTCTCATCCGCTACGATCTCAAAATGATGCGCATCGATGAATCGCCCGTTTTTGTAACAAGCTTTTCGGAAGATGCCAGTTTTCTTGAATCCCACTTTCTCTAATACCCGCATGGATGCCAGATTATATTCATACACCGTGGCGAATATACGAATAACCTCCGTATGCTCAAAATAATACTGGATCGCATCGGCTAACGCTTCAGAGGTAATCCCTTGGTTCCAATATCTCTCACTGATCCAATAACCGACTTCCGCATTGAAACGTTCCACATCCGTTCCTCTCACAAAACCTATATTGCCGATTGCCTCACCATGAACCACAATGCAGAAATCCGATATTTCAGTTTTTTCTCGTGCTTGGCTGATGAAGCAGCGGGCATTTTCTTTTGTATAAGGATGAGGCAATCCATCCCGACAGTTATCCCAGATCTTCTTGTTATTAAGGTGCAAGGTTAAGGATTCCGTATCTTGACCTTCCCAACTCCTGAGCGTATATAAATCTTTTGTTACTACTATCATAAACTATTGTTTTTGTTTGAAAAGGAATGATGGTCAAGATAATAGCACAAATGATCCTCTATTTGTCCAGTATGCATTAGCTCTGCTTGATGAAGCCGTCCTTCGTATACGAATCCATTCTTCTCTAATACACGTTGTGAGCGTTGATTGTGAGGATAACAATTCGCCGTGATCAAATGTAAATTCATTTGAGTGAACCCATAATTCAATACGGATTGCACTGCTTCTGTCATGAAGCCTTGTCCCCAACACTCTTCTTTTAGCCAATAACCCAGCATGCGAGCATGTGGGTTTTCTCTTTTGGGATCAGGAATGATGCCAATGGAGCCAATGACTTGTTGAGTCTCTTTTGATACGATAGCCCAAACCCCTTCTTTTCCGATAAATATGGTATTTAGTACATCAATAGTCTCTTCGATCGTTTCGAGAGGTTTCCATCCGGCGTTATTGCCTAGGTTTGGATTCTTACAGCTCTCAAAAACATCAGGAGCATCGCTTTCGCTAAAAGGACGGAGCACGAGACGGTTGGTTTCTATGTTCGATGTTTGTGTCATATACGGATGTTTATTTAGTCGAGATAGATCATTTTCTTGGTCATCCCACCGTCAATCGTAATATTCTCGCCATTAATGAAATCGTTTTCCTCTTGACAGAGAAATAAGCACATACGGGCGATATCCTCCGGCTTTCCCACCCTTCCGGACGGATGTTGAGCATGATCCTCCGGGCGAAGCTGGTCGTAATTGTTATTCTGTATCCAACCGGGAGCGATAGAGTTTACCGTGATATGCCATTCCGAGAGCGATAAGGCCAACGCATGCGTCAAAGAATAGATACCTCCTTTAGAGGCGGCGTAACCCTCGCTACCGGGTTCACTCATCAAGTAACGGGTAGAGCAGATGTTGATAATCCTGCCGTATGGATTGGGGGTATCGAGAGATTGCCGATGGAGCGCTAATTGGCGGGAGGTGATAAACGCCGGGCGTAAGTTTATGGATAGTATCTTGTCGAAATCCTCTACGCTTGTTTCCGTGATGGGAGAGAACTGACTGACACCTGCGTTGTTGATAATGATATCAATATCTCCCCACTCCTCGATGATCTTTCGCAGGCAATCTTCTAGTGCGGTTTTATCGCTAACGTCCACGGGAAAGAATTGAGTTCCGGTTTGTAATGCGGTCTCTTTTCCTGATGCTTCGTTTTTATCACAGAACGCTACTCGATGGCCGGCTCCCCTGAACGTTCTCACGATGGCTTTTCCGATCCCCTCGGCCCCACCGGTAATGAAGACTCTTCTTGTTTTATGGAGTGTCTTCGTATTGTGACTGGTTCTTGTCCCGGAGGTTTTCCGGACTTGATATTGCTCGTATTTTTTTTCCAAATAGTTGTCTGCCATGATCCATTATTAGTTGAAAGAACAAATATAGTGTTTAACTAAATAGGTTGTGCGCTTGTTTATAAGGTAAAGATCATTTAGAATCATGAAAATAGCGATTAGCGGTGCGAGTGGATACATAGGACAGCATCTTACTCTTTTTTTCACGGAAAAGGGTGATGAGGTGGTTCCTTTAGGAAGGAACCTGTTCAAGGAGGAGAATTTCGATGAGCTATGCCATCGTGTGGAATCGTGTGATGTGGTCATTAATCTGGCGGGTGCTTCCATTAATAAGCGCTGGACAAAAGCGTATAAGCAAGAATTATATGATAGTAGAATCCGGACAACCCATCAGTTGGTAAATGCCATAAATACCCGGGATATTCTCCCAAAGTTGTTTATATCAACTTCTGCCGTAGGCTATTATCCCACATCCGGAGAATATGACGAATATAACAATCGGCAAGGTGAGGATTTCTTGGCCCGGTTATGTGGCGCATGGGAAAAGGAAGCGCGGGCGTGTTTGCCGGATGTGCGGCTTGTGATTGCCCGGTTCGGGGTCGTACTCTCGGAGGATGGCGGGGCATTGAGACAGATGCTTCATTTGCAACGTCTCTCCCGGATAGGTGTGGTGATAGGCGATGGCCAACAGAGTTTTCCGTGGATCAGCGTGCATGATTTGTGCCGCTCTTTTGATTTTATGATACAAAATAGTACGTTGAGAGGAGTGGTCAATCTTGTCTCTCCGCAATGTATTACCCGAAAGCAACTGGCATATGCGCTGGCGAGAGCAGATGGAATCCGTTGGGTTATGCCTTTGCCTACATTCATTTTCCGACTGATGTTCGGTGAAGGGGCTTCGTTTGTAACGAAGGGGCAAACAGTTCATCCCACGAAATTATTGGAGTCTGGTTTTACGTATGATTATCCGACAATAGAAAAGCTTATGAATATAACAGATCATCGTACCGTGCAGGCACTGGATGTCCGCCGGTATATGGGAAGGTGGTATGAGATCGCCCGTTACGAGAATCATTTCGAGAAAGGTATGACGGATGTTACGGCTACTTATACATTGCGATCGGATGGAAGAATCCGTGTGGAAAACGAGGGGTTTAAAGATGGAATCCATAAAAAAGCAGTAGGCCGGGCGAAACAGCCGGAACCAGAAAATAGTCCGGGTAAATTGAAAGTCGCTTTCTTTTTATGGTTCTATTCAGATTATTATATCTTCGAACTCGACGAACATTATCAATATGTTGTGGTAGGAAGCAGTTCTGACAAGTATCTCTGGATTTTGAGTCGTGAGAAATCCTTGCCGGAAGCGGTTATGGAAGATTTGCTCGGCAAGATACTGAAACGAGGATATGATATCTCTAAATTGGTTTATAACAGAATTTGATTACATAGTTTCCAAAATTAGTATTGATGGTAATCTAGGTTACTATCAATACTAATTGCGTTTTCTATAGATACTAATTGCTATTACCCTGTCATTTATTTCAATTGTTTTCCATCGGAAAAGGCATTTCCTACCTTTTCGCCCACTCTCAAATAGTCGTTGTTGAATGGATCAAAGATGATGGGAGCGGCTTTAGCTACATTCACCTTGCCGTTCTCATCAAGTACACGCTCGTCAACACTGACATTTACGATCTCGCCACGGAGTATGCAAGTATCCGGATCGTAATCTTTCAATTTACATTCGATAGCCACGGCCAATTCGTCGATCAACGGAGCATCTACGAAGTCTGATTTTGTAGCGTGAAATCCTGCTTTGGCAAACTTGTCGGTAACTTTATTGCCTGACACGATACCTACATAATCACAAGCTACGACATGATCGGCATCTGCCATGCTTACCGTGAAAGCTCTACGCTTCAGGATATTCTTAACTGTCTTGTGACCGGCGCTAAGACACATGCTGATCTCATTCATCTCACTGATACCGCCCCAAGCGGCGTTCATCGCGTCGGGAGTTCCATCTTCTCCATACGTGGCGATAATAAATACGGGTTGCGGATAGCTCAAAGGCTTCGCTCCAAAATTCTTTCTCATAATCATTTATTTTTTAGTCCAATTCTTGATATCTTCTTCTGTCACTCCGTTCATCAACTTCCCTTTTTGCCAGTTCACATCCGGATAGGCTTTCCGCAATTCACTCTCGGCGTTCGAGATACTGCTGCTGCCTGATGTGGCGAATGGGATAACGGTTTTACCCGAGAGATCGTATTTCTCCAAAAAGGTGTTGATGAGTCTTGGGGCTTGATTCCACCAGATGGGAAATCCTAGGTAAACGGTGTCATACTCCGCTAGGTTCTTCAAATCATCGATAATGGCCGGTCGTGATGTAGGATCGTCCATCTCTACGCTGCTGCGTGAGGATTTATCCCGCCAGTTCAGATCGGCGGAGGTATAGCTTTTCTCAGGTTGGATCTTGTGAAGATCACCGCTGACAATAGACGCGACTTGTTGGGCCGCTTTTTCAGTATTTCCCGTTGCCGAGAAGTAAGCCACTAAAACTTTTGTCCCTTCGGCAGCCTTTTGCGCATAAGAGGCGATACATACCATTGAGATCATGACCATGAATAATACGATTCGTTTCATACTTCTTGAATTTTTGTTGTTTTTATATTCATTACGAGAATGCTATGTATTTATGGCGATAAAGATAGGAGAGAAAAATGAAACAGTTTGTACCCAAATTACAGATATATCTGATATTTTTAGCGATACGATCCTTATCTTTGTAAGGCGATTAACAAAAAGAAGAAAATATCATGCTTGCGTACACTTATATTGAACAAGGGAAATTTGAATTGCGGGAGAAACCGATACCGGAAATACAGGATTCATGGGACGCTATCGTACGTGTGACTTTGGGTAGTATCTGTTCTAGCGATCTTCATATCAAACATGGTAGCGTACCACGTGCGGTACCCGGAATAACCGTTGGGCATGAGATGGTTGGTGTGGTGGAAAAGGTGGGTGCCGATGTTACTGTAGTCAAGCCGGGTGACAGGGTGACCGTGAATGTCGAGACCTTTTGCGGAGAGTGTTTCTTCTGCCGGCGTGGATATGTCAATAATTGTACCGATCCCAATGGCGGTTGGGCGTTGGGCTGTCGTATCGATGGGGGGCAGGCGGAGTATGTCCGGGTTCCTTATGCGGATCGAGGCTTGAATCATATCCCAGATACGGTCAGTGATGAGCAGGCTTTGCTGGTCGGTGATGTGTTAGCGACAGGTTTTTGGGCCGCTCGTATCTCGGAGATCTCAGAGGAGGATACGGTTCTCATTATTGGCGCTGGTCCTACGGGGATCTGTACTTTGTTGTGCGTGTTGTTGAAGAAGCCACGACGTATTATTGTTTGCGAGAAGTCTCCGGAAAGGGCCCGGTTCGTTCGCCAGCGTTATCCGGAAGTCTTGGTGACAGATCCCGAAAACTGTAAGGAATTTGTTCTTCGTAACAGCGATCATGGCGGTGCGGATGTCGTATTGGAGGTCGCGGGGAGTGAGGATACCTTTCGCTTGGCATGGGATTGTGCCCGTCCGAACGCCATTGTCACCATCGTAGCCCTCTATGATAAACCTCAGCTTCTTCCTTTGCCAGACATGTATGGCAAGAACTTGACTTTCAAGACTGGTGGGGTGGATGGCTGCGATTGCGCCGAGATTCTTAACCTAATAGAAGAAGGTAAGATAGACACGACGCCTCTTATTACCCATAAGTTTCCATTGAACGAGATTGAGGAGGCTTACCGTATCTTCGAAAACAGGTTGGATGGGGTTATAAAGGTGGCGATTGAGGGGAATCTCATCAAACCTGTCTTTGTTTTGCCGCATACACCTTGATTCTCTCCTCGCAACATTGTCGCGTGATATCCCGGAGCCGTTCTACTTTGGGTATAAGCGCCTCGATATCTTCTTTAGTGACGCGGAAGTGTAAATTATAACGAGCTTGAACGTATGCGTCCTGCAGCAAGTCGAAAAGTCGTTTCTCCTCTTCCGTATCCCGGGGAAAGGCTTCGGATGATTCTAGGGAATGCGTTTTGGCTCTGCCGGATAACGTTATTAGGCTATGCTCTTTGGGGCTATACAATGTAAAAGTCAAGATTATGCTGTTGTAATAATTCTCACAAGCTTGATGAAGGTGGAACGATGCTATTTTGTAATCCTGATCCTTGTATGAATATCGGGCACTACGTAAGAAACTATTCGCACGTTCAAACCTGTCGTTGTAATACTCCTCCGCCAACTCTTTTATTTCGCGATAGTTCAGTTTACGACGGCGGGCCAACTTATAACGGCCGCTGTTGTAAAGCATGATACCTTCTCGCTTGATATCGGTATAGAAATATCGGTTTTTATCGATGGCTTTATTCAAGTCGTCGATGCTTTCGTCTATAAACTGTACGGTGGTGGATACGTATCTGTTCTTCCCTTTGTAGTAATTATCGGTGGCCTTACTCAAGATGTGATTGATAATATATCTTTGGAAACGGGTACTGGTAACTACCAAAATATCATAATCGCTCATAAAACAGGTGCGGATACCGTATTCGATGCGTTGGTCGTAGTCAACGTATGTATTCCGGGCATAACTTCCGTAGAGAATGATCATCTCACAATCGGGAAGTACTTCCAGTACGCACTCTACAATTCTTCTGAGGTCATCCCGTTTCTGTTCGGGAAGGTAATTGATGGATGTTTTCATTCTTCGTTTATCTATGCAAATTGTTTGTAATCACTTTTTACTTTCAATGAACATTGTTCTGTCCCGATAGCCTTTACGATAGCTAAAAGCGGTGCGCTGAACTGTTCGGTTAGCTTGTTCGGTACTTGTTCGGTCGACTTGTTCGGTTGGCTGTTGTGGGGTATTGATGATGAATGTTACCCTCACTACCACGGATGTATGATTCGAAATCTATGTCCATATGTATCCAATCATGATTATAAATAGGCAATAAAGATATAAAATATCCTGCTATGTGATAGTGAAAAGATGAAGAAGTTGTATTGGCTCGGTCTTTTACGTATTATGAGTTTCCTGTAACATTGAATTTATAAAAATATCTACAATATCTACCACTCTATTGTGTACTCTCTGTAAATAAGAATATTACCTATAGGTTGTAGATCTCCAAACATCTACAATTATTATTCAATATCTACCACTTATTATTGATTTTCATGTGTTTTTCTTTGCGGGTAAAGAGAAAAAGTGTTATATTTGAAGAATACTGAAAATCTAAAAGATATGATAGAAAAACTCGATTACGCTATGGTGCCGACAGGCTTTGTACATTGTTTTAATGAAAATTGTAAGAACGCCAACCGCTGCTTGCGGCATCAAATCATCCGTTTTATTCCCGATACGCTTTGGGCGGTGAGCATCGTGAATCCCGCACGTACCAGTCCTACCGGAAAGTGTGCGGCTTTCATGGCGGATACTCCCGTGCAATACGCTGTCGGCATGGATCACCTATTAGACCAGATACCTTATCTGGAGGCGAAACGCATCAAGCAACGTCTGTTGATGACATACGGTAAGAATAAGTTTTATCAGTTTAAGCGCAAGGAAAGAACCTTCTCGCCCGAAGACCAACAGTATATCCGTCAGGTCTTTCGGGCGTACGGAGTAGAGGATGAACCAGTCTTTGATGCTTGGCAGAGTGGATACCGATGGACGAAGGGATAAGAGCTGATAAGAGTTTCCCTTAGGAGAACAAAGAGTTTCTCTTAGGGAAAACAAAAGTTTCTCCTAGAAAAACTAAGTGTTTTTTCACAAATTGCAAAGGTAGCGAAAACCAATTAACAATCAAATAGTTATTAATTTCTATTTTGGGTTGTTGGTAGAGAAAGCGAGCATTATGGGGCATGTTTTGCTGCGACTTCCGTTACTTATCCGTTACCTTGCAAATACGGATATTTCAAGGAATATAAACGATTATTTTTCAATGTATTGCGTTGTTTTTCATAACTTCAAAAAGCTCGATATTTATTAATTTTGTAACTAAAAGAAGCGAGTTTATGAGAAGTACATTTTCCGTGTTGTTTTACACCAAGAACCAATCGTTGAAAGATGGCAAGGTGCCCATTATGGGACGTATAACCATCAACAAGACCACCGCCTGCTTCAGTTGCAAGCGGGAAGTTTCACTGGCATTATGGGATGCCAAGGCCAAGAGGGCGAAAGGGAAATCCGACGAGGCCAGACGGCTGAACCAGGAGCTTGACAATATCAAGGCCCAGATCACAAGGCATTACCAGTATGTCTGCGACCATGACAGCCTGGTGACAGCTAAAAGTGTCTACAACCGCTATCTTGGTTTCGGGGACGATTATCACACCCTTATGGGACTGTTCAGGGAACAGCTTGCCTCCTACAAGGAAAAGATAGGCAAGGAAAAGGCGGCAAGCACCTATCGCGGGCTGGTGTCTGACTACAAGAATCTGCTGCTTTTCCTCAAAGAGAAGAGACGTATCGAGGATATAGCCATCGCCGAGCTTGACAAGAAGTTCATCGAGGACTATTACAACTGGATGCTCGGGACATGCACCCTGGCGAGCTCGACGGCTTTCGGCCGGGTCAACACCCTGAAATGGCTGATGTATACCGCCCAGGAAAGAGGCTGGATAAGGCTTCACCCGTTCATCGGTTTCGACTGCCTGCCCGAATACAAGCGGCGTTCTTTCCTCACCGAGGAGGACTTGCAAAGCGTCATCCATGTCAAGTTGAATTACAAGCGCCAGCGGGCTATCCGTGACATGTTCCTGTTCATGTGCTTCACAGGTCTGGCGTACGCGGATCTGAAGGAGATCACGTACAAGAATATCCATACGGATTCCGAGGGTGGTACATGGCTGATGGGCAACCGTATAAAAACCGGCGTGGCCTATGTGGTGAAGCTGCTTCCTATCGCCATCGAACTGGTCGAGAGGTACAGGGGGGACAATGAAAAGAAAAGTTCTCCTGACAAGGTGTTTCCCGTAGGCGAATACCAGACCATGGTATCCAGTCTGAGGGTTCTGACCAGAAAATGCGGCTGCTCGACCGAGATAACCCCGCACATCGGGCGCCATACCTTGCCGTTCTGGCCATTTTAAAGGGGATGCCGTTGGAAACCTTGCAGAAGGTGTTGGGACATAAGTCCATTCTTTCCACCCAGATTTATGCCGAGCTGATCAATCCGAAAGTCGGGGAAGATACGGACAGGCTGTGCATGAAGATCGGTGACACGTACCGGCTGGCTAATTAAGCCCCGAAACTTATATAAAGAAACTCCTTCAGCCTCGGATCCGGGGCCGAAGGAGTTTTTTTGTGTGAATACGCACCGTTTGTTTATCCGGCGTATCGCCTGAAGTCCTTATAGTTCTTTTTCAGTACCTCGTACAGTCCGCTTTCCGGGTATAGCAGCTTGCCTCCTGCGGCGGTAATGGAAGTATACGGGATTGCCTTCTCGTCCCTGAGTGCCTGAAGTGTCCTTCTGGATACATGCAGTTTCTCGCAGACTTCCTCTCCCGTGAGATAATGCTCGTCGGCTATGCCCGGACGGATTCGTGCCGTCGCGTTTTCCAGTGCCTTTCCGCATCTCCTGATCCATCCGGTGAGTTCCTTGAACTCCTCCGAATCCCTGGTAATGATTTCCCCCATCCGTTATTTTCTGTTTTTGATTAGTCCTTCTTCCAGGATTTGCTGTATGTCCGTCTCACGGTAGAAATATTTTCCGCCGATATGTGAGCAGGGAACCAGTCCCCTGTCACGGTAAGCCTGGAGACACCTTTTCGAGATTCCCAACGCCAGGCATACCTCCTGCGCGTCCATTCATTTGTCCGGAGCCGGTGGAGCCATTTTCCGGACGAGGTCCTCCACTTGCACGGACAACGTGCTGAGCTGCCGCTTTAATTCCAGATAAGCGCTTGTTTCGATAATTGTCAGTTCCATATTTATTTCTTTTAATGATTTCGGGTGCAAGATAGTGAGGAAAGAGGAATATAACTTTCCCGTGTCATGCATAGTCATGTATAGTCACTAATAGTCAGATGCTTTCCTGAAAGCCCGTCGTGAAACACTATACCCTTTCCAATCCTTGACAGGAAGATTATCCGGGCGGATATTTCGTGATTTTTAGAATAATTCCTATATTTGGAACGAAAATATGAGTTTGGGAAAAGAAGGGGTATTTTCCCTTCTTCCTTGAGATATATAGACATAACGTTCGCAGAACATCCTCAAGACGGAATCTGGTAAATTCAAAGAATAAGGGATTTCTGTGTAAGGCTATGCTATGCATTGTCATAGCGTGGCTTGCACAGTTCTTATTCTGGGCTTACCAGAGCCTCGTCTTGACACTGTGCAAGTCCACGTTTTTTTATGGATTTTGCCTGCTAAATAGACGGTATCATTAAACATTCAGCTTATGGCAAAGATTCAGCTTATGGCCTTTCTCTCCCTTGACGGCTGCCTGTTGGAGCGGCAGTCCCTCTCTGCGTTGCAGGATTCTGCGGACAAATACGGTATCACCCGGATCAGGAAGAAGGCGGTACGGCACCTTGAGGAACCGGTATCTTTCGTCTCGCTTTCCCGATGGAAAGAGGAAGGGGACGGTATCGCCCTTGTGGAGGCCAGTCCTGACACACTCCCGTTTGTTGACAGCCTGCTCAGGTTCTGGATGGTGGACGAGATGGTGATCTATCTTTCCCCGAGACTGCAGGGTGGCATCAGACTGTTCGGAGACGCTCTTGCGCCTTCCGTCTGGAAATTGATTGGAAGCAGACATTTCGATACGGGTGTCTGCCGTCTGGATTATTTACATACAGGATATTGAATGGTGATTGCGGCAGGAGCTTCCTCATAGCGTACCCTGAGCCCCGGCCTGTCCACCTCCTTGCGGACAACAACTCCTTGAACTATCGGCAATGAACTTTTCCGTAAGCGGGCCGCTGGCATTTTCCGTTCCGTCACTTCGGGAAAGGAACTCCGACATTCACTTGGTGGGAGCTACCGTCGGTACACATCAGGTGGTAACGCCCGAGACGGTTGTAATGATATACGGACTTTCCATACACCCCGATTAACGGAAAATCCCGGCCAGTCTCCGAAAAGAGCAGGCCGGGACATTTCCCTTACAGTATCGGTCCTGTTACAGCTCCCGCATGCTGTCCTTGAATGTAAGCTCCACCTTGTAATTCTCGTCCATTCTGAGCGACGCCTCATAGGGTTTTCCCGCCTTGGTGGTGAATTTCAGAAAGGGAGTAGCTTCCCATGCCATCAGCCGTGTCATCTCTTCGTCCGTCATCTCCCGTCCGTTGAACATGCGCGGAAGATGGAACGCGCAGTCGGGATCTCCGCATTTGGCCACCCTGTCGTAGAGTGTCACTGTTCCTGTTCCACATTTCGGGCAGGCGCACCTTGTCACTCCCGGGTTCCCGACCTGCAGGGCGAGCAGTTCCGACACGATCTTCCGTGCATACTCATGGACACCCTTCATGAACTTTCCGGCACTGAGCCTTCCTTCCTCAATTTCACGCAGCGCCTCTTCCCAAGCTGCCGTCATAGCCGCGTCGGCGATCAGCTTGTCTCCTACGATGCCGTATATCTCCAGCCCCTTCTTTGTCGGGATGAGACGGTTTCCGATACGCTCTACGTATCGGCGTGCCACCAGCAGATCTATGATTCCTGCACGGGTACCCGGTGTCCCGAGCCCGCACCTCTCCGTTGTTTTCTTGTTGCTTTCACCGTCTGCCGTGCCGCCGGCGTTTTCCATGGCAGCCAGCAGTCCGGCTTCCGTGAATGGTGGCAGCGGCTTTGTTCTGTCTTCCAGTATTTCTGTTTCCAATACCGCCAGCGTCTCTCCCCGATGGAACAGCGGCAGGGATTTGCCTTCTTCCGCCATGTCCGGTCCGTTATAAATGTCCCGCCATCCCGGATACTTCACACATGAGGTTTCGGCCTCGAATTCCATTCCGCCGTAATCGGCCCTGACACGTACGACCTCCCTGACACATCCTTCGGAAAATGCTTCCAGCATCCTCCCGGCGATCAAGGAGTAGATGTTCTGCTCGTCCGGGGAGAGCCCTTCGGGCACCTCTCCCGTGATGAGAAGGGCATGGTGTTCCGTTACGCTGTTCCCGTCCACCGCATGAGGGTTCAGCCCTTTCTCGAGCAGCCTTTCTGCGTGCCTTCCGAACCGGGGATGTCCTTTAAGGGAGGCGACGAGCGTGGGTGCCTGCTCGAATATATCTTCCGGAATGTGGCGGCATCCGGTTCTCGGATATGAGACGTATCCTCTCTCGTAGAGCCTTTGGACGACGGCGAGGGTCTGTCCGGCTGCCATGCCCAGGCGTGTATTGGCCTCCTGTTGCAGGCCGGTCAGGTCATGCGGCAGAGGCGGCTCCTCCATATTCTCTTTTTTTTCCACGGCAAGGACCGTACAGCGGCTTTCGCCCTCCAGTCCGGCCCGGGCTTTTTCCGCATCCTCTTTCCTTTCATACCGGAGAGGACGCGTGAAAAGAACTTTCTGCCCGTCCTTGCAGACTCCGGTCCGCAGATGGTAAAAGTTCACGGGCATAAAATCCCTGTTCTCAAGATAACGGCGGCAGACCAGTGCCAGCGTGGGTGTCTGCACCCGTCCGAGCGAGTGGTTGCCCATGCCGGCGGCTATCCCCAGGGCGATGCTCGCGTTCACGCCCAATATCCAGTCCGCTTCCCTGCGTGCCCTCGCCGCCAGGGCGAGGTTGTCGAAGTCACCGTCCTCTCTCAGATTTTTGAAACCATTCAGGATGGCCTTTTCCGTCAGGGAGGATATCCACAGGCGCAGGGCCGGTTTACGGTAACCGAGATAGTCCAGGAGATACCGGCTGACCAGTTCTCCTTCACGCCCCGCATCCGTGGCTATGACCAGAGCGTCGGCGTTTTCGAGCAACCCGCGGAGCACTTCCAGCTGCCGGGTGGCTACCGGGTCGGTGACATACCCTTCCTCAGTCCTGACTTGTCTGACAACGAGGCGGAACAGGACCGGAATGAGGGGAAGCGCCTGCCGTTCCACACGGGCGGGCCCGTAAGCGGACGGCGGGGCCTGTGCCAGCAGGTGGCCGTAAGTTCATGTGACGGCATACCCGTTGCCGTAAAGATATCCTTCCGCCTTTTCGTTGGCGCCCAGTACGGAGGCGATGCTCCTTGCCATGGCTGGCTTGTCTGTAAGTACGATTCTCATAATTTTTATTTTTATCAGGTGAATAATTGATTACATGCTTATGCCTTTGTTTTTGGCCTTTGTATTTTTGACTTTTGTGTTCCGGACCGTTCTCTTCTCCCTTGCGGTATTCCTCCCGTTTTTTTCCACCTTTTCGGAGAGCGGTACGGCCTCTTCCGCCCCTTGGGAAACGGAAGTGACCTTCGGGCTGTCGGGCCAGCGGGCGGGAAGCATGTCATACCCGCCTGGGCCGACAGCCAGCCTCACGTGTTCCAGGGGACGCAGATATTGTTGCCCTTTCCCGTCGGAGGCGAATTCGTAGATGACCGTCTCCCTTCCTTGCAGCAGGCTTTCGTAGTTCTGGTAATACAGGCTCTCCGGCGGCACGCCGTTCTGCCGCAGCATCCCGCAGATCCCGTCCGGACAGAGGGCGCCGAACCGCCTGTCATGGGGAGCCATGAATATATACCTGTAGGTGGAGAGCAGCAGCCTCTCTGTGAGCAGGCTGGGACAATGCTCATAGCCGGTCATCCGGTTTATCATCCTTCCGACACGGTCCAGCCTTTTGGCAAGGTCACGCGGCCTGGAATGCAGCGGGATGCTCCCCAGCTCTTCCAGCGAGAGGTTGATACGGCCGATGACCGCCTTTTCCCAGTCCGCTGTCAGGTCCGCGCGGTTCTGCCGGAAGTTGTCGCGGAGAATCCGCAGCGGGTTTCTGGTGCCGAGGAACAGCCTGACACGTTTTCCGGGTGTCGGTTCCCTGAGATTGGATGCGCTCCAGCGGATGACGTTGAAGCGGTAGGCGTCCATGAACTGCCGTAGCGGGTTACGGTACGAGAAGATGTCCCTCAGTGTCCGCATCAATGCCCGCCGGCCGACAGCGCGGCGACCCATGTCGACGGCCTCTTCCGGGGTGAGTGGTTTGTTGGTTGCCATATATGCTTACAATTTACAGTTTTACTTGTCTTCCTGCGGCATGTTTCCGTTTGGAAGAGGGTTGTTTTCTCTTTTTGCCGGTATCGGATCCCCCGGGGGTATCCGCCGGACTCTCCAGCATGCGTGATATCCTGTCGGCATACCTCGTTTCTGACCGTGGCATCCCTGTCCGGACCCCCTCCCTTGCCAACAGGGCGGCGGCGATCTTCCTGGAAGTCTCCCGGAGCTCCGCCATCCTCTCCCCGAGGGGAAAGTCCGGATGGAGTTCCTTTTCCCTGGATAGCCTTCCGAGTTCTTTTTCCACGGGGGCGAACTCCCTCCTGTAGCGGAACGGCTCCTCCAGCGCCAGGTGGGCGTATCCCTTTTCTGCGATGTCCTGCAGCGTCATGATATCCAGGTTGCGTCTGGAAAGTTCCAGGGAGCCGGCCGTAATGAACCTGTCGAGGTTGGCCGCCGTGGGCGACAGGTCGAAGGAGGCTACCGGACGGTAATTTCCGAACACTTCCAGTCCGGGCTGGGAGGCGGGGAAACACCTTCCGGGCTGCCGGGACATCTCCATCAGCCGTTTTGACGAGGTCTCGATGCGGAATATGGACAATGTCCCCGGTCCCTTTCCACAGGGTGAGTAAAAATTGTCGGCTATTTCCTGCAGGTATTCGCGCAGGTAGCGCGGGCCGTGCAGCCCCCTGTTGAACACCCTGACACCCTGGTCTGTCTTTACGGCGGTCACGAGGAACCGGGCGTTCTTTCCTTGAAGGATGCGTTCCCGTGCGGTCTCGTGTGCCACGAAATCTTTGTAGCCTGGCGAATGTTCCAGCCCCTCCAGGTTCCTGCGGTCCGTTTCCACACCGTGTGCCTCCAGATAGGCGGCCCGTCGCAGCGGGACGGAGTTGCCGTCCGTGATCCCGCCGTTTTCGATGATGAAACGCCATACCTGCCTGGGTTCCTTCTCCAGCAGTCCGTCGGAAGGGGGCAGCTCCTCTTTCCGGATGCCGGCATAGAAGAGCAGCAGGTTGTCGGGGACACCCCGGGCTTCCTCAAGTACGGCTTTACGGGCCGCTTCCTTGACGAACCGGATGAAGGGGGGCCCGCTTCGGGGCGTATGGTCCGTTATCATGAAGGAGGCTATCCGGTTGTCCGGACACAGTTCCAGACAGAAGTCCTTCAGCTCTTCTTTTGGGGGACGCGGTCTTTGCAGTCCCAGCTTTTCCAACCACGAGGCCATATTATCTTCCTATTTTAGTTTTTTTACCTGTCTTTTCCGGTTTCTTTTCCCGCCTGCGTCTCGTATCCGGGGTGGGCAATTCATATCCCCGCACGTCGTATTCGTTCTGCAGGATACGCCGTGCCGTATCGCTGACGGCTTGTCTCATGGAGCTCCCGAGCAGCGTGTCCGCCTGTGAGGAGAGGAAGGAATGGTTCATCTGCGAGCGCAGGGAGGAAAAGCTGCAGAAATGCCTGAAGTTTCTGTTTTCCGGCATTTCGTCAAGATTTCCCGTCCTGCACAGCCTGTCCAGTATGCCGATGTTGAAGGGTGTCTCACTTTCCCTGAGTTTGAATGTCTTCAGCATTTCCCGGTATCGGGCGAGGTCGGGGGACATGTCGCACTCCACGGCGGGCTTGCATCCCCGCAGGATGTCCACCCGGAGGAATTCCGCCCTGGCGGGGATGAAACGGCACCGGTCATCAGGGGTGAACATCCTGCCGCACTCCCGCGCCTTTTCCACCAGCCTTGCGTTGTCCGTGCTGAAATAATAGACGCCCAGTTTGTCGGTATTCCGATGTATCGGGCTGAAGAAGTTGTCCGCATTATACTGGAGATAGCTCTCTGCCCGCTCCAGTCCCCGGCCTGTGTCATCGAAGAGCAGCACGCCCTGTCCGGTCTGTATAGCCGTGAGTACACGGTTGCCGGTATCCTTCTCGCGGCTCCGGTGGAAGTCGTGGTAGGCTTCCAGCAGCCTGCCCGCCCTCCCGTTGTGGAGTGTCCGTTCAAGCTCGCCGACAATAAAGTCCCGGCTGTCGGTCCTCCTGTAGGAGTCGGCCGTCTCATGGACAAATCCGATATTCCGCAGCCTCTGGTAGTCGTCGGAGGGCCATGCGCCTCTGTCAATTATATCCCGCACAAGGGGTTCCACCCGGTTGCCATCTTCACCGGCGGCCTCGATACAGTAGATCCTTTCCTCGGGCAGGTAGGCCCCTTTCAGCTGTCCTCTGACCTGACTGAAACAGAACTCCCCGAACCGGCGGTCCAGGTCATTTACGTCAGAAGACAGCATCCGGCAGTATTCCAGCTCGTTCCTGCCGTTCAATATGAATCCGATATACATGGTGGTACTGTTTTAATTTATAATTTTCTGCCGGAAGGTTTACGTCCGGCCCTTTTCCTTTTCTCTGATGCCTCCTCACGCTGCCCTGCCGGATGACGGATGCCGTCCTTTACCCGGTAGGTCCTGACAGGGAACGGTTCACCGGATACCAGCAATTTGTTCCGTGTAAAATCCGCCATGCAGTAGAGCAGGTGCCGTGAGGCGGGGCGGTCATTCTCCGGCAGGTACAGGGCGTGGCCTTCGGAGAGTACCTTGAACTGCTCGTTCTCCAGCCTCACGTTTCCCACAAGCAGGGCGGTGTCGGGATTGCCGAGGTATTTCTCCAGCGACCGATGCCCCCTTACGTCAAAGTCCCGGCGGAGGATATCGTCCGCCTTTTTCCTTATCTCGGATGAAAGCTCCCTGAAAGCCTGCGGGTCAAACAGCTCCGCGGCTTTCACCTGCGTCACCTCTTCGAACCGTTCGGCCAGGGGAAGCAGTTCCCTGTAATAGGTGAACGGCCGGTCATGGATATTCATGTAGCCGCGCTCCCTGATCGATAGCAGGCGGTATATGTCCTCGTTCTCTCCCCTGGAAGAGAGTTCGAAGCCCGTGTATCCCCTCACTTTGGAGAGTAGTCCCCGGTATTCGTCGGCTGTCGGGGTCATCGCGTGGTAGAGCCTTGGCTCGAGGCTCTCGGCAAACCCGGCGGGAAGGGCCTCCCGTGGAATGTATTCCGCCTTTCCCGTTCCTTCCCGGCAGGAGATTCCATGTCCGCCACCGTTGATATGGGGCATCAGCTCCCTGCGCCGCCCGGAGTACTCATAGATCTCCAGCGCCCCGTCATGGGCATGCGGTTCGAAGTACCTGTCAACGGTACGCTGGAGATATTCCCTGAGGGCCTCCTCACCGGCCTTGCTGCCGGAGAACAGCAGGTAACCGTGATTTCGGAGCACCACTTTCAAGGGTGCGGTCCTGTTGTTTTTTTCCATTGTCATCTGTTTCTTATTTTACATTTTGGGACGTGTCCCGGTCCTTTTACGTGTTTTTCCTGGCGGGCTGTACAGCCTCTTCTCGACCTCCGGTCTGATCCTGACGGTTTTCCGGTCCACAGGCGGGTTGCCGCCGAAGATGATCCGGTCCGTAGCTTGGTCCACCCACGCGTAGGCATGCGAGGGGTTGTTCCCGCTTTCTTGCGGCAGGTACAGCCCGAGGCCCTCTTTCAGCACGCTCCTGTGAGGTCCGTAGAGCGGGACTCCTTCCAGGATGACGCGCTCCGCCGGGTCGTCCAGTATTCTCCCGGCCGTCCGGTGTCCCCGGACATCATAGGCGGAGTCCATCAGTTTCTGCAGCTGCCTCCTGGTCTCGAGGGTCTGCAGTAATTCCTCCCTGTCGCGGGCGGATTTTGCGGGTATCCGTTGTAACTCCTCCACCCGGCGGTCATAACGCTCCAGGGCATCCAGGGTGTCCGTGATATTGACGTTGCGGGCGCTTATCTCACAGCCCGCATTATGGCAGAAACTGCGGAAGTCCTCCGCAGTGGGTCTCATCTCATTGTTGTAGAGGAGTTCCATCCGGTCGCCATGAGGCTTCGGGCCATAGGGGTACTCGTCCGGCCGCATCCTCCCCGGGTTGACCCAGGGGCGGTTGCCAAGTTCCCCTTCGGCCCTGTAGACACGTAACGCTCCGGAATTGAATGCCGGATTGAAATAGGCGTCGGCCGTCTGTTGCAGGAACTGCCGCAGCTTTCTCCTGCCTTCCGCCGTGTCGGTAAAGGCGAGGAAGCCGCCCAGGGTCTCTATCGCTGTGTAGGTCTGCTCCATGATGTCTATAACTTTAAATTGTTCCCGTTTCTCTTTGCCCGCGCTTTATCCGTTTTTACCGCCCCCGACTCATAAGGGACGATTTTGCCGTCCTTGACCTGGTATACAGGCTTGAGCCCCGGGGGATTCTTATAGGCCATGACCCGGTCGCAGGTCTTATCGGCATGGATGTAACGGAGTCCGGGCATTTTTGCCGACAGTCCGGGGAAGTAAATCCATCTCCCTTCGAGCAGCGCCCTTCTCAAAGTGTCATCGGCCTCGTGTTCCCCGATGAGGAACGGCACGCTGCGGTCATTCAGGAGCCGTTCCAGGGTGCGGTGCCCCCTTACGTCGAAATCCGTTTTCAGGATACGCCCCGCCTTGCCGTGCATGTCATCCAGTATCTTTCCCATGTCATCGCCGCCGGGATTTCCCCGGAGAAAGCTGTCCATGCGTTCCACGAACTCCCGGAACTGGTGCCGGTAGGAAAAGGCGGGGTCAAGAATGAGCTGCCGATCGAAGTGGCGGGTAAGGGAGAGCAGCCGGTAGATATCCGCGTTGCACCCGCTCATCCCGCATCCGGAAAACTCCGTGAGGTTGCGGTATCCTTCAGCGGAGGGTGTCATGTCGGTAAAGAAGACCGGCTCCAGTTTTCTTTCATCGGGCAGGTCCGCCCGTACCGGGGAGTCCGTGAACTCGTACACGTATCTTCCGGTATCGGAATCTTTTCTGCAGGAGGCGTCAATCAGCGGGACCAGGCTTGCCGGAACGGAATGCATGTCATATTGTTTGACCGGTCCCGGTTCGCTGTGTATCCACCAGTAGTTGTCCGCCAGGTGTTGGTAGAACTCCTCCAGCCCTTTCCGACCCGCCGGCCCGTCACTGAAAACAAGTATGCCCCTTGATGTTTCCACGATATGCAGGGGCAGCCTGTAGGCGGGCTCATAGCCGTATAGCCGTGCCTTCTCGTCCTGTTGCCGGCGAAAATCCACCAGGCGGTCGATCTCTGCGGTCGTCAGCCGCAGCCGTCCGCCCGGTTCCATGGACCGTTTCAGGACGGACCTCATGAACACCGCGTCACGCAGGTTGACGCTCACCACCGGTTCCAGGCCGCACCTTTGGATATGGGGCAGCAGTTTGCCTGTGATGTATTCCTTCACGGGGATGTCCCGGGATATGAAAGGGACATCGGACATACGGGGGAAGCGGTAGATCTCCAGACGGGTATCGGGGACGAAAGCCGATATTCGGGCGGTCTCCATCCCGACATGCAGTAGGCTGAGGAACTGGTAGGTCATGCCGTCCTGATCCGGATTGACAGGGTAAAGCTGGTAGGAAATCGCGGCATGGGGCTTGTCCATGCCGGTTTCGTACCCGATGAGCAGGCACCCTCCGCCGTCCTGCCTGAACAGCTCCTCCAGTTGTTCCATGTTGTCTTTTATGGATGCCATGCCGTTACATTTTCGGGGTTATCTTTGATTTGCGCGCATAGGTCCTCTTTTCAGGCTTCTGCGTTTTCTCCGGCGAGCCGTCCTTCTGTTCCTGCCCCTGTCTGTTCTCCGGCTTCTTCGTGCTTCTTTCCCACAGGAACTCGGTCCCGCGTTCGGCGGCGCTCATCTGGATGGAGGTCCGCAGGATTTTTCCGTTTGAGGACTTGAACTCGATGGGGACCTCCTTGCCGGCCGTGTAGTCGGCGTACTCCTGCTGCGAGAGCGTGTAATCCTTGATTTTCTTGGGGCAGCGAGCCTGGTCCGCCGGGAAGAAGAACATCTCGTTGGTAACCGGGTCTTTTGAAAGGTAGCACGGTTTCGTCTCCTTGCTGCGGAAGTCGACGACCAGGTCTACCAGCCTTCCGGCGTTGCCCGTCCGGTTCAAGGCGTCCAGCACGTCTTCCTCCAGCTTGTATCCCCGGTATTCCTGTCCCACCTTGGGAGCCTGGCGGATAAAGTGCAGGTCGAATTTGGCCAGGCCGTTCTCGTCGCGGAAGAGCGAGAGCTTGGCATCCCCCTTCTGGCGTCCCAGCTCGGTGTTCATGGAGATGTCATAGGCTATGCCGGACTGTCTGCCCTGCAACAGCCTTTCCATGTCGCCCGTCTGTCTGAGCACGTCCGGGGTGAGCCCGTAACGCTCGGCCTGCTGCCAGTTGATCTCTCGTTCGTTGAAAAGGTGGTTGTTGTAGATCCGGTTATCCCGGGAAAGCTCGCGTCTTAAGGACTCGTTCCCGGGGAGCTGGGCCTGCTCGATCCTACGTTTGGCTTCCTCTACCGGGGTCTTCTCTTCCATCCGGTACAGCGCATAGCGTGTCGGATGGTTGTACTGGTACATGAAGTTCTTCCCGAAGTTGGTGAAGAAATTTCCATGCCGGTCCACGCGGATAAACTGGCTCTTGTTCGTTTCATTGGCCTCGAGCGTCTCCAGCTCTCCGTTTGCCGCGATGCCCTTGACACCTTTCGCCTTCTGTTCCTTCTTGTCGTAAGCCATCAGGTAACCCTGTTCCTGGGTGGCGTTTTCGCTGCCTATGGCAGCCGGTTTTACCTCTTCCATACTGTTAAATTTTAAAGTGGATAAATCGTTTCGGGAGATAAAATTACTATCTTCGTCTTAAAATATTCTGATTATGAGAAAGTTGTCATTGATAGTCATGTTTTGTCACCTTTTGTCAGTCTCCTCCTGTGTGAGGGGGGACGGTACGGCTGGCGGAAACAAGGGTGAATTGTTAAAGGAACGTTCCACCGGTACTGCCGGGAAGTGAACGGTTCCTTGAAGGTCCCGACGTGGCCTCATTCTCCTGACGGATTATCCCGTACTCTTCCCCCTTGACAGAAGATACACCCGTTTCAGGGTCTCGTCCATGTTCGGTATGAGGGTACATCCGGTAAAGGGAAGGAGGCTGTTCCACCAGGGGGTGGACCTGGCCGCTCCCTGTGGCACCCCCGTGTACAGTGCGGGTAACGGCAGGGTCACCGAGGCACGTTATAGCCGGAGTTACGGTTGGTTCGTGCATATCCGGCATGCGGAAGGATATTCGACATTGTACGCGCATATGAGCGGGCTGCATGTAAAGGCGGGCACTCATGTCCGTATCGGGCAGCATATCGGGGATGTCGGACATACGGGGGTGGCGACCGGCAACCACCTGCATTTTGAGTTAAGGAAGGACGGTGTCTTGCTGGACCCGCTCTCATGGCCGCCTTTTAAATAACCTGTAAAACAAGCAAGCGATGAACATCGAGGAAGTAAAGAAGATTCCGCTGGAGGATTTCCTCGGGCGGGCGGGATTCTCGCCTGTCAGAAGACAGGGGGACAGTGTATGGTACCTTTCGCCTTTCAGGCAGGAGCGTACCCCGTCATTCAAGGTCAGCCTTTCCTTGAACCTGTGACATGATTTCGATGCGCCCATACAGGCTACACAATAAATATCTCTATGGCAAGAGATTAGGTTAGAGTTCAACAGACCTATCCTCAACGACTTAGCTGGAGGAGAAATCCGAAGGTGACAGAAGCATGTCGGTAAAGCCGTTAGTCAGCTAAATACCAAGCTGCGACTGCATGGCAAGAGGAAAAGACAGACACGAGGATGAAGCCTGATTGGTTGAACGATAGTTCTGCGGCACACGTGTCAGCCCCGACGAAAGGTATTTGATTAACGTCGGGCTGAAGCACCCCATGTAAACCGAAATTGCAACGGGGCAAGAACTGGCTTCAGAGCAACCGCAATAAGCGGAATAGAACGTAAGTCGCATCCGACAGTCTGCCGAGCCAAACAGTTATTGTGATAGCAAATGGGGATTCCCTAAATCAGAACGCCGCAAGGCTATGGGCATAAGGCTCTGAATATCTGACATGGGGACGGAGCTTCCGTAGTAGTCCGAGCAAGGGAAAGCCTTGTACATGGCGAAGGGAAGCAGTTAGATAACTTAATACAAATAATGGAAAATGTGTGAGACATTATGAGAAGTCCTGAGCAAGTATTAAAAGCTTTAAACAAGCATGGTAAAGTTTCGGATTACAAGTTCGAAAGGCTGTACCGTATCTTATTCAATGAGGAGATGTTTCATGTTGCTTACCAGCGTATTTACGCCAAACCAGGCAATATGACACCCGGTACGGATGGGAAAACCATCAATCGGATGAGTCTTCAAAGAATAAACAAAGTCATTGCATCTTTGAGAGATGAGTCTTACAAGCCTAATCCGGCAAAAAGGATATACATACCCAAGAAAAACGGTAAGAAAAGACCGCTTGGAATTCCTTCCTTTGAGGACAAACTTGTACAGGAGGTGGTGCGCATGATTCTTGAAGCCGTCTATGAAGAGGTGTTTGCAAACACCTCACATGGATTCAGACCAAACAGAAGCTGCCATACCGCATTGACCCATATCCAAAAGACATTTACAGGTACAAAATGGTTTGTGGAAGGAGACATTAAAGGATTCTTCGACAACATAGACCACAATGTATTGATTGCAACTTTGCGGAAACGGATTGCCGATGATAGATTTCTAAGGCTTATCCGCAAGTTGTTGAATGCGGGATATATTGAAGACTGGAAGTTTCATAATACAAACAAGGGAACTCCACAAGGCGGTAATATCAGTCCTATACTGGCAAACATTTATCTTGATAATTTTGACAAGTATATGGAAGAATACGCCCTACGCTTCAATAAGGGAAAAGAAAGACACATCACCAAAGAATACAAGCAACTTAGCGATAAGATGCAACGCATCCTTAAAAGCATCAAGAACATACAGGATGCAGATGTCAGATTACAGCTTAGGGATGAGTATGAGAAACTGAGACGTGAAAGGCAAAAGATTGAGAGCAGAGACAGTATGGATGAAACATACAGAAGGTTTAGATACGTAAGATACGCAGATGATTTCCTCATAGGTGTCATCGGAAGCAAGGCTGACTGCGTTAAAATCAAATCGGACATTACCAACTACATGGAAGAAAACCTCAAGTTGGAACTGTCGCAGGAAAAGACATTGATAACAAACGCACAAACGCCCGCGAAATTTCTTGGCTTCGAGGTTTCTGTTCGTAAGTCCGATGTTGTCAAGCGGAACAAGAACAATGTGTCAGCCCGCTATTACAACGGTAAGATAGTCTTAAAGGTCGCCATCGAAACGGTGCGGAACAAACTGGAAGAATATAGTGCCATCAGATACAAAGTAGAAAATGGCCGACAAGTTTGGTTTGCAAAGTTTAGAGGCAATCTTATGAAGAAGAAAATCGAGGACATAGTGGCGGCATATAACTCTGAAATCAGAGGGTTCTACAACTACTACTGCATTGCCAACAACGTGGCATACGCGCTCTCAAAGTTTGGATACATCATGGAGTACAGTATGTACCATACCATTGCAGGAAAAACCAATAGCACTGTAAGCAAAGTCATTGACAAATATAAGGTTGGGAATGACATTATAGTGCCATATCAGGATGCAAAAGGTAAATTACGGTACAGGAAATTCTATAATGAGGGATTCAAACGTAAACCACCAATGTACTATACGGAGGTAAACGACTTATCCTACACAATCGCAATTCCACAGCCGACGCTGACCGAGCGATTGGAGGCGAGAACATGTGAATTATGTGGAAAAGTCGGGCCTGTAGTCATGCGTCATGTCAGAAAGCTAAACCAGCTTAAAGGAAAGACTGAATGCGACAGGCTGATGCTTGAAAAGCATAGGAAGACATTGGTCGTCTGTGAAAAGTGCTATGCCAAAATACACAACCATGCTAAATAAAGTCATGTTATCAACGGAGAGCCGTATGCATGGAGACATGCAAGTACGGTTTGGGGGCAGGTACGGGAAAACCTACCGCCGAAAGGCGGCAAGGCGTCCTGTACCGAGCCTACGGGAGGGAACCGGGGGCAGTATCATCGACCTGGCACAAAAGCTGTACGGGGCGACGGATATCCCGACCGTATTGCAGAGGATCGGGAGCGATTTTCCGGCGTTCAGGCCGGTTCCTTCTCCTGCGAAAGGACGGACTGTGGTATCGGCCTTTGAGGAACTGCGCGTCTCACCTCTTAAGAACACCGTCCTGCTGGATTATCTCGGGACAAGGGGCATTCCTTCCGATATCGCCTCAAGGGAATGCGTGGAGGTACATTACCGCATGCGCGGCAAATGGTATTTCGCAGTCGGTTTCAAAAACAGGAAAGGGGGGCTTGAGATACGCAACCCGTATTTCAAAGGAGCGGTCTCTCCCAAGGATATCACGCATGTCAGCCATAATGCAGTGGATAGACGGCAGTCATCGGTGCTGGTTTTCGAGGGGTTCATGGACTATCTCTCGTACCTGGCCTTGAAGAAAGGGCAAGCCGTGCCGGACTGCGTGGTGCTCAATTCTGTGGCCAACCTACCTAAGGCAGTGGATATCCTTAGAAGCTACGGACAGGTCTGTTGCTTCCTGGATAATGATGAAGCCGGCAGGAAGGCGGTGGAGGATATCGGAAGGCAGTGTGAAAAAGTGATCGACAAGGCCGTGCACTATCTGCCACACAAGGATCTGAACGAATTCCTGCAGGAGAGGATAAAATCTTCTCTGGCGGACCGTACGAAGTTAGGACAAGCCTGTGGATGAAAAATAAAGAGGTAGCATCTTTCCCCAACGACCGGCTGTTACGATATAAAGAAATAGAATAAACAGAACGACAATTTTGTCAATTAAAAGCTGTATCTTCGTATTATATATGTAGGTTTTTAATATTTAGTAATATGATGCATAAAGCTGGTTCAATATGGCATAAATGGGATTTGCATATCCATACCAATGCTTCAGACGGTAAAGGCTCTTGTCAAGAGATATTAGATGAAGCAAAACTAAAGCATGTAAAATGTATTGCAGTAACAGACCATCATACCGTGGATAATGTTGATATAATGAAAGAATTGGCTGCGCCCATGGAAATTTCTGTTATATCTGGTGTGGAATTTCGTACAGAATACGGGAAAGCCTCTGTACACATGATAGGGCTTTTTCCAGATGTACATAATGGAGTAAAACTTTCCGCAGAGTTTCTTAAAGAAAATGTCTTGAACCCACTTGGAATAACTCGTACAAAAATAATACAAAAAGGCCGCGAGATAACAAAAGAAGAATTATCTGATGAACAGTATTTCAAGATAGGAATCTTTCAAGTGCAAGTCGATTTCAAACAGGCTGCAAATATTATTCATAAATATGGTGGTTTAGTAACTGTACATGCCGGTTCAAAATCTAACAGTATAGATGAAGAAATGAAACATGAAGGAAAGGCCGCTAAAAATGTTTCAATTGAAGATTCTTTAGGACCTGTAAAAGAAGAATTGTTCAAAGATGGTTATATTGATATATGCGACTTGACTAAACCAAAGGAAGCTGCTTTTTATCAAAAAGTTTTTGGAAAGCCTTCCATTGCAACATCTGATGCTCATGAAATAAGTGAAGTTGGAACAAATGCTTGCTGGATAAAGGCAGATTTGACATTTGAAGGTTTAAGACAAATTTTAGCTGAGCCAGAACGTATATTCTTCGATGAACCTGATATAATAAACAGAATCAGAAAAAATCCTGATAAATTTATAAAATATTTGGAAGTACGTCGCACAACTAATGCTACGATGTCAGAAAAATGGTTTGAGAATATTAGTATACCTCTAAATCCAGGGTTAGTTGCCGTCATTGGGAATAAAGGCAGTGGTAAAAGCGCTCTTACAGATATTATCGCTCTGTGTGCAGATACGACCAATCAAAATTGGGCTTTTCTGACTCCCACAAAATTCAGAATGTCTAAACCTTATAATCGTTCTAAACAAACTGAGGCCTCTATACAATGGTTTGATGGAGCACATTCAACTATAAAAACATTGGATATGCAGTCGGACTTAACACAGCCAGAGCGAGTTAAATATATACCACAAAATTTCCTTGAAACGCTTTGTACAACTGAAGATGATCAACAGTTTGAAAATGAACTGAAGAAGATTATATTTCAGTATTTAGAGCCAGCACAAAGGTTCGGTCTTAATGACCTTGAAAGTATAATCAATTATCTAACAAAAGAGAACAATGCTTCATGTAATGATATTAAGTCTTTAATTAAATCTATCAATACAGACATTATAGAACTAGAGGCAATGCTTACTCTTTCCTATAAGAGCAAAATTGAAAATGAATTAAAATACAAGCAAGAACAATTAAGTAATGCACAATTAGCTAAACCACAAGAAGTGGCGAAACCTTCGCTGGAAGATGATCCTAATGCAAAGAAAGCTAAGGAAGACATTGAAAAAAATCAGGAATTCTGCAAAACTATTCTTACGTCATTGCAGAAGTTAAATGATGAACGAGAAGCGATTATAAAGTTAATACAAGATATCACAGACAGTAAAGTACGCTTAGAAAGATTTTATGCCCAAATTACATCTACGAAAAATGAGTTACGCCCTTTATATGAACAGAATAAATTGGATATTGATTCAATAATGACCCTTTCATTTCACCCTGAATTAATAGACCAAAAGATTGATGAATTAAATGGACGTCTGGCAGATATAAATAACCAGCTTGATGAGAAGAATCCTGAAGGATTAAAATATAAATATGTGCATACTTTACAGCAATTAGAAGAAATCAAGAAAAAGCTGAGTGCTCCGGAACTTGAATATCAAAAATATTTAAAAGATAAACAAGACTGGGAAAACATGATAGAAAAGATAATCGGTACGCCAGAAAAAGATGGAACAATAAAAAATCTTCAAGCGCATATAGATTATATTGAACACCGACTTATCAATGACCTTTCAATAAAGAAAAATACTAGAAATCAATATGTTAAAGAGCTGATGCAAAAGAAACATCTTGTTCTCGATACTTATAATAGCCTTTTTGCTCCTATTGTAAAATTCATTCATGATTATCATGAGGAATTGAAAGATTATCCAATTGAATTTAATTCAACTTTTGCTATAAGGAATTTTGGCGAACGACTGTTTGATTATGTTAGCCAACAAGCTGCAGGTTCTTATTACGGTAAAGAACAAGGCGCATCCAGAATAAAGGATAGTATTGATAGTATTGATATATCCAATATTCAATCAATAGTAGAGTTTGCTTGTCTTATCAACGATGATTTACTATATGACAAACGAGACGGTCAAAATATCGATCGAGAAGTTGAAGCACAATTAAAGAAAGGGCATACAAAACAAGAATTATACGATTTTATTTACGGGATGGATTATGTAATTCCTTTCTTTCAATTGAGAATGAACGGAAAACCGTTGTCATCATTATCCCCAGGAGAAAGAGGTGCATTACTTTTATTGTTGTATCTTTTTATAGATATGGATGATAAACCGTTAATCATAGATCAGCCAGAAGAAAACCTTGATAATGAAAGCGTATTCAAATATCTAGTGCATTTTATCAAGACAGCTAAGAAAAAACGTCAAATTATCATGGTTACTCATAATCCAAACCTTGCTGTTGTTTGTGATGCTGATCAAATTATTCAGATGAAAATAGATAAATTAGATGGAAATAAAGTTACTTATGAATCAGGTGCTATAGAAAATCCAAAAATGAACAAAGTAATAGTTGATATTCTTGAAGGCACATATCCTGCATTCCATAATAGAGACTGTAAATATTTTGATAAAACAATTTGATGTATGTGGTTTATAGGTTATCTTAAACTTATAATAGCATTGAAATATAAATCAAATACGCCAAATAAGGTAAATTCAATTTATTTGGCGTACTTTGTTCAAGCAAATAAACTTAATGGCAAAATCGTTCAATTTATAAGCATTTTTTAATATACAAAATACTAACATACAGTGAATAATGGCCGCAGTGACAACTTCTTTACTTCTCATTTGGTTATCTGTTCAGCCCAGGTAATCGGATAACTAACATTCTGGTAATTGGACGCCTGCAATATCCTGTCCATTTTTCCTTTCTCATTCCTTCATTTACTAACTTCACGCGTTCTGTTCCAATTTTGATATCACTCGTTTGCCTCGCTCGTCATTCTTGAAGCGGGCGTGCCGATAGTGACCATCGGCAAGATGCTGAGGCATAACAATATACAGTCCACACAGGTATATGCCCCCGTGACGCAGAAAAAGCTCTTTGAGGATATGGACAGGATCATTGAGGCTGTTAAAGATTTCAAACTTGTTTTTAATACAGCAGGCGAAAAAGATCTCCCCCCGCTGTATTAAACTTCTTACGTTTTTGAATGATGTGCATTAATAATTTCTGATCAGCAGTTCATTGACCGTCTCCCTCTTCTCGGCTATGGAACAAACCGAGCGGAAGATACTCAGCCGCTGGATATGGAAGCCGGCGTACAGGTCGTCGAAGAAGGTGTTCTCAGGGTTCTTCTGACGGGGATCGGAGTTGGAGAGCATTCATTTGCTTCCTTTCTCTCCCAAGTCCTTGCAGAATCCGGCCAGCTCTATCTGGCAGTCGTCATCGAAGTCGTCCGGCATGTAGGAGGTACAGGCACCGGCCTCGTTGACGGGTTTGTAGGGCGGGTCGAAGTAGAAGAACGATTTCTCTCCCGCGTATTTTTCCGTCTGGCGGTAGTCCCCGTCCAGGATGACGACGCCTTGCAGCAGCTTGTGGTTGAAGCGGATCAGTTCCTCCTCCAGTATCCTGGCGCGGCTGCCCGTACCGAAGGTTACCGAGAGCCTGCCCTTGCGGTTGACCGAATAGATGCCGTTATAGCAGGTGCGCATGAAGAAAATAAAAAGGGCGGCACGTGTGATGCCATCCGGGTGCTCTTCGTTGAAGACCCTGCGCTTTTCCATGAAATAGTCCCTTCTCTCTGTACGTCCCTGAAGGGCGTGGTATTCGCTCTGGATGCCGGCAAGCAGTCCGACCAGTTCTTCCGGCGTGTCGCGTATGACACGGTAGACATTCACCAGGCTCTCGTTTGAGTCGTTGATCACGCAACGGATATGTGGATAAGTCTGTCTCAGTCAGAAGAACAGGGCGCCTCCCCCGACAAAGGGTTCCACATAGGTTTCCATTTCCGTGATATTTTCCGGCAGTGACTGGATCAGTACCGGAAGCAGTCTTCTCTTGCCTCCCACCCAGGGGAAGCAGGGTTTGCCGGGCAGACAGCCCGCGCTGGTTTTCTTCTTTTCCATGATTCGATAAATTAAAATGAATGGTTAAAACTATTGTTACCCGTCATCCTCCGTTTCCAGCAGATGTTTCAGGTCCGGGTCGTTCCCTATGCGGCGGAGCTCCTTTTGGATGATCCCGCCCACCTCCTCCTTGATGCGGTAGTAGTTACGCTCTATCTCTTCCCGCATATGGTCCTTGCCGTCCCTGCCGGTAAAGTCCGTAATCACGGGGATCGGTTTGTAGGCTTTCGTCTCTGCCGCCACCCTCGCGTTGTCCACAACGATCTCGCAGTGGAAGATTTTCTGCTCCATCTTCTCTTGGAAGCTGTCGCAGACGCTTCCCACGAACATGCCTTGGGAGAGGTTGGATATTTTCGAGGCCGGTATCAGCGAGTCCAGCTGGGTGCTGATGCTGGTCGATGTGTCCTCACGGGTCATGTTGACGGACTTGCGCTGCTGGAGCACCTTCCCGAACCGTTCCGAAAGGTTCTTGGCCGTTTCCCCCAACACTTGCCCGGCAAAGACATTGCCGACGGTGTTCTGGATGACGCGCGCCTCCTTTTCACCGTAGTCGCGTACCAGCTGGCTGAAATCCTGCGCGCCCAGGCAGACGGCCACCTTGTTGCTGCGGGCCGTGGCTATCAGGGTGTCGAGCCCTTTGAAATAGATCGTCGGGACCTCGTCCACCAGGATGGAGCACTTGAGCTTTCCCTTACGGTTCACCATCTTGACGATACGGGCGTTGTACAGCCCAAGGGCCGCCGAATAGATGTTCTGCCGGTCCGGGTTGTTGCCCACGCACAAGACCTTGGGGGCGTCCGGGTTATTGATGTCCAGTGTGAAGTCGTCCCCGCTCATAATCCAGTAGAGCGAGGGGCTGATCATGCGTGAGAGCGGGATCTTGGCACTTGCGATCTGGCCCTGGAGCTGCTCCATCGCCCCGCCTTTCCAGGCGTCCATGAAAGGCGAGAGGTAGTTCTCCAGCTCCCTGTACGAGGTCAGGATGGTGAAGATGTCCGAGTAGGGCTTGTTCAGCAGCTCGATGGCATGGGGGAAGGTACAGTACTTCCCGTTCTCGTAGATTTTAAGATACCATATGATGGCGGCGAACAATACGATCGGACTCTCCACGAAGAAGTCACCCTGTTTCTGTATCCAGGTTTTATTTAAATTTAACATTATTACATAGGCTGACTCATAGGCGTCGGCGATGTCGGACATGAATGCTGGGTTGATAGGGTTGCAGCGGTGGCTGTGCCGCGGATCGTCGAAATTGATCACGTAGAACTGGACGTTCGCCTTGTACTTGTCCTTGTTCTTGAGCAGATGGTTATAGACGATAAGGCTCAGGTCCGGGAACTTGAAATCATAGCAGTAAAGCGCATAGCCTTTCTCTATCTGCTGCTTGATGAACTGGTTGATGACACAGTAGCTCTTCCCGCTGCCCGGCGAACCGACCACCATGCAGCCCCTTTGGGGCAATACGACGTTGATCCACCCATTGTGCCATTTCTTCTTGTAATAGAACCGTGTTGGCAGATTCACCGAGTATTCATTGGTGATCAAGCGGGTCTCCTGCATGAAGGACTCGTTCTCCTCGTTGAAGACGTCATCCATCAGGTGTTCCTTTAAAAGACGCCCGGTCCACATGCCTGCGGTGAGCAGGCAGATGTACCCGGTGGTAAGGGCGGACACATACGCAAGGGTGGTGAGCGGGACACTCCAGCCGGCGGTGAGGAAAAGCTCGCTTCCCCAATAGAGGAGCAGCCCGGCTGCCAGGTAACAGCCGATACGCCTTCATGTCATCTCCGGGACCCTCCGACCTTTGGCGCCCATCGAGGAGAAGAAAAGGAACATCAGGCTGAAGCATTTGGTCACGGGGGAGCCGGTGAACAGTCCGGTGTCACGTTGGAAGTTCAGCAGTATCTTGTCCACCATGCCGTTGGTACAACCGGCGGCATGGAAGAACGGATAGCAGAAATAATAGATGTTCATCACGAGAAGCAGGATGCTGACCGCCCGCATGAAGTCGATGGTCTTGCCGAGCCCTCTGGAATCTTCTTGTGCCATATGGGGTATGATGGGTTGTTATATGTGAATACTTCGTTAATTGATCCGCGGGCCTTTCCGCCCTTTCCTCTTTTTCTTCTTTCCATAAATATTCCGGGGGATGTCCTCAGACGGGTAGGGACAGGATTCCATGGAGAAGAGATCCAGCAGGCCTTCCGCAAGCCCTGCCTCCCTTGTGTCCGTATTCACGGGCGGTTCCTGTCCTGAAGCCGGCCTGTCGGAGACGGACGGGAGCGTGCCGTATTTCCGGTTGATAACCGAAGCGGAGAACTCCTTGCCGAGTGCCGATCCCTTGAAGACCGCCCTGGTATTATGGTCTATATAGGTCACGCCGTAGATTACGCCCGCCCCGTTCTCCCAGAGTACGGGCACGATGCCTTTGTCTGCCAGCTCGTGCAGGAACCCTTCACGGGTATCCCGGCAGAGTGCCGTGCGGATGTTTTCCCTTGTCTTTTCCGGCAGGGGATGCTTTTTCATCCATGCCCTGCTTTGTGAGAACCTCTTTTGGAGGGCACGGTATTCCACGCTTTTCCCGATATCGCTGGATTTGATTCCGACTCCGGTACGTTTTCCCTTCCCGTCGGTCGCCGCATAGACCAGACCGTCGCAACATTTCCCGTCCACGGTCTTGTGTACTTCCTCCACGGTCACGTTGAAAAGCCCGAGCAGTGCCTTGAACTCCTTGAACGACTGGAAGCGGTAATTCTGTACGGCCGGTTTTACCACACCCGCAATCTGGTGTTTCAGTTCGCCTTTCGTGCAGTCCACCGCGGTCATCGGCCGGGAAATCCGGTATTCCTCCCCACGTGACTGCAGCAGGCCGTATTTCCTTTCCAGCTCCCGGCAGATGTCCGTCGAGCGTTCCCATTCCTTATAATCCCTCAGTTTTCTTCCCTGTTCATCAATACGCAGGGAGACGATGTGGATGTGAGCACGCGCGTTGTCGTCATGGCGGAAGATAACGTAAGGCTGGTCGCCATATCCGAGCCTGTCCATGTATTCCCGCCCGATGGCTTCCAACTGTTCGTCGGAGAGCACGTCATCGGGATGGGGATTGAGCGAGAGATGGATCACCGGCTTTTCCGTCCGGCGGTTCACGGCAAGGTAAGGTTCGAAACTGCGCATGCATTCGGCGATGCCGACCTTTCCATCCGGTGTTTCCATCACGCGGTTTCATGCCAGTGTCCGCGCTTTCCCTTTCTCCACTTTTTCCTGATTGTAATACAGCGCCCCGTAGATGGCGGCACCGGATGTTATCTTTGCAACCATTGTTCGAACTCTTTGGTAAGACGGATGATTTCCTTGTTCAGCGATACGAGCTCCACGGTCAGCTGTTCCAGCTTGTAAAGCAGGGTGAGGGCTTTCTTTTCGGTCAGTTCCCCGCTGTGGACCGCCTTGACAACCTGGTTGTAGTTCACCCCGACGCGGCGGTACTCGCTCTGCAGGTTGGTGAGCTTGATGTAGTATTCCGTGGCCGCCTTGTCGATTTTCACCACTTTCATCGGCTTGTCGAAAATGGCCGACAGGATGAACTGCGACTTGGTTACGGCACCGGAATTCTCATAAAGCCGCTCGAACTCGATGTTCTGGAACTCGTTCAGACGGAATCCGTAGTAAAAGGAATGGAGCTCGGAGGATTCCTTCGGACTGCGACCGCCTCTTCATGTCCGGGAGGCAGCCGTTCTCTCTTTCTTGTACACCTGTTTGATCTTAGCCATATTATTGATGTTTTTACCGGGGGCAAAGTAAATGATAATTCGGGTTCCTACCTAATTTCGGAAGGTGACTATTCGTGACAGGGGATGACTATTCATGACAGGGGGATTTTCCGCCCTGTCATCCGTTCCCGATCCCACAGTTTATGATGTTCTTTTCAAAGGCTTCCCGAAGTTTTGGGAGCAGTACCGAGAGGGTTTTCTTACGTCTGGCAAGGTCCGCACGCAAATCGTAGGGCTTGGGGATTCGGATATGCAGGAACTCCTCGAATGCCGCCACCAGGGAGGCGAATGACTGGCGGTTGCCGTTACCGTCTGTTATCACTCCCAGATAGTGCAGTGAGGCGATCAGTTCCATCAGGTTCACCAGGGAACCCTTCCAACGAAGGGAGAACAGGCCTGTCCGTCCCTTGTCGGTATCGGGAACGGTATCGCGGCATTCGGGATACCGAAGCGCGAAATGCAACAGTTCTATCTCCGTCTTGACAAGGCCGGATGCCTTCATCAGATAGATATGTGTCCGGCTGTCAGTCCTGCTCCCGGCCATATTCATATAGGCGTCCAGTTCCGTCTCCATGTGGCGTAGGCGTCGCAGCCTCTTAGGTATGGGAAGCCCGCTTTCCGCCAGGGAGGACAGATGGTCTGAAAATTCATCGTAAGCGGATGACAATACGTTTTCCATAACATTTTTCCCTTCCAGGACGGCTTCCTGAAGATGGTTCAGCAGGCGGTGTGTTGTTGATGTTTTCATATGCTCAAAGTTTAGTTTAACGATTCATGCCTTACGACAGAATACTAAAGGCGAATATGATACCATCCGGTGCCTGTCTATTGTATTTATTCGATAACAATCCGATATTCAGCGAAATAAAAATACTCGTTAAAAACAGGTACAAAAAAAGAAATGTACACCGCTTTACAATAACTGTAAGGCGAATGTACATTTTCTGTAAACCATGTCCGGTCGCTTGTATGATACTCTCATTCCGCTGTAGTTCAGGGAGGAGACTCACGGAGTTGGTCTGTATTGTACAACGGTTTGCTCATATAATCCGGTATTTTCTCAGTTTCTCGTACAGGGAGGTCCGGCTGATGCCGAGCATCCTGGCCGCACGGGCACGGTTGCCCTCCGCCTCTTCAAGGGTCCTGAGAAGCAGCTGTTTTTCCTTTTCCTCCGGAATGGGGGCGGTTTCCTCCCGTCCGACGGCGAGGTCCAGATTCAGTTCCTCCGGTGAGATCCATCCGTCGGCAGAGAGCAGGACGGCACGTTGGATGCAGTTTCTCAGCTCGCGTATGTTACCGGGCCAGGGATATTTCTGCAATGAGGCCGCGGCCAGGCTGTTGAACCCGCGTACGGGCTTACGGTGCTTTTCTGAAAAATGCTTCACGAAGAACTCCGCCAGCGGAAGTATGTCCTCCCCGCATTCCGAGAGAGGGGGGACATTGATGGTGAACTCGTTCAGGCGGTGGAACAGGTCCTCCCGGAAACGTCCTTCGGATATCGCCCTCTCCAGGTTCTCGTTCGTGGCGGCCACCAGACGGACGTCAAAGGTGTATTCCCGGGTGGAGCCGACGGGCTTGTAGCGTCTTTCCTGCAGGGCACGTAGCAGGAGCATCTGTGTCTCGGGGGAAAGGTTGCCGATCTCGTCAAGGAACAGCGTGCCCCCGTCAGCCACTTGAAACAGCCCGTACCTGTCACCGTAGGCACCGGTGAACGTCCCCTTGCGGTGTCCGAAAAATTCGGATTTGGCAAGATCACCGGTAACGGTCCCGCAGTCCACCGCGACAAAGGGCTTGTCCCTGCGGTGGCTCCGTTCATGCAACTCGCGGGCGATATGCTCCTTCCCCGTACCGGAGACACCCCGGATAAGCACGGAAATGTCGGAACGTGCCACCAGACCCACTTGCCGGTACATTTCCCGCGCTTTGGCACTTTTCCCGCGGTAGTATTCGCCTCCGTCATTCCGGGGACGGTTGAATATCTTCCCGATGGCTTCCAACAGCCTGTCCGGCTGGACGGGCTTGCACAGGTAGTTGGCCGCCCCCAGTTGCATGGCTTCCACTGCGTTCTCCACCTGCCCGTAGTTGGTCATGATAAGGAACGGGGTGGCGTAGAACCTCTCGTTCATCCATTCCAGCAGGGAGGTACTGTTCCCGTCAGGCAGGCGGAGATCTGCCAGGACAAGGTCGAACTCCCTTGCGGAAAGGGCCTTGCGGGCAGCCGACAGCGTCGCGACATGTTCGGTAGCCATCCCTTTTTTCTTCAGCCAGTTACTGATGCTGCGGCTGAAAATAACGTCATCTTCCAAAATCAGTATCGTTTTCATTCCTGTCTTTCTTTCTGCATCAGTTCCGCATAGGATATCAGTTCCCTGACAGCACCGATTATTTTTTCCGTTTTCATATATTCCTCTTCCGTCCATTGGTCCGCGTCGGATTTGACCAGCATCCGCAAGTCTGCTACCGGATAGTTCAGACGCACCGTCTCCCACAACGGCAGGTTCCTGTGGAGGATGGAAATGATTTCCCGGCTCTCTTTTTCTTTTACGGCGGCTGACAGCCTTTCGATGTTCTTGCGGCTCTCACAGACAAACAGTCCCAGCATTTCCTGCCGGTTGTCCTCTCCGGCAAGTAGGAGGGAGAAATCCGGCCTCCACCCTTTCCCGGTCCCTTTTATGCCCCGCATGATGGCGGCCACCAGCCCTTCCGCAGAGAAAGGCTTATGGATATATCCGGCGAAACCTGCGGAAAGGTATTCCTCTTCCTTGCCGGAATGTGCCGTGACGACTATGACCGGAATCTCCCTTGCCCGGGGGATGTTCGATCCCCTCAGCAGTTCAAGGACCGAGAAGCCGTCCGTACCGGGCATCTGTATGTCGGTCAGCAGAAGGTCATACTCCTGCCTTTTCAGGCAGTCCATCAGTTCCCGGACATCCGTGCAGCAGTCGTAGTGGATCCGGCTGCGGGAGAGCATCTCCCGGGTGATCCTAAGTTGGATGCAGTCGTCATCCATGACCAGCACACGGATGCCGCCGGGCAGTTCACAGGTCGGAAACACCTTCTCTTCCAGATGGGCGGACTGTCCGGCCGGTGGCAGAGGAAGGAATACGGAGAAGCGGCTGCCTTCACCGGGGGCGCTCTTTACCTCCACACGGCCCCGCATTTCAGATACGAGCCGGGCCGTGATCGCCAGCCCCAGTCCAAATCCGGGAATATTACGCGCGTTGTCCAGCCTTTCGAACGCCCCAAATATCCGTTCTTTCTCCTCAGCGCTTATTCCCATGCCGGTATCCCGGACAGAGATGCAAAGTTCCCCATACAGGTATTCCGCCTCAAGGCGCACCTCCCCGTGGGGTGTGAACTTCAGGGCATTGGACAGCAGGTTGCCGGATATCTGCCGGATATGCGAGCTGTCACAGCAGACGACGGTGTCCAGGCCTGAGAGGGATACGGTGAACGCCAGATCCTTCTGCATGGCGATAAGCCGGTGGCTGTCCGCTATTTCCTCGAACAGGGCTTTCAGGCTGAAGAGCGTGTCATTGGAGCGGACCCCGCCTTCGTCCATCCGGTGGTATTCCATCAGCGTGTTTACCAGGCCAAGCATGTAATCGGCCGAGTGCAGGATGCTGTCCAGATAACCGGTCCTGCGGCCGGCATCGCTTTCCGAGGGCAACAGCTCCGCATTGCCTTTGATAGCTGCCAACGGGGCACGCAGGTCATGGGCCACCGAGGCCATCAGCTCCTTGCGTGAGTGGAGCAGTTCCTTGTTCCGACTGTCGGACTGTTCAAGCTCCCTCTCGTACTGGATACGGCGGTTCAGGTCCCGGTGTATGACGGTATACAGCATGATCGCCAGTAGGGAGACGGACAGGGCAAGGCCGGCCACCATATGGTAGGAGTTGTCCCGTTCAAGGACAAAGGCCCTGTAGCGTGCGGTAAAACGTTCGTTGTTTTCCCGTTCAAATTCGGAGATTATATTGTTCATCCGCCCGTTCAACTCCACACTGCCGGCATACAGGCTGTCCATCTGTGCCAGCAGCCGGGCCCGCCTTTCAGCCTGTTCCCGGGTGACCCTTTCATTCAGGGAGCGGAGCATGCGTGTTGTCGTCCCGGTTGAAGAGGGAACGGACAAGGATTGCCGTTTACGTTCGCTCTCTTCCCACTGCTGCAGGTAAGCGGATTTGTTTTCTTTTCTACGGAAGATATCCCGGAAGCTTCTTTTCTTTTTGGGAGCATCTTCCTCACCGGCTCCCGAAGAAGTAGTATTTTCCTTTTGCCGCACAGCCTGTTTCCGGGCTGTCAAGACAATGGCTGGAATGCTTTCTTGTACAATGTCACCTATACCCTGCAGTTCCTTGAAGGTATGTACCGCCTTGGACAAAAGTAGTTCCTTGTTCCAAAGAAGAAGGCATAACGAGTCGATATGGCTTTTTTGCAACGGGGTATGGACATATTCTTTCAGAAGTTGCAGGCTGTCACAGACCCCGCGGCGTTTGCGGCTGTATTCCCTGAGGTCGTCATCATCCCATGTGACGGCAATCTCGGCATGGGTGGAAAGGTCCAGCAGGCCGATGTAGCTCTTTTCAGCCAGACGGTATATCGCCACCAGTTCCTTCTCCTTCTTGCGCAGCATGTGTCTCTGCATTTGTTCCTGGCGGAACTGATAGACAATGAATGCCGACAACAGAACCAGGATGGCATAACCGAACGATATTTTTAATTTCAACCATATTATACCATTAATCATGTTTTATTTATAAATAGCATGTTTGTTATACATATTTACAATTTACACTGGTGAAATAACCAGCAAAAACATAAAAATATTCGACATAGGCGTAGTAAATTAGTAAATTAAGAAGAATGACGTTCGCAGCCTGTTTTTTATATTTCTGATACATTTAGAATAATGGCAGTTGAAAGTTTCTACTTCACTGCATGTCGATATTCATTGCCTTTAGCGAGGAACAGGCTTGCAGGATCATCCTGTCCTGTTCTTTCTGTTTCGCCCTGACACTCGGGATATGGTGCCTTGCCATCCGCGTGAGGATGCCGGGCAGGTCACCATCGACTATCGGCAGGCGGGCGGAGAGGCACGCCATTAACATGTCGGATATGAAGCCGTGCACGGGGTCGCCCTTCCTGGAGCTTTCCCACCTGCGCGAGTCCACATACGTGCCGTCCTGCTTGGAAAGCAGGGTGTGACACAGGAACTCGGAGAGCATGTCGTCATCCACGCGGTCGAGCCGGCTGATGAGTTGACCGGAAAGGCACATACGTCTCCGGTAATTTTCACGGGTTATCACACGTATGGGGCGGTTGTCTATCTCCTTGCGTACCGACCTCAGAAGTTCGTCACCTTCCTTTTGTCCTTCTTCGGGAAGGAACACCCATACCGGCGAGCCTGCCGTGAGGAATCCTGTCGGGCAGGGACAGTCCTCGTACCACCTCACGATTTCCGCAAACTTGCGCAGCAGGTAGTCACTCACTGCATTTTCGTAAAATATACGGCCTGTATCGGGGGAAAATGTTTTCAACACGATCCCTGCGCTTACCGCAAAGCCGCAGCGCACGAGGGCGGAAGCCGCCCTGCACGGCAAAAGTACCAAATTGTTCAATCTTGACCTTGTCATATCGTTTTTGTTTTTGATTTTACCATGTTCCATAAATGAAAAACGGAAGCTTCGGACTGTCACAGGTGGAAGCTTCCAGACATTTTGAATTCATTCACTTGTACCGCATCCGCCGATGCGAAGTGAATGAATTTTTTGAAAATTTATCTCTATATTCTATGGCAAGCCTGCCGGGGTAAAGCTGGCAGACTGCCATGCTAAAGTACAAGCTCCGGGCTTTCACAAGTGCGGGCCTTGTTTTCTCTACAAAAAGTGGGAAAACCACTTAATAAATCCAATTCCTTTTGGAAATTGAACTTTCCTAAAAATAAAAAAATGTAGTCCTCCGGGCATTGTTGCCCTTTGGCGGATGTTTGGCGGACTTTCACAAGGGCGCATTCCGTTTTCTTCATCGTAACTCTTCGTATATATGTCTAAATTGCACTTTATCCTTTTTTATCTCCACGCTGTCCTTTTTCCCGCCCAATAGATGGATGTGATGAAAGGAAGCGTTGGCTGCATCTCGTTTAATCATAAAGAAGGCCCCAGGATGCCCGAACACAACTTAAACAGACAGCAGCCCACGCTTGCAGTAGCTGTATAGGAGTCAGTCCTGTTCCTTTAGCAGAACCAGCTCCGGTCGATGGCCGGAAGCTCCTTTTTCCAAAACCATTTCCACCAGGCGAAGCGTCTGCGCACCACGAAGTAGCTTACTTCCTCGCTCTCTTTTTCCGCCTCGTAGTCGAACGCCGAATGGCCGACAGCCAACCGTTCAGCCCAATAGAGGATGTAATATGTGAACAGTGGCAGGGCGGCAAGTCCCCAGCACACCTGCCAGCCCAGAAGCAGGGACGGCAGCAGTGACGCAAGGAAGCATTCCGTGTACTGGTGGCGGTGGATGCTCATCTCCATCTCCTCCCAGATGCCCTTCTCTCCGTAAGGGAGGGCGGTCAGGGTGACAATCGGGAGGGTCACGTAATCGTAGGGATTCAGCCGCCCTTGCAGCAGCCGGGCGATTTTGCTGTCATATATGAACATAGTGTCAGGTTTTAATCGTTCTTGAAATTTACCAATCCCTTTCGGCGCGGATGAACGTGCCTTGGTGGTTGTAGTACAGTTCCCAGCCGGGGATGTCTATCTCGTAACCGCCCGGTTGCTTCTCCACCTTGTAGGCGGTGGATTCGGGGTAGCGGGCGGCAATGTCCGTCGCGATGGCTTCCGGCAGGATGCCGTCCGGCAGCGCGGAGAACTTGCAGTCCACGCTTGTCCAGCCGCCCTGTCCGTCGAACTCCAGCTCCGTCCCGTCCGAGAGCCATGCCTCGTATTCGGTCGTGCCGCCGTCCTTGTCACGCACCGCACGGGTGCATTCCGTACTGGGGAAGTACTGCGCAATGAACTGCTGTGCCTTTTGGGGCAGAGCGTCGTAGCCGATTTCCTTCTCGTCGTCCTTGTCGCAGGATGCCGCCGTCAGTATCACGGACAGCAGCAACAGTGATTTGATAATGGCCTGTCTCATGCTATTTTAAGTTTTTTAGTTGACTTTTGATTTCTTATTACCGGTAACCTTCAGTTCCAGTCGCTCATCGTCCACCGCCACGCAGTGGTCGGCAAGGCCGTACTCTTCGAACTGTTCGGTGGTCACTTTCAGGTGCGTTACCTCTGTGCCGTCCAGTTCCACTTTGTCCGTCAGGGGGCGGAGTTCGGGGTTGATACGCAGGGCGTTCTCCGCAGATCTGCCGTAGGCGTTCCAAGTCTCGTCCGCTCCGTTCCAGTGGAGGTGGACGGCATCCTTGTTGCCTTTTTCCGTTTCAAGTATCTTCGTTGTTTCCATATCTGTATTCCGTTTTATTGAAATAAAGGGTAACTTGCCGGTCTTTCACAAGGGCGGCAAGTTGTTAGGGTTATTATACATAATCCCTCCCGCTGTGCTGGGGAGAGTCTTGATGTAATTAAAGTGTATATATAATCTTGTTGGTTATTAAAGCGATTTGCCACTATTCGTTAACCGATGTTCCGGGAATGGGAGTGCCGTCTGTAGGGCGTGCCTTCAATCCGCAATGGGTGTCAGTGTATACTACCGGAATCCATACTGTAAGAGGTCCCGGATAGTTTTGCCAAGATGACCATCTCCAGTTACGACCATTTACGCCAATGGTGATGAATCGGCCGCCATTATAGACATCATTGTAATTGGGATTTTCAGGATCAGTAATGCTGTTTGCCTGATTGCATGCAATGTATGACCATCCCCCAGACGTACTATTGCGGTAGATGCTTCCATTATTCCATCCGTTCCACTGTCTGGCACTGCAGAATATCATATATAGGGCGTTCCCCATTATATTTGCATCACCGTTGTCCCTCATTATAGACCATCTGTGCAAGCCAAACATCGGGTGTTTCTGATGCACTTCATAATAATCCCGGACTATTGGAAGTGCACCATTATTCCAATTATTACCTTTTCCGTGGTATTGGTTATATCCTATTGCAAAATTATTTCCCCACGTGAACCTATCACTCATCAATCCGTCAGGTCCGCAATCGTACCACTCGTCCATGCCGTCGTTCTTCACCTGCACGTTTACCTTGCGTGTGCCGTTATTGGCCGTATTGTTTTGCTGGTTGTCCCAACGCTTCTTCACGTAAGGAGTGGCGGACACAGCCATAGATGTAGTTTTGTTTACGACAATAGACACCGGTTCGCCATAAGTAAGATCACGTCCCTGATCGTTGATCAGCTCATCAGATACATCGGAGGAGATTACCACTCTGGCTTTCAGGTTTGTTACATCCTCCTTGAAATGTCCGCCGTTCAGCACGATGTTCCATTTCTCCGATTCGCGGGAAATATTTCGTTCGCAGCCCTTGAAGCCGAAATCGGCGGTAAAGGCTTTCTGCTCCACGCAGTACATCACATTTTGGTCAAAGTCCTCTTTGGTGGCAAGCAACGAGGCGAAGCGGTTCGCCGACGGGATGCTCAACGTCTGCAGGTAAATGTCGCCCTTTGAGGAGTTGTCATAAATGACCTGCGAATAATTGTCCTTCGTGTACGTAGGAGACGAGGTCATGGCTATCCAGTCCGATTCCGATGCGTTCTGCAAGCCGATGATGTCATTTTCCAAGTGCTGGCTGGTCGTCTCGGGCAAGGAATAGAGCCAATGGGCATCCCCTTCAGTGGGTGTCTGACGGGACAATCTGATTTGTTTTTTCTTGCCTGCGAACTGAATCTCTATACTTATATAATTCCCCAAGTCTTTTGGCCAAGTGACCTTCACAGGGATGTTAGACGCACCGCTTGCAAAAGTGGTAGGTGTAACGGTTAATCCAGTCGGGGCTATAATCGTACCCGTAGTCCCGGCAGTAGTTGCGGATGCACTCAAGAAGAAAGCCACCTGATCCGTCAGGGTTTCGTCCGTGTAGGCGATGAACTGGTCGTTGGTGGTAATCAGCGACACAAAATTGTACGAGATGTGGTAGGTATAGGTTTTACCCATTTCCCATTCGGTACCTCCAATGGATGCGCCCACCGTAAAGTCGGCAGTTCCGTCATTCAGCACCACCTCTATCTTCACGTCATCGGACAATGTCTGCGGCATCATGAAGAGGGTCTCGCCTTTGCCATCCTCCGTAATGGCTCCACCGTTTCCTGTCACCACTTTGTTTAAACGCAGGGTAAAGGCTTGCGTGTCATCAGTCAATGTCCATGCGTCCGTTCCTAACGTGTAAGTACCTTTGTAGCGCACGCCATCCAGCTTGATGGACTTCACCACGCAGTTGGGCAGGTCATCCCCTGCCACGAACTTCACCGCCGAGAGGGCGTGGTTGAACGTCAGGTCGGTGGTGGCGAAACCGTCTGCCGTCGGATTATCCTTTCCGATGGCTGCAGCACTCATCACGTCCTGTTGCTTCTTCACGTCATCGGGCACGGTATAGGTTATCACAGGTGCGCCAACATCGGTATTGCCAGTGAGCGTCATGCCGTCCGCCGCACTGGGGAACCATGCGTAGAAGCTCAACTGCTTCTTGCCGGGCCAATAGTATGTCCCCGTGGGATACCAACGGCCTTCGTCCTTATTCAAGGTGACCGTCTCGTTGTACATGAAGTCGGGCGTGCCGGTGGCATCGGTATAGGCCGATAAGGCAAAGGTCTCCATATCCGTCTTGTTGGTCTCGGAGATTTGCGTGCCGCGCGTCATCGGACGGTTGTCGCCGGGAAATCCGTCCGTCACTTCTGCGGTAAGGTAGACGGTCTTCCCGTTCACCTTGCCTTCCATCTCAATGGGTTTCAGCTCGTACGTGCTCTCCCCTAAACCGGAAGCCGCACGGGTGCCGGCTGTCGGTTTCCATGCGTTCGTGCCTCCCATGCTTACGGCGAAGCTCAAACGCTGGTCTCCCTTTCCCGGGTGAGTACCGTTCTCCACCTCGTCCGAACAGGCGGAGAATACTGCCAGCGCGATGAGAGAAAGGTTCATTAGTTTATTCCTGTAGTTCATATCTTGTCTTTTTTATTGTTCAAACTGTTATTGATCTTGCCTTGCCTGTTTCTCAATTTGAGACCTTTTCAATGGAGTAGTAGCCGAACTTGTTATTCTTGATGGTGTAGTAACCGGGATAGCGGAAAGTAGAACTACTATAGTCATACGCTTGGTCATATCCCCAGTTACCCATGGCAGTGCTTTGCCAAACAGACAAATCCGTACCCATGTCGTCTACGTGAGTCTTCACATTATAGTTGTCTTTGGTCACCGTCCATGTGCTACCTACTGGATAGTAAGTTCCACCCCAAGTCATGAAGTTCTTTTCATCGAAAGTTGAACCGCCATAGTTCTCCAAGGTGATTCTGGAAAGGTTCACCACGATGGTCGAACCGTCAGCTTTGGCTCTGCGGATACCGAAGTAAGTGAAGACGGCCGGATCGCCATCATAAGAAGTTCCTCCAGTTCTTGTCGCTACCAGTTCGCGGCTATATGTCACATCGGCACCTACCACCTTGGCTATGGCCGTGGCAAAGTCGGCATTATCGGGCAAGGTGGGCGTATCGGTGGTCATCAAGTCGTGGCAACTCATAGACCCTTGGGACAGTTTGTACCAGATGTCACTTCCTGTCGGATATTCCACCATCAGACTGGAAGTCAGCGTCACCTCTTTCTCTACCGTCTTTCCCGGTTTGGAAGGGAACGTGAACGTGAGCTTCACCTTGCCCTTGCGCGTCTCAGTGTCGGTCGGTTGGATGGTTTCAAGGGTGAGTTTCGCGTTTTCATTATCGAAACTGTCCGACTGCACTCCGCTGGTGCTACCTTTCATCGTCGGCTTGCACAAGGCCGGTGCGGCGTTGCCGGTGATGCCGTTCGGGTCGCTCAGTGTACACTCCCAGTCACAGTTGCTCTTCACATAAATCACGGCGTCGGCACCCGAAGCCACGAAGACATCCTTGTTCAATTCCAACTCGACATTCTGGTCGAGCGAGATTTTATATGTAACCGTTGTTGTCAGATTCCAAACTGACAAGCCATAAGCATTGGCAAGATCCTTCAGTTTGGCACCGATGGTCTGCTCCACGCCATTCATCTCCAACGTCACTTCCAAACGGGCTTCGCTGTCATCTCCAAATGTCTGCGGCATCATGAAGAAAGTCTCGCCCTCTCCCGTGAGTTCGGTCTCGGTATTCTCAGCTACCTCCTTTCCATTGGGAAAGTCCAAGGTGAAGTCTCGGGTGTCAGCATCCGGATTCCAAGACAATATACCGCTGCCATGTGCTTGCCAGTTATGATAGCCTTTGTATTTCACTCCTTTCAGGGAGATGGACTTGACGGTGCAGGCAGGGATGTTGTTGCCCGTCTTGAACTTCACCGCCGTGAGCATATGTCTGAACCAAATCGGCACGCTTGATGTCTCGCTCACTTCATAGCTGTTGGCCATCATAAAGTCCTCTTGGTCGGCAACCTGTTCGGGTATCTCATAGAACAGCTTCGTATCCTTGACATTGTTGTCTTTCGGGATGGTCAGGTTCTTCGAGTTGTAAGGATACCAAGCGAAAAAAGTTAGTTTCTTGCCGGTAGGCCAATAATACGGCGTTCCGGTAGTCCATGTGGAAGAGGCGTTGTCTTTCGCCACCTTCACGTTGTACATCACATCCAACGTCTCGGGTTCAAAAACGTTAGCATCTAAAATAGCAGCCGACACGCTAAATTCATCCACCTGTGCGACCCCCGTCACCTGCGTACCTCGTGTCAAGGGTTGGTCGTCACCCAGGAAACCGTCGGAGACTTCGGCGGTGAGGTAGACGGTTTTTCCGTCCAGCTTGCCCTGCATCTCCACGGAATTGGTCTCGTATGATTCGGTGACATCCGGGAGGCTGTCGTCCGCCCGTGTTCGGGCATCGGGGGATTTCGTACCCACGGCAAAGGTGATGCGGTGGTCGTCCGTACCCGAGTCACGGCCTCCGTTCTCCACCTCGTCCGAACAGGCGGAGAACACCGCCAATAGGATGAGCGACAAGCCCATCAGTTTGTTCTTGTAGTTCATATCTGTCATTCGTTTTTTATTCGTAATTCGTTTTCTGTCTTACAGATTCACGTCCTGATGGCGAATCGCCCAGTTATTCACCGTAACCGTGAAGCGGATGGGCTGTCCCAGCACCGGTTCACCGGGATCGGGGCTGTCCGGGGGCATTACCCCTGCACCGCCCGTCAAGTCGAGCGTGTAGACAAACTTGTCGCCCGGCTGCCAGAGGTTCTTCCTGCTCTCCGCATGGCCTCCGACGGGCACGGCCGCCCAGCCGTATTCGCCCTCCGCGTAGGGGTAGACCTGCCTGCCCGTGGCGGTGGTTATCTTCAGCAGTAGGGCGACATAGGCACCGTTCCCCGTGTTCGCCTTGTCGTTCTCCACGTTCCATGCCGTGAGCCGTTGCGGAAGGAGCATCGCCGTACCGCCATCGCCCATGAGTGATGTGGCATCCGCCGTAAGGCGTACAGGCTCTTTTAAGTTCTTCGTGGTATAGGAAGCGTAGCTGCCGTCTTTCAGCGTCCAGCTGCCATCGGTATTTATCGCTGAAGGGAACGTATAGTCGCCCGTGGAGCGGACGGAACCGATGCGCACCGCCTTCACGTCGTAGCGGTAGGTATTGTTCGAACTCTTGGCACGCACCTCCACCTGCGTGAGCACGTGGCGCAACTCTATCTCCGTCTTGGCGGCATTGTTCCTGCTGCCCGAGGCGTAGCCGGCCAGCAGGTCTTTTTGTCCGGCGATGTCCGCTGCCGGACTGAAGCCGGTCACTTTCAGCTCGCCGGGATTTTCGCCCTCGTAGGTGCCACCCCAAGCCGTGGCTTCGGGACAGGATGCCACGAAGCGCAACTCGCTGCCGTCGTCAGGCCAATATTTCACGGGGTCGGACGTCCAGTCGTTCTCCGTGCCGTCCTTGTGCGTGAACAGCAGGTTCCGGAACCCGTACTTCTCCTCGTTGCCGGCCGTGGCGAACGCCGACACGCTGAAACCGGCAGCTTTCAGCCCGGCAAGGTCGGCAGGGAGGGCGCGGGTGTTCATGCCCACCGTCGTGCGGAAACGGATGCCTTTCCCCGAAGCTACCTGCACCGTGTCGTCGTTGGAGCACGAGGCAAGGATCAAGGCCGCTGCCGCCAATACATGAATCGCTTTATTTGCCATAGTTATTCTTTATTTTAGATTGTCTATTCAGTGTGACCGGAAAAGGACATTCAACCTCGCCCGGCCTAAGGGTGCGCTTCCTGCCTTGACCGTGTGTGCGGACGGTCGCCGGGCGGAAGCGCGATTTGGTTATTGATTTTTGATTAAATGGATATCGGATTACATATTGATACCGTTACCGTTGGGATTCCAAGGAGTAACCGTAACGGTGAACTTGATCGGGTCACCCAAAATCTTGTCTCCCTTGTCCGGGTCTTTTCCGTCCGGTTGCGGCTTAACATCCGGTCCCGGAGTTACAGGGTCAACACGTCCCGCACCGTTGGTGAAGTCCAAAGTATAGACATACTTGTTGCCCTTTTCCCAAGTGAATGAAGCAGGAACGGCAGCCCAACCGTAAGTTTCAGTTCCTTCAGCAGGGAAAACGTTATCAGCACCTTTAGTAATTCTCAACAGTACGGAGATGTATGTACCCTTGTTGATATTTGTTTGGTCGGCAGCAACATCCCAAGCCGTAGTTGTGCCAGAACCATCTACACCAGCCTGCGGAAGCAGCATGAGGTTGTTGCCTTCGGCTTTCATGATTGTTTGAGCGGTACCACTCAAGGTTATCGCATTGTCGTAAGTCACATTGTAAACTTGGTCGTTTGCATTGTTGTTGCTCCACTTGTCGGCAACGACATCGAAGTTGGCCTCTCCGTCAACGTTTGAAATACGGATACCTTTCACTTGGTATGTGTAGACCGTATTGTCGCTCTTTGCAGAGATTTGGATCTGGGAAAGGGCGTGTTTCAATGTCAATGCGACACCGCTCGTTTCATTGGCAGTCTTGGTTCCGGTCACGCCTGTAACGTATACCATATCCGCTTGCTGGTCCACATCTGCGTTAATCTCGACACTACCCACGCTGATGGTATTCTTGTCCGTGATAGTTTTATTTCCTGTCCAGTTATTGGAGAAAGCGGTGAAGCTCAACTTCTCATTTTCCTGGTCTTTTCCTGGCCAGTATACAGGAATGGCGGAATTAAAATCGCCATTGCCGTCCTTTTTATAAAGAACCTCACCATTAGTAAAACCGTCGTACTTGTTGTTGTTCGCATCCCAAAAGGCTGTTACCAGAATTTCACTCAGGTTTGCCGTTGTCACTTCAGAAGCACGTGTGTTCAGTCCTGTTACGGCACGGAAACTGATGCCTTTCTGCTGTGCCACTTCCACAGTCTCGTCGTTTGAACATGATGCCAGCGTCAAAGCAGCCGCTGCGCACAAATAAATCATTTTGTTCATAATTGAAAAAATAAAATTTAAAATGAATAATTAAAAAAATAATTGATTGATAACCTTTTGTATAACTTTTCAGATTCATTTCAGGGGAGCGTCCTTCGTCTCGTCCGTCCAGCCGTCCACCGTGACATTAAACTTTTCCGAGTCTTTCAGGTCCACGTTCTTGTCATCAGTGCCCCACTCGCTGACCGTCACACCGAAGCGTATCAGGCCACCTAAGATGGGGGCTGCCTTGGCAGGGTCTTTGCTTGCATCCCAGTCAGTTCCCGGATCCATGGGGTCAACTTTTCCGGCACCATTGGTGAAGTCGAGCGTATAAACATATTTCTTACCCTTTTCCCATTCAAATGATACTGGTATGGCAGCCCATGCATAACCGCCAACCTTATCGGGATAAACAGTCGCTCCTAACTTCATCTGGATATTTACCAAAACGGATATGTAAGAACCTGTAACGGAACCTTGCTGGCCCGGATTTAAAGATAATGGAACATCGAAACTGCCACTGGTTGCCGTCCCGTCCCAAGCCGTCGTCCTAAAAGGTAACACCATGGCATTGCCAGATTCCCCCATAATGGATTGGACAGTTTCCGTCAAACCTATCGGTGTATCATAAGTGGTCTCATAGCACGCGAGACCTCCATTTTCAGACCATTTTTCATTTTTGAAATCAAAAATACCTCCATTCTGCACACTGTATATGCGAATACCTTTCACCTTGTACACATAGTTACTGTTTTCATTTTTTGCACTAATTTGGATTTGTGCAAGCGCGTGCTTCATTTCCAACGGTACGCCCACTTTTCCGTTCGCGGCTTTCGTGCCTGTCACGTTGGATACATAGGTCATGTCTTCCTGCTTGGAAATATCATCGTCGATGGTGACATTTTTCATCCATTGCTCCGTAGAACTGGTGAAATCACGGGTACCGCTCCAGTTGCCTGAAAGCACCGTGAAGGTCAATTCACCGGTTTCTGGCCAATAATAGGGTTTGGCAGAGTTGAAGAAGCCCGTACCGTCCTTTTGGAATATGACATTGTCAAAGAGTAGGCTTGTTCCTTGATAGGCCGTCACGCAGAGGGTATTCAAATTACTAACGTCAGCCACCACGCCACGGGTATTCGCACCCATCATGCTGCGGAAGCTGATGGCGTTCTCCTGCGCCTGTTCCACGACCTCGTCGTTGGAGCATGAAGCCAGCATCATCGCGGCAGCCGCACATATATAAATCGATTTGTTCATATACTTGTATTTTTACTTTTCTGTTCCACTTGTTCTCTGCTTAGCTCATCGGCAGGCTGATGTGCACTTCCTCCCAGTCCTTTACGGTAGGCTGCAAGCCTCCGCCGCCAGACACTGGTTTCGGAAGCGGCAGCTTGTCGACCACGATGACGATGTGCGTCGGGTCCTGTGCCGGATCATGCAACTGGCCGGTCACGTCCGCCTCGAAATAATAGGTGCTGCCGTCCGACATCAGCGCATAGATCATCAGCTTGTGCGTGCCGGTTTCTTTCGGACAATGGCCGAAGAAGCTCAAATTGCCCGACAACTGCGTCTTCTCCTCATTGGCATGTACCTCGAACGGGATGGTCACTTTCTCGGTTGTCAACTCGTCGATTCCCGGTAGCCAGCCGCCCGCCATACCCGTCAGCGATGCGCTGAGGGCACTCACGTGCCGCAGGTTCTCCACGTTGCGAACCTCCACCGTACAGGTGTTCACCCGTGCCTTCGGGGTCAGGACGATCCGCCTCACGCCACTCGCCGGACCGATGTCCAATCTCTCGGCATGGTCGCTCCAAAGGGCCTCGGGTTCCAGTACGCTACGCTCCTCTTCCGCGCCCCGTGCCAGCGGGGCCGTCTCCGAACGGGTGGTCAGTGCGCCGCGAAGCGAACGGGTGTCTCCGGTGGTCACTTGAAACGTCTCCATGCGCTCCTTGTTTTGGATGCGGTGCGTCTCCTTGTCGCTGTTCACGCAGAGGGCGTCATACATACCCTCCGGGACGATGATGGTGCCGCCCTCGCGCTTGGTGAACTCGTAGCGCATAGGTTCGAAGCCGTCCTCCGGATAGAGGTAGAGGCTCATCGTGGCAGGGTGCGCGTCGGGGGCTTCCGTCCAGTCGAACACGACCTCCACGTTCGCCGAGTGCGGATGGTCGTAGCACAGGTCCTTGTGCTCGCAGGCCGCCAGCAGGGAAAGCAGCATCACCGCCAGACATCCAGCGATTGCCTTGCGCAATTCCTTGTATATCCGTATATGTGTCATTTCGTTCCTCCTTTCTTGTTCTCGTTGCCGTGTCCCAGCAGCCAGACGAGTGAGATTTCAGCCCGGGTCGGACCGAACCAATGGCGCTGTTTTGTCTCTTTGTACACGTAGCAGTCGTCCTCCGGCTCATATACCTTGTACTTACCACCGTCATACCCAACGCTGATACCGAAGTCGATGTTCAGACGCTTGGCAACGGGAAGCGAGTAACCGTATTCCACGCCCACGCCGTAGCCGAAGTCGCTCAAATAGCCCTTGCTCCCCGTCTCGAAGTCGTAGGTCAACCCCTGCGCGTACACGCCGAGGTGATGTCCCTGTAGCGGCTTTTCGGCAGCTTTCCGTCCTAAGTACTTGCGCACTTCCAGCTCGCCGCCGTAGATACGCCAATAACGCTGCTTGGCATCCTTGCTCCACCATGCGTACATCCAGTTTCCGCCAATACTCCATCCTTGCCCGAGAAAAAATTCGACTCCTACGTTCGGAACGAGGGCGGCATCGTAGAGAAGGTTCGTCTTTACCGCCATGAAAAACGGTTTCTTTTCCGCCGCATCCTTGTCCGTGTTATCCTGCGGAATCGTCTCGTCTTCCTTATCATATAAGGTGGCGGTAGATTCGGTCTCCGTAGCCGGGGTTTCTTCCGTGCCCTCGGCTGTCATATCGGTTGCCTGTTTCACTTCGGCTGGCGTGTATTCGGGTTCGGGCTTCACGCGCTCGATGCGTTCCACCTCGCACACTACCAATGCTCCGCTGCGTAAGCTGTCAAAGAGGTTCTCCTTCATATATTGCCATGCGCGACCGCCGGCAAGGTTCATTAGCTGACGTTTACGCCCGTCCACCACCTTGCCCTCGCGGACCACCCACTCGGGTGTGTCACGGATGATGGCCAGCGCCTTGTCGCGCCAAGGCGCGTCGGTGCGGGCGAGTTTCTCCGCCAGCTCGTCCCAGCCCTCGCCGAGCGGCCGGAGCGTGAAGATGCTGTCGGGAAGCGAGAGGTTCCCTTTCAGATAGTCGCGTAGTTCCTCGCCGCGTTTTCTGGCGAGCTCCTTATTAAACTTGCTGTTCCCCTCGGGGGAGGCGGACGACTGGATACGGATACGCCTGAGCTGCACTGCAGGGTCGGCTTCCAAAGCGCGGATGCTGTCCCCCAATGCCGCAAGGTGCCGGTCGTTGTCCATGTAGGGAAGTTCCAGCCGTGCGCTTGCCGTGCGGTAGTAGATCGTGGTGCGGAGGCTGTCCGACACGACTTCCGCTTGGACGTTTCCGGCGAGCAGTGCCGCCAGCAGGAACGGAATGAATCTTTTTCTCATATCGTATTTTTTAATTTATTAATTCTCATGTGTCATCGCCCGGTATTTTTCGGCCGATTTGCTATCTTATTGGCTTGCAGGGTTTTACCCCCCCCCGAAAATTCTTCTGTTGCGGCGTGGTCTTCAAGCGACATACGGGAAAGCCTGTCATGCAGCTCGTCCAATATTCCCCGGAACACTCCGCAGACCCGGCAATTGTCCTCCGTGCATGAGCACTGGACGCAGGGGAGAACCGTGCGACAGCAGTCCATGCGGAAGTTCCCCTCCAACGCACGCATCACTTCCAGCATCGTCACCTCCTCCGGTGCACGGCTGAGCATAAATCCCGGCCTCGTCCCTCCGCATTGTGAGCGCAGGATACCTGCCATCACCAGCCGCCGCAACGCCGGCGAGAGGGCGCGCACGTTTATACGGTAACGCTCCGCGATTTCCGGGGCATTGAGCCAGACATTGTTGTGCCAGCCCCATACAAGGTAGCGGCAGGCAACCAGCCCGTATCGTGTGGGGTTACTCAGCATATCCCGATCCTTTCCTTTGTCATTTGTTTCATCTTATCGCCTCCTTATGTTTTCTTTCCGGTGCCTTTGCATTTGCGAACTGTACGGCAAATACAATAACTTGCTGTATTTGGATGGGAAAAAGAAACGGGATTCGTTTTCCTGTCCGTTTTTTGTTTTTCCATACATTCTGGCAGCCCTTGACGAGTGTCTCTTTCTTGGCGAGAAAGAGACATTATGGAAAATAGATTTGTATAATTCTGTGATACAGGCGGTTGAAAAGGCATTTCACCTTGCGTGGAAATAATAGAGGAAAGGAAGGTAGAAAGAAATGTCGGGTAAAATAGAGAAAAAAGCGGAAGAAAATTTGCAGCAAACCTGTGAAATATATACTTTTGTGGCGAAATTTATTACGGTGTTCATGTGGCACGAAAAAGATGTCCCTTTCTCGCCAAGAAAGGGACATCTTTTGTTTTCGGGAGTTTGGGAAATATGCGGCTGTGTGTTCCTGTTTTCCATAGGTTGCGATGCAAGGGATTCTGTTTTCCGGCGGTGTCCGGACGGGATGTCCCTTTCCTTTCTTTTATGTTTGGGCAGCCGCAGCATCCGGTCGTACATGCCGTTCACAGCGGTGTCAACCTTATGGCTGCTGATGCGGGAAAGATAAATCTGCGTGGTACGTATCGAAGTGTGTCCCATGCACTGGCTGATCAGTTCAACCGGTTGGCAGTCTTCCAACATCAATGTCGCCCACGTGTGCCGCAGCACGTAGGTGGTGAGCGGCACGGAGAGTCCCGTCTTTCTGCCAATCTTACGCGTGGAACGATTGATCCGCCGCAGGGCGGATTCCTCAGAGAGTCCCTTCCCGCAACACCCTTTTCTTGTCTCGTGCAGGAAAGGGAAAACGAAAGGCGAATCTTCCCGATGGTACCGTTTCATGATTTCTTCCAATTCCGGCACCACTTCCACGTCGATGGGCACGCCGGTCTTGCTGCGCAGGTAACGGATGTGCCGGTCCGTCACCATCCGGTGGGTCAACCCGTACACATCCTTGAATACCATTCCACGGGCGTAGAAGATGAACAATAACACATCCAACGCCTCACGCTGGTTCTCCGGCAGTGTCTGCCGCAAGCTGGGCGAGAGCAGACGCTGTACTTCTTCTTTCCGGAGCGCACGTTTGGCAGGAAAGCTGCCGCCGGTGTGATGTCCGCTGAAAGGTTTCCCATTCGTGCCCTCGGAAGAAAGTGCCAGCGCATGAGTGTACAACGCACGGAACGTGCGAAGATAAAAATCCACGGTCTGAGGTTTGTCAGCGTGACGGCTTTCTAACCATGCGGCATATGCGTCCGTCCAACGTCTTGTGATGTCCGTCACTATCAAACTTTCCCATCCATCGCCCACAAATTCCTTTACCTTATTTATACAACTATGGTAGTTCTCCAATGTACGTACGCTACGCCGGCCTTCCAACGCATCCAGTGTCCGCTCCAACAATGGAGAAAGCAACCTTTTCTTTTTCTTATCCATCATTATTCCTTGTTTTTAGTTTACTACTGTATTATAATGGTAAAGAAGGAAAAGGATTTTGGATAATTGGGATATTTAACATTTAACAGTATGGACATGCTGATAGCCGCATCCATGATTTTACACTCATGTGATGCAACTGGGAGGTGGCAAGTCATTTAAAGGAAATTAACGGTTTCCTATCAGGAAAGTAAAATCACGATCCTGACAGCAAAAGAATAAACTAATATATTTTTTGAATAATCAGTAATGGCAAATCAGGCGACTTCGGAGCTTAGGAAGCGGACGGTTTAGCGGCTTAATTGCCGTTAAACTGTCCGGTTTTCGTTTAACGAAAACACAACTTGCTGTCCGCTGGAGCGGACCACGTTTATCCAATAATTATTGTGTATCAGCCCATTGTATGGCTATTCCCCTGTGGTTTGCGGGGCATTTCCATCAGGTATTTGTCGGCTGCTCTCCCCATAAAAGGATGGATATCTCTCCATAACCATGTGACTTACGCTCATAATTCGGGGATAAGGAGACGCATCTACGGGAAATCAGCTCTTTCCATGCCTATTCTCCATTAACGGATTACTACTTATACACTTCTACAAATGGAGAAATGGGCAGGTAACCATGCACGACTTATGTTTTTTCTTCATTGTCTCCATTAATGGATTGCTACTTATACACTTCTGCAAATGGAGAACGGGCAGGTAGCCGTGTACGACTTATATTTTTTCTTCATCGTCTCCATTAACGGATTGCTACTTATACACTTCTGTAGACTGATAATTTAAGAATCCGTATCAGGACAGATACGTGCTCCCACACCAGCCCATAAGGATTGAAAAGGACCGGTGGACAAGGAAACGGAATCCTGCCCGCTTTTCCACACTTCTACGGGCAGCGGACCTCTGACGTCACCTCCGTATAGGAAGAACCGTCCGAACGCAGCGGCATGTCCGTCCACCTGTCGTGTGTATCATGACAATAACCGACTTTGGATGACTATAAGTGACAGGCGGTTTCGTCCTGTACTCTTCTTCCTTTATTTTGTATTCCGATACAATACCAGTTGTGTATTTTAATAATTTAAGATTTTAAGATATGGATTCAGAAAAGGAAAAGAACCGGCTTTCCGATATCGTTCTCGAGAGGGTCGGACTCACGGGGAACTTTCTGTCAGAGCCCGTTTTCCCATCCACGGAACCAGCGATGGGGATACCGGATAATGAAAGGCAGGCCCGGGCAGTGAAAGTGACAGACCCGGAAGAATACAAAAGGAAGTTTCTGGTTCCCGCTCCCAAGTCCGCAGAGTGGAAGACCGCATACATTGACGGGAGACTGCACCGCCGGATCGCCATGCTGGTCAGAGCCGCCGGTTGCGGCAGCATCTCCGGGTTTATCATCCGGCTGCTGGAACTCCATATGGAGGAACACAAGGAGGATATCGCCTCCCTGCTCGGTGAGGTCTACCGTCCCTGGAATGAAGACGGACAGCCGAAAGGAACGGTCCGCCGATAAATCACAGTAAAAGTTCAAGAAGGCATATCATGACAGGAAAGAGTGCAAAAGGCCGGACCGATCCCGGCGGGATGGACGCAGACCGCATCCGTGAGATAATGGGGGAAGCGCCTGCCTGTCCCCGGAAGGGACGTGGAACGTCCGGTAACGACATTATGCATCCCGCAAGGAAAAGCGGTCCCATGCAGCCATCCGTCTACGGAGAGGAATACCTGCATGGCATTGCGGGCATGCAGCGCCGGTCGCTGCATATTCCCGCCGCCCTGCACCGGAAACTGTCCATCCTGGCGGGAGCCTCGAGAGACGGGAAGGTCACGCTGGAGGGCTTCATCAACCACCTTGTCTCGCGGCATCTGGAAGAATACAGGGAAACGGCGGAGATGATTCTGAAGGAATCCCTGCCCGGCCGGTCATAAAGGCCCGTCTCCCATGAGGGGTGCTCCCCCGGTGGGAACATTGTCCTTTGTTTCTGAAACAATAGTGTTTAACATTTAATGGAAAAGAAGTATGATGAAAA
>ERZ1673697.301-NODE-301-length-79264-cov-19.677234_pt1 | contig 79264 bp, 70 predicted proteins | sample MGYA00580227_ERZ1673697 | MGnify/ENA primary metagenome ERZ1673697 (study PRJEB41218, sample SAMN15661759) | gut metagenome | host: Homo sapiens | place: Canada: London | collected 2015-08-20/2019-03-30 | study: EMG produced TPA metagenomics assembly of... | reverse complement strand
TTTCCATCGTCACATATCCTCCATACATTTTGAGCTGCGCGTACCCCGCGCGTAAACTTCGCTCGGTTTCTGTTTACATTGGGAATTCTACCATATTTTCCCACATTTATCAATAGATTTCCCGCTGTTTATCGGTATTTCCCGAAATTTTCGTTCGACAAGTTTTTCTATAATTCGTCAGTCATCGGCAAAATAGTACACGTATCAGCATCATTTTATTCTTTTCGTCGTTTTTGTTGTCGGTCAGCAGTCCCGCTTTTTCGTCCGCTGCGTCCCACTTTCGGCGCTCATTTGCTGCTGGCGACAGCATCCGCTTTTTCCAGCATGGTTGTCGCAAAGATTGCATAGCCTCTGCTCGGATCGTTCACCAGCACATGTGTAAGCACTGCCGCCAGACGACCATTCTGCACGATGGGCGAGCCGCTCATGCCCTGCACTACGCCGCCGGTGGCGTCAAGCAGGCGCTTGTCCGTCACACGGATCAGCAGGTTTCGGTTCGGGTCGCTGCCGGTCATCGTCACACGCTCGACCTGAATCGTATAGGGCTGCGCCGTCGTGCCCAGCACAGTGGTCCACAGCTCGGCCTCGCCGGGCGTGACCTCCTGCAAATTTGCCACGGGCAGTGCCGGGGCGGTGCATCTGCCGGTGTAGCTGCCGTAGACCCCGGCGGCATCGTTGGCCAACACGGTTCCGGCTGGTGCGGCGGCGAACTCCCCGCGCAGCTCGCCCGGGCTGCCCGCCGCGCCGCGGATGCAGCCGGTAATCGTCACCGGGACGATTTCCCCGGAGAGCAGCGTCAGATCCGCACCTGTGTCGGCATCGCTGATGGAATGCCCCAACCCCGCGAATGTGCCGCGCTGCGGGTCCACAAAGCTCATTGTGCCGATGCCCGCGCCCGAGTCCCGCACCCAGACGCCCGCCTTGTAGTGACCGTTTTCGTCCGCCGTCGGGGTCAGCGTCGCCGTGTGCCGGGCACCGCTGCGCCGGTACACCACGGTCAGGGGTGCGCCGCCCGCCGCCTGAATGGCCGCGGTCAGGTCCTCGTTGCTGCGTACCGGCCTGCCGTTGGCGGAGACGATCAAATCGCCCAGCCGCAGCCCGGCTGCCTTGGCGGGGTTCTCGCTGCCCAGCGCCGTGTAGCGATCCGAGAACGCCACGACAAGCGCCCCGTCGGAGAACAGCTTGACGCCGAACGGTGTCCCGCAGACCTGCACGATGCGCCGCTCGGTGCTGACGGCACGCACGGTCTTGACCGGCAGCGTGCCGAACAGCGTCAGCGTGACGTTGGCGCTTGTGTCAGGCGTCGTGCTGTCCGCGGCCACGCTCCCCTGCCGCTTTTTTACGGTCAGGTAGGGCATCGAGGCAATTTCCAGCTCCGCCGCCGGGCCGTCGGTGTAAAGTGTATCCGGCAAAGCCGTCGCCAGGCCCGCCAGTACCACAGCCGCCAGCAGGGCCGCTGCCGCCAGGACAGCCGCCGCATGCCGTAAAAATTTGTGTCGGTGCATATTCATCCCTCGCTTTGGGATTAGAATGTGCAGGCAGTCCGCGGATTATGTCACAAAAAGCCCCCTGCATCGCGGGGATGCAGGGGGCTTGGGTCAGGCGGTTTCTTCTTCCTTGCTGCCGTGCAGCAGGTCAGCCACCGGGCTGATGGCCATATAGGCGTTTGCGTCGACACCCTTGACCAGCGCCTTGAGCTTGACGGTCTGGAAGCGGTTGACCACAACGTACAGCACCGTCTTGGGCGTGTCCGAGTAGAAGCCGTGGGCGTCTATGATGGTCAGGCCCGTGCCGAATTCCTCCGACACGGCGCGGGCGATCTCGTCCGGGTGGGTCGTGATGATCATGGCTGCCTTGGCGCTGTCAAGGCCGTCCACGATGAAGTCCACGGTCTTGGAGCCCGCCGCGTAGGTGACGATGGAGTAGAGCGGCAATATCCAGCTGCCCATGACGATGCCGCAGATTATGTACAGCAGCACGTTGTAAATCAGCACAAATGTACCGACGGACAGCCCGAGCGGCTTTGCAAAGATGACGGCGACGACCTCAATGCCGTCCATCGCGCCGCCGTAGCGGATGGCCAGGCCGCTGCCAACGCCCGAGATGATGCCGCCGAACAGCGCACACAAAAACAAATCCGTGCCCGCCAGCGGCGAGGCAATGCTGACGTCGATGGGCAGCACATCGGTGATGAGCCAGGCCGCCACCGAGTAGACGCAGACCGTAAAGATGGCGTAAATCGAGAACACCGCCCCCTGCCGCTTGAAGCCGAACAGCAGCAGCGGGATGTTGAGCAGGATCAGGAAGAAGGACAGCGAAAGATAGTCCGGCGTCAGCTGGGAGAGCAGGATGGATGTGCCGGAGATGCCGCTGTCGTACAGCTGTACCGGCGCAATAAACAGCGTTACACCGATAGCATTGATGATGCCCGCGATCAGCAGCATCAAAAAATGGAAGGGCGAGAGCTTGGCTAGGATGTTCTTTTTCAAAGTCTACCTCCGTGGTCACAGGCTGGCAGGCGGTTTGCCTATAGTATATCGTACAGCAGGGGCACACGTCCATAGATAAAACGTAAATTGTGCGCAAGCCTTCCTTTATTAAAGCGGATGCCCGTGTCAATACGGTTTTGCCATTGACAAACCGCACAAAAAAACGTATACTAATTTTGTTATGCGGCTATGGCGGAATTGGCAGACGCGCTGGTTTTAGGGTCCAGTGTCCACGACGTGCAGGTTCAAGTCCTGTTAGCCGCACCAAAGGAAATGACCGAGGTATATCCCCTGCGGGGGATGTACCTCGGTCATTTTTATTTTTCGGTTGTCTCTGCCGGTAGCACACCGTACTCGTCGGCGCTGACGGGGTCTGCATAGACGGCGTAGCGCTGGGGGGTGTGGGTCAGGATGCCGAAGGGGTAGCAGGTGTACAGGATGCAGCTGGGCTCCTCGGCACCCCAGCGCACCTTGTCGATGTCGGTCTCCTGAATGACCTGCATGTCGGTGACTTTATAGGTAAAGTCGCCCCAGTCGGTCTCCAGATGAATGATGGCACCGAGCTGCGTCGAGCCAAGGTCCGAGAAGTACGTGCCCGTATGCCCGCCGATAAAGACTGTGCCGTTCTCGCCGGGCAGGACGCAGTCACTCTCGGCGCGGCAGCCCGCGCCGCGGCCAAACTGGCCCTCGCTGTCGCCCCAATAGAGGGCGCAGTCCACGTTTGTGCCTTCGACCCAGATGCGGCCCAGCTTATCGCCGTACTGCACGCTGTCGTGCTCGGCCTGCGCAGCGGTGACCTGCTCGGCACGCTTCGCGGCGGCTGCTTCGGCGGCCAGGCGTTCTTCCTCCTGACGGGCTGCCTCGGCGGCTTCACTGGCGGCGCGGGCAGCCTCCTCCTCGGCGGCTTTGGCGGCCTCGCTGGCAGCAGCGGCACTGGCCGCAGCGGCAGCTTCGGCAGCTCTCTGCCGGTTTTTGGAGATGACCAGCGCCGCCGCTATGCCGACGCAGACGGCCAGCGCCAATGCGCAGAGGGCCAGGCACTTTGTCATCCGTTTGCGGCTCATGCGTTGTGCTCCCGGCTGGCGAGGTAAGCAGCGGGGCCGCTCCGGTACAGGTCGCCGCCGTGGGTGTCCAGCAGGACTGTCAGCGGGAAGTCCTTAACCACCAACTTACGCACCGCCTCACAGCCGAGGTCCGGCCACGCAATGATCTCACAGCTCTGCACACTGCCGGCCATCAGGGCACCGGCCCCGCCGATGGCGGCCAGATAGACCGCGCCGTTTTTGACGACGGACTGCTTGACGGCATCGGTGCGCTTGCCCTTGCCGATCATGCAGGCCAGTCCCAGATCCAGCAGCCGCGGCGTGTAGGCGTCCATACGGCCCGAGGTCGTGGGGCCTGCTGCGCCGATGGCACAGCCCGGGCGCTCCGGCGTGGGGCCGACGTAGTAGATGGCCGCGCCCTCAATGGGGAACGGCAGCGGTTCGCCCTTGTCCAGCAGCTCCATCATGCGGGCGTGGGCGGCGTCACGGGCGGTGTAGACCACGCCCGACAACAGCACGGTGTCCCCTGCCTTCAGCGGCGCAAGGTCCTGCTTGGAGAGGGGCGTTTTCAGTACATATTGCATCGTTGCGCCTCCTTACAGCGTGCGGCTGGCGCGGCGGGTAACGTGGCAGCTGATGTTGACGGCCACGGGCAGGCAGGCCACATGGGTGGGCTTTTGCTCAATGGCAACCCCCAGACAGGTCGTGGCACCGCCAAAGCCCTGCGGGCCAAAGCCTGTGGCGTTGATGGCGTCCAGCAGTTCCTTTTCCAGCGCTGCATAATACGGGTCGGCGTTGGGTTCGTCCAGCGGGCGCAGCAGTGCCTTTTTGGCCAGCGCTGCGCAGTGGTCGAAGCTGCCGCCGATACCGATACCCAGCACAATGGGCGGGCAGGGGTTGGCTCCGGCCTGCTCCACCGTGTCAAGCACGAATTTTTTCACGCCCTCGACGCCGTCGGCTGGCTTGAGCATGGCAAGGCGGCTCATGTTCTCACTGCCCGCGCCCTTGGGGGCGACGGTGATTTTGCAGCCGCTGCCCGGCACAAGATGCACGGTCAGGAACGCCGGGGTGTTGTCCCCCGTGTTGACGCGCTGCAGCGGGTCGGCGGTAATGGATTTGCGTAAGAATGCTTTCTCGTAGCCGCGGCGCACACCCTCGTTGACGGCATCGGTCAGGTCGCCGTCAATGTGGGCGTCCTGGCCCAGCTCGATAAAGACGCAGGCCATGCCGGTGTCCTGGCAGATGGGCAGGTCTTTCTCTTTCGCAACGCAGAGATTCTGCTGCAATAAGCCCAGTGTCTCCTTTGCCAGCGGCCACGGCTCGGCGGCCTCGGCGGCATCCAGTGCAGCCTTTACGTCGGCGGGCAGCCGGGTGTTGGCCTCGATGCAGAGAGCCTCCACTGCGTCGGTGATGGCGGCGGCGGGAATTTCACGGATGCTCATACGCGCGCCACGCCGCTTTCTCTCGCGGCCTGTGCGACGGCAGCAGCGACGGCATCGGCCACACGGGGGTCAAATGCCTTGGGCAGGATGTTTTCCTCGTTCAGCTCGTCGTCGGGGATGAGACCCGCGATGGCCTTGGCGGCGGCCATCTTCATGGCGGGGTTGATGTCCCGCGCACGGACGGACAGCGCGCCCTTGAAGATGCCGGGGAACGCCAGCACATTGTTGACCTGGTTCGGGAAGTCGCTGCGGCCCGTACCGATGACGCGGACGCCCGCCTGCTTAGCGAGGTCGGGCATGATCTCGGGCGTGGGATTCGCCATGGCGAACACAATCGCATCCTTCGCCATCGTGGCGGCCAGTTCGGGGGTCAATGCGCCCGCAATCGACGTACCAATGAAGATGTCCGCGTCCCGTATGGCCTCGGCCAGACCGCCGGTCAGCTTGTCGGGGTTCGTCTCCTCGGCCAGCCTGCCCTTGTGGCCTTCAAGGCCCGCGGGGCGGTTCGGGTAGAGGATGCCGTGCTCATCAACGGCGACGATGTTCTTAGCGCCCGCGACCTGCAGCATGTGGATGATGGCCGTGCCCGCCGCACCGGGGCCGTTCTGGACGATCTTGACGTCCTCCATGCGCTTGCCGACGACCTTCAGGGCGTTGAGCACACCCGCCAGCACGATGATGGCTGTGCCGTGCTGGTCGTCGTGGAACACGGGGATGTCGAGGTCACGCTCGAGTTCGGCTTCGATTTCAAAGCACTCGGGGCTGCGGATGTCCTCCAGATTGATACCGCCGAAGGTAGGGGCAATGGCCTTGACCGCAGCGATGACCTCCTCCTTCGTCTTGGCGTTCAGGCAGATGGGGAACGCATCGACGCCGCCGAACTCCTTGAACAGGACGCACTTGCCCTCCATGACCGGCAGACCGGCCTCGGGGCCGATGTTGCCCAGACCCAGCACGGCAGTGCCGTTCGTGACGACGGCGACAGTGCGGCCCTTCATCGTGTAGGTGTAGACGTCATCGGGGTTTGCCTTGATCTTGCGGCACGGCTCGGCCACGCCGGGGGTATAGGCGGTGGACAGCGCGTCGCGGTCCTTGCATTCGCAAAGGCTCTGCACGGCGATCTTGCCGGGGAACTTGCTGTGGAGCTCCAGAGCAGCTTTGTTGTAGTCCATGGGGATACCTCTCCTTTATATAGTTTTACTTTCCGTAATGGTGCTCGGTAGGGGCCGGACATGTCCGGCCCGCAGCCTTGCCGCCACATCGCTATGGATTTTACGTTGAGGGCAGGGCATGCCCTGCCCCTACAGGGTTGCTTCTTTTATTCGTGGTGTACCGGCGCATAGTCCGGTTCCAGCTTTATGACACAGAAATGGTCGGGCCACTTGGCCTGTACGGCATTGCGCAGGGCATTGACGAGCTTGACGCCCCGGTGCTGTTTGTCGGTCATGTACTCGGCAGGGACGGCACAGTCAAAAATCACGTTTGTATGTGTCGGGCCGGGCACAATGCGCAGGTCGTGGATGTTGGCCAGCGGCGCGAGCTCCTCGACCTCACGCTGCAAAAAAGCCTTCAGCTCGTCCGCGTGGGGGTCACCGGTCACGACGGGGTCAAAGTGGATCGTCGCAATCAGCCCGTCCTCCACAAGCAGGTCCCGCTCAATGCGGTCAATGACATCGTGGCTGCGCATGACGTTGTCCTTAGCGTCCATTTCCAGATGGAAGCTGACCAGGCGGCTGCCGGGGCCGTAGTCGTGGATCATCAGATCGTGCACGCCGAGCACGCCGGGATAGCTCAGGGCCTTTTTCTCGATATGCTCGACCAGATCCGAGTCAGGCGCCGCACCCAGCAACGGATTGATGGTGTCTTTGACGAGCATTGCACCGCTGTACAAAATGAACGCCGCCACACCGATACCCATCAGTCCGTCAATGCGGGCAAAGCCGGCGAGCTTTGTCAGAATCGTGGCTGCCAGAACCGCTGCCGTCGTGATGACATCGTTGCGGGCATCGGCGGCGGTGGCCAGCAGCGTTTCCGAGTCGATGGCCGTGCCGATCTGCCGGTTCAGCCTGCTCATCCAGAGCTTGACGAGGATGGACGCAATCAGTACTGCAACCATGAGCCAGCTGAAAGCGACCTCCGTCGGGTGCAGAACCTTGGCAAAGCTCTCCTTCAAAAGCTCCACGCCGATGACCAGGATCATGACAGAGACCGCCAGCCCGGCCAGATACTCATACCGGGCATGGCCGTAGGGATGCTCCGAGTCCGCCGGGCGCGCGCCGAGCTTGAAGCCGACGAGGCTGACGATATTGGAGCTGGCATCGGAGAGGTTGTTCATGCCGTCGGCGGTGATGGCAACGCTGCCGGTCAGTACACCGACGGCGATCTTGCCGCCCGCCAGCAGTAGGTTACACACCACGCTGACGATGCAGGCCAGGTTTCCGTAGGCCGTGCGGACGGCGCGATCCGCGGTGCTTTTATAATTTTTGACGAAAGTCCGTATTAAAAGCTGAATCAGTGGGAATGCCCCCTTTTTTAGAAAAAGACAGACCTTGTAAGGGTCTGCCTTTTGGTTGGTTATAAGTTCTTGCCTCCCCTGGGAGGGGGCCAAGGAGAAAAATTACTTCCGCACGATGCAGGCATCGCGCTCGGGGCCGACGGAGATATACTTGATCTTGCAGCCGACCAGCTCCTCCAGACGTGTGACATAGTTCTGAGCAGCCTGGGGCAGGTCCTCAAACCTGCGCACGCCGGTGATGTCGCAGTGCCAGCCGGGCACAGTCTCGACAACGGGCTGGGCGTCGTCCAGCGTCTTGCCCATGGGGAAGCGGGTGGTCGTGCTGCCGTCGGTCAGCTTGTAGGCGGTGACGATGGGCACTTCCTCCATGTAGTCGAGGACGTCCAGCAGGGTCAGGGCCAGTTCATCGCAGCCCTGGCACTGCACGCCGTAGCGGCTTGCCACAGCGTCGAACGGGCCGACGCGGCGGGGACGGCCCGTGGCGGCGCCGTACTCATGGCCGTGCTCACGCAGCACGTCCTTTTCTGCCTCGGTCATAGCCAGCTCCGTGGTGAAGGGGCCCTCACCGACGCAGGAAGAATAAGCCTTCATAATGCCGATGGAGAGGTTCAGCTTGTGGCCCGGGATGCCCGCACCGATGGGTGCATAGGCGGACACGGTGTTGGAGGAAGACGTGTAAGGATAGATGCCGAAGTCGATGTCACGCAGAGCGCCCAGCTGGGCCTCGAACATGATCTTCTTGCCCTCGCGGTCAGCCTTGTCCAGATAGTCGCCCACATCGCAGATGTAGGGGGCAAACAGCTTGGAATATTTCTCGCACCAGGCCCACATCTCGTCAACGCTGACAGGCTTCTGGCCGTAGATCTTCTCCATGGTCAGGTTCTTGGACTCGACGATGGTCTCCAGACGCTTCCTGACACCGGCGTCCATGTGGACGAGGTCGCCCATGCGCAGGGTCTTTTTCATGTACTTGTCGCCGTAGCTGTAGGCGATGCCGCGCTTGGTGGAGCCGAACTGAGCGCCGGTCTTGGACAGGCGCTCCTCCTCAAGGCCGTCCTGTGCGACATGGAACGGCATGGTGATGGTCGCACGGTCAGAGATTTTCAGGTTTTTGGGGCTGATCTCAACACCCTTCTCGGTCAGGGAGGCGATTTCCTTCTCGAGGTGCTCGGGGTCGATGACCATGCCGCCGCCCATAACGCAGACAACGTCGGGGCGCAGAATGCCGGAGGGAATCAGGTTCAGGACGAATTTGCCGCGCTCGTTCTTGACGGTGTGGCCTGCATTGTCGCCGCCCTGATAGCGCGCAACAATGTCATAGTCCTGGCTGAGCAGGTCGACCATGCGGCCCTTGCCCTCGTCGCCCCAGTTGATGCCGGTAATGGAAGTAAGCATACGTTTCTACCTCTTTTGTAAGTAAATAGGCATTTCAGCCTTTTCCGGAATCTCCGGGATCCGCTGCCGTCCTGTATTATACCATATTTGTCAAGAGAATACTATAGCTGTTTTGTACAAGATTCAAATGTTTCCGTTGTCGCAGTTGCAGGGGCAGATCAATGCTTAGAGAGCTTCGCATACTCGGCATAGGGGATCTTTGCGCCGTCCGCAGTCTGGACATAGGTGCTGTCAAGCTGCTGTTTGAAGGCCGCGCGCATATCGGCCAGATACTCCTTGCGCAAAGCGTCGCGCTCGGCGGTCTCACGCTCGGTCAGACCGATGGCCTTGGCCTTTTTTGCCAGCGCGTTGATGCGGTCAATTTTGGATTTTTCCATGGTGTATGTCTCCTTGTTGTTTGTTTTTTACCATTATACCACATTTTCACAGCAATTTCATTTTACTTTTCCGAAAAATCGTGTATAATAAGAAAGTATGCAATTTTGAAAAAGACAGGAGAATTCCATGAAACTGAAGAATTTCCGCCGTGTGGCAGCCCTTGGCATGGCTGTCGGCATGACTGCTGTGCTTGCGGCCTGCGGCAATACCGCTGACACCGCTTCCTCCGAGGCCGCTGAATCTACCGCCGAGACGGCTGACACCGCCGAGAAGGCCAGCGCTGAGACCGCGGACGCCGAGTACGCCTATCTGGCTGATTTCAGCTTTTCCGATGCGTTTGACGAGAACGGTTATCTCAAGGGCGTGACCGCCACCGATTATGTCACCCTGCCCGACGACTACGCGGACATCACGATCAGCGCCGACCTGGGCCAGGTCAGCGACGACGACATCAATGATTACATTGATTCCAACGTGCTGTCCAACTTTGCGACCACGAATGAGGTCAAGGACCGCGCAGCCGCGGACGGCGATACGGTCAACATTGACTACGTGGGCCGCATCGACGGCGTTGCTTTCGACGGCGGCGACACCAAGGGCAGCGGCGCCGACCTGACTTTGGGCAGCGGCACCTACATTGACAACTTTGAAGATCAGATCGTCGGCCATACCCCCGGCGAGACCTTTGACGTCACGGTCACCTTCCCCGAGGATTACGGCAATGAGGACCTGAACGGCAAGGAAGCCGTCTTTGAGACGACCCTGAACTACATCAAGGAGTCCGTCACCCCCGAGCTGACCGACGACTGGGTCAAGGAAAATCTCGGCGAGAGCATGAGCCTGAACAGCGTCGATGAGCTGAAAGCCTTCGTCAAGTCCACGATGCTCTATGACAACCAGGCCAGTGACGTTTACACCGACCTGCATGACAAGGCCAGCTACGCGGACGAGCTGCCGCAGACCGCGCTGGACTACTACCGCGATGTGCTGCTGTACCGCATTTACACCAACGCCCAGAAATACGGCACCGACATGAACACCCTGCTTTCCTCCGGCATGATGGGCAGCAGCTATGACAGCGTGGATGCCTATCTGGCAGATGCCAACGACAGCATCAAGTCCATCACCCAGCAGGCCCTGCTGATGCAGGCCGTGGCCGAGAAAACGGGCTTCAAGTGCGACACCGCCACCATGAACGCTGACTTTGGCCGCTACTACGGCACCACCGACCCGAGCCAGTATGTCTCCGCCTATGGTGAGAACTACATCAAGATGAACGTTCTGCAGAGCGACGTCATGCAGAACCTGATCGACAATGTCAAGTACGAATAAGCGGTAAGCGCCGCCGCACTCCCGGTTTTGCACCGGGAGTGCTTTTTTGTTGCTTTTTGCGGGGGAAACCTTTATAATAAAGGTATTCTGAACAAGGAGTCCTTCCCTATGCCTCTTATCATCCCGAAAGACCTGCCTGCTTACGAGGAATTGCAGCAGGAAAATGTATTTGTCATGCACCAGGAGCGCGCGATGAGCCAGCATATCCGCCCGCTGCGCATCCTGATTTTAAACCTGATGCCGACCAAGATCGTGACCGAGACCCAGCTGGCCCGCCTGCTGGCAAACAGCCCTTTGCAGGTGCAGGTCACCTTTTTGCAGACGGCGACCCACAGCACGACCCACACCGCGCCCGAGCACATGAAGGCGTTCTACAAGACGTTTGACGAGATCAAAAACGAGCGCTTTGACGGCATGATCATCACCGGCGCGCCGATTGAGGACCTGGACTACGAGGACGTTGACTACTGGGACGAGCTCTGCCGCATCATGGACTACACCAAGGAGAACGTCTACTCCACCATCCACCTGTGCTGGGGTGCGCTGGCGGGGCTGTACTACCACTTCGGCATCCCCAAGGTGCATCTGGACAAGAAGATGTTCGGCGTGTTTGAGCATCGTGTGACACGCCCCTCCAACCCGCTGGTGCGCGGCTTCGACGAGGTATTCTACGCCCCGCACAGCCGCTGGGCCGGGCTGGACCGCGCCGCCATCGACGCCTGCGGCGACCTGCGCATTCTGGCCGAGAGCGACATTGCCGGGCCGATGCTGCTTTCCACCGAGTCCGGGCGGCAGATCTTTGTCATCGGCCACCCCGAGTACGACAAATATACGCTGGACAGGGAGTATAAGCGCGATGTGAAGGCCGGCAAGCCCATCAACATCCCGTGCAACTACTACCCCGACGACGATCCGAGCCGCGACCCGCTGTTCCGCTGGCGCGCCCACGGGTATCTGCTGTACACGAACTGGCTGAACTACTACGTGTATCAGGACACGCCGTATGATCTGAGCCGTCTGGAAGCGTTGGAGAAGTAATAGCCCATTTGTAGGGGCGGAAGCTGGCATCTGCCCGCGGGTCGATGCAAGCATCGACCCCTACAGGTTCCCCGATAGTAGAATTTTGTCTCAAGGAGCTTACTATGCCCAAAATCAGCGCCTGCATTGTGGCGTACTGTGATTATGACGAGGTCTGCGCCGCGGTGCGCAGCATCCTGCACTATACCCCTGCCCCGGATCTTGCCCTGTATGTCGTGGACAACGGCAGTCCCGACGGCTGCGGCAGGCAGCTGGCAGAGACGGATTTCGGCGACAGCCGCGTGACTGTGCTGCCGCTGGAAAAGAATATCGGCTTCGGCAAGGGGCACAACTATGTGCTGGATCGTCTGACCGGCGACGTACACTTTATTCTGAACCCGGACATCCTGCTGACCGGCGACGTGCTGGAGGACATGGCCGCGTGGCTGCTGGCCCGGCCCGGGGCCGCCATGGCAACGCCACAGCTGCGCTACCCGGACGGCAAGCTGCAGCACCTGCCCCGCCGCAAGCCGACGCCCTGGCTGCTGCTGGCGCGGCAGCTGGCCCCGAAGCTCGGCGGCTGCTTTAAGAAGGCCGACGACCACTACACGATGCAGGATGAGGATCTGACCGTGCCCCGCCGCATCGAGTTCTGCACCGGCAGCTTTATGGCCGTGCGCACTGATGTGTTCAAGGAAATCGGCGGGTTTGACCCCGGGTATTTCATGTATGTGGAGGACGCTGACCTGACCCAGAAGGTGCTGCAGAAGGGCACCGTCTGGCTGGCTCCGCAGTTTTCCGCCATTCATGCGTGGCACCGCGCCCCCATGCGCGACGCAGGCAAGTTCAAGATGCAGCTTGTCAGCATGGGACGGTATTTCAAAAAGTGGGGCTGTGGGAAAGGGACGGTATGACCCTGCCGACATTTCGGAACTTGTAGGGACAGATGCTCACCATCGGCCCCTACAACGCAAGAGCAGCGCAAAAGCAGCGTAAGAACAGCTCCGGTTGTTTCTCTTGACAAACCCGCGTTCCTATGCTACAGTAAGAATATCGCAAGGCCGCTGACCGACGGGATATTGTGGGGCTTACCACAGGGGACGCGGCGTTATCACTTGCCTTTTAAGCCGACCGTCTGGGCTGCATACACTGGAGTATGGTGTGTGCAGCCCTTTATTGTTTTTACAAAAACGGAGGAATCGTACAATGTTGAGCGACATCGAAATTGCCCAGGCCGCCAAAATGCAGCCCATCACCGAAATCGCCGCCAATCTGGGCCTGCAGGGCGAGGACGTCATCCCCTACGGCCACTACAAGGCCAAGCTGAACCACAAGCTGGCCAAGGCTGACAAGCCCGAGGGCAAGCTGATCTTAGTCACCGCCATCAGCCCCACGCCCGCGGGCGAAGGCAAGACCACGACGAGCGTCGGTCTGGCGGACGCCATGAACGCGCTGGGCAAAAAAACGATGCTCTGCCTGCGTGAGCCGTCCCTCGGCCCCGTGTTCGGCATCAAGGGCGGCGCTGCCGGCGGCGGCTATGCTCAGGTCGTGCCGATGGAGGACATCAACCTGCACTTTACCGGCGACATCCACGCCATCGGCGCGGCCAACAACCTGCTGGCTGCCATGATCGACAACTCGATCCAGCAGGGCAACCCGCTGAACATTGACCCCCGCCGCATCACCTGGAAGCGCTGCATGGACATGAATGACCGCCAGCTGCGGTTCATCGTGGACGGCCTCGGTGGCAAGGTCAACGGCACCCCGCGTGAGGACGGCTTTGACATCACCGTTGCCAGCGAGGTCATGGCGGTGTTCTGCCTGGCCACCGATCTGGAGGACTTAAAGGCCCGTCTGTCCCGCATCGTCTGCGCCTACACCTACGACGGCCAGCCCGTCACCGCCGGGCAGATCGGCGCGGCGGGCGCGATGACCGCACTTTTGAAGGATGCACTCGACCCGAACCTTGTCCAGACGCTGGAGCACAACCCCGCCATCATCCACGGCGGTCCGTTCGCCAACATTGCCCACGGCTGCAACAGTGCCATTGCCACCAGGCTGAGCCTCAAGCTGGCCGACTACGTTGTGACCGAGGCCGGCTTCGGCGCGGATCTGGGCGCGGAGAAGTTCCTTGACATCAAGTGCCGCTATGCCGGGCTGCACCCCGCCGCCGTTGTGCTGGTGGCCACGGTGCGCGCGCTCAAGTCCCACGGCGGCGTGGCCAAGCCCGATCTGGGCAAGCCCAACGCCGAGGCCGTGCGTGCGGGCAGCGTGAACCTGGCCCGCCACATCGAGAACCTGCAGGGCTTTGGTCTGCCGGTCTGCGTTGCCATCAACGCCTTCCCCACCGACACTGCGGAGGAGATGGATGTTATTTATGACGTCTGCAGCAAGGCCGGTGTGCCCTGCGCCCTGAGCGAGGTCTTTGCCAAGGGCGGCGAGGGCGGCAAGGCGCTGGCCGAGACCGTGCTGTCCATCCTGGACGACAGCGCCGAGGTGCAGTACACCTACGAGCTGGATGCGCCGCTGACGGATAAGATCGAGGCCGTCGCCACAAAGATCTACCGCGCGGGCCGCGTAAGCTACACCGCCGCCGCAAAAAAGACGCTGGACGAGCTGACCGCGCTGGGTTATGGCAAGCTGCCGGTCTGCATTGCTAAAACGCAGTATTCCTTCAGCGACAACGCCAAGCTGACGGGTGCGCCCGAGGGTCACACGCTGAATGTGCGCGAGGTGCGTTTGAGCGCCGGTGCGGGCTTTGTGGTCGTTGTCTGCGGCAGCATCATGACGATGCCCGGCCTGCCCAAGCACCCCGCCGCCATGGACATTGACGTGGATGTACACGGGAAGATCACGGGTCTGTTCTGATTGGTTAAATTTTGGTAAAATCGTAAAATAAAGAATCCCCCTTCCGGGAGGCTGTAGGGGCCGATGCTTGCATCGGCCCCTACAGAGTTCCCGGAAGGGGGATTCTTATTTATAGTTATCACACAGGCTTACAAATTTTCGCCGTTCGCACCAATGGCCCCGGCATACCATGCGGCGCTGTCCCCGGGGGCGGGCCGGCGTTATTCCGCCATGTCTCCCGCTTTTGGTTCCGGGGTCTCTGCGGCCTTCTGCTCCATGTCCGGGGCAATTTCGCCGCCGGGCATCTTGTGGCCGAAGGACGGCACAAAGAAATACTTGCGGATGATGAAGATCAGTGCGATGGCCACCACGCTGACCAGGTTCTGCACGGCGTCCTCATGGCCGACGATCATGTGGCGGGCAATGGCGTAGAGCAGCACCTCCAGCACGCTGCCGGGGCTGTGCTTGGCCAGCATCTTGATAAACTCGATGCCGATGACGATGTCCAGCGCACGTTCCAGAAAGGTGCGGATTTCCAGGCTGTCGGCATCGGTCAGCAGACCGGGCATCAGCTCCACCAGCGGGACAATGCTCATGAGCAGGGCCGCCAGCACAATGCCGGAGAGCACGACTTCGAGGATGCCCGCAGCCTCGGCGATCTGGTCGCGGAAGATGCGCTTGAACCATTCCTCCCTGCCGTGCAGGGCGTGATTTGTCAGGCGTCGTTTGGGTGCAATCATACAAAGCTCCTTGTTTATGTATTTTTTCTATTTTATCATATTTTTGTGCCCTGTACCAGCAAAATTTTACAGGCCGTTTTAAAGTATGACAATTGCCCTCCAAGACCCATCAAAAACGACAAAAAGCGACGGTCAAAACCCTTTTGCACCGTTTTTTGGCTGAAATGTCCGCCGGGCGCTTGCATTTTTTTTGCCCAGCGTTTACACTACAATTACAGGGCACATCTTACTTTTATTAAAGGGGGATCTTCCGTGGCAAACGCAATGCAGCGTATTGGCTTCTTCGCGGGTGTTCTGTACCATCATACCCTTTTTACGTCGACACCACAGCGCAGTGTATCCTGATGCGGAGCACTGCGCTGTTTGCTTTGTAAGGGAGGTTTCAAAACGTATGAAAAAAGTTGCGATCATCATGGGCTCGGACAGTGACTGGCCGGTGGTCAAGGGTGCCTGCACGGTGCTGAAGGATTTCGGCGTGCCGTATGAGGCGCACATTCTTTCGGCCCACCGCACACCGGAGGCCGCCGCCGCGTTCGCCAGGAGCGCCCGTGCCGAGGGCTACGGCGTCATTCTCTGCGCTGCCGGCATGGCCGCACATCTGGCCGGTGCCTTTGCCGCCAACACCACCCTGCCCGTTGTGGGCATCCCGATGAAGGGCGGCGCCATGGACGGTCTGGACGCCCTGCTGGCCACTGTGCAGATGCCCAGCGGCTTTCCCGTGGCTACCGTAGCGCTGAACGGCGCGAAGAACGCCGCGTATCTGGCTGTGGCGATTCTGGCTGTGGCCGACGATGAGCTGGCCGCGAAGCTTGACAGCTTCCGCGCCGACACCGCCGCCGCGATTGCCAAGAAGGACGCCGCCATTGCCGCTGAAGCCGCAGCACTGTAAAAGAGCCTTCCCCCAAGGGGGGAAGGTGGCCCGAAGGGCCGGATGAGGGGCGGCCTTGCCGCTGTATCCCGTAAACGGACTGTCCCGGCAGCCTTTCCCTCATCACCCGCCTGCGGGCGGGAGCTTCCCCCAAGGGGGAAGCCAAAGACAGGTACACATACATACTTTACTATATTATACTATAAAACTATATTATACTATAAAAAGGAGCGTTTCTCATGAATTACGAAGTCAAAGAGCAGCTGTACGAAGGCAAGGCCAAGCAGGTTTTCGCTACCAACGATCCCGAGATCGTCATGGTCCACTATAAGGATGACGCCACTGCCGGTGACGGTGAGAAGAAGGGCACCATTCGCGACAAGGGCATTGTCAACAACAAGCTGTCCAACGCTCTGATGCAGAAGCTCGAGAAGGAGGGCATCCCCACCCATTACGTGCAGGAGGTCAATGACCGCGACACCTTTGTGAAGAAGGTCGAGATCGTGCCTCTGGAGGTCATCGTCCGCAACGTTGCAGCCGGTCACTTCAGCCTGCGCATGGGCGTGCCCGAGGGCAAGGTCTTTAAGACCCCCATCCTCGAGTACAGCTACAAGAACGACGATCTGCACGACCCGTTCATCAACCACTACTACGCCCTGGCCCTCGACCTGGCTACCCAGGAGGAGCTGGACACCATCGCGAAGTATGCCTTCAAGGTCAACGAGGTGCTGAAGAAGATCATGCTAGACGCCAACATCCGTCTGGTGGACTTTAAGCTCGAGTTTGGCCGCCTGTCCGACGGCACGATCATCCTGGCCGACGAGATCAGCCCCGACACCTGCCGTTTCTGGGACGCCACCACCGGCGCACATCTGGACAAGGATCTGTTCCGCCGCAACATGGGCGGCGAAGCCGACGCTTACCAGGAAGTCATGAAGCGCCTGCTGGGCTGATTGCACCCGCATAATTTACCGTGCGCTTTCCCGTAGGGGCGCATTCCCTATGCGCCCGCAAGAGGCAGCCGACCCACGGGCGGATATAGGATTCGCCCCTACGGCTTTACCATTCCGACAATTGGAGCAAATAAATGAGCGAAATTTCCCAATACACCGAGTCCCTGCACGAGGAGTGCGGCGTGTTCGGTATGTATGACAAGACCGGCAAGACCGATATGGTCAGTGCCGTCTACAGTGCGCTGTACGCCCTGCAGCACCGCGGCCAGGAGAGCTGCGGCATTGCGCTGAACGTCGACGGCGTGCTGTCCGGCTACCGCGATCTGGGCCTTGTCAGCGAGGTCTTTACCAAGCGCGTGCTGGAGGAGCTGCCCCGCGGCGCAAAGATGGCTACCGGCCATGTCCGCTATGCCACGGCGGGCCAGCGCAGCCGTTCCAACGCGCAGCCGATGGTTCTGCATCACTGCAAGGGCGCTATGGCGGTCTGCCACAACGGCAACCTTGTCAACGCGCCGAAGCTGCGCCGCAAGCTCGAGATGAGCGGTTCGATCTTTCACGGCACGTCGGACACCGAGGTCATTGCCTATCTGCTGACCCAGAACCGGCTGCTGACGCCGAACATTGAGATGGCCGTCAGCCGCACGATGGACGACATCGAGGGCGCATACTCCCTCGTCATTATGACCCACACCAAGCTGATCGCGGCGCGCGACCCCAACGGCTTCCGCCCGCTGTGCATCGGCGAGCTGCCCGACGGCAACGGCTATGCCTTTGCCAGCGAGAGCTGTGCGCTGGACGCCGTGGGTGCGAAGTTCGTCCGTGACGTGCGCCCCGGCGAGATCGTTATTGCCGACCGCAACGGCCTGCGCACGATGGAGGACCACTGCGGTGCCGCACCGCACACGATGTGCGTCTTTGAGTACATCTACTTTGCCCGCCCGGATTCCGTCATCGAGGGCACCTGTGTGCATGAGGCCCGTCTGCAGGCGGGCCGGTTCCTGGCGCAGGAGCATCCCGTGGAGGCCGATGTCGTCATCGGCGCACCGGACTCCGGTCTGGATGCAGCGCTCGGCTATGCGCAGGAGAGCGGCATCCCCTACGGCGTGGGCTTTATCAAGAACAAATATGTAGGCCGCACCTTCATTCAGGGCAGCCAGGCCCAGCGCGAGAGCAGCGTGCGCATCAAGCTGAACGCCATCACGTCCACGGTCAAGGGCAAGCGCGTTGTGCTGGTCGATGACTCCATCGTCCGCGGCACGACGAGCGCCCGCACCATCCGCCTGCTGCGCGAGGCCGGTGCTGCCGAGGTACACTACCGCATCAGCGCCCCGCCGTTCGCCCACCCGTGCTACTTCGGCACCGACATTCCCGACGAGAAGGACCTGATTGCCACCGGCCACACCGTCGAGGAGATCAACGAGCTGGTCGGGTCTGACACGCTGGGCTATTTGAGCGTTGAGCATGTGCAGCAGCTGGCCATCCACAGCAAGTGCGGCTTCTGCACGGGCTGCTTTACCGGCAAATACCCCGTCGCCCCGCCCACCGAGACGATGGACATTGTCTACGACAAGCCGCTGAGCCAGTCTAAGACGAATAAGAAGCTGTAATCATAACGACGGAAGCGCAGCAGTAGCGCAAACTTCTCTCCCCCACCGCCTGCGGGCGGAGCCCCCTCGCAGAGGGGGCCAAGCCTCCTTGCCTCCCTCTGCGAGGGAGGTGGCGCGCAGCGCCGGAGGGAGAGAGCTTGCCGCTGCCACCCGATTTTCCGAGTAATGTAACACATTTAGGAGTTCAACATGGAAAAAAGCTATTCTGCCAGCTACGCCGCTGCAGGCGTGGATATTACCGCCGGGTACCGCTCTGTTGAGCTGATGAAGCAGTATGTGGCCCGCACGATGACCGAGAGCTGCATCGGCGGTCTGGGCGGCTTCGGCGGCCTGTTTGAGCTGGACTGCACCGGCATGGAGCATCCCGTTCTGATTTCCGGCACTGACGGCGTCGGCACCAAGCTGCGCATTGCCATGCTGCTGGACAAGCACGACACCATCGGCATCGACTGCGTGGCCATGTGCGTCAACGACGTCATCTGCGCCGGTGCCAAGCCGCTGGTTTTCCTCGACTACATTGCCTGCGGCAAGAACATCCCGGAGAAGATCGCCGAGATCGTCAAGGGCGTGGCCGAGGGCTGCGTCCAGGCGGGCTGCTCCCTCGTGGGCGGCGAGACCGCCGAGCACCCCGGCATGATGCCCGAGGATGAGTACGACCTGGCCGGCTTCACCGTCGGCGTCGTGGACAAGGCAAAGATTTTGGACAACTCCACGATGCAGCCGGGCGATGTCATCATCGCACTGCCCTCCACGGGCGTACACTCCAACGGTTTCTCGCTGGTGCGAAAAATTTTTGACATTGACAACAACCCCGATGTGCTGAAAAAGACATTCGACGGCATGGACAAGCCCCTGGGCGAGGCCCTGCTGGCCCCCACGAAGATCTACGTCAAGCCCGTGCTGGCTGTCATGGACGAGATCACGGTCAAGGGCGTGTCCCACATCACCGGCGGCGGCTTCTATGAGAACATTCCTCGCAGCCTGAAGAAGGGCTGTGCGGCCCGCATTGCCAAGGCCGATGTGCGCATCCCTGCCCTGTTCGACGTCATGCAGCACGAGGGCGGCATCTCCGAGCACGATATGTTCAACACCTTCAACATGGGCGTCGGCATGGTGCTGACCGTCGCGCCCGAGGATGCGGACAAGGCCATTGCCATTCTGAAGGCCCACGGCGAGGACGCCTACCGTCTGGGCACCATCGTCGAGGGCGACGGGGTCGAGCTGGTATGAAGCGTGTAGCGGTACTGGTATCGGGCGGCGGCACGAATTTGCAGGCCCTGCTGGAAAGCGAGCGCCGCGGAGAGAACCCGAACGGCAAAATCGAGCTGGTCGTTGCCAGCAAGCCCGGCGTCTACGCGCTGGAGCGCGCCGCCAATTTCGGTGTGGAATCCGCTGTTGTCAGCCGCAGGGACTACGCTGACAGTGCAGCGTTTGACGCCGCCCTGCTGGACACCCTGCAGAAGCACAGTATTGACGTGGTCGTGCTGGCAGGCTTTTTGAGCGTGCTGGGCGAAAAGGTCATTGCGGCCTACCGTAATAAAATCATCAATGTTCATCCCAGCCTGATCCCCAGCTTCTGCGGCCCCGGCTTCTACGGACTGCGCGTGCACGAGGCTGCGCTGGCCCGCGGCGTGAAGCTGACCGGCGCTACCGTCCACCTTGTAAACGAGGAATGCGACGGCGGGCCCATTCTGCTGCAGAAGGCCGTGGCCGTGGAGCCCGGCGACACCCCCGAGACGCTGCAGAAGCGCGTCATGGTCGAGGCCGAGTGGCAGCTGCTGCCCAAGGCATTGGCGATGGTGTGCAGTGACGAGGTGTAAAATCGTTTTCCACCACTGCACGGCAGGGAATCCCGTTTCCTGTTTATGCAAAACGAGGTTTAACAATGAAAAAGAATCTGTACAAATATCTTGCCGGGAATGACTACCCCGGGCGCGGCATTGTGCTGGGCAAAAGCCCCGACGGCCAGAAGGCGTTCGTCGCCTACTGGATCATGGGCCGCAGCGCCAACAGCCGCAACCGTGTGTTTGAGCCTATCGACGGCGGCATCCGCACGGTGGCCGCTGACCCGGCCAAGCTCGAGGACCCGCACCTCATCATCTACAACGCTGTGCTGACCCTGCGGGAGACCACCGTGGTCACGAACGGCAACCAGACCGACACGATTGCCCGGTTCATGAACGGCAATCTTTTCCCCGGCTACAGCTTTGAGGCTGCGCTGGCGACCCGCACCTATGAGGACGACGCGCCGAACTTTACCCCCCGCATCTCCGGCGTCGTCGATATGCGCCGCGGCGGCTACAAGCTGTCCATCGTCAAGTCCGACGAGGGCAACGCCGAGAGCGTGCAGCGCCAGACCTTCGACTACCCGCAGCCCGTGGCCGGTGAGGGACACTTCATCAGCACTTACGTCAAGAATGGTGCGCCGATCCCCAGCTTTGCGGGTGAGCCGCTGCGCGTCGCCATCGACACGAACGACGCGGACAAGTTTGCCGACAAGCTGTGGGCGAGCCTGAACGAGGACAACAAGGTCAGCCTGTTTGTCCGCAGCATCGAGCTGGAAACCGGCGAGTACGAGGACATTATCCTGAATAAATACACCGCTGTGGAGGGTTAATATGAACGAATTTCAGCTGAAATACGGCACGAACCCCAACCAGAAGCCCGCCCGCATCTACATGGCGGACGGCAGTGACCTGCCTGTGCAGATTTTGAACGGACGCCCGGGCTACATCAACTTTCTGGATGCGTTCAATTCCTGGCAGCTCGTGCGCGATTTGAAGAAGGCACTCGGCCAGCCCGCTGCCGCCAGCTTCAAGCACGTCTCCCCCGCCGGTGCGGCCATCGGTCTGCCGCTGGATGAGACCCTGCGCGCCATGTACCACATTGCGCCGGAGACCGAGCTTTCCCCGCTGGCCTGCGCCTACGCCCGTGCCCGCGGTGCGGACCGTATGTCCAGCTTCGGCGACTGGATCGCGCTGTCCGATGTCTGCGACCTGAGCACCGCGAAGCTGATTCAGCACGAGGTCTCCGACGGCATTATTGCGCCCGGCTACGACGCCGACGCGCTGGAGGTGCTGAAATCCAAGAAGAAGGGCGGCTACGCCATCGTCCAGATCGACGCCGACTACGAGCCGAAGCCGCTGGAGACCCGCACGGTCTTTGGCGTGACCTTCGAGCAGGGCCGTCAGAACCTGGACATTTCCAATGAGACGATGCTGCAAAACGTTGTGACCGAGAACAAGGTCATCAGCGACGAGCAGCGCCGCGACCTCATCATCAGCCTGATCGTGCTGAAATACACCCAGTCCAACAGCGTCTGCTACGTGCAGGACGGCCAGACCATCGGCGTCGGTGCGGGCCAGCAGAGCCGCGTGCACTGCACCCGTCTGGCGGGCCAGAAGGCCGACAACTGGCAGCTGCGCCACATGCCGAAGGTGCTGGACCTGCCGTTCCGCGCTGACATTGCCAAGCCGAACCGCGACAACGCGATCGATGTTTACATCGGCGACACGCCGGAGGATGTCATCGGCGACGATGTCTGGGCCGAGACCTTCACCGAGCAGCCGGCCCCGCTGACCGCCGAGGAAAAGCGCGCCTGGCTGAATGCCGTGACCGGTGTGAGCCTGGGCAGTGATGCCTTCTTCCCGTTCGGCGATAACATCGAGCGCGCGCGCCGCAGCGGCGTGACCGCCATTGTACAGCCGGGCGGCTCCATCCGCGACGCACAGGTGATCGACACCTGCAACAAGTACGGCATTGCGATGGCGTTCTGCGGCATCCGGCTGTTCCATCATTAAACGCAAAAACAACTCGCCTGCGGCGATTTTTCGTCGCGGGCTGTTGTGCTGTCAAGGAGGACGCTTATGAAAATTCTGGTTGTCGGCGGCGGCGGGCGTGAGCACGCCATCATCCGCGCGCTGAAAAAAAGCCCCCGCTGCTCCGAGATCTGGTGTGCGCCCGGCAACGGCGGCATCAGCTATGACGCCCACTGCAAGGCCATCCCGGCCACCGACGTGGACGCCATGGTCAAATTTGCCAAGGAAGAAGCCTTTGACTATGTCGTCGTCGCCCAGGACGACCCGCTGGCGCTGGGCATGGTCGATGCGCTGGCCGCTGTCGGCATCCCGGCATTCGGTCCCGACAAGGCCGCGGCCCGCATTGAGGCCAGCAAGGTGTTCAGCAAGGACCTGATGAAGAAATACGGCATCCCTACGGCCAAATATGAGACGTTCGACGACCCCGAGAAGGTCATGGACTACGTCAAAGCCGAGGGCAAATACCCCGTCGTCATCAAGGCGGACGGCCTGGCACTGGGCAAGGGCGTGCTGATCTGCCAGAATGAGCAGGAGGCCGCCGACGGCGTCAAGGAGATCATGCTGGACAAAAAGTTCGGCGCGTCCGGCAACCATGTGGTCGTCGAGGAGTTCCTGACCGGCCCCGAGGTCAGCGTGCTGTCCTTCTGCGACGGCAAGACCGTCAAGCCGATGGTCTCGAGCATGGACCACAAGCGTGCTCTCGACCACGACGAGGGCCTGAACACCGGCGGCATGGGCACCGTGGCCCCGAACCCCTACTACACGCCCGCAGTCGCCGAGCGCTGCATGCAGGAGATTTTCCTGCCCACGGTTGCGGCCATGCAGGCCGAGGGCTGCCCCTTCAAGGGCTGCCTGTATTTCGGCCTGATGCTGACCCCCGACGGCCCGAAGGTCATCGAGTACAACTGCCGCTTCGGCGACCCCGAGACGCAGGTCGTGCTGCCCCTGCTGGAAAGCGACCTGCTGACCGTGATGGAGGCCACAACGAACGGCACGCTGGACAAGACCGATGTCAAATTCAGCGACGGCGCGGCGGCTTGTGTCATCTTAGCCAGCGGCGGCTATCCCCTCGCCTACGAGAAGGGCAAGGAGATCACCGGCCTGACCGCGGGCCAGCTGGACGCCGCCGATGTGACGGTCTACCACGCCGGCACAGCCATCAAGGACGGCAGCCTCGTCACGAACGGCGGGCGCGTGCTGGGCGTGACCGCCACGGCCAACACCCTGCCCGAGGCGCTGAAAAAGGCGTATGCTGCCACGGAGAGCATCCATTTTGACAAGTTGCACAAGCGCAGTGACATTGGGGCAAGAGCGCTGGCAGCAATGCAGTAAAAAGGCTTCCCCCTCGGGGGAAGCTGTCACCGAAGGTGACTGATGAGGGCAAACTTCCCGCAGCGATCCGTCAACGGGATACAGCGGTACACTTTCCCCTCATCCGCCCTCGGACGGGGCCTCGGCCACCTTTTTCCCCTAGGGGGAAGGCTTTCCGTCCGTCACTTCCTGCAAATTTAACTCTCAGGAGGAAATACAATGGTATATCGCATTTATGTTGAGAAAAAGCCCGGCTTTGACGGCGAGGCACAGGGGCTTCTGCATGAGCTGGTCGATCTGGTCGGCATCCAGGATCTGACCGGTCTGCGCCTTTTGAACCGCTATGACGTCGAGGGCATCGACGCAGTGCTGTTCCAGCAGGCTGTGCCCACCGTGTTCAGTGAGCCGCCTGTTGACGTGACCTACGACAAGCTGCCCGACGCCAAGACCGTTTTTGCCGTCGAGTACCTGCCCGGCCAGTTTGACCAGCGCGCTGACTCTGCCAGCGAGTGCATCCAGCTGCTGAGCCAGGGCGAGCGCCCCGCGGTGCGCTCCGCCCGCGTCTATCTGCTGGACGGCGACCTGACCGACGCCGACCTGGCCGCCATCAAGAAGTACGTCATCAACCCCGTCGAAGCCCGCGAGGCAAGCCTTGACGAGCGCAGCACCCTGAAAATGGAGTTTGCCATTCCGACGGAGGTCGAGACACTGACCGGCTTCACCGCGCTGGACGACGATGCGCTGGAAGCGTTCCGCAATGAGAAGGGCCTGGCGATGGACCATGCGGACATCGTATTCTGCCAGAACTACTTCAAATCCGAGCACCGTGACCCGACCATCACCGAGATCCGTCTGATTGACACCTACTGGTCCGACCACTGCCGCCACACGACATTCGGCACGATCCTGGACGACGTGAAGATCGACGACGAGCTGGTGCAGGCCGCATTTGACCGCTACATGGCACTGCGCGCCGAGACGGGCCGCGACAAGAAAAACCGCACCCTGATGGACTGCGCGACCATCGGTGCCAAGGCGCTGAAGCAGCGCGGCATTCTGAAGAACCTTGACGAGAGCGAGGAGATCAACGCCTGCACCGTCAAGATCAAGTGTGACGTGGACGGTGAGCAGCAGGACTGGCTGTTCCTGTTCAAGAACGAGACCCACAACCACCCCACCGAGATCGAGCCCTTCGGCGGCGCGGCGACCTGCATTGGCGGTGCCATCCGTGACCCGCTGTCCGGACGCAGCTATGTCTATCAGGCCATGCGCGTGACCGGTGCGGCTGACCCGCTGAAGCCTGTTTCCGAGACAATGCCCGGCAAGCTGCCCCAGCGCAAGCTGGTCACAACGGCTGCCGCGGGCTATTCCAGCTACGGCAACCAGATCGGCCTTGCCACCGGTCAGGTCGCAGAACTGTACCACCCCGGCTACGCCGCCAAGCGCATGGAGATCGGCGCAGTTGTCGGCGCGACGCCTGCCAGCCATGTCCGCCGCGAGGAGCCCGCCCCGGGTGATGTCGTCATCCTGCTGGGCGGACGCACGGGCCGCGACGGTGTCGGCGGTGCCACCGGTTCCTCCAAGGCGCATAAGCTGACGAGCCTTGAGACCTGCGGTGCCGAGGTGCAGAAGGGCAACGCGCCCATCGAGCGCAAGCTGCAGCGCCTGTTCCGCCGCGAGGACGCCTGCCGCCTTATCAAGCGCTGCAACGACTTCGGCGCAGGCGGTGTGTCTGTCGCCATCGGTGAGCTTGCCGACGGCCTGCACATCGACCTGAACAAGGTCACCCGCAAGTACGAGGGTCTGGACGGCACCGAGCTGGCCATTTCGGAGAGCCAGGAGCGCATGGCCGTGGCCGTCGCCGCCGAGGACGCCGAGACCTTTATGAAGTACGCCGCCGAGGAAAACCTTGAGGCGACTATCGTTGCCACCGTCACCGAGGAAAAGCGGATGCGTGAGGTCTGGAACGGCAAGACCATCGTTGACCTCTCCCGCGAGTTCCTGAACTCCAACGGTGCCGAGCGCCACGCTGATGCACACATCCTGCCGGGCCATGTCTGGCAGCCCCAGTTTGCCGGTGCAACGTTTGAGCAGAAGCTGGAATCCATGGTCAGCGACCTGAACGTCTGCAGCCAAAAGGGCCTGGGCGAGCGGTTCGACTCCACCATCGGCGCAGCCACCGTGCTGATGCCCTACGGCGGTAAATACCAGCTGACCCCGACGATGGCCATGGCCGCCAAGCTGCCAGTGGACGGCGAGACGACGACCTGCTCCGGCATGGCGTGGGGCTTCAACCCCTACCTGACCGAGGCTGACCCCTACCGCGGCGCGTATATGGCCGTGGTCGAGAGCGTGACCAAGCTGGTCTGCGCGGGCTTCCACCACGAGGGCATGTACCTGACGTTCCAGGAATATTTTGAGCATATGAACGATAAGCCCGAGCGCTGGGGCAAGCCGCTGGCCGCCCTGCTCGGTGCGCTGGATGCCCAGATGGGTCTGGGCATTGCGTCCATCGGCGGCAAGGACTCGATGTCCGGCAGCTTTGAGGGCCTGGACGTGCCCCCGACGCTCGTCAGCTTTGCGACGGCCATCGGCAACACCCACGACGTGCAGAGCCCCGAGTTCAAGAAGGCCAACAGCTCCGTTGTCATCCTGCGCCCCAACTACAAGAACGGTCTGCCCGAGATCGGCAGCCTGATTTCCATTTACAAGACCGTCGAACAGATGATCGACGAGGGCAAGGTGCTGGCTGCCGCCACGCCGGGCTACGGCGGTGTGGCCGAGGCACTGTTCAAGATGTGCGTCGGCAACCATGTGGGTCTGCAGCTGTCCAATGACATCGACCTGAACGATCTGTTCAAGCCCGCCTACGGCGCGGTCATTCTGGAGCTGCTTGATGCCTCCGCCGGTGAGTTCCTCGGCTTCACCACCGTGGACTACACACTGGAGGCCGAGAGCAAGGCCATTGACCTGGCCCGTCTGCAGGAGCTGTGGGAGCAAAAGCTCGAGCCGGTATTCCCCTACCGCAAGGCCGGTGAGTTCGTCCCCGCGCTGGAGCATGACTGCCCCGCCAACAAGCGCGTGGCTCCCGCTGTGCGCCTGGCGACGCCGCGGGTCGTCATCCCCGTATTCCCCGGCACGAACTGCGAGTACGACACGGCCCGCGCGTTCCGCCGCGCAGGCGGCGACCCGCATGTTCTGGTGCTGAAAAACCTGACCCCCGCCAACGTGGCCGAGAGCTGCGAGGCGCTGGTGAAGGAGCTGGATGAGGCGCAGATCCTGATGCTGCCGGGCGGCTTCTCCGGCGGCGACGAGCCGGACGGCAGCGCCAAGTTCATTGCGGCATTCTTCCGCAATCCGTCGGTGGCCGACGCAGTCAACCGTCTGCTGAACCAGCGCGACGGTCTGGCTCTGGGCATCTGCAACGGCTTCCAGGCACTCATCAAGCTGGGCCTGGTCCCCTACGGCGAGATCCGTCCCATCACCGAAAGCGACCCGACGCTGACGTTTAATACGATCCACCGCCACCAGTCCATGCTGGTGCGTACCCGCGTGGCCAGCAACAAGAGCCCCTGGCTGAGCAAATGCGACATCAACGACGAGCACCTGATCGCCATCAGCCACGGCGAGGGCCGCTTTGTCTGCAACGAGCAGCTGCTGAACCAGCTCATCGACAACGGCCAGATTGCGACCCAGTACGTTGACCTGCTTTGCCGCCCGACGATGGACATGCGCTACAATCCGAACGGCTCCGTGCTGGCAATCGAGGGCATCACGAGCCCGGATGGCCGTGTCTTTGGCAAGATGGGCCACAGCGAGCGCAGCGGCGAGCAGCTCTATAAGAACGTCACCGGTGACAAATACCAGCCGATCTTTGAGGGCGGCGTGAATTATTTCAAGCTTTGATATTTCGGGGAGTTTCTGCTATACTGGAACTATCAGCTTAAAAGATTGTGAGGATTTGACCCAATGGCACAACACGACAAATATATTTCGCCGTTCTCTACCCGCTATGCGTCGGATGAGATGCAGTACATCTTCTCTGACGACAACAAGTTCCGCACCTGGCGCCGGCTGTGGATCGCGCTGGCTAAGGCCGAGCAGAAGCAGGGCTTGGCCATCACCGATGAGCAGATTGCCGAGTTGGAGGCGCACAAGGACGACATCAACTATGAGGACGCCATTGCGCGCGAGAAGCTCGTCCGCCATGACGTGATGAGCCACGTCTACGCCTACGGCCTGCAGTGCCCCAAGGCAAAGGGCATCATCCATCTGGGCGCGACCAGCTGCTATGTCGGTGACAACACCGACGTCATCATCATGCGCGAGGGCCTGCAGCTCGTGCGCAAGAAGGTCATCGGCGTGCTGGCAAATCTGGCCAAGTTCGCCGACGAGTACAAGACCATGCCCTGCCTGGCCTACACCCACTGCCAGCCCGCGCAGCTGACCACCGTCGGCAAGCGCGCCACGCTCTGGATGAACGAGCTGTACATGGATCTGGAGGAGCTTGACCACCAGATCTCCCAGCTGGCACTGCGCGGCGTTAAGGGCACCACCGGCACCCAGGCCAGCTTTGTGGAGCTGTTCAACGGCGACTCCGCCAAGATCAAGGCCGTCGAGGCCGACGTCTGCGCCCAGATGGACTTTACCAAGGTCGTGCCGGTCTGCGGCCAGACCTACAGCCGCAAGGTGGACTACAATGTGCTGTCCGCCGTGGCAGGCATCGGCCAGTCCGCCATGAAGATGGCGACGGACATCCGCCTGCTGGCGAACTTCAAGGAGATGGAGGAGCCGTTTGAGAAGAACCAGATCGGTTCCTCCGCTATGCCCTACAAGCGCAACCCCATGCGCTGCGAGCGCATCTGCGCGCTGAGCCGCTACCTGATGGTGGACGTGCTGAACCCCGCCATCACTGCCGGTACCCAGTGGTTTGAGCGCACGCTGGACGACTCCGCCAATAAGCGCATTGCGATGGCCGAGGGCTTCCTGGCTGCTGACGCCATCCTGAACATCCTGCTGAACGTCTCCGACGGGCTGGTCGTCTACCCGAAGGTCGTCCGTGCCCGCGTCATGGCCGAGCTGCCGTTCATGGCAAGCGAGAACATCATGATGAAGGCCGTCAAGAAGGGCGGTGACCGTCAGGAGCTGCACGAGCGTCTGCGTGAGCACGCCGTGGCCGCCGCTGCCGTTGTCAAGCAGGAGGGCAAGCCCAACGACATGATTGCCCGCGTCGAGGCTGACCCCGCGTTCGGCCTGACCCGCGAGGAAATCGAGGCCGAGCTCTCCCCCGAAGCCTTTACGGGCCGCAGCGCCGAGCAGGTCACCGAGTTCCTGCGTGACGTCATCCAGCCCGTGCTGGACGCCAACAAAGAGGACCTGGGCCAGCATGTGGAGCTGAACGTCTGATTCATTGCATCGTAAATTGTAGGGGCGAATGTTTGCATCCGCCCGCAGGTCGATGACAAGCATCGGCCCCTACAGAACAGCAAAATACCCGTATTGTCTTACTAAAGGCAATACGGGTATTTTTTATGCAATTGTATCGGCGGACGTCAGACCGGATTCCAACACATCCGCCATAAACGCGCTGTGGTCAGCGTAATCGCCGGTGGGCACAAGGGTGATGTCGTAATAGGTGATCGGCATGTCGTTGCTTTCCAGCACCTGCTTGAGGGTGTGCAGTACGGTTTGCATGTCCGCCTCGGTAGGCTTGCCGTCGCACAGCACTTGTGCGCACAGGCGGCTGGGCACCTTTTGCAGCAGGGCTTTGTCAAAGGCAGCATCCAGCGGCAGATCATCTACATAGTTAGCCGGGGTCATGCCGTCCTGCTCGGTATAGCAAAGATTGATGTCTACGATATTTCCCTGTGCGCCGTAGGCCGAAGCGAATTGCAGTTTCGGGACCTGCACGGTCAAATATGCGGCTGCCTGCTGGGCGGCTTCATTTCCCAAGCGATAACACGTGTTCCAGCGGTGGTCAACGTAAAACGTGTGGGTCGGCTCAAACTCCATACCCCGGATTTCATCATCGGTCAGCAGCCAGAACCGCGTCTGCACCGCAAAGTTTGTATCACGGCTCTGGTCAGACTGAACGTACACCATGTAGTTGAAGAACTGCCCGTCGACGGCGGTGCGCTCGTCCCAGTGGAAGGTCTGACCCGGATAGAGCTTTTCGGCGTAGCGAATGGCCCGGTGCACGGCCCACCGCTGGCTGAGCGGGTCACCGTTGAGGGCATCGAAGGCCAGCAGCAGAGCCAAAATCAGCAGCAGGGCCGCGGTCCATGCGAGATTACGCATCGTTTTGGTTTTACGTGTTCTTTTGGTCTTTGTCATCTGCAGGTTCCTCCTTTGCAGTTCTTGCGTAGTGCAGCAGCCAGCCTATCAACCAGCCAATGCCGCCCAAAGCAGCGTATAAAACACAGCCTGATGCCAAATTAAACAGGAAATTGCCAATCGAGAACGATTCCAGAAACACGAGCTGCTTCACAATGGCATCCAGCACCACCAGCCCAAGGGTGAACAGCAGCAGCGGTCTGCCCATGCCGGTATCTCGATAGGTCAGAACGCCCCAGACGAGCGGCAGGAGGAGAATCACCCAGTTGGAGCGGCCCGTATACCCCAGGGCCACGCCCGCCGCAATGCCCACAAAGGCCAGCAGCAGCAAATGGGTGCTGTATCGGCGGCGCAGTCTTTGGAGGATTTTTCCGTCATCGGGGGCAGACTGCTCCGGCATGGCGGGGTCGTCCGTTCCCTGCCACAGGGCGCGGCAGGCGGGGCAGACTGCCATGTGCGCCTGTACCAGCGCTTCACTTTCCGGGCTGGCTACGCCGTCCTGCACCAGAGGCATCAGGTCGCGGCAGACCGCGCAGGGGATTTTTGCAGTTTCGGCAGCTTTGTTCACAGGTCGTAGCCCTCCTTTGCAAGCATTTGTTTTAACCAGGTGCGGGTGCGGTGCTCGATCACGCGGGCCGAGCTTTCGCTGATGTGCAGCTCCGCGGCAATTTCATTGTAGCTGTAGCCCATGGCCCGCAGCTGCGCCACGCGGCGGGCTCGGTCATCCCTTTGCTGCAGCAGTTCCTTCACACGCTGCCATTGCAGGCGGCTGTCCGTGCGCTCGGTCAGGGTGTCCTCGGCCAGGCAGCCTTCCAACAGTTCATCGGTGCTGGCGGTGGGGTGCTTTTTGCGTAAGCCTTCGAGCCAGATGTTGCGCGCAATGCCGAACAGCCAGGTCTTGACAGCGCAGTCCCCGCGGTAGGTGTGCAGCCGTTTCAGCGCCCGCAGGAAGGTCTCGCTTAGCAGATCCTCCGCCTCGGCGGGATCGTGGGTCAGGTGGCAGAGATAGCGATACAGGTCCTCGCGGTAGAGCCTGTACAGTTCTTCTAATTCCGGCAATTCCGGCAGCGGCATGGCCTGTCCCCCTTTCTCTGTGCTTTCACTCTATTAGTGCTGTTTGGGTCGCGGATGTTACAGCCCTATCCAAAAAAACACCCCGACTTTTCTGTCGGGGCGTTGGGGTTATTCTGTGGGGCTTTCGGGGTCGGTCTGCTCCTCGGGGGGCGAGGTCGGCTCCGGGGCAGGTGTCGGTTCGGGGGTATCGGGGGCGAAGTAGGCGCGGATGTCGCCGTCGCTGCGCTGGGTCGAGATGTCGAGCACGCCCTTATCACCGGCGGCCAGCCCCTTTTCCGGGTCGGTCAGCGCGGCAGCGGCCAGTCGCAGCTTGTAGGCGAGGTTCGTCTCACTGCCCAGCAGCACCTGAACGCGGTTTTGGTAGGTGAACTCAATATCACTCAGATCCTGGATGTTCAGCGCCGTCGTGCCGTCAAACAGGTTGTTCTCCTGCAGGCCGTCCCGCATTTCGGTCAGCGTTTGCAGTGCGCTGGCCTGCAGACCCGCTGTCTCCGCTGTGGCCTGCTGGGTCTCGCTCAGGAGTGAGTTATAACTCTTGGGCTCGATGTTCTGCCCCACCACGGGGGAGAAATCTGTGGGCAGCGACATGGTCAGCAGAATCAGGCCGTCCGGCTGGCTGACGTCGGTGCGCAGAATTTTGAGGGAGTCGCTCAAGACCATCCACCCGCCGGAGTACATACAGGCGAACCTCTCCGTAGCGGGCTCGACCTTGATGATGACCGCGGCGGGCAGTTGGATCTCCACAGCGACATGCTCCAAATACGGGAACTGAAGCGCCAGCTGCTGGGTCTTTTCCGCGGTGGAGAAGGCGAACAGGTTGGAGTTTTTCTCGATGCCCAGCGCCTCGATCAGCTCGTCGGACGTGTAGATGCCGGTATCGACGGGCTGGGAGCGGTCATAGCTCTCTACCCGGAAGATCGTGACCTTGAACAGAAGGTTGATCGACACAAACGCACCCACGGCCAGCACGGCCAGCACGCCGAGCGCCCCCAGCAGACGGCGGCGGCGCTTTTCCCGTATGATCTCCGCCTGTGTGACGCGGCGCGTGCGCCTTGGTGTGCCGGGGCGGTAGCCTGCCTTCTGGGGATTGATCTCCTGCGCAGGGCGCTGCCGCGGGGGCGCATGGGGAGCAGGCGCGGCCTTTTCAGGCGGCGCTTTGGGGCGCGGGGCGTTCTTTTTTTCAAGGCCCAAGCGGCTGCCCATACTGCGGCGGGACTGTTGGGCGTAGGAACCGTTTGCGGATTTTTGCCTGCGGCTGCGTTGGTTGCGGTCCATAAGCGGCTCCTTTCCGGTGAATTTTGGGGCGGTTGCCCGTGGGTGGATGGTACGTTGGGCGGGCGCATATAGAATGCACCCCCTACGGAGTGTGGCCCGGCGACGCTCGTCGCAGCGGGCGGGCGAACGATGTTCGCCCCTACAGGGTGTATGCAGCCTTGCTTAGCCGTTGACCAGCTTCAGCAGCTTTTCGGTAATCAAATCAAGGCTGTGCGGGTTGCCGAGTGTCTTGGCGTTGGCGCCCATCTCGGCCAGCTTGCCGGGGGAGGTCAGCAGGGTCTCGACAGTTTTGACAAGACCGTCACCGGTCAGGTTCTTTTCCTCGATGACGACTGCCGCACCGGCCTTTTGCAGCTCAAGGGCATTGTAATACTGGTGGTTTTCGGCCACGTTCGGGCTGGGGATCAGCACCGATGCGCGGCCCACGGCCTCAAGCTCGGCCAGCGTCAGTGCGCCGGAGCGGGCAATGACGAGATCTGCCGCGGCCAGCAGCTGGGGCATGTTGTTGATATACTCCGTCACGACAAGGTTCTCGCCGGGGGCAAAGCCCTTTTCCTTTTCCAGCTCTTCAAACAGCTTGACGCCGCGGCTGCCGGTGGCGTGCAGGTGAAGCACGTTCCGGTGCGTCTGCTTTTCCCAGGCGCATAGGTCGGCCACGACCTGATTGATGCGGTCCGCACCGAGACTGCCGCCGAAGCTCAAAATCACAGTGCGGTTTCCGGCGTTCAGCTTGGCGCGCGCTGCGGCGCGGTCCGCGGTCAGCACCTCGGGGCGGACAGGGTTGCCCACGACGGTGGTTTTTTCCGGCGCGCCGAGCTTTTCAACCGCGTCCGCGCTGGCGGCCAGCACAATGTTGACCTCCTTCGCCAGCAGCTTGTTGGTCACGCCCGGGAAGGCGTTCTGCTCATGGATGGCTGTCTTGATGCCGCGCCGGGCTGCCGCGTGGACGATGGGTCCGCTGACGTAGCCGCCGCAGCCGATGACAAGGTCGGGTTTGACCTCGTTCAGAATCTTCCGGGTGCGCGGGCCGGACAGCGCCAGATGCCAGATGGCTACGATGTTGCGGCCAATGTTTTCCAGGCTCAAATGGCGCTGGAAGCCGTTGATCTCAATGTGATGGAAGGGGTAGCCTGCCTTGGTGACAAGGCCGTACTCCATCCCCTCGCGGCGGCCCGCAAAGTGGATCTCCGCCGTCGGGTCCGCGGCCTTCAGGGCGCCGGCAATCGCCAGCGCCGGATTGATGTGACCGGCTGTACCGCCGGCAGCAATTAAAACGCGCATGATGGACCTCCATGAGAATAAAATATGGGCTGTGCCCGCCGTGCCGCGGGCGCCGGGCGTCCCCCCTACCGCGCGGCTCTGCTGCGGTAGCGGGTGCGCTGCAGCATCCGTTCTGTCTCGGCGCGGTGCTGCTCTGCCAGGCGCTGTTCCCGGGCATTTCCGGCGCGCGAGATACTCAACAGCACGCCCATCTCGCTCAGCAGCAGCAGCAGACTGGTGCCGCCGGAGGAGAAGAACGGCAGGCTGATGCCGGTGTTGGGGATCAGTGCCGTGCCGACGGCGATATGCAGAAACACCTGCCAGGCGATCTGCGAGATAATGCCGATGCCCAGCACCGTGCCGTACAGGTCGGGCGCGCGCAAGGCGATCATAACACCCATGATCAGCAACACCGCAAACGCACCGATGAGGATAACACAGCCGAAGAAGCCCAGCTCCTCACCGATGACACCGAAGATAAAGTCGTTTTCGGCGTAGGGCAGCCACTGGTGCTTCTGCACGCTTGCGCCGATGCCCACGCCGAACATACCGCCTGTGGAGATAGCATAGATGCTCTGGCGGGTCTGCCACAGCATACCGGCGGTATCCAGCGGCGCAAGGCCCCAGGCAGCGTCCATACGGCCCGCGGCGTAGCCTTCCCCGCTGGCCAGCCCCTTCAGGAAGTACGCGCCAACTACTACACCCGCCGGAATGAGCAGCAGCAGCCAGCGGCCGGGCGAGAGGGTGCAGACGAGCATCGTGGCAAAAATCAGGCAGAGCAGGATCATGCCGGAGTTATGCGACTCCTTGTGCAGCAAATACAGGATGAGCAGCAGCGGCAGCGCAGGCTTTATCGCGCCGTACCACAGCCTATTCTTCTTGTCATAGTCGCGGTCCAGCATATCTGCCGTCCAGAGCATGAGCGAGAATTTTGCCAGCTCAGACGGCTGGAAGGAGGCACCGCCCGGCAGATACACCCAGCGGTAGGTGCCGTTGGTGTCCTCCGGGCTGAGCAGCGTCAGGATCAGCAGCACAACGGTGATGATGTACAGACTCTCACTCATCAGACGCAGCGCGCGGTAGTTGATGTTGGACAGGACCCACATAAAGAACAGCCCTACAATTGCAATCATGACCTGCGGTTTAATGATACTGTACAGTTTACCGCTGGTGGCGTAAGCGCTGGAATAACTGGCCGAAAAAAGCATTGTCAGCCCGAAGAACAAAATGCCCAGCAGCAGGGCGAGAAAGCCCCGGGAGACCGGCCCCCGCTCCAGCTTGGGCAGGCGTATGATGGGTATCATGCGCACAATATTTCCGATGGTATGGTCAAACAAAAGGCCCAGCAGTGTGCGCACAATGCTCACGGCAGTGCTCATGGGCGGTCACCTCCCTTAGGGGCAGAAACAGGCAGAGGCCGGGTAGGCCCGGCCCCGCTGCTTATGCCACACAGATGTAAAAAATTCCCATTGCCACACCGATGACGGCAATCAGCGCAAAGAAGCCGTCGATCTTGACCTCGCGCCAGCCGCGCATCTCAAAGGCGTGGTGGATCGGCGTCATGCGGAAGATGCGCTTGCCGTGGGTCGCCTTAAAATACGTGCGCTGGATGACGACGGTCATCGCGTCCCAGATGTAGACAATGCCGAAAAAGAGCACCAGCTCGGGGCGCTGCATCACAAAGGCCAGCGCCGTAACGATGCCGCCGAAGAACATGCTGCCGGTGTCGCCCATAAAGACCTTGGCCGGGTAGAAGTTCCAGACCAGAAAGCCCGCGCAGGCACCCGCCGTGGCAGCGGCAATCAGCGAAACATGTACAAAGCCCAGCAGACTGCCGGCCAGCAGATAGCCGATCATCGACACGAAGGTCACGCCGGTGCACAGACCGTCCAGACCGTCGGTCAGGTTGACAGCGTTGACAAGGAAGATGATGCCGAAGAAAGCGATGGGATAGTAGAGCAAGCCCATGTCCACCAGCCCAAAAATCGGGAACTGGACCTGCGTGGTCAGCAGCCCGAGGCTGTGCAGGCCGAACATGAACCCGAAGGTCAGCGCAATCTGCAAAATCATCTTCTGCGCCTCGGTCAGGCCGAGGTTGCGATGCTTGACGACCTTAATGAAGTCATCCAGAAAGCCGATGAGGCCCGAGCCGAACGCGAGAAACAGCACCAGCATACCGGCCTGCAGCTGCGGCATACCAAGCACCTCCGGCAGCTTAGGGCTGTACATGACCCAGACGATGCCCAGTGTGACCAGAATGCCCAGAATAAAGCAGAGGCCGCCCATGGTGGGGGTGCCGTTTTTCTTGCTGTGCCATGTGGGGCCCTCCTCGCGGATGGTCTGGCCAAAGTGCAGCCGGTGCAGCGCCGGGATCATGAATTTGCCCGCCACCGCCGTGATGGCAAAGCCGCCGACGGCTGCCGCCGCCAGCAGGGATGAGATTTGCTCCATGCCGTTGATTCCTCCAAACGTGTGTTGGGGTGCTTACCCCTGCGGCAATTCCTTATAGTATTCCTGCAGCAGCTGCTCCAGGCCCATGCTGTGGCTGGCCTTGACCAGCACAGCGTCACCGGGGCGCACGAATTGCCGTACATATTGTAGCACTTCTTCCGCCGTTTGGCAATGCACCGCTGCAACCCCGCGCGCTTTTGCGGCCTCGGCCATGGCGGCGCTGCGCGGGCCGTAGGCGATGAGTGCATCAACGCCCGCGTCAGCAGCCCACTCGCCGGTATGGCGGTGCCCTTCCTCACTCGCACCGCCCAGCTCAAGCATATCGCCGAGCAGCGCGATCTTCCGGGCATTGGGCAGTGCCTTGAGGACAGAGAGCGCAGCCTTCATGCTGTCGGGGCTGGCGTTGTAGCAGTCCTCAATGAAGGTGATGCCGCCCTTTTCCACGATATGCTGGCGCATGCCCGTCGTCCGGTAGGTCGCCAGCGCGGCAGCGCAGTGGGCAGCGTCCAGACCCAGGCGGGTCGCGGCGGCGTAGGCGGCCAGCGCGTCGTAGACTGTGTGGATGCCCGCTGTCGGGATGGCGGCATCGAACGTACCGTACTGCGTATCGATGATTTTGAAGGTCGTGCCATTTGCGCCGGTGACGACATCCACCGCGCGGACATCGGCATTCGCGGCGTCAATACCGAACCAGACCGGCCGCAGGCGGCTGGGGATGCTTGCCGTGGGCAGCAGGTCGTTGTCCGCGTTCAGGGCCAGCGGTGCGCCGTCGGGCAGGCCGGTGCAGATCTCCATCTTTGCCTTCAGTATATTCTCGCGCGTGCCGAGATTTTCCAGATGCGAAACACCGATCATCGTGATGCTGCCCGCGCTGGGCCGGGCACAGCGGGTCAGACGCTCGATCTCGCCCGCGTGGTCCATGCCCATCTCGACAACGGCGTACTCGGTGTCGTCGGTCAGGCGGAACAGCGTGTTGGGCACGCCGATGTCATTGTTCTGGTTGCCCTCGGTCTTGAGGGTCTTGCCGAAGGCGGAGAGCACCGCGTAGCAGAACTCCTTCGTCGTCGTCTTGCCGACACTGCCCGTGACGCCGATCATTCTGGGGTTGAACAGCATCCGGTAATTGGACGCCATGCGGATCATGGCCTTGCCGCTGTCCGGCACAATGACCGTGCGGTCCGCAGGCACGCCCTCGACGGGATGGTTGGCAACGATATATTCTGCGCCGCTCCGGTAGGCACCGGCGGCGTAGTCATGGCCGTCAACACGCTCGCCGGGGAAGCAGACAAAAACGCAGCCCGGCTCGACCTTGCGGCTGTCGGTCACAACGGCGCGGATGGTGACCGGCTCGGCCAGCGTCAGTCCGGCCAGCAGTTGATTGGCAGGAATGGTTTGCATGAAAAAGACCTCCTATACAGAAATGCAGCGTTTCGCAAAAGCCCGAGTGCCCCTGCGGGGATGCTTACCCCTCCTCGTTTGCCGGGTCGATCTCCTCGGTCACCGTCGGGGCGTCATTGGTGGTATCCTCTCCGCTGTCCATCGTCAGCGTTATGATCGTGCCGTAGGCAGCGGAGGTTCCGGCCTCGACGTCCTGCGCCACGACCTTGCCGCTGCTGTCGCCGGCGAACTGCACGTTCAGGTTGGCGGCCTTGAGCATCTGCTCGGCAAAGGTGCCGGTCTTGCCGACGACGTCGGGCGTTGTGGTCATCGAGTTTTGGTCGGTGGCCGTGTACAGGTAAATGGTGGAGCCTGCGGGCACCACGCTGCCGCCGACGGGGTACTGGTAGACGATATTGCCGCTGCTGGGGCCGATCAGCTTATGCTTGAGGCCCAGGCGGTTCAGCGTGACCTGCGCGTTCGTCCAGGTGTAGTTCAGGCAGGTCTGCACGGTCACAGTGCCGGTGGGGTTGTAGTCAGCGTCCTGCTCGATGCCCAGATAGGGCGCGATCTCGCTGATGATGTTGCCGACGACGGGGGCCACGACCTGGCTGGCATAGTCCTTGACCCAGCGCGGGTCATCCAGCAGGACGAAAACCTCGATCTCGGGATCGTCGATGGGCAGCACAGCGGCAAAGCTCATCATTTTATAATAGTCGCCGTCGCCGCGCAGATGGCGGTCCGTGCGCTCTGCCGTACCGGACTTGCCGCCGATGCGGTAGCCCGCCACGTAGGCGTTGGCGCAGGAGTGGTAGTTCCCTGCCCCGTGGACGTTGTTTTCCATCATGGCCAGCAGCTGCCGGCTGACTTCTTCGGAGATGACCTGGCGGCGGATGTTCGTCTCGGTCTGGGAGATAATGTTGCCGTCCTTGTCGGAGATGGAATCCACGACATAGGGCGTAACAAGGTAGCCGCCGTTGGCGATGGCCGCTACGGCGGTGGCCATCTGCATCGGGGTGATGGACTCGTTCTGGCCGAAGGCCGCCGTGTACAGGTTTGTATCGACCTCTGCCATCTGCTCGGCGTTGTAGACGCTGGTCCAGCGGGTCTCGTTGGGCAGGTCGATGCCGGTGGGCTGGGTAAAGCCGAACGCCTGGATATAATCGTAGAAGATCTGCGGCTTGAGCGTCTCCGCCGCCTGAATGAACCAGAGGTTGCAGCTGTGGTTCAGTGCGCCCGCCATGTCCTGTTCATAGTGGACCTCGCCGTTGGCGCAGCGGTAGGTATGCTCCCACAGCTCGCTGCCCTCATTGACGGTCAGGCTGCCGCCGCAGTAGAAGGTCTGCTCCGCACTCATAACACCGGAGTCCAGCCCTGCCGAGGCCGTGATGAACTTGAACACCGAGCCGGGCATATACAGCTCGGTAATGTTCTTATTCTTCCACTGAGCCTCGCGCATCATACCCTGCAGCTGGGTAGCCTCGCTGGAGACCTCCTCGCCCTTCTCGTTCGTCGTCTTTTCATGGCTGATGATTCCGTCTGCAATGATGTCCTTGACGGCCTTCTCGCCCAGACGGCTTTCCAGCCAGTCAATGTCCTCCGCGTCGATCTCTGTTTTAGCCAGGATCTCGTTCATCTTGGGGTCGGTGATCGTCTTGGGGTCGTTGGGGTCAAACTGCTCAAGGGACGCCATCGCCAGGATCGCGCCGGTCTTGACGTTCATGACAATGGCGCTGCCGCGGCCATGGACCGTAAAGGTGCTCATCGCCTCGGTCAGGTACTCCTCGACAACGGCCTGTACGTAATCGTTGATGGTCAGGTTCAGGTTGCTGCCGTCGATGGCTTCATGCACGTCGGCCTGACCGCTGGCCAGCGGGTCACCGTAGGCGTCCGTTTCGGCCACGCTGCGGCCCGGCGTACCGGCCAGCGTCTCGTCGTAATATTTTTCCAGTCCGTAGGCACCCGAGCCGTCCTCGTTGCAGAAGCCCAGCACCGAGGCCAGGAACTCCCCATAGGGGTAAGTGCGGGAGGCTGCCTGTTCGCTGGTCAGGTAGAGGATACGGGTTGCCTTGCTGGTTTTGGCCTCGCCGTCCTTCTTGTCCTCCTTTTCCTCGGTCTGCAGGCTCGTGTCCACCGCAGCGCCATCCTTGAGGCGGTAGCCGTCTGCATAGGCCAGGATAGCATCCGCCACGGGCTTTTCGACGCTCTTTTTCACCACACGGTACTGGTACGGCTCACCGGTATCCTTGTTGGACGCCGTCAGCGCCTTGTACACCGTATCCGCCGTTGTGCCGTCGCCCAGCAGCTCGGCAATGTGCTCTGCCGCTGTGCGGATCTGTTCCTCCGTCGCCCCGCTCTTTAAAATGGAGGACGGGTCGGCCACGATGTTCCATACCGTGCTGCTCTTGGCCAGCAGCTTGCCGTTGGCGCTGTAGATCGAGCCGCGCACAGCGGGCAGCGTTGTGTCCTTCAACTGCTGGGTCACAGCCTCTGCGCGGTAGCTCTCGGCATCACGCACCTGCCACACATACAGCTGGTAGACCAGCACACCGTAGCAGGCGAGGATAAATGCTATCATGCAAAACAGCGTCCAGTATTTTATGCCCTTGCTTGCCCGGGGACGATGCCGGGGGGAATGGTTGGGTCGTTGCTCTGTCATGGATACACCTTGTTATTTCAAAAGCCTTTTTGCCGACGGCAGCAAGGCCGTGCAGCAAAAAGGCTCGTAGCTGCATATTTTTGGTTGTTTTACGGGTTCAGGCTGTCCAGCAGGCTCAGCGCTGCCGTGCGCACCTCATCCAACAGGCGGCCCGCGGCCCCGGTGTTCCGCTCAATGATGCTCTGGTCCTCCAGCTGGACGTAGGTGATCTGGCTGGGATCGGCCTTGACCAGTCCCAGCTCACCCTCGGCCACCTGCTGCAGACTGGCGCGGCTCGTGATGTCGTTCATCCGGGTGTTCAGGTAGTCGTATTCGCTCTGGGCCTCGGCCAACTGGGCGCTGACCTCATCGACCTGTGCGTTCAGTTCCATCAGCGTTGCACCGCTCATCAGGCTGCTGATTGCCAGCCCGCCAGACACGGCAAGGATCAGCACGATCACGGCAGTCCGCATCACATGGCGGACGCGGTTCAGGCCGTGGTTGCCGCCGCGCACCGCACGCACCTGCGGGCGCGGCGGGGGCTCCAGTTTCGGTGCTGCCGAGCCCTCGTGCAGCAAAACAGTTGTCATGAATAATGCCTCTTATGCTTTCTCCAACACTCTCAATTTGGCGCTGCGGCTGCGACGGTTGGTCTCCAGCTCCGCGGCGTCAGCCTCAATGGGCTTGCGGGTAATCAGCTTGGCCTTGGCCACACCTCCGCAGGTGCAGATGGGCTGCTCCGGCGGGCAGGTGCAGCGCTGTGCCCAGCGGCGGAACTTGTTCTTGACGAGCCGATCCTCCAGGCTGTGGAAGGTGATGACGCAGAGCCGCCCGCCCGGGGCCAGGCAGTCAAAGATGGCGTCAAGCCCCTCGTTCAGGGCATCCAGCTCGGAGTTGACCGCAATGCGGATGGCCTGGAAGGTGCGGCGCGCCGGGTTCTTCGCCTTGCGGCGCTCTGCCGGGGGCACAGCGGCGGCGACGATCTCGGCCAGCTGCAGCGTGGTCAGGATGGGCTGCTCCGCCCGCGCGGCGACAATTTTGCCCGCGATCTGCCAGGCATACGGCTCCTCACCGTAGTCACGCAGGATGCGGGTCAGCTCCTCACGATCCAGCGTATTGACCAGATCCGCGGCGGTGGGGCCCTGCTGGCTCATGCGCATATCGAGCGGCGCGTCGGCATGGTAAGAGAAGCCGCGGGCCGCGTCGTCCAGCTGGTGGCTGGACACGCCGAGATCGAGCAGGGCCCCATTGACCGCCGGGATGCCAAGCTCCGCAAGGACGCGGGCGGCCTCACGGAAATTGACCTGCACCACCTGCGCCGGCAGACCCTTGAGCCTTTCGGTGGCGACTGCCACCGCATCCGGGTCCTGATCGAGCGAGATCAGACGTCCTGTGGTCAGGCGTTTGGCGATTTCTCTGCTGTGACCGGCGCCGCCGGCGGTGCCATCCAGATAGATACCGGCGGGGTCGATGTTCAGCCCGTCCAGACAAGGCTGCAGCAGTACGGGGATATGTGAAAATTCCATGTGTTATCGTCCTGTTTTGTTAAAAGTCAAGGTCTTCCATCGCAGCGGTGAAGTCCTCATCGCTCGTTTCCTGGTTGGCGTTCCACGCCTCGGTGTTCCAGATCTCGGCAAAGCTGCGGCTGCCGATGATGGTCACATCGTGGTCGAGGCCCGCGTACTCCCGCAGCTTGGCGGGCAGTTGAATGCGGCCCTGCTTGTCCGGGGTGACCTCGACGGCGGAGGCGTAGAGCATACGGCTGACCTTGCGGCCCTTGACGAGGCCCTTTTCCTCAATTTTGGCGGCGACCTTTTCGAACTCCTCCGCCGGGAAGGCGGCCAGACAGTGATCCAGCCACCGGGTCACGATGAAGGTCTCCCCCATCGCGTCCCGAAAGCGGGCGGGAAAGTTCAGACGCCCTTTTGCGTCAATTGCGTAATCATACTGACCGACGAGCATCCGGCTTCCCCTCCCTTCGTCATACTGCACAAATCTTCGGCAAGATTTTTTACGTCGCTGCGTTCAGTTTGTTAATAACTCTGTGGAGAACGTGGAAAACTACCCATTCTTCCCCACTTTTGTTGTTATTCACACCACAATTACCCACCTGTGGTAAAATAATAGTACCATTTTATTCAGCAAAAAGCAAGGGCAGGCGGGGAAAAACTGCGCCATGAATTGATTTTTCACAGTTTGTACAAAGGGATCGGGATGCAGGTCAGCAGTTTGCAGCAACTGCGCACGCGGCAAAATTCCTGCCCCCGGGCAAAGAAAAGCGCCGCACCATATTACACGGTGCGGCGTTGTTTTTTGCATATTATGTTGTCATGGACAGAAATGTGCCGTGAATAACAACACCTCTGCATTTTTTACTTGGGCATATTATTCTTGGGGCGGGCGGCGCTGCGCAGATTCATGCGGGTGTTCTTGATGTCCGCCATGCTTCGGCCCAGCACCTCCTCGGAGTTCTTCAGAATCGTCTCGCAGTACAGGGTCGCCTTGCGGGTCAGTTCCTTGGCGCTCTTCTGGGCAGCGGACAGGATCTCCGCCGCGTGCTGCTGACTGCGCTTGACGATCTCCTGCTCGCTGGTCAGGACGCGGGCGCGCTCCTCTGCCTGCTGAATGATGCTTTCAGACTCAATGCGGGCGTTCTGCATGATTTGCTCGCGGTCATTCACGATTTTTTTGCTCTCGCGGATCTCGTCGGGCAGGTTGTTGCGCACCTCATCGATAATATCGCGCATACGGTCCACATCGACCATGCGCTTGGAAGCGGAGAACGGAACTATCGTCCCGGCCTCCAGCGTTTCCTCCATCATCTCCAACAGTTCTTCAACGTTCATACCTCTTCCCCTCTCTCATAGCGGCTGACCTTGATCTTGCCGTAGTTGTACTGCTTCACCAGCGTCAGAGCACCCGCCTGCTCGGGCAGGTCGGCCTCGCGCTCGGTCTCGCAGAGCACGACCCCGCCGGGGGCCATCTTAGCGGCCAGCAGCGGCAGCACGGCAGCCACGGTATCATGGTGGAACGGCGGATCCAGCAGAGCCAAGTCAAACGGCCCGCGGATGTTGGCGAGAAAGCTCTCGGCCTCGCCCTGGCGTATATCACTCTGGCGGTCCACCCCTGCCGTTTTGCAGTTAGCCTTCACAACGGCGAGTGCCTCGGCGGAGCGGTCCACAAAGAGGCAGCTTTTGGCACCGCGGGACAGAGCCTCGATGCCCAGCTGGCCGCTGCCTGCGAACAGGTCCAGCACCCGTGCCCCCGGCACCAGGAACTGCACGCTGGAGAACATGGCCTCCTTCACACGGTTGATGGTCGGGCGGGTAATGTCCTCGCCCGGCAGGGCCTGCAGATTTTTGCCGCGAGCTGTTCCGGCAATCACGCGCATGGTGCCGCACCTCTTTCCTCTCAAAATTTCGTTTATACAGATTCAGTATTTATTATGGTGCTTTGGCGTAGGATTGTCAAGGGTGCAAAATGTAAAATAAAATGGCAAAAGGGTAACAGAGGCAGGAAAACACGGCTACTGTCAAGAGTTTGTGACAAAATTAGACAATTTACACAAAGGTGTCAATAGATAATTGTTGCTTTTGTGGTGAAAAATCCCGGTGCGGAATTTGCTTGCGCAAATCTGCACCGGGATTTTCTGCTTTTTGCAACACCTTTAGCCCGTCGCATTGCGGCGGGCTGGTGGGGCATATTGTGGCCCGCTGCTAGAGCAGGTCAAAGAAGCGGTATACCTTTTCGCGGTTGTATAGGGGCAGTTTGTCTAATTCCTCTTTTAGCATATCGGCGGCAGATTTACCGCCGAACATGGGCCGGGTATAGTGGTTCACCCAATGCTGCACCTCGGTAGCCTGTTTCTGCGTTACTTTTGCCATGCTTTTACCTTTAGGCAGTTTGCGGCGCACCAATTTGTTTGTGACCTCATTTGTACCGCGCTCGTGGGGACTTTGCGGATGGCAATAGAATGTTGTCACGCCCAGCGCGTCTATACCGTCTTGGTCGGCAAACTCGGAGCCGTTGTCGTTCGTGATGGTGTGGAATATCAACTTCCAATCGCGGCCAATCTGACATTTAAGCCATTGCAGGGCATGGACTGTATCGGCGGCAGTTTTACTCCAGGCCTTGATGATGATTTCACCTCTGGTTTTGCGGTCGGTCATTACAAGGCAACTCTCGCCGGTTCCTTCGGCCTTGCCTATGACGCTATCCAGTTCCCAATGTCCGACTTCCTCACGGTTTCGGATACTCTTTGCGCGGTGTTCAATACTACGGTGTTTTGGGTGGGACACGTTGGCATGGGATACGGTGCCCTTGCCTTTCTTTGGGTGACCCTGTGGCAGGTGTTTATAGCGCAGGCTGGGAAACAGCTTCATTTGTATGTATCGGTAGCAGGTGGTCTTGCTGATGGTCACGCCGTAGTCACTGCCGACCTTCGCTATTGCATCCTGCGGACTGGATCCGGTCAAGATGTGCGCTTCCAGCGCGGCCAGATAGTCCGCACGATTACCGATTTTCAGGTCAGGGCCGTGGGCACTTTTCATATAGTCAGCGTGGCTCTGTGCCTTTTGCGGGGAGTAAATGCGATAATATTCCCATGTGTCGCCGTTCAACTGGTCCACCATGCCGCGACGGAGCTCGCGGCAGATGGTGGACGGCCAGACGCCGACCTCTTTAGCAATCGCGGTCTGCGTGAAACCGAGCTTATACAGGTGTTCTATCAAACTGCGTTCTGTGCCGGTCAATGGTCGGCCTTTTTTGCGTTGCTGTTCGTACATGGTCACACCTCGCGCAAAAACTGCCGCCGCGTCCCTTGGGGGCCGCAACGGCAGTTTTTATTTTTTACTTTGTTGTCTCGTCCGCTTCTGCCGCGTTCCGCAGACGCTACGCGCCAGCTGCACACGGCCTACGCTGGCTTGCAAACAAGAAGGTGCCTGCGGCGCTTGTGCCGCTCAGACGCCGAACCTTTATAAATTGGGGTTCGTCTTTTCAAAAATGCACAGTGCCCGCGTGCGCGGGCTTGCGCGTCTAAGGAATCTTTTAATGTCCCAGGGCGGGGCCTGGGACTTCGTACTGGTTAAGCTCTGCACGTCCCGTCAGGGTGCCGCAGTTGGACAAACTGACGCAGGGAAAAGCTCTCGCACTCTTGCGCCGTTTCACGTTGCTGGCGGGGCAAGACTGGCGGTCTGGCGCTTGGGCCAATAAGAGGAAAATTCCGGGCTCCGGGAAGTTCCTACTCTTGCCTTTGCGCGATTTCAGTTGCAGGCGTGGGAAGGTGAGCACCGCGCAGGCGCTGCCATTATGGGGCTAGGCGCCCCATGCCCGCCAATCCGGCCCACTTTTATAAATTGGGTGGGCCGACCTCGCCCGGAAAGTTGCGGGCATTTTTCCATGCGTCATATTCCATGCGCGATTGTACGGCGTCCAGAATATACCGCTGCACGCTCTGCCCTGCTGCCGCTGCCGCCTGCCGAATGGCCGCGCCGGTTTCTTTATCGGGGCGAATCCCGAAATAGTCATGCGCCTTATTATATTTGACGCTGGCGCGGATTTGCGATTCTCTCGATTTTTTGCCGCCCATAATAACCACCGCCTTTTTCTCATTATAGCATTTCTACAGCGACGGTATCAATCACCATACTGCACAATTTTGGGGGCTTATTTTTACACAAAAAGCGCGGCCCGCATCGGGTCGCGCTCTTGACTAGTCGTGAGGAATGTTGTTTCGGTCTCGACAATAGGCACACTCTGCATACTGACCGCAGTTGACGTGCTCGCCCGGGTCGGCATCCTGCGGGCAGGTGTAGAAGGAGTAATAGTCCTTCACGGCCACCACAGGCCCGGAGCAGGTACCGTCCAGCCGATACGAGCACGGCTTGCGCAGGCAGTAGGGCCGCTTATTCGTTTTGTCCATCCGGCATACTTGTTTCATATCCTTTACCTCTTGATTTGTCCCGACATCCGGCGCTGGGCCTTTTTCGTGGGCTTGCTGGCGACTTCCAGCCCCAACGGCCCGGACGGTGCCTGGTTGCTGATGATTTCATTTTCGGGCAGAATGTCGCCTTCCTCAAACTTCTTTTGCAAGTTGTCCACCACGGCGAGTGTATCATAGGCGTTATAATCGCGGTCTCGCACGAACCACAGGCCGCGACGGAGCGGGCGTATCATCTCGGCGTTTGTGGCGTTCTCCATCTCCCATGCGTCGTAGCTGGCCCACAGCTGGAAACGCCAGACCTTGTTACACTGAATGACGGTATGGGTAACATCCCGGAGCAGCTTGTCCACGTGCTGGAATCGCTGGGCGGAGCCATAAAAACTAATGTGGTAGTGCCGGCAACACAAAAGTGTGTTCAGAAAGTAGGCGTTGAAGTTGTCCTTGAAGCTGCGCGAGTTCATCTGAACGGAAAGTTCATCCATGGCCACAATAGTTACTGTCAACGTTTCTTCCTCGTCGTCTATAGTCTGCGTGGTCTTGCTTGCCTTGACGACTTGCGCGAGACTTTCTAATTTTGTGTACGGTACACAGAGGTCAACGTTGGACAGGATATTGATTTTCTGCACCACAAACTTTTTACGCCGCGGGCACCACACGACTTTATCATTGTAGCGGTTGTACAGGCCCACTACTTTATGTACCAGGGACAGCGTTTTACCGGAGCCGAAGTAGCCGCAGTAAATATCCAACGCACCCACCGGGCAGTTATGCCAGCCCCGGTGGAGCTGGTAATAGTACAGGTCTTTGACTGCATTGAAGCCGGTTTGAAAAGGATGAAACACAATCTGCCGTGCAATGCGGGAGACTCCCAGCGTAATGAGCACGGCGACCAGAAGGAGCACCATATATCCGTTCATCAGAAGCGACCCCCGCGGGCAAATGTGTGGGTGAAATCCTTGATAATGCCGAACACGAACAGGAACAGGGCCACCGCTACGAGGATAGCCAGAAACCAAGGGAAGAACTCAGACAGGTTTTGCGGCGCGTCGGCAGAGATACCGAAGAACGCCAGCAGGTCATAGAACAGAGATACCATTATTACACCTCACTTTTGCGGCGACGCGCGCGCGGGGCGGGGGCAATAGCCCCCGCGCCCCGTCTCGCGCTTGCCGCTTTCTCATAAGCCACGAACAAGGCCAATCACTAGCGCACCGACGACCACGGCGGCCAGTACCAGAAGCAGGACTTCGGACACGCTGTAATCCGAAAAGGATTTATCAAATGCGGCAGGTTCGGCGGTCTCGGCGGTTGCCATTTCTGCAGCCGTCCGCAGGTCTACAAGCTGGCCGGAGATCGTCTCCAGCTGGGCCGTGTAATCCTGCGCCGGTTCACCAGACTGTGCATCTTCCGTGCCGGTCTCGGCAGGGGTCATTATATCAATTAATGTATTGAGGGATTCTTGCAGGGTGTCCAGCTTTTCATACAAAGTCGGGTCGTAGGTCTGCACGCCCTGAACTTGCACAACCTCGTGCGTTTCCTCGGAATCGGTCACGGTCTGGGTGCTGTCCTCGGCGGGCGGGGTATATTCCTCGGCGCTGGCCCGGAGCGTGAAGAGCGTGGAAAGACCGAGCAACAGCAGAATGAGAACGCCGCAGAATTTATTGAAATTATCGCTCATGACAGCATCCTCCCGATAAACGCGGCGGCGATTGCGCCGACGATAGACCACAACCAAATGTCATACCACGAAAGCGTAAAGCCGTACACAGTGAACGGCAGGTTGAAGCCGTTCAGGATGACATTCATAACTTCAAGAAATGATTCCATGCTTGCACCTCCTACGACATGCGCCGGTACAGCGCATTGACGAAACCGAGAACAATTGCGAACTCAAACGCCCACCAGTACGGCAAAGGAACCCATTCGATAGACTGTTTAATGAATTTGGGGAACTGGTCTTTCACGTTATAGTGCAATTCACCGGGCGTTCTTTTCAGCGTATCGGCAAGACTGTCAACACCGTCCGAGAAATTGTCCGAGACAGAACCCTGCAATTCTGCGGCATCTCCCAGAAGTGAGGATTCTTCCGAGCTTGCGGAAGAATCGGCGGAGCTGTCGTCTGCAAAGGCGCAGGGCACGACGGCGAGCGCGGCGCAGAATACGGCGCAGACCGTAATACAAATTTTTTTCCACATTACTTTGACCTCATAATAAATTTGATGATGGTGAACAGGAAGATGACAATCAGGCAGGTGTTAATCGTCATGACCACACCATCCGGGAGGAACGGGAACAGGTAGCCGACACCCACGGCCAAATTTGCAAAGAACGCGATAAGTGCAAGAATCAGTGAGACCAGCGCCCAGAAGATACCTTTTTTACCGTCCTCGGAGCCGCCGCCATTGGGGAAGATGATAGTCCAGAAGTTGTTGGTTTTATCTCCACTGTCGGGCTTGCCGGGATCAGGTGCAGGACTAGGCGAGGGCGGGTCAGTCGGTGCAGGTGTAGGAGTTACAACATCTTTCGCATCATAGCCCAGAAGATTGAAGTGGCTAAGGGAACACATGGAGCTTGCGTAGTTCGACATATTCAAGCGGTAGTATTTATACGCCTTGCGCAGGGTGAGTGAATACTTGTGTTCTGCCTTGTCCGAAAGATTTTGGTCTTTTTGCGTGTCCAAATCATCCCATGTTTCACCATCGTCAGAGCCTTGCAACGTCCAATCTTTTGCATAGCGGTTATCGAATTTTGAAATTCGCATAATATAACCGTCAACGTAATAATTTTCGGGATCGGGAATTTCAATTTGCAGATGAGAGGGAATTTGATTTGTTTCCCAAATTTCAGAAGTGGAGCGGTCAAATGCACGGAAGAAATCGAACACATCACTGTATTTTGAAGAACCCGTTGCAATCCATGTACCGTGTTCATCGGTAAAAGTGTTGCTGTTCATCTTCGGGATAATTAGGTTTTGCGTTTCGGGGAGAATGGGGTCAAGCGGCGCAGGAGACGGGGACGGACTAGGCGACGGCGAGGGAGGAACCGTTTCCGGGGTCGACTGGTCGGGGAACTTCTTGTTGAAGATGTTCGTGATGTTCAAGTTCAGATTTTCAATAGCGAGGGTGAAGTTTGCGGAAAGTTCGGCAAAACCAGCAACGAAAGCCGCTTTAATATCCAAGAAGCCTTGAATCATATTGTCACGAATTTCAACCAGCACGGCCAGAATACCCGTTGTGTCACCGGTATCGCCGCCCGGCTTGCCGGTCTCCGGCGTGGAGATACTGCCGCCCGGTTTTTCAGTCGGGGCCGGTGTGGGACTGGAGGACGGTGTAGGTGTGGCGGGTTGTTCGTAGGTTATGTAGTAGTAGTTATTCGTTACAGTATCGTAGGTATAGTATTTTTTGGTTTCGTTGTTGTAGATGATGGGCGTATTAGAAATATTGGTTACCGTTTCGTTCTTCTCGTTGACGGTGGTGTACTGGGGGTAGATGTAAGTAAGGTTGGTGCTGTTGTCGGTGTAGATGTTACCGTTCCATGTGTTATTATTGATGGTGATTGTGTTATTGTTCTGAATCTGCGTAGGGCTTAAATCCTGCACCGTAAGGGTAGGGGCAGAAGTATGAATTGATATGTACTTATAGGGGTAAGAAGGACCTACACCGTAAGCTGTTGCGGCAGAAAAAGACGCAAAAAGAACTTGGCCTTTTTTTGCATAAATAGTATAGGAAGAATAATTTTTTGTAATAGACGAAGTCGATGCAGTAGGCACAAAATTAGAATTAGACCAATGAGAATTACTTACACCTACACCAAACCAATAGCGAACTTCAATACCACTCGCATTAAAAGAGTATTGATAAAAACCGTTTGAACTTTTTGTAAAAGAGGTGTATTTAATAGGCGGAGAAGAAAATATGTAGTAACCAGATACAGGTGCAACAAAATAATAAGAAACAGAAGCTATTACACAATTGTTGTTCTCATCACCGTATGTACCATAGACGCTTACATTACCATTAGAACCAGAAAAACCACCGTTAGTATATTGATACCAACTACCGGGGTTAGTAGTATTAGTAGGTGAATGTACATTTACTGTATCACAACCCGCAGATGTGTCATAACCGTCTAACAACATGGTATATGTTGCTGTAGGCCAACCGTCTTTATCTACCAACGCGGAACCTTTATCATCTGCGTAACCTTTGGGACGGCCAATGCCGCCGCCAGAAGTGGAGCCGCCGCCCGGGGTGAATTTTGTGGCAGTGGCGTTTTTGCCGAATGTTTTATACCAAACATTTAACCAATAAGTAGTAAGTTCCGTTGGAATCAGCCCATTTGCATCAACATTAAGCGGAGAATAATAGGTGAACTCTGCAAAAATAAGTGTTGCAATATGCTTATACCATTTACATTTTGAACACTGCTCTGTCTTGACACTGATTGAGTAATCTGTTCCCGGAACAGATACCGAATATCCACTTCTGATAGGTGTAACCCAATCATGCGTACAAGTATCAAAAGATACAGTTTCATCATCTGCATACGCCGCAGGGCATAACATACTAAAAAGCATAACCACTGCAACAATTAAAGAAATTAGTCTTTTTTTCATGTTGTACCCCTTGAAAAAATTTACGTTATATAGTAATCTATAATAAAAGGCGGTGAAGCTATGAAAGAACTACTCGAAGTCTATCAAGCAATCTGTGCAAACATCGAATCCATAATTGTAAGTATAGGCTTATTACTTCTTTTGCTCTGGCCTATCAAGTGCATCATTGACAAAGTTGCACACAAAATCTTTTTCCACGAGTAAAACCGCCGCCAGTAATGGCGGCTTTTTTCTTGCGAATGGACACGAGCGCTACACGAACCCGCTTAGGATGGCAAGGTAACCACGGATAACAATAAAGGTCAAGTTCAACCAAATCAAAACAAAACCCCGAAAGAAATCTGTAACGGTGCAACGTGTTATCACTCATATATAAACCCTCTTTCGAGTAGAAACAAAAAATGCGGGGCCGGAGCTTTCCGGCCCCGCAGGGGCTTGTCTGAATCAGGCGCGAGCAGCGTTCTTCAGGCGGGCGAAGATGCCGATACCCACAGGAACCAGACCAGCAGCGAGACAGAACAGCAGAATGGGCTGCTTAGTGATCTCGGTAACGACGGTGCCGGACAGGGTGAACACATCGGCCATAGCGGCGATAACGGTTTCCATAGCGCTCTTTGCAACCTCTGCACCAGTCTCCGCACCAGCGGCAAGCATAACAGTGTTCATGGTTGCGTCTCCTTTCCTCAAAATTTTTGTATGTAATCGCTTGCTGTTTGGGGGTAAGCGTTACAACGTGTAGTCATGTGGGACAATCGCGTATTCGTCCGGCTGGCCTTCATCGTAGCAGGTGACCAGCACGGAATAGTTGTTGCACTGACCGGCGTATGCTTGTTCAATATCTGTTTTCGCGGCAATCAGCAACAGAAGAAATTCAAGGTTTTCGTCCTTAGATGCCTGGCAAATCTCCGGCAGAAGTTCGCCGTAATCGTACAAAGTTTTTTGTGTGATTCTCATTAGAAGTTTCCCTTCAAATCGTCGGGCATAATGCCGAAGCCATCCGAATCAATGACTTTCTGATTGTTGCCCAGCTCGGCTAGGCGGGCGTTGACCGCTTGACGTTCGTCAGCGGACTGGGCCATGTCGCGCAGGCGTTGCCGCTCTAAGAACTGGTCACGCCACATGGCATAGTTGCTTTTGAACGTTGCCCAACAGCCTTGCTCGTACGCCCACCGGCACAGTTCGTTGAAGGTGTCGAACGTGGGCATATCCAGCAGAATTTGAACTTGGTCATCTTCCATCTGTGACATACCGGCGTGTTCACTGGGTTCTTCAAATTCGTGAGTGCCCACGATATCCTTACTGTACTGGTATTTGTCTGGGTCGAGCAAATGCCACAGATAGACATACGCCTTATAAAGGTTGTTCACCTTGCGGATGACGTTGACCTCAACGCCGATTTCTTTTGCAATGCCGGAAAAATACCGGGCGTTGGGAAAGCTGCACACAAAGTGAACGTGCGGTTTCTTGAGGTCTCCCGGCATCCAGTCGGGCGGTTCGCCTTCATGCTTTTTCACATAGGCATCAAAGGATGCTTGCGAGTACACGTCTTTGTCATGCAGCGCCCATGCGCAGGGCAGATTTTGCTTGCAGTAGTCAATTGCCGCTTGCTGGCTCTCGGGGTATAGTACAAACATGCACTGCCTACTGCGCAAACGTGGTGGAGCTTTTGTGTCGCCCATGTTCTACCATCCTATTTACTGTCATTTTTGTCTTGTGTCTTGGCACTGACACTGACACTCCAAAGGACGTAGCGCCTTTGGAGTGTCAGCCTTGCGACTGACATGATATGTGGGGCGGTCAATATAGCCGTCGTCAGACGCGGCTCCCTTACAGACAGAAATTGGAGAAAACCGTCTGCAAGGCATGACGACAACTATATTCACCGCCCCACGGCAGTTACTTACATGGTGGCGGCTGGGCGTTCTCTGGTGGGGCGGGGAGCATTACTTCACCAACTCCCACGCGCGAATCTTGTTGCCGTAGCGGGTCTCGAAATCGAACTGACGGCCAACTGCCTGTTCAATCTTACCGCCGACGGCCTCGACAATCTCGCCAGCATCCACGGTCTTGATAGACAACTGCTCCGCACTCTGGCCAGTCACACCGATGGTCTTTTTCAGGCCGACAACGTGAAACACGATGTTGTCATAGTGAATTTTCTGGTTCGGCTTATCCTGCGGAGTGAACTCGCCCTCTTTACGCTCAACGCCAATAACCTGATACAGCATTTTCTTTCTCTCTTTCCGCTGGGCTTATTTTCTTTGTTGCCAGCACTCTTATTTTTGTACTTTTCAGTCAGGTTCAAGGTCTTGCGGCCTTTGTCACGATTATAAAACTCTAGGGAGGCAGGAAAACACGGCCCGGTGGGCTTGACAAACACCCCCGCAGATGGGTATAATAGGTACTGTTGTTACGCGGCTGTCGTACAACGGCTAGTACATCAGCCTTCCAAGCTGAGGACGTGGGTTCGACTCCCATCAGCCGCTCCAATAAAAAAATCCCTGTGTCACATTCAGACGCAGGGATTTTTTTATTGCAGAACGCAGCCGGGGCGAACAGCATTCGCCCGCTGGGCCGGTTTCCGATTACAGCTTCACCAATTCCGCCTTCAGGTTCTTCAGTTCCTTCTCCAGGCGGTCCTTGTCCTTGTTGTAGTCCTGGTAGGCCTGCAGGCGGGCTTCGACGTTGGGGTCCTCGGCGGAGAGATAGCCGCTGTTCATCGAGGCTGTGTAGCTGAACTTTTTCAGCGTGCCGTTGAAGTCGATGACCATGAACTGGCCCTCGGCGGGCCGGACCGTGCCTGCGCCGAACATTTTATGGTTGATTTTACAGCCGGTCAGGTCGGGCAGCGCAGCAGGGTTCGCCAGCAGCTCCTGCAGCTCCTGCTCACACTCGCCGATGCGGATGCAGAGCTCGGCGCGGTCCGCCTTCTCCTTCACAGCCTTTGCGCGCTCCCTGCTCGTCGAGCCGCGGGTGTAGCCCTTCGGGTAGAACTGCTCGGCGTAGGCCGTGTGCAGAATGTCGTACACAAGCAGGTGCAGCGCGTCGTCGATGCCGCCCAGCTCCTGCTCCGCGTAGGCCTTGTGCAGGGCGATGATCTCCGGGTAGTTTTCCAGCGCGTGCAGCAGGTCGTTGCACATCGTGTAGTAGCGCGGCAGGTCCAGCGCCGTGCCGCCGCCAAAGTCTGCCTCATACCCAAAGTAATCCGCCCACGCCTTCGCCTCGCTGGCCTGATAGAAGTAGTTCGCGTGCGGCTCCCACAGGTTCAGGAAGAACACCGCGTTGGCCGTGTTCATCGTATACTTGTTCATGCGCGGGAACACGCGGCGGAACCGCCCGTTGATCTGGTCAGCGAACAGCTCGGCGCGGCCCCGGCGCTTGGAAATATCACCGTCGTCCTCATTGTACAGCCAGCGGAAGCACTCGCGGACGAGTTCGACCTCGCTGTCGCGCAGCATCAGGTTCTGCAGGCCGCCGATGGGCTGCAGGGCCGGGTTGTCCAGCGTCGGCTGGGCCTGCTGCATGGCATCGGCAAACATGGCCGAAAAGTCGCTGTCCTCGATGTCCCAGTTCACGCCAAAGCAGTCCACCGCGCGCCAGACCGTTCCCTCATCGGCTGCCGCGCGGGCTTTGCAGTGCTGAACGTATTGTGCAAGGATCCCATTCAAATTCTCAGTATTCAAACCAATTCCTCCTAAAAAAATCAGCCTTCCCATTATAAAAGACCCTGCGCGGAGCGTCAAGACCGCAAAACGACAAAAAGCCCCCTCTTTCGAGGGGGCAAAATCGTCAGAAAATTTACAGGCTCGAGTAGCCGAAGCTGTTGACAAGCGCATCAATTTTCTTGCCCTGCCTGCACCACGGGCAGCTGTGGGAGTCGTAGGTTTCGTAGTCGGGAAGGTCGTGGGTGTCAAAGATGCTGGCCACGGGGTAGCCTGCGCACTCCTTGACCGACGCAAAGATCGACGCGATGCCGACGGGATCGCCGCCGTAGTAGCGGATGGCCTCGACAGCGCCCTGCACGGTGAAGCCGGTGGTAACGGACGCCGCCAGTACCAGTACATGCTTACCGGCGATCATCGGGGCGGTGTTTTCGCGGAAAAGCAGCTGGCTGCCGGTGGTGTGCTCCGGCGTGACGACGTAGATCGTCTGGTGGGCATTCATATTCGTATAGCCGGCCTTTGTCAGCTCACTGGCCATGCAGGCGCCGATGACCTCGGTACCGTCCAGGCAGAGGATCGTGTCCACAATGGTCGTCGACTTGTACTCTCGCACCAGCTCGGCGGCGGCAGCGCGTGCCTCCGACAGGCGAAACTTTGTCAGCGTGACATCAATGTAGTAGTTGATATGGCTGTGGCTGGTGGCATAGTGCCCCTTGCTGACGCGCAGCTGCAAATTCGATTTGCCGGTGGGCAGTTTTACAAGATTCATCGCCATGGTGGTCTCCCCCTTAATACTTTAACTGTTTATGGTACTATTGTACAAATTTGTGTATCAAAATACAAGGAACGCATTGCCCAAAATCCGGCGCTGATTTTTGGGCAGTTTTTCTTCGAGATTGACCAAACGGCACTTTTGTGGTATAATAAACCAACAATTTATAGTGGGGAGGTTTGCGGATATGGGCTACAAATTGGCGGCAAGCAACGGCGACACGCTGGCTGTGCCGCAGCTGGTCCTGACCCATCTGACCCAGACCGACGGCGATACGATCCGGGCCGCACTCTACATTTTGCAGACCCACGACACCGACCCGCGCACGATGGCCCGCGCACTGGCACTGCCCAGCATCGAGGCTGCCAAACGCACCCTGCAATACTGGGCCGGTGCCGGGCTGCTGGTCAGTGAGCGTGGGGCCGTCCCTGCCCCGGCAGCCGAGCCCGCACGGGTCGATCTGGCCAGCGTGGCCAACGACCCCTATGTTGCCGTTCTGTGCCAGGAGGCGCAAAGCATCTTCGGTAAGACGCTGAGCCGCAGCGAGATGCAGCGGCTTGTGGGGCTGTACTTAAACGACGGCTGGCAGCCCGATGTCATTCTGCTCTGCTGCGCCGAGGTCACCCGTCTGGGGCGGCGCACCATCGCCGCCGTGACCCACCTGCTGGCCCGCTGGCGGGAGGACGGCGTTGAGACCGGCGAGGACGCCGAGCGCTGGCTGCAGCGTGCCAAGCAGCGCGAGGCCTGGTGCCAGGATGCCGCCGCACAGTTTGGCATTGAGCCGCGTGCACTGACGAACTGGGAGCGCCGCACGATTGCCCGCTGGCACGAGGAAATGGGCATCGGGCGCGAGATGATCGACGAGGCACTGCTGCGTGCCAACGGTAAAAACACCGTGCGGTACGTGGACGGCATTCTGCGGGCCTGGCGTGCCCAGGGCATCACGACGATCGACGCTGCGCGCCGTCAGGGCCAGCTGGAGGGCAGCAACATCGTGATGACCGAACGGCCCAACGCCCAGCCGCCCGCCGCCAGCGCCCAGAAGGACCTGTTCAACCGCAACTGGGCGGCCATGTTTGACGAGGAGGGGTAACCTATGCGCACAAAAGACGAGCTGTTCCGCGCCGCGCAGCGCGAGGTGGCAGCCTACCGCCAGCAGGCCGTAATGCAGGCCGAGACTGCCCGCCGCGCCGCCTACGCCGCTCACCCGGCGCTGGCCGAGGCGGACAGCGCCCACCTGCGTGCGGGGCTGGGCCTTGCGAAGGCCGCAGCCCTTGGCGGAAACATGGATACAGCCCGCGCCGCGCTGGCCCGCGCAGATGAAGCGCTGGCCGCTGCGGTCAGGGAGGCCGGGTTCAGCGCGGACGATTTCAAGCCCGCCTACCGCTGCCCGCTGTGTGAGGATACCGGTATGCGCGGCGGTGTCCCCTGCCGCTGCGTGGCAGACGCCGCCCGCCGTCTGCGCCGGGACGAGATCAATGCCGCCAGCCCGCTGGGCCTGTGCCAGTTTGCCAGCTTTGAGGTCGAGCGCTACAGCGACGCCGTGGAGCCGGAGCTGGGCATCTCCCCGCGGGAGTACATGGGCAAGCTGCTGAACTACTGCCGCGGCTACGCCGCCAAATTCAGCCAGAACAGCCCGAACCTGCTGTTCATGGGCCACACCGGTCTGGGCAAGACACATCTGGCGCTGGCGATTGCCGACGCCGTGCTGGAGGGCGGCCACGATGTACTGTACACAAGCGCCGCCGCGCTGGCCGCGCAGCTGGGGCGCGAGCACTTCAACTACACGACCAACGACGAGTGGCTGGCCGCCTGTCAGGAGGCCGACCTGCTGATTTTGGACGACCTGGGCACCGAGTACATCACGCCGCTGACCATCAGCGTGCTGTATGAGCTGATCAACACCCGGATGCTGACCCACCGCCCCACGATCTACACGACGAACATCACCGACCAGAGCGTTTTTGTGGCCCGCTACACCGAGAAGGTCGCCAGCCGTATGCTGGGCGGGTGCAAGATGTTCAAGTTTTTTGGAACGGACCAGAGGTTGAAATAACTTCATAAAAAAACCGACCCGGCGTGTGCCTGCCGATGGGCACACGCCGGGTTTGTTGTATCATGTTGCAGGGGCCGCCCGCGGCCTTCCGCAGGCTGCCCTGTATGGGTAACGGGCGGGCCAGGCATGCCCGGCCCCCACAGGCGGCAAAATTGTCAGTACCTCGCATACAGGAAGCTGCCGCCGCCGAGGAAGCGGCCCATGAACAGGAAAACAAAAATGCAGACCTCATAGATGGCCCAGCGGGCGGGCGTGGGCAGGGCGGCGATTTTGGTGCGCAGCGAGACACCACGCTCATGGGCGGCGTCCACGGCCAGCAGAATCGCAATGCCCGCGTAGAGCAGAATTTCCTCCTGCAGGCTCGTCAGGCCAAGCTCCCAATAGTTGGAGAACACGGCGTGCCCGCCATTGCAGAGAATACCCTTAAAAAGCTCTACCGCGTTGGCAAGGCTGCTGGCGCGGAAAATCACGAACGCACCCGCCAGAATGCAGAATGTGCCCGCCACGCGCAGCGCATGGCGGAGCTTACCCGGGCGGCGGGGCGGCAGGTGGTTTTCCGCCGCCTGGCACAGGCCGTGCAGACCACCCCAGACGAGGTAGGTCAGCCCCGCGCCGTGCCACAGGCCGCTGACGAGGAAGGTTATAATCAGGTTTCCGTCCTTGCGCGCCTTGCTGCACCGGCTGCCGCCCAGCGGAATATAGATGTAATCCCGCAGCCACTGCGACAGGCTGATGTGCCACCGCGCCCAGATGTCCTTGACCGAGTCGGCAAAGAACGGCTGGCGGAAGTTTTCCGGCAGGTGCAGACCCAGCACCTCGCCGACGCCCAGCACAATGTCGGTGTAGCCGGAGAAATCGGCGTAGAGCTGCACGGTGAACAGCACGCCGCCCAGCAGCAGCTGGGTGCGGTCAAAGGCGGCGGGGTTGGCAAAGACTGCATCCACAACGACGGCGGCGCGGTCCGCCACGGCCAGCTTTTTAAAGTAGCCCCACGCGCTGCGCTGTACGCCGCGCCAGACCCGGTCCGTATCCCAGACAGTGGGCCGGTCCAGCTGCGGCATCAGGGCGTCATAGCGGTTGAAGGGGCCCTGCGTGATGGAGAGAAAGAACGACGCATAGCACAAAAGGCGGGCGTATTTTTCCTCAGGCAAAATCCTGCCCCGGCGCACGTCACACAGATAGCTGACGAGCTGCAGCGTAAAATAGCCGATGCCCAGAGCGTTCGCCAGCGTGCCCTGCCAGCCCAGCGCAGCGGGCAGATACTTGAGCAGGGCCAGCGGCAGCAGTGCCGCCGCAAGCCCCGCAAGGAATACAGGCTTTTTCGCGGTGCGCCGCCCGCACCACCAGACCAGAAAGCTGCTGCCCGGCAGCACCGGCAGTGCTGCCGGGCAGAGCACCGCGTAAAATAGTAAGTTTGCCCCCAGCAGCAGCTGCCAGCGGCGCGGCGGCGGGCAGACATACCAAAGCCCCGCCAGCAGCGCCGCGAACAGCACAAAGCCGGGTGATGTCACGGCGATCATGGCAGGGCCTCCTTCTTATTCGTCTTGCAGCTTTGCATAATAGGCCATCAGGACGGAGTCGTCCGGGGTGAGGGTCAGCTTTTCCTCCACCGTCTGATAGAAAAGATCGTCAACGCTCTCCCCCGCCGCACGGCGTTGGATCGTTTTGCAGAGAATGGCGGTGAACTTTTCCGCCCCCGCGCCGTTCAGGTGGTGCGCGTCGGAGAAGTCCTCGATTTTCAGATTGATCTCGCTTTGCAGCTTGTACAGCGAGAAATCCCAGTATTCCAGCCCGTCATGCGCGGCGCAGAAGTTCCGCAGTGCATCGACGTAGGACTGATAGTTTTCGGTGTTGTACAGGTAGCCGCTGGGCAGCGGGGCCGTGAACAGCACAAGCCGGATGCCGTTTTCCGCGCAGAAATCGGTGATTTTGTTGAGGTATTCCCAGCCAAAATCCGACAATGGCGCGTCGGCATCTACGTTCAGCAGCGTGGCAAAGCCGTCCTGCGGGATGCCGGTGGTATAGACAAAGCCGCGGCCCCGGTACGCCTCACCGCTGTCCGGGTAGGTCACATAGCCGTAGCTGTCCGGCATGTAGCCGTCAGTCAGCTTGGCCTTCCAGAGGGCGGGCATTGAGGACGGCGGCGCAATGCCGTGGCGCGCGGGCAGCAGCAGGTCGGCATAGGCCGCCAGACCGCCCATCTCCGACAGGTAGGCGTACCGGTTGGGTGAGCGCCAGTCCATGTGGTCGGCCAGCAGATAGCAGGCCAGCGGGATGTTGGCGGACGCGCTCTCATTGTAGCCGGTGTAGAACATTTCGAGATAGACGGTTTTCAGCGGGTTCTGCGCAGCAGCTTCTTTCAGCATATAATAGGAGCCGTCCGGCAGCTGCTGGGACGACCCGGCGTTGAAGCTGTGGGTGCCCAGCGCCGCGTCCACCTGCGCGGGGTCAACGCTGCGGTAGCAGTGGGACGAGCCCAAAAACAGCGTATCTATGTTTCCGGCGTCGGCATACAGCTCCTGCAGCATGACGCGGGAGTAGGAGTGTACATCATCCACCAGCAGAAAATCCGCAGCCGCCAGCAGTGCCGCCGTGAGCAGCACAAACAGTGCGGCGGCTGCCGCTTTTTGCAGGATGGTTCGTTTCATACGGTTTCCTATCTGTCAGCGTTCGATCTTCATGTGGGGGTGCTTCGGCGTGTAGGCGGCGACGTCCAGCGTCCATTCCGTATTGCCGTCGGCATCCTCCGCCGTTTTGGCAAAGTCATATTGCGCGTAAAATTCGCGCACCATGGCATTTTTGGCTGTCGGATAATAATGGCCTACGATGGTTTTGACCCCGCGGGCGGCGGCCTCGGCCACGACGGTGTCCATCATGGCGTCCTCCATGCCGCGCTTGAGCACGCGGCAGCTCATGAGCCAGAGCGTCAGGTCGAGCACATCGCCCTGCTGCCGGCCCGCCACAACGGTGACAATGCCGTTATCACCGAATTTATCCACGAGCTTGCCGCAAAGGCAGAGGTCGTTTTTGTTCCCGGCCATGGCGCGGATGTCATCCTCGGAGCAGCGCAGCGTTGTCAGGTTGAACTGGTTGGACTTGTTCGTCAGCTGGGCAATGCGCTGGATGTAGAGCGGCTCAAAGCCCTTGATCGTGGCCGTCATTTCAAGGCTGTCGAGATACTGGCCGTAGTCGGCAAACGCCGCCTGTGCCTTGGCGCGCTCGGCGTTCTGGTGGTAAAGCTCGGTCTTTTTCAGGTCCTCTTTGGAAAGGGCCGTGACCTCAAAATAGCCGCCGTGGTCGAGGGTCTTGATGTAGTTTTCGGCCCCGTCCAGCGCGGGCACGGCCACACCGGGCACCTGCGCGGCCACGATGGCGCGCTCCGCCGGGTTGTCGTCGGCAAAGACAAAGCTGTCCGCGCCCAAATTCAGCTCGGACGCGATGGCCTTCAGGTTCAGGTCCTTCGGGTCCCAGTTGGCCTTGATGGCGACGAAATCATCGGGGCGCAGCACGCCGTCCGGGTGGTTCAGGCCCGCCAGCGCGTTGGCCTCGTCGTTTTTGGAGTCAACGGCCAGGATGACGCCGATGGATTTCAGCGCCTTGCAGTAGCTCTGGAACTCGGCGTAGACCTGACCCTCGGGCACCTCGGGGCCGATGGCCAGGCCATCCACGCCGTCGTCGCCGACGATGCCGCCCCAGAGCGTATTGTCCAGGTCGAGCACAAGCGCCTTTTTGTTGCGCCCGTACAGGGACTTGATGATATTGGCCACGCTGTTGGCCAGCGACGGGATCGCGTCGAGGCAGATGGCATATTTGTACATGTGCCAGAAGAAGGCGTCGCCCCACGCCGTCAGGCCGTAGTCCGCCGACAGGTAGTCGATGTCGTTGATGTAAAAGTGCTCATGGGACGCGGCGTAGGCGTAAAATTTCTGGTTCAGGCGGCTGATGAAGTTGGAGCGGCCATGGGGGTCCCAGATGTCGCGGTTGCCCATGAGGCGGAAGTTCGGGCGGTCAAAGTTGTTCTGGATGACCGGGCAGGCGAATTTTTGCTCCAACGCCTGCCACATCGTCTCAAAATGGGCGTACTGCTCGTCGAGCATCGCGTCGATGGCGGCTTCGCTGTCGGCAGTCGTGGGCAGGGCGGTCAGGTTGCGCCAGTTTGTGTGGATGTAGATGACGTCGGGGTGGAAGTCGTCCAGCTCCGGCGTGCCGAACATGGCGTCCTGCCAATACTGGGCGTACTCGCTCTGGTAGAACTCCGCCTCGATGCCGTATTGCAGCAGAAACAGCCCCAGCTGGTCGGCCACTTCGTTTGTGGTGGACCCGCCGAGGATGGCAATTTTTTTGTGCAGCGGGTGCGGGTTCCGGGCCAGCAGCTCACGCCGCAGCTTACGCTTTTTGCGCAGCAGCGTTTCGGTATCGAGAGGGTAATGGAAGCAGTCCATGGGAAGCTCCTTTTATAGTAATAAGCCTTGTGGGCAAAATGTAGGGGCGCATTCTATATGCGCCCGCAAGGTATGCGGCTGCCGCAGACGGCCCGGGCGGATATGGAATCCGCCCCTACTGACCTTTATCAGCCCATCTCCGCCAGTGCGCCCTTGAGCGCCTGGGCGATCTGGTCGGGGCAGCTGGTGGGCTTGCGGCCACAGGTCGTGCCCTCCATGCGGGCGATGGCGTCCTCGGCCTTCATGCCGGGCAGCAGCTTGGCGATACCCTTCAGGTTGCCGTCGCAGCCGCCCAGGATCTGCACGCTCTTGATGGTATGGTCGTCGTTCAGCTCCACGACGGTGCGGACGGAACAGGTGCCTTTATTGTTGTAGGTGTATGTCATTTTGATTTGCTCCTTATTTTTGTCTCTTGTAGGTCGATTTGCGCGCCTTGGCTATGTCGCCGATGCGCGCGATCATCTCGTCGTTGGTCGTAAATGCTCCCACCGGGCGCGGCGTCACAGTGTTGATGCCGTGGTAATCGGTGCCGCCCGTGACGATCAGTCCGTTTTCCTTGGCTAAGCGGGTCAGCTCGGCCCTGTCCTCCGGCGTGTTGCGGGGATGGTCGATCTCGACGCCGTCCAGCCGCCCGGCGGCGATCAGCTCGCGCGCCAGCTCCATGCTGTGGTAAACGCTGGGGTGCGCCAGCACAACCACTGCGCGGCTTGCCTTGATGACATCCAGCACGGTGTCCACCGGCTCATACCGCGGCGTGTGCAGGATGCGCCCGCGCACGGGCTTGAGCCCGAACAGCGATTTGTATACGGTATTATACATGCCGTCGGCCAGACCGTACTGCCACAGCACCCGCATGACCTGCGCCTTGAACAGCGTGCCGCTGTCTTTGGCAAGCTCGAGCGCCTCCTCGGTGCGGAACTGGGGGCAGATGGCTTCCAGTTCCTTGCAGCTCTGCAGCATGGCGGTCAGGCGGCGCTCGGCCATCATGGCGGAGAAGTCCGCCAGCGTGGCGCAGTCGTCGGGCCAGTAGCAGAGCAGATGCACGCGGTGGGCGCGCTCGTAGTCGTAGGCGGTCAGCTCGGTGGCCGGGATGAGGTGGACGCCGTTCTGCACGGGATGGGCATAGGCGTAGCGCACGCTCCGGATCGAATCGTGGTCCGAGATGGCCAGATGGGTCATCCCCGCGCAGGCCGCCAGAAACGGCAGCTTGTCCGCCGGGGTCGAACCGTCGGAGAAGGTCGTATGGGTATGCAGATCACCGGGCATGGGCGTCACCTCACTTGCGAATGTGGATGCTATGGGACATATTATTATACTACAAGTCGAGGGAGAATTGCAAGTAGGGGCGGACAATGCCCGCCCGCAAACCTGGCGCAGCCTGCAAGGCTCCCGGGCGGATATAGAATCCGCCCCTACAGCGTAGGGGTCGATGCTCGTCATAGACCCTGGGAACCATGCGAAGCCCGAACATTTGCGGGCGAGCAATGCCCGCCCCTACAAATTTTACGCTATTTTCTCTCTTTTTTCAGTTCCTCCAAGTATTCCGCCAGCTCGTCTATGTCGGCGTCGGTGAGGGTGTCGGTTTCGGCAAGGGCGGCTACGAAGTTGCGGGGGCTGCCGCCGAAAAGGCGGCCCCACAGACTGCGGCTTTCGGCGGGCAGGTACGCGGCCCGGGTCAGGGCGGCGGTGTAGAGGCAGCCCCTCCCCTGCTTTTCGCGGGTGACGCAGCCCTTTTCCTCCAGCCGGGCCAGCAGGGTCAGCAGCGTTGTGCGGGCGCGGGGCGGGCCGGGCAGCGCCGTTTCCAGCTCGGCGGCGGTCAGCGGCGCGTCGGCATCCCACAGGGCGTTCATGATTTCCAGCTCTGCGTCGGGCAGGCGTTTGATTTTGGACATGGGATGTCTCCTTTTTAAGACAGGCTGCGGCCCTGTACACAGATGGTGCGGGCGTCAAATTTCAGGCTGGCGTTGCCGTTATGAACGTAGAAGGTGTAGCGCTCCACACCGGGCCATTCGGCAGTAATATACAAGCCCTCGCGCGTGAAGGTCCAGACGCCCGGGTCGTCGCTTTCGAGACTTTCCGGCGGGGTGTAGCCCGGGAGTGCAGCGGTCTTGGGCGCTGAGAAATCCAGTGCGTTCAGCTCGTCGTAGGTCAGGTAGCCCGGCAGCCGGTTCCAGTCTGTTGTGTCGCTGAAATCAAGGTTCAGCATCAGCAGGGCGTCGGCCTCGTCGTAAAAATACCGGTTGCGGTAATAGAGGTAGGTTTCCAGCTCGTCCTGTGGCCAATCGCCGGGATTAAAAAAGTTCTGCGCCCCCGCTTGGGCCAGCGCATCGCACTGGTGCAGCAGCATACGGTACTGGTTGTTGGTCAGATCCAGCTCCCGTGCCATCGGCAGAATCTCAAAATGTGCCGATTGATTCGGGTCGTCAGCAGACTGCCAGCCGCTGATGACCTCACAGGGCTGCGATTCGTCGAACGGTGCAATCAGATAGACATGAAAGCGTCCCTCGCCGTATTGTTTGCCCAGATACCAGGCTTCGGGCGTCAGCTCGGCTTCAAAGGTCGCTTTGACCAGCGCGCCCCGGCCGTCGTTCAGGTAGTCGCGCCAAGTTGTGCCGTCGCCGCGCCGGGTTTCCAGCAGGGCGGAAATATATTCCGTGTCGTAATCCTCGGGCTCCACAAGGCCGCACGCGCCGCTGTGGTAGTAGTAGCCATTTCCGTCGGTCAGATACTCACTCCAAAGGAAGTCCGCACCGCGCCGCACGGCTGCGGCACCCGCCTCCATTGAGACGGGCGGCGGCTCCGGGGTCACGATGGGGTTGGCGGTCCCGGACGGCTCCGGTGCGGCAGCTGCGGCGGGTTCCTGCTCGTCTTGCGGGGCCGCGTCGGCGGGCTTGCAGGCGACCAGCCCGCCCGCACAGCAGGCAGTCAGGGCCAGCACCGCCAGCAGGGCGCGTCCGCGGTGCTTGGGGGCGGTGTCCCACAGGGCGGCCAGACGCTGCTTGAACTGGCGCTTGCTCAGGGCAAAGCCGCTGGTCAGCGCGGGGCCGCGGTTCTGGCGCACGGCGGTCAGCAGGGCGTCAGCGTAGGCCGCGCGGCAGTCGGCATCGCGGCCACACAGGGTCTCGGCGTCACAGGCCTCCTCAATGTCGCGGCCCGCGCGGGCGGCCAGCAGCCAGACAGCAGGGTTATACCAATGCACGGCACACGCCAGCGTAAACAGCAGCTTTTTGGCGACGTCATGCCGTTTTATGTGGGTCAGCTCGTGGGCCAGCATGTAGTCTGCGCCCTTGGGAGCCGTGCCCGTGGGGGTCAGAAGTACGGGATGCAGCGTGCCCGCCACCATGGGGCTGCGTACCAGCGGCGTGGCGACCATGCGCGGGCACGCCCCTTGCGGCAGGGCGCTGCGCCAGCCGGGGTCAACCGGCTGCGCGGTGCGGCGGACGCGGATGCGCCAGACGGCATAGCCGCCAAATTGATAGAGCGCAACAGCCAGCACGCCGAGGTTCCACGCAAGGGCCAGCAGGTTCAGCCGCGTTGCGCCGACGGCGAGGCGTTCCAGCACCGTGCGGTGTCCCGTCTGCAGCTCGGCGCGGGGCACGATGTAGCCCGTGGGCGCGCCGCCCTCCACGGCGACCATGTAGGGCACGCCGTCGGCGGGGCGCTCGGTGACTTCCTGCGAAAGGGCGGTCCGGCTGTACAGCGGTGTGGTATCCACGGACACCGCTGCCGGGGCCTGGGGCACAAGCGCGTGCAGCGGCACCAGAAGCAGCACAGCCAGCGTGACCCACAGGCGGCAGAGCCACTGCGGGCCGTAGCGTTTTTGCAGCCGGGGCGCCGCGGCCAGCAATGCCAGCGCGGCCAGACCCAGCAGAATGCCCTGCACGAACAGCGAAGCAAAAAGTGTGGCGAACATGTGGTCGACCTCCTTTGTTCTACAGTTGTAGAAGATAGCTTTATTCTACAAGTGTAGAAGGGCAGTGTCAAGGGGTGAGGGTGACAAAGTTTGACAGGGTTGTTTGGTGGAATTGCATAAGGGCGGCAGCGGGCAGGTGGAGGGCCGGGCATGCCCGTCCCCTACAGTGCCACGCTTGTTGAACAGGCGTTGAAGGCAAGGTACACGGGAGGGATGAATCCCTCCCCTGCAAATCATTACCAGGTGGCCGCCGCGGACGTTTGCGGTACTATATAACTTTATGGGCTGCCACTGTAGGGGGCGGCATTCTCGACGCCCCGCGGAGGGATCAAGACCCCTCCCTACAAATCGCTCGAAAACGGGGCTGCGCATTAAAAAAGCGCACCGCCCCCCAGTCGGGAGCGGTGCGCAAAATATCTTTATGCTATGCCAGACTTACGCCAGCAGGGGCTTGCAGGCCTCGGCCAGCTTTTCCTTCTGGGCCTCGGCCTCGGCGAGGTCCTTGCCCTTGGTGGTAAAGTAGGTCTTGATCTTCGGCTCGGTGCCGGAGGGACGCACGACAACCGTCGCGCCGCTTTCCAGCGTGTAGATCAGGACGTTGGCGGCGGGCAGGCCGGTCTCCTCGGGCTTCTTGTAGTCCACGACCTTGACGACCTTGTCACCGGCAAAGTCCTTCGGCGGGTTGTCGCGCAGGTTCTGCATGATGTCGGCCATCTTGTCCATGCCGGACAGGCCCGGGAACTCAAAGCTGTCCACCTTGTTCAGGTAGCGGCCATATTCGGTGTAGATGCGCTCCAGCTCTTCCTTGATGGAGGAGCCCTTGGCGCGGTAGTAGGCGGCCATCTCGCAGATCAGCATCGAGCCGATGATAGCGTCCTTGTCGCGGACGTAGGGACCGGCCAGATAGCCGTAGCTTTCCTCAAAGCCGAAGATAAAGCGGTCCACCTCGCCGTCGGCCTCCAGCTTGGCGATCTGGTCGCCGATCCACTTGAAGCCGGTCAGCACGTTGCGGCACTCGACGCCGTAATGCTCAGCGACCTTGTCAGCCAGCGGCGTGGAGACGATGGACTTGCACATGACGGGGTTCTTGGGCATCGTGCCCTGCTCAATGCGGCCCGCGCAGATGTAGTCGAGCAACAGAACGCCGACCTCGTTGCCGGAGAGCAGCTCATAGCTGCCGTCCTTGCACTTGACGGCGATGCCGACGCGGTCCGCGTCGGGGTCGGTGGCCAGCATCAGGTCAGCGCCGGACTTCTCGGCCAGCTCCAGACCCAGGCGCAGCGCCTCGAAGATCTCGGGGTTGGGATACGGGCAGGTCGGGAAGTTGCCGTCCGGGTTCTTCTGCTCGGGCACAATGGTGATGTCGGTAATGCCGATGTCGCCCAGAACATGGGTGACGGGCACAAGGCCGGAGCCGTTCAGCGGGCTGTAGACGAGCTTCAGACCCGCGGTCTTGCAGATGCCCGGGCGGATGGAGCGCGCCTCGATGGCGGCATACAGCGCGTTGATGCAGTCGTCGCCGACGTACTCGATCAGGCCCTGGGCCATGCCGTCCTCAAAGGAGATCAGCTTGGCGCCGGTCAGGATATCGGTTTTCTGAATTTCGGCGTAGACGATGTCGGCGGCCTCGTCGGTCATCTGGCAGCCGTCCGGGCCGTAGGCCTTGTAGCCGTTGTACTTGGCGGGGTTGTGGCTGGCCGTGACCATGATACCGGCGTTGCAGTTGTAATAGCGGGTCGCAAAGCTCAGTGCGGGCACGGGCATAAGGGCGCTGTAGATGCGGACCTTGATGCCGTTGGCGGCCAGCACCTCGGCAGCGGTCCTGGCGAACAGGTTGCTCTTGATGCGGCTGTCATAGCTGATGGCAACGGTCTGGCTGCCGCCCTGGGTCTTGACCCAGTTGGCAAGGCCCTGGGTCGCCTGACGGACAACGTAAATATTCATACGGTTGGTGCCTGCACCGATGACGCCGCGCAAGCCCGCGGTACCGAACTTCAGGGCCACGGCAAAACGGTCCTGAATGGCGGCATCGTCACCCTTGACGCTTTCCAGCTCGGGCTTGAGGTCAGCGTCGTCCAGCTCTGCAGCGAGCCAACGCTCATACATATCCTGATACATAAGTAAAACACCTTCACTTTCCATAGGAAATACTAACTTAGCTTACTCTAAATATACCAACTTTCCGCAAGCCTGTCAATCGAATTTTGTTTAATTTTGCCTGATTTTTCCCGTTTCGTGCTTGTGCAAGGGCGCGCTGTGCGGTATACTGATAAAAAAGCAGGAAAGTGGGAAACAGGCCATGTATGCAAAAGTGACAAGCCTTGGTGTGACCGGTCTGGCGGGGTACATCGTGCAGGTCGAAGCCGACCTTTCGGGCGGGCTGCCGCAGTTCAATCTGGTGGGTCTTCCGGACTCCGCCGTGAAGGAGAGCAGTGAGCGGGTGCGCAGCGCCATCAAGAACCTGCACTATGAGTGGCCCGCCAGCCGCATCACCATCAACCTGGCCCCCGCCGACGTGCGCAAGACCGGGCCGGTGTACGATCTGCCGGTGTTTGTGGGCATCATGGCCGCGCAGGGCAAGCTGCCCGCCCCCGGCAGTGAGCGGGCGTTTCTGGGAGAGCTGGGGCTGGACGGCACGCTGCGCCCCGTGACCGGCGTGCTGCCAATGGCGCTGGCCGCGGTGCAGAACGGCGTGAAGGAGCTGTTTCTGCCTGCCGAAAACGCCGCCGAGGCCGCCGTGGCCGAGGGACTGACCGTCTACCCGGCCCGCAGTGCGCAGGATGTGGTGCTGCACCTCTGCGGCGCAACGCCCCTGACCCCGGCAACGCCTGAGGGGTACGACGAGGACGGCGTCTGGCTGGGGCCGGACATGGCCGACGTGCGCGGCCAGAGCGAAGCCCGCCGCGCCATGGAGATCGCCGCTGCAGGCGGGCATAATTTGATCGTGATAGGAAGTCCCGGAACCGGAAAATCTATGCTTGCCAAGCGGCTGCCGGGCATTCTGCCGCCGCTGACCTATGAGGAGGCGCTCGAGACCAGCGCCATCTACTCCGTGGCCGGGCTGCTGCGCGGCGGCACGGGGCTTATCAAGCAGCGGCCCTTCCGCAGCCCGCACCACAGCGTCAGCTCGACAGCCATTGTGGGCGGCGGGTCTGTCCCCCGCCCCGGCGAGGTCAGTCTGGCGCACAACGGCGTGCTGTTTCTGGACGAGCTGCCCGAGTTTGCCCGCGATACGCTTGAGGTGCTGCGCCAGCCGCTGGAGGACGGCAGGGTCACCGTCAGCCGCGTACACGGCACGGCGTCCTACCCGTGCAGGTTCATGCTGGTGGCCGCCATGAATCCCTGCAAGTGCGGTTATTTAGGCCATCCCACACGGGAGTGTACCTGTACGCCGAGCGCGGTGGATGCCTACCGGCGGCGCATCTCCGGCCCGCTGCTGGACCGCATTGACTTACACGTCGAGGCCCTGCCCGTGGAGTACGACGACCTTGCGTCCGAGCAGGGCGGTGAGTCCAGCGCCGACGTGCGTGCCCGGGTCATGGCGGCGCGTACTTTGCAGCGGGAGCGGTACAAGGCCCTGCCCGGCGTGCGGTGCAACGCGCAGCTGCCGTCCGGCGCCCTGCGGCGCTACTGCCGCATGACCCCTGCCGCCGAGAAAATCCTGCGCAGCGCGTTTGAGCGGCTGGGCTACAGCGCCCGCGCCTATGACCGCATTCTGCGCGTGGCCCGGACCGTGGCCGATCTCGACGGCAGCGAGGTACTGGACACGGCGCATCTGTCCGAGACGCTGCAATACAGGACGTTGGACAGAAAATTCGGGATGTAGTAAAGTTCATAGATCATCACACTCTTTTATCCCCGTTAAGAATGGGGCATAGCTCATGTCGCGAGCTATGCCCCATTATTAATTTTGCTGCAATTTTATAAGAAGTTTCTTCTCCCAGTTCTTCAAATCCGCAATGGCTTTTGTCACCTGCTCACGGACTTCTGTCTGCAAATCATTTTCGGTATCAATCCCATATTTTTTTGAATAAACACGCTTGTACCGATAATCTTCCCGCTTTTTGTCGTTTGGTTTTGCAATGTCTATAATTTTATTTTGAATTTTCCTTCTGTCCTCTGGCAAATTCCAGCCGCCGAGTTCAAAGACAAGCGAAAGGGATTCATCCGTTCTGCCAAACCAATAGTTATAGATGTTGCTGTTGCCCCATGACCCATTGTTTGCAGACAGCGGCGGCAGTACTGCGTCCATTTCTTTTGTGTGAAAGCACAGCCAGGAATCCGTTGAATTTGCGTCAAAAACGATACTACCCTCATCGCTCATCTGCTGTAGGGTTTCTCTGACCGCCGCTGCGATTTGCCCGCGGTTATTCACGCGGTGTTCAAATATGAGGTCCAGTGCTTTTTGATGTTTTTTGTATATTTTATCGCATATCTCTATCAACTGTTGGTCGTCCACAATATCTCTCCTGATAATCGCTATATAGTTGTCAATCATCAACCGCACATCCGGAATCAAGTCGATGCCGCCTGAAACACTTTCCAGTGTTTCAACAATATCCAGATAGGTCATCACATCCCAGTACTCTTCATCACTCGGCAATTCCCCGTCTGGTGTCAGATACAGATAGATTCTGCAATAGTCCGGGTACGCTTTTTCAAGGATTTTTCGATACCGGTTCAGTTGGTCACTGTGCTCATGCGACCCAACCTTATTTTCAAATGCTATCAGTGTTTTTTCTTCGCTGGAGGTGAGCAAAATATCTATATTGCTCCACTCCCTCTGTACTGTAAAGCTGTAAAAATCCATCAATGCCAGTTGGAACACATCGTACCGCCCAGCACTATCATTCGCCACCAGTTTTTGCACCAGCGCTTTTACATACGCATCACCCATGCCATGGTTTTCATTTGCATTCAAAAGCCACGCCAGCATATTGCTGTGACGTATTTCAGCGCGTGAAATGCGAAGCACATCAAACAGGTTAAATTTTCCCGCCCACGGAAGCAATTCATTCAAGCAGTCTATGTCCAGCAGGAATTTTTTTAATGCCTCTTCATTCGTCATGATAACATCCTTATTTTTCCAGAATTTGCAGCAGTCTTTCAGCGCTCTTGTCCCAGCTGTATTTTTCGAGAAGGGCGGCGGTGGGAGCCGTGGCCGGGGTGACGTCATCGACGTCGCCGGGGTTCGCGGTCAGGTCAATGTAGGCGGCGCAGGGGCCGTAGACCTCCCGCATACAAGGGGTGTCGCTGACGATGATCTGCGGCGCACCGCAGGCGGCGGCCTCCAACGGCGGGATGCCGAAGCCCTCATAGAGCGTCGGGAAAAGAAAGGCTTTGCAGTGAGCCATCAGCGCCTTGGCTGCACCGTCGCTGACATACCCCAGATACAGCACATTGGGCAGGTCGGCCAGGCCGAGGCGCTCGGCCTCGGCGGCAAGGCTGCCGCCGCCCGCAATGGCAAACACGGCGTCGGGCTTGGCCCCGGCCGCGCGCAGCACCCACGGGAAGTTCTTGTTTTTGAGCAGGTTCGCCATGCTGAAATAGTATTGACCGGGCTTGAGCTGCGGGTGCCGGGCAAAAATGCTCTCGTCGGGCGCAATGCGCTGCATCTGCTGCCAGGCGTTGTAGACAACGTCCATTTTCGATGCAGGAACGCCGTAATATTTGGCGATTTCCGATTTGGAGAACTCCGACACTGTGATGATGCGCTCGGCCCTTTTGGCAATGCGGCGGTATTGCAGACAGTGCCATGCAGCGCTCAGCCGCCCGCGGGGGTCGGTGTAAAAGTCCGGGCGCGCGCGGTAGCAGACATCGTGCACAACGGCAATGCCGCGGAAGCCGAACAGCGGGATGACATTGCAGGTGGCAAGTCCCCCGGCCCCGCGCTGCCGGAGGTAGCGCGGGTAGTCGAGCTGCTGCCAGACGCCGCCCCTGTGCGTGCCGAAGGAAACGACCTTTATATTGGTATAGTGCGGCGTTTCAACGCCCGGCGGGGTGACAATTTCGACAAAGCCCGGCGGGACGATGCGGTCCAGTGCGGCGAGCAGCTCGATGGAATAGCGCTGGATGCCCGAAAGGCGCTGGGCAAAAAACGAGCCGTCAACGGCCCAGATGGTGTTGGACATAGAGTACCTCTTTTGTTACGGCGCGGTTGGCGGCGGCCAGAGGACTGGCCGCCCTACGATGCAAATTGCTGCTTGTACAGCAGGATTTTATTGACACTCCGGTCCAAGCGTTCCCCGGAGATCGTGCCGTTTTGCACAGCCTCCAGGACGGCGGCGTAGGCCTCGGGCAGGGAGTTGGGCATCAAAAGTACATCACAGCCCGCCTGAAGGGCCTGCACGGCGGCCTCGCCGGGGGTGTAGGCGGCGGTGATGGCATCCATCGCCAGCGAGTCGGTGACGATGAGGGTGTTTTCCGCATCGGGGATCAGCGCGACAAGCTGCGGCGAAAGGGTGGCCGGGGTGCCGTCGCCGGTCACATTCGGTGCGGCGATATGCCCGACCATGACGGCGTGCAGGCCGGTGTCCGCCGCAAAGGGCAGCAGCTCGCAGGCTTGCAGCTCGTCGAGCGTTTTGTAGGTCACGGCCAGCGCGGTGTGGCTGTCCTCAGCGGTATCACCGTGGCCGGGGAAATGCTTGAGCGTCGGCAGGATGCCGCCGGTGCGCAGGCCGTCCGCGGCGGCAGCGGCCATTTCGGCGGCGGTGGCGGCGTCCGACGAGAAGGCCCGCGTGCCGATGATGGGGTTATCCGGGTTCGTGTTCACATCGGCGTCAGGCGCAAAGTCCATGTTGAAGCCGTACTCCTTTAAATATGCGCCGATGGTCTGCCCCATGGCGCAGGCGTCCGCCGGGTCGCCGGACGCGCCCACCGCGGCGGCGCTCTCATATTGCGGCAGGTCAAAGGCCGGGTGGTTTGCCAGGCGCGCCACCGCGCCGCCCTCCTCGTCCACCGCGATGAAAAGCGGCGTGCGGCTGGCGGCCTGCAGATCGGCGTTGAACTGCGCCAGCTGCTCCGGGTCGGTGATGTTCTTGCCGAACTGGCAGATGCCGCCCACAGGGTAGGCTTGCAGGGTCTCCCGCATGGCGTCGGTCAGCATGGTCACACCGTCGGCCTTTGCGTCGTTGATGGTCTCCTGCGGGAGCGTCAGATCCAAGGCGTCGGGCCGGATGATGAAAAGCTGGCCGATTTTTTCTTCCAGCGTCAGCGCGTCGGCGAGGGCGGGCGCTGCGGTTGGGGCCGGGGTGGACGTGGGAGTTGGGGTCGGCGCGGCGGCGGGCAGGGTGTCCGCCGGGGCTGCCGTACAGGCTGTGAGGGTGGTGAGGAGCAGTGCGGGGAGAAGCAGGCGTTTCATAGGGGGTCACCGCCTTTCGGGTGAGGGTGAGTGGTGTGGCGAACGGCGCAGGCGGATATGGGATCCGCCCCTACGAGGGATGGGTAACGGGCATTGACCCGGGGACGAGTGCCAACGGATGGTTGGCGGGCGAACAATGTTTGCCTCTACAATTACTATTATAGTAGCATATTTGCAGAGCAAGAGCAAGACAGCAAAAAGGAGCGACCCTGCCGTAACCCGTTAGTGGGTTTTCATGGCAGTGTCGCCCCTCATCCGGCCTGCGGCCACCTTCCCCCAAGGGGGAAGGCTTTTGCTCGGCTATATTTAGTCCGGCAGACTGTCGGCGTAGTCGTTCTCGCCGCCGACGGGGTACTGGGCCACAACGTCGGTGTCGGCGGCAGTCTCGGCGGTGGCGGTATCGTCGTGCAGCGACTCCTTCGTCACAGCAAAGGCGGACTTGTGGTCGGCGTTGACCTCATAGACCAGCGTCGGCGCGTCGGAGCTGGCAAGGTAGCACAGACTGTCGTCGGACGCGCTCGCCGTGCCGAACCGCACCGTCAGGCTTGTGCCGTCGGTGAAGGACAGCGTCGCGGTCACGTCGGGGGCATCCAGCCCGTAGGCACTGTCAGCATCGGGCGCGGTGATGGTCCACGCGGTCTGCATTTCCAGAATCGTACCGGCCATCTTCCTGACGCTGCTCTGGGTCAGGGCGTAGTCCGGGTCGTCGGCCAGCGTCCAGATGCCGTCGGTGCAGGTAAATGTCAGGTCGTTCACCTGCATGGCGGCCACATCGTCTGTCGTCTTGTCGGTCAGCGTCTGGGCCTTGTACAGGTCGCGGGGTGACTTGCTCAGCGTCGCCAGGTCGCTGCGCCGGACCGTGTAGGCTGCGCCGGATTCGTCGTAGACGTAGTAGACGTCTGCCACGCTGTTCAGCTGATCTACAGTCAGGTCCACGGTCTGCTCCCCTGCCCCGAGGGTGATCGTCATCTGCGGGGTGTCGCTTTTAGCGGGCAGCTCGGCCAGGTCATTGCCCTCGAGCTTGCGCTGCGCCTTCAGGTTGGCGTAGTCCTCCACAAGGCTCTGCACCTTGGTCTGGTCCAGCGGCAGCGACGGGTCATCGGCCAGCAGCCAGCCGTCGCTGCCCTTGAGGAGCGAGACCTCTACATTGTTGCCCGCGTAGGACAGTGCGTCGATGTCATCCACCGCAAGGTCACACAGCGGCAGCGTCGTGTCGGTCTCCGCCTTCCCGTGCAGCGTCAGCACGGCCAGCAGGATGCCCAGCAGCGCAACGACGCCCACAAGGATGACAAGCGGCAGAAATTTCTTGTTTTTCATGGTTCTCCTTTATCTGCGGCGGCGCACAACGCAGACCACCGCGCCCGCAATGATGCAGACGATGGGCAGCACCAGCGTGAACAGTACGCCCAGCGGGATGGCCGCCGAGGTCGGCACGCTCAGCGAGGCCGCGCTCATGCTCTTTGCGTTGATGACCGCTGTCGTCTGCTCGCCGTTCATCCAGTTGACAACGCTGCCCAGGAATTGGGCGTTACCGCCGGAGACGGCCTGGTTGATGCTGCTTTCCAGCAGGTTCGGGCAGTTGACCCAGACGACGCGCGCACCGGTGGCGGCGTTATCCGCCGCCACAGCCACGGCAAAGCAGCCCTCGGGGTCGGTATCGGCCTTCTGGGCGGTCTCGGCGGTGGCGTAGTTCTCCATCGAGTAGGCGTTATCACCGGTGGTCAGCAGGTCGGTAAAGGCGAACTCGCTGTCGTCGTTCGTCGTGATGCCCTGGGCAATGGGGGTGTAGATCATCATGCTCTGGGACACGCCCGCGGTGATGTCGTTGCCGGCCAGCTTGGGCAGCAGGTAGGTCTGGGGGTAGCCGTAGGGGTAATGGTCGGTGTCGGTCTCGATCAGCAGGCCGGGCTGGCGGGCCATGCCGCAGTCGGCCAGCACACTGTCAAGATTCGGCGTCCCGGTGGTGAAGTCGGTGGTCACAAACAGCTTGCCGCCGTTCGCCACGTAGTCCTTCAAAATCGCCGTCTCGGCATCGGTCAGGTCTGCGCCCGGCGCGTTGATAAGCACGGCACTCACGTCCGCCGGGATGCTGCCGGCGGTGGTCAGGTTCAGCGAGGTCACGGTCACACCGGCGTTGGACAGCGTGTCGGTAAAGTCGTCGGACAGCGCGGTCTCGCCGTGGCCGGTCAGCTCGTACAGCTGGTAGGCTGCCGTGCGGGTGACCTTGGCGATGCCGGAGGTCAGGGCGTTCTCGGCCTGGAAGCTGTAGTTGGCCGTGCCGGTGGTGTAGTAGCTCTCCAGGTCCATCTCGTACATATCGTTGTAGGAGAGCACGTCGCTGTTGTCGCCGCAGACCAGCACAACGCTGCCCACCGACGCGCCGTCATACTGCTGGGCAAACGTCGGGTAGAGCACGGGGTCGCGCTGCTGCCAGCTGAAATGGCTGCTCTCGCCCGCGTAGCGGTCCAGCAGGCGGGTAATGTTCGCGTCCTCCTGCCCGCTCTCGGCCAGATAGTAGGCCGTCACATCGGCGTTCAGCTCATGGAGCAGGTTCTCGGTGGTGTCACTTAACGTGAAAAGCGACGTCGTGGAAATATCGTACTCTGTGTATTTGGTGGGCAGTGCGCGGATGACGAGGTTGACCAGAATGATCACCGCCAGCACCACCACCGCCAGCGCACTGGCGTACATACCGCTGTGCAGGGCACGCTTGCTGCCGCCCTGCGGGAGCTTTACATTCAACTTTTTCATGGCGTATCCCTCCTCAATTCCAACGGCGGCGTTCCAACGCCTGCCCGGTCAGGAAGAGGAACAGCCCGATGACCGACAGATAGTACACGATGGCCGGGATGCTGAACATACCGCCCACAATGTCCTGGAACGGGTCAAACAGCGCCAGCGCGGACAGCACCGCGTTGAAGGCCGTCAGCAGCCACGCCGGGCGCAGCCGGAACAGAATGAACAGCACGACAGCCCCCACGCAGAACACCGTGACGCCCGCGGTCAGCCGCTTGCAGATAACGCCGACGAGAATCGACGCGATGAGCACGACGACCATAAAAGCAATGAATGCCAGCAGATTGCCGGTGGTGAACATGGTCTGGATGCCGTCCATAATGTAGGCAACGAGCAGTGTGCCGAAGGTGGCGAGGTAGGCTAAGATCTGGTTCTCGGTCAGGGCCGAGATCCAGGTGCCGACAGCCAGGCAGGCGCTGCCCAGCAGCAGGTAGCCAAGCACGGCGCTGTACGCCGCAACGAGCGAGACCGTGCCGAACGCCTTCAAAATCAGCGGCATGAGCACGGCGGCGGCCAGCGGAAGGGCAAAGACCGCGACCTCGGCCAGAAACTTACCGGCCACGATGGCCGGGATGCTGACCGGACTGGTCAGCAGCAGCTGGTCGGTGCGGTTCTTGCGCTCCTCCGCAAAGCTGCGCATACTGATGGCCGGCAGCAGGAAAAGCAAGATCATCGTCATGGTGTAGAGCACCGACGCAAAGTCCGACGAGGCGTAGAGCAGGTTGCGGTTGGTGTAGTACAGCCCCAGGAAGAAAAGGCTTACGGCAGCAACGACCCAGCCGATCATGCCGGTAAAGTAGCTTTTGACCTCACGTTTAAAGATTGCTTTCATCGCTGTCCGCCTCCTTTTCGTTTTCTTCTTCTGCGGCGGCTTCCGCAGGGGGATTTTCGGCGGGGGCAGCGGCGCTTTCCGGCTTGCCGCTCTCGGGTGTCTCGGTCAATTGCAGGAATACATCCTCCAGGCTCATCGTCTCGGCGCTCAGGCTCAGCACCGGGCAGCCCGCCTGAGCCAGCGCCAGCGAGAGCGCACCGCGCAGGTCAGTACCCGCCGTGCTGACGGCGGTGAAGCTGACCTCGCCGCCCTTCTCGTCGGTGACACGCAGATCGGTCAGGCCGGGCACCTTGCCTGCAGCGGCCACAACGGCCTCGCGGCTGCCCTGTGCCGTGGCGGTGATCGTGCCCTTGGCGGTCAGCTGGGTGGCCAGTTCCTCCGGTGTGCCCTGCGCCACGAGCCTGCCGTGGGCAATGATGAGCACCCGGTCACAGACGGTCTGGACCTCGCTCAAAATATGGCTGGACAGGATGACCGTGTGGGTCTTGCCCAGGTCGCGGATGAGGGAGCGGATCTCGATCATCTGCGCCGGGTCCAGGCCGACGGTGGGCTCATCCAGAATGATGATCTTCGGCGTGCCGAGCAGCGCAGCGGCAATGCCCACACGCTGACGGTAGCCCTTGGACAGGTTGCGGATCAGACGCTGCTCCATGCCCTGCAGGCCCGCGCGGGCCGCGGCGTGCTCCACTGCGGCGGCACGATCCGCCTTTTTGCGGGTGCCCTTCAGCTCGGCAACGAACAGCAGATACTCCTGCACGGTCATATCCTGATACAGCGGCGGCAGCTCCGGCAGGTAGCCGATGCAGGCCTTAGCCGCGGCGGGCTCGTCGGCGATGTCGTGGCCGTCGATTTTGACCGTGCCGTCCGTGGCCGAAATGTAACCGGTAATAATGTTCATGGTGGTCGATTTGCCCGCGCCGTTGGGGCCGAGCAGGCCGTAGATGCCGCCATCCTCCACGGTGAAGCTGATGTCGTCCACCGCGGTGTGGCTGCCGTAGCGCTTTGTCAGATGCTCTACTTCGATCAAAGTGCGCACTCCCCTTTTCATTTCATAATGTCTTTTATTATAGTGATAAATTGTGATAATTTTGCGACAATGGTTTGAAGAAGTGTGAAATCGTGCGCGGGGCTTTGCCAAAAAACGCCGCGGAAACAGGAGCAACTCCCGTTTCCGCGGCGTTTCGCGGGTTTATTCTGAATCAGAAGTCCATGTCGTTGGGGTAGGTATCATGCCGCACAAAGCCGCCGAGCTCGTCGGTAGTCGTCATGCCCATGGCCAGTGCCTTGCTGCGCATGGCGGCGTAAAATTCCGCGTAGGTCGCCTGCATGTACGGTTCCAAAAAGAAGCCGCCGATGCCGAAGGTGAACACGCAGAGCAGCAGCCAGCCAAAGAATGACAGCTTGAGGATGAAGAAGTTCCACTTCTCGCCCTCCATCATCTCCTTGCTCAGTTCCATAGCGCGGGTGGCGGACATATAGGGGTTTTCGGCCAGCAGGTAGGGTACCAGCTCATAGCAATACTCCCAGTAAATGCCCGGCACAATGAGCAACAGGAAGCCCAGCGCGATTTTCAGGTCGGTAAGCAACTGCACCACGATGGGGTTGCCGTAGGGGCGGCGGAAGGTGCTGACGACGGTGGAGACGGGCGTCAGAGACTGGCGGCTCTCCATAAAATAGCGGCAGCGACCGACGTTGAGCGGGTAGACGACAAAGAGTGCCCAGCAAAGCGCGGCAATAGAGCCGATGAGCATACCGACGAAAATCGCCCCCAGCATACTGTCGGGGATACTGTTGACAATGTCATAGGCCGTCGTGTCGTCCGTAACAGTGCTGACAGCCTGATGCGCCGCACTGCCGCTGTTGGCCCCTGCCCCGCCCAGCCCTACAAAGCTGAGCACCAGACAGATCCAGAAGGAACGCCAGTAGCGTCCCTGCAGGGCCTGCTTGGCGTTGGTTTTTAAAAGTTCGCGTGTCCACATAGTGGGTCACCTCCATAATTCATGCTTTAAGGATGGGCAAAGCTCCGATTTGTTCTCGAGGGCGTACAGCACATAGTTGTGTTCGGCTTGTCTTTCATCTGTATACTGCATTTTGATTTTGCAAAACATGCGTTTTGCTCACGGTTGCATGCTTTTACTATATGCTTTTATTATAACAGCTTATGGCGCAAATGCAAGTTTTGGCGCGGCGCGTTTTGACGTTTTTGCGCAGTTTTTACTCATGTTCACAAAAATATAAAAAAGTTTGGCATTTTTTGCGGAAAACGCTTGACATTTGTTTGCGGTTTGGCTATAATAATACACGTCGTCAGGGCCGCGGCCCACGGCGAAAAGAATATGCGGATGTGGCGGAACTGGCAGACGCGCTAGATTCAGGTTCTAGTTCCCTTAAAAGAGTGTGGGTTCAAATCCCTTCATCCGCACCAAAATCCTCGAACGTTTGTTCGGGGATTTTTTGTTTTAGTGATTTGTTTAGGATGACAAGCATCGTCCCCCGCATCGTAGGGGCGGATTCTATATCCGCCCGCGGAGCCTTGCCATTACTGCAAACGTCCCGGGTCGCTGGCGAGCATTGACCTCCACAGCGCTGGCGGTTCGCGCTTTTCCGCTATAGATACAGCAACAGCCCCGGTCCTGCACTGGAACCGGGGCTGTACGATTTTATGGCAATACCGCATAATTCTAAGTGCCGATACGGCGAGCGAGGTGCGGC
>ERZ1673697.299-NODE-299-length-79597-cov-8.309610_pt1 | contig 79597 bp, 68 predicted proteins | sample MGYA00580227_ERZ1673697 | MGnify/ENA primary metagenome ERZ1673697 (study PRJEB41218, sample SAMN15661759) | gut metagenome | host: Homo sapiens | place: Canada: London | collected 2015-08-20/2019-03-30 | study: EMG produced TPA metagenomics assembly of... | reverse complement strand
CACCTTCTTTGAGTCGATTTCTCCCTTGGAAAGCAAAACAACCGTCTCCACATGCCCCGTATTAGGAAACATATCAACGCAACAGCACTTCTCCACCTTATACCCTCTCTCCTGCAGAGTAACAAGGTCTCTTGCAAGTGAAGTAGGCTTGCAGGAAATGTACACCATTCTGTCAACACCGTAATCAATAATCTTTTCAAGTGCCTTAGGGTGGATTCCGTCACGAGGCGGGTCAAGTACGATGAAATCAGGCTTAATCTCAATATTATCAAGTGCCTTTAAGACATCATCCGCAATGAACTCACAGTTAGTAAGACCGTTCTGGGCTGCATTCTTCTTAGCAGCCTCAACAGCTTCCGCAACAATCTCAACACCGATAACCTTGCTGGCAACCGGAGATAACATCTGTGCAATCGTACCAGTACCTGTATACAGGTCATATATAACCGGTTTGCTGCCAGCCACATCTCCAAATCCGCCAGAAAGCACATACTCCCGCGCCTTAGAGTAAAGCACTTCCGCTCCAAGAGAATTAGTCTGGAAGAATGAGAACGGTGTTATCTTGAAACGTAAGCCTAGAAGTTCCTCCTCAATATAATCCTGACCATACAGAAGCTCAGTTTTCTCGTTAATTACTGCATCTGCAAGGCTGTCGTTAAATGTATGGAGAACACCTGTAAGAGTGCCCTTATATTCAATTGATGTCAGGCGGTTTACAAGCTCTGTGAAATCATGCTCAATCTGAGTCGTTGTTACGATATCAACAAGAATCTGTCCTGTCTTTACTGACTTTCTTACAAGAAGATGACGAAGATACCCCTCGTGGCTTAACTTGTGCTGGAAAGGAAGCTCCTTCTCTATTGCATAATCCTGAACGCATGTGAGAATCTTTCTGTAATCCTCATCAATAATCTTACATTCTGTAACTGGAACAATATCATACATGCTGTTTCTTTTGTGAAGTCCGAGTGCAAGCGGTCCGTCCTTATACTCATCACCAAATGAAAATTCCATCTTGTTACGGTATTCTTCTGTGACCGGACTTCCGATTATCCCCTCAAATGGAAGCTCACCCGAAACAACTTCGCTAAGAAGCTTTTCCACCTGTGCGCTCTTAATCTTTAACTGTTCCTCGTAAGCTACTGTCTGGTAAGTGCAGCCACCGCATTTGCCAAAATGTGGACATGCCGGGTTGGTTTCAAGCGGACTCTTCTCAACAACTTCCATAAGTCTGCCTTCGCAATGTCCCTTTCTTTTCTTATTCACGCAGAATCTGACAGTCTGTCCTGGAATTGCATTCTTGACGATTGCCTTCTCCTTCTGTCCGTCCTCATCTGTCACCCACACTGTCGCCTTGTTAGGGAAATCAACCTTTTCAACTTTACCTTCGTATACGCTTCCTTTTTTCAATCTATACTCCATTCCGCACATGAATTGTGCCTGTTATTAACATATTAATAGTTTCTGGCAGCACTTATTCACATAACGGCATACCTTATATAATTTTATCAGAAAAATGTGCTAAAGTATAGTAGTCACATTTACTCCGCCACGCTGACATTCTTTGCCTGCACTGCAGAATGTATTCTTTCAAGTACCTTGTCACACAGCCATGTATAAGCAGCCCCGGCAGCATTCAGTCCTATACGTAATGCAACTGCATAAGGCATTCCAAAAAGTCCCGCCGCAATTGATAATGCGCCAAATGTATTAAAAGCTGTCTGCCATGCATAACCAGCGGAATATCCGACTCCGATACCACCTATCATGCCTATATACGGATACATTGATTCTGGCAGTACTATATACATCACTGCAAAAATCGCACATCCAACAACATTAAACAATGCCCTGTTTCCAATTCTCTTATCAACATCTTTAGAAAACGGCAGACACACTGACATGCACGCAATTCCAATCCACATTGCCCTAGGCAGTCCCATCAGTGAAACAATCAGCATAGCGCTTGATACGATAAATGTAAGCTTAATGTACCATCTTGTCCTTGCTGAATTAATATTAAATTCCTTAAACAAATCCCAGAATGTTCTTCTATATGGTCTATTCCTCTGATTCTTATAGAAAATAATCATGCATACTAACATCCCGGCAAGCAGTCCCACAACTCTCATCATATATTCATGTCCTGTGACATCATATCCCTGTAGCAATAGATACCCAAGAACAAATGTTGAATGATTATACATAATTACATTGTGACATCCCATTATCATAAGAAGCATAATACACACAACATTTATTACAAATGCAGCAACTGGCGGTACCATATTGGAAACCCTCGGTCCTGCTATCAATATCGCATATATTCCCATTATCGAAATCAATCCATGTGATGTCTTAATTCCAAAATCCGCCTGTCTTAATACCAGCACCGCAAGAAGCACTGTAACTCCGGCAACACTATTATTATTCCCCAGCAGCTTACTGAATACTGTAACTACTGCGACGCAGAATATCATAACCAGATACACCTTAAAATTATATATAAGAATATGTCTTCTTTTCTCTTTAGAATCCTGTGTGTTCTTGATAAGCTGTTTTGAACCAGCCGAGCTTAACTGTAACTCCTGATAAAATGTCATAAATTCCTGCTTTCCTTTCCTCCCCTTAAATTTTGCTTAATGACAGGGTTGAGTAATATAACACTGATTACACCCCTATGTCAATTAAGAAATAATTAAATATTATGCAATAAAAAAGCCACAACCGCTGACATATCCTAATGGACATATCAAGCCGGCTGTGGCTTTCAATCATATCACACTTATTACATTACTTCTCGATGTCTTCATCCTCGAAATCATCGTCAAAATCTTCGTCTTCGAAATCTTCATCATCGAAGTCATCTAAATAATCTGGTGTAAAATATCTGTATACAGCATAAGCGATACCAGCAACTGCTGCAACTGCACCAACGATAGCAAGAACAGCTATGATAATTGTGCTGCACTTCTTGCAGCATTTCTTATCTTCATCTTCCTTCTTGCTAATAAGTTCTCCTAATTTAGTAGCTGCGATAAGCTCATCTAATTTTTCTTTACTCATAACAATATCTCCTTTCAAACCACGGATTTAATAAATATATTATAGCATAGCGTTAAACATTTGTCATTATAGTTTTTTAAGTCTGGCAAATCCTGCCAGCATTTTCTTCTGTCCGTACTCTGCAAATTCAACTGTTACCATATAGTCTCTTGCTGAATCCTCTATAGCAAGTACTTTTCCTTCACCGAATTTCACATGACTCACCATATCACCGACACTGTAGCCAAGTCCACCTGAAGATTTTGCACTTATATCTGCACCTCTTGCAGCACCTATTACATTTCTTGAAGATAAGCCGCTTCGTGTAGGCATTCCTGCATAAGCACTTCTTACAGAATCTGCCGGAGTCTTTCTCTTTTCTGGTTTCTTAAGATTAAATAGCTCCATAGGGTCTTTTCCAAATCCCGGATTAGAACCACCATTTATCTTAACCTTTCTTGAACTATATGTTCCTGCTGCCCTTCCGCCTGGTGTACCACTTCCGTAGCTGCTAAGAATTGATCTGGCTGTTGCACGCATGTTAATGCCTGTTGTATCCGGCTCATCTGATGTCCCGCCATATGCAATCCTGCCTTTAGCATACCCACTGGAATTGTTTTCTATGTGCATATAATCCTTAGGAATTTCATTAATAAATCTTGAAACCTTATTCATCTGTGTTTCACCACGCACCATACGTGACTTGGCACTTGTAAGATTAAGTATTTTCTCTGCTCTTGTTATTCCAACATAGCACAGTCTTCTCTCTTCCTCTATCTCAGTTGAATCATCTGACACAATTGTCATATAGCTTGGGAAAAGTCCGTCCTCCATTCCTGTCATATACACGATTGGAAATTCCAGACCTTTTGCACTGTGCAGCGTCATAAGCATTACATGAGGCTCTGACTCATCAAGATTATCAATATCCGCTATTAAGGCAACTTCTTCAAGAAGTCCTGAAAGTGTAGGCTCTTCGCCTGCTTCTTTACAGCTCTCCTCATAGCTTACAACCTTATTAATGAATTCATCCAGATTCTCGCGTCTTGCCTCAACCTCTTCCACCGTTTCATTCTGTGAAAGGCTCTCAATATATCCTGTATCCTCAATTACAGCCTCAGCAAGCTCCTTTAATGACATAAATTCTTCTTTGGCACGCAGTCTTCCAATAAGGTCAACAAATGGCTCTAACTTGGAAAGTGCCGCATTCTTTATTGTGTCAATATCCTTTGCATTGACAAGTGCTTCCCAGAAAGTAATATCATTAAAATCTGCATATTCCTGCAATCTGTCAATCGTAGTATTACCAATCCCCCTCTTCGGAACATTTATAATTCGCTTAACCGCCTGACCATCAAGACCATTATCAATAGTTTTAAGATAAGCAAGAATATCTTTGATTTCCTTTCGCTGATAGAAATTCTGTCCGCCATATATCTTATATGGAATGTTGTGAATCATCAGCTTTTCTTCGAGCGCTCTTGACTGTGCATTAGTTCTGTAAAGAATGGCAACATCATTATAATTCCAGCCATCCCTTACATACTCTGCAATACCACTCGCAACGCCTTCTGCCTCATCATACCCGTTTTCATACAGAGTATAATTGACCTTCTCGCCCTCTCCGTTATCAGTCCAGAGTGACTTGCTCTTTCTGCCAATATTATTACTTATCACAGCATTTGCAGCATTAAGAATAGTCTGCGTCGAACGGTAATTCTGCTCAAGCTTTATAACCTTAGCGCCTGTGAACACATTTTCAAAGTTAAGAATATTATAAATATTTGCTCCACGGAACTTATATATAGACTGGTCATCATCACCAACCACACATATATTGCCATACTTTGCTGCAAGCATTGCAACAAGCTTAAACTGTGATGTATTAGTATCCTGATACTCGTCGACCATTATATATCTGAATCTGTCCTGATAATGCTCAAGTACCTCTGCATCACTCTGGAACAGCTCAACCGTCTTGAATATCAGGTCATCAAAATCAAGTGCATTGTTAAGCTTAAGCGTCTTCTGATATTCTCTGTATACACCTGCAATTCTTCTAAGATTATAGTCGTTACCTGCCTCAAGCTCGAACTCATCAGGAGTCTTTAACTCATCTTTAGCAGATGAAATCTTACTCATAATTGCACGCTCTTTAAGCATCTTCGTATCTATATTCATCTTCTTACATATATCCTTGATTACAGACTTCTGGTCGTCCGTATCATATATCGTAAAGTTATTATCGTATCCAATTCTGTCTATGTATCTTCTTAAAATTCTCACGCATGTTGAGTGGAATGTACTTACCCATACAGCCCCTGCACCCTGTGCCACAGTAGTCTCAACTCGTTCTTTCATCTCTCTTGCAGCTTTATTAGTAAATGTAATTGCCATAATATTATATGGGTCTACTCCGCATTCTTCTATTAAATATGCAATTCTGTTCGTAAGCACACGCGTCTTTCCAGAGCCTGCCCCGGCAATAATAAGCAGCGCGCCATCTGTATATTTAACTGCCCTTTTCTGGCTGTCATTCAAATCTTCTAATCTCATATATCCACCTTCATGCAAATGTGAAATCTATATCCACCTTATTTCTGCCAACTACCACATTATACAAAAACAACGGGATGTTGCCAAGCCAATATGACAACATCCCTGATTGTTATTTATTAAATTCACATATTACTAATTGTCAGATTATGCAAGCTTTGTTCCACAGTTAGAACAGAACTTAGCGCCATTAGTTGGTGTTCCACAGTTAGGACAGAACTTAGGTGCTGTGCCACTTGACACATTTGCAGTATTCATGTTATTCATCATCTGCTGTCCAACCTGCATTCCCATCTGGAGCTGCATCATATCACTGGCAATATTCGAACCGCCTCTTGAATTGCCGATACTATCAGCCATTGCCATCTGTGTATATCTGTTCATATCTCCAACCATTGCCTGAGAAGCTGCCTTATTAGTCATCTTCTGTACTTCTTCCGGATAAGAGAAGCTTGAGATAGTAAAGCTTGTTATTGTGATTCCTAACTTGCTCATCTCCATATCAAGGTCTGTCTTAATACCCGCTGAGATATCATAAGCATTAGCCTGAAGATTAAACATATCCTTGCCTTCTTTAGAAATCCACTTCATAAGAAGCTGGTCAAGAACTGCTGATATTCTTTCCTTAACATCTGCAACAGTGTACATCTGCTTTACACCTGCTACCTTGTCTATAAGCGTAATGTAATCAGATACTGAAAACGAGAAGTTACCGAAAGCTCTTATTGGCATGCCACCTGGAAGTGCCTGTGTTGGAATAAGAATAGGATTCTTAGTTCCCCACTTCTCTGTGAATTCCTTAGTATTAACGAATAAAACTTCAGCTCTTACTCCACTGTTGAAGCCAAACTTAAAGCCTTTAAGTGTTGATAAGAATGGAATAATCTGTGATTCAATATCAAAGCTTCCCTCGTCCTTAAAAATACCTTCAATCTTACCATTGTACATAAAGATTGCATCCTGGCCGGCGCGGATAATCAGCTTACTGCCTTTCTTGATTTCTCTGTTGGTCCATTTCCAGAAGATTATATCATCTCTGTACTCTTCCCATTCAACTACGTTGGCAAACTGCCCTTTGAATAATCCCATGTTCCCTCTCCTTATCTATGTATTGCTTATCTCATTATAAATGTGCTTCTGAATTATAAGCCCATCTGAGCCTTAAGTGCTGCTAATTCATCATCAACTGCTGTGTTAGCTGGCTCTGCATCATACTTAGCTGCAAGACTGTCAACATCTGCCTCAAGCTGTGTCTGGTTAAGCTCTGCCATTGCATTAGCCTCGTCAAGCATCTTATTAGCCTTAGCCTCCATCTTACCGAATGCATCCATGCTTGTTCCAACACTGTTAACACTTGAACCAACCTTGTTGATTCTCTCCTGAGCCTTAGCTGCTGCAACCTTAGCCTTAACTGCATCTCTTCTTGCTTCAAGAGACTGGATATCCTTGCAGAGCTTATCATGCATCTGACGCATCTTAGCTGCATTGTCTGCTGCAATATTATATGTCTGCTGTAATGTAGCCTGCTTAGAAACTAACTGCTGCTTCTTCTCAAGGAATGTTCTTGCATCTGCCTCGTTGCCAGCCTTAAGAGCCTTTTCTGCATATGACTGATACTTGGCAACATCTGCTGTGCATTCATCAAGCTCTCTTTTACATCTTGTCTCCTCAGCCATAACTGAAGCTGTCTCTGCCTTAACCTTTCCAAGGTCGCTCTCAAGATTTCTCATGTACTGGTCAATCATCTTCTCTGGATCTTCACACTTATCGAGAAGTGCATTGATGTTAGCGCTCATAATGTCCTTGAATCTTGTTAAAATACCCATAATAATCCTCCATTCCTGTGCCGCTTTCTGGCACATATCACCCTCTGGTGCATCCGAATTCTGTCTCCCAGAATTCTTAAAAAACCTTTTTCATTATAATATATCAGGAGTAAAAAGTCACGAATATTTGCTCCTATGAAACATATTTTATATTCTTGTAATAAAAATTAAAATATCATAATATGCACATTACACTATGCTAAAGTTCATTATATTATTCCTACTTGAAATGTGGTTTTAAAAACTATATAATATAGCTTAAGCATTAATATAAATGTATTCTCTCATGAATACGCATTTTTAAAGAAATGAGGAACATATGAACAACGATATTAAAGAGCTTATGAGCGGTATTCTTAAAGATATGTCCGCTCTTAACTATATAAAACCCGGAGATGTGCCTAACATCAATCTGTACATGGATCAGGTTACAACATTTATGTATGAACATCTTCACGATACAAAGCGTACCACTGATGATAAAGTACTAACCAAAACAATGATTAACAACTATGCCAAAAACAATCTGCTGCCATCACCAGTAAAGAAAAAGTACTCTAAGGAACACATATATATCCTTACATTTATCTATTACTTTAAGAACATTCTCTCAATAAGTGATATACAGAAAATGCTCAATCCTCTCACTGAGAAATTCTTTGATGAAGGTTCCAAGCCGGATCTGGATTATATATATAAAGAGATTTTTTCAATGGAATCCTCTCTTGCAAGGCCATTATCTAAAGATATATTTGCAAAGTCTGAACAGGCAAGCAATGCATTTTCAGATGTAAAGAATGATGATGACAGAGAATTCTTACAGTTCTTCAGCCTTGTATGCCTTTTAAGCTTTGATGTATACATGAAGAAGAACATGATTGAAAGTCTGATTGATGATTACTCTGCCAAGCATGCGCCAAAGCATCCTGAAAAATCTGATAAAACAGACAGAAAGAAATAATCCATACAAATTAAGGGAACTGCCAGTACTGACAGTTCCCTTTTACATTGCTTCATATATTACTTATTATCTTCTGACTCTTTCTCAAGCATGCCAAGTCTTTCAAATACTCTGTCATACCCGTCATTACCATAATTAAGCGAACGGTTTACCCTGCTGATTGTCGCAGTAGACGCACCTGTCTTCTCTGCAATATCAAGATATGTCCTGTGTTCTCTTAACATCTTGGCAACCTCAAATCTCTGGGATAGGGATAAAATCTCGTTAATTGTACATACATCCTCAAAGAAATCGTATGCTTCATCTAAATCCTTAAGACTTAATATTGCCTGAAAAAGCTGCTCAACAGCCTGTGTCTTTAACTTATTGTTCATAATTATCCACCCCGGTTTTCCAAAAATAACATTGGCTTATTACTTTTAAATTTTAACACAGTGAAGTTTTGAAGTAAAGACATTATTCACTTCTTAATGCCACAACAGGGTCTTTTTTAGCTGCAAGCTTTGCTGGGATAAGTCCGGCAATAAATGTAAGGAACATGCTTATTATTATAAGTATTACTCCTCCTGCAACCGGAAGCTGTGCAACATTGGAAATGTCTGTAAGGTGCTTAATCAACGCATTTGCAGGTATGCACAACAATAAAGTTACAACAATGCCGAGTGCGCCTGAGACAAAACCTTCAATAAGTGTCTCTGCATTGAATATTCTTGAAACATCTTTCTTAGAAGCACCAATACTTCTTAATACTCCAATTTCCTTAGTTCTTTCAAGTACTGAAATGTATGTGATAATACCTATCATTATTGAAGAAACTATAAGTGATATTGCAACAAATGCTATTAAAACATATGAAATTGCATTAATAATTGTACTTACTGATGACATCATTATTCCAACATAATCTGTGTAGTTAATAACATTTTCTTCCTTGCCATCGTCCTGCTGCAGCTTATTGTAATCCTTAATAATATTCTGAACCTTCTCCTTAGAATCAAAATCAGTTGCATATATATCTATCTGCGAAGGTGTATCAAGGTCTGTAATTCCAAGCTTCGACTTATTGCTGTCTAATGTTGCATCTGTTGTTCTAGCCTTTAGTGACGCTGAGAAAAGCTGTAGTATCTGATCATCGCTCATTCCACTTGTCATTGCCTGCATCTGAGCACTTTCCTCTGGTGAAAGTGTTGCCATATATGCATTTACATCATCCATTGTAATCTCTGTATTCCTGTCATTGTCAAATGGAACTCCTGTAAATACATCAACGCTTGTATCAGCAAGCTGTGCCTTGGCAATCTCACTGTTCTTTACTTCTTCGATAATATATTCCGTAAGCTTTGCTGTATAACCGATTCCACTTGAAAGTGAAGTACTGACTGCATCATCATTAGGTCTGATTATTCCACATACTTTAATGTCAGTTCCGTTATTTACAACATTTGTCATATACTTATCATCTTTGCTGTAATCGTCCCATGTACCAGTCACATCATTGTACTTATACATGTCTGTAGGCATAACAAGCTTAAACTCTGTATCAAGAATCTCGTCAAATGTATAGCTTATATCTTTTTTTGTTTCGTATGATTCACCAACCATCATTTTCTTAAAGAGTGTTCTTACTTCCTCAGGGTCTTTAAGACCTAGTGAGTAAAGTGTATAATCATCAACCTCGTTATTCTTATCTGCAACAAGCACAACCTCGTTGAATTTCTCTGGCCAGTGTCCTGCAAGGACATCATACTGCTCATCAAGAACCTGCTGGTTTCCTAAAAGCTGGTTCCACACACTGCTGTTAGAAAACATTCCCATACCCATGCCTGATGACATTGCGTAAGATGTGCTTGTTGCACCCTCACCATATATCGAATCAAACATTGTACTTGGATTTAACTGTTCAACACCGTTAGAAGTATCCTTCATATAAATGTTAAGAGGAACATCATATGAATACTGGATATCACTTACATATGACTTAATGTCAGAGCCGCCGTTTTCAATGTATTTCTTAAACTCAGAAAGGTTATTGCTCTTAACTTCCTTTACCATGGTATTAATCATGTCACCCATGATATCGTTAGAATATATTTTAGACTTATCCTCATGCTCTTCTGAATCCGAATTACCTGTCATGCTTGATACCATACTGCTTATATCAATAGCTTCCGCCTGAAGTGTTATAGGATAACTCGAAAGCGTATCTCTCTGAACCCTGTCTATGTATAACTGGATACCATTTGAGATAGACAGAATCATTGCAATACCGATAATTCCTATGCTTCCTGCAAATGCAGTAAGAATCGTTCTTGTTTTCTTAGTCATCAGGTTATTAAAGGAAAGCGAAAGTGCTGTAAAGAATGACATAGATGTTTTCTGCTTCTTTCCTGACTTTTTAGTCTTCTTTTCTGATGTCTTAACCTTAGCAGCCTCTTTAGCCCTGATATCAGCTTCCATATCTTCTAACGAATATGGATCAGAGTCATCAGTTATCACACCATCTAATAATCTGACTATTCTTGTAGAATAATTCTTGGCAAGCTCCGGATTATGAGTTACCATAATTATAAGTCTGTCCTTTGATATCTCCTTTAAAAGCTCCATAATCTGGATACTTGTCTCTGTGTCAAGCGCTCCTGTAGGCTCGTCAGCAAGCAGGATATCAGGATTATTTACAAGTGCTCTTGCAATAGCAACCCTCTGCATCTGTCCACCTGACATCTGATTAGGCTTCTTGTGAATCTGCTCTCCAAGTCCAACTTTCTCAAGTGCCTCTATCGCTCTTTTCTTTCTCTCTGCCTTAGATACACCTGAAAGCGTAAGTGCAAGCTCTACATTAGATAAAACAGTCTGGTGCGGAATCAGATTGTAACTCTGGAACACAAAACCAATAGAATTATTTCTGTAAAAATCCCAGTCTCTGTCCTTATAATTCTTAGTTGACACTCCATTTATCTTAAGGTCGCCGCTCGTATACTTATCAAGTCCGCCTATAATATTAAGCATAGTAGTCTTACCACATCCGGACTGTCCAAGAATCGACACGAACTCGCAGTCCCTGAACCTAAGATTAATGCCCTTAAGTGCGCTCACAGTAGTAGAACCGGACACATAGTCTTTCTTTATATCATTTAATTCAAGCATGGAATACTCCTTTTATTTTATTGAGGGTTGCGGATTGGGAACTTGTCTGCATCCTTCGACTTGCATACATGACGTTGTGGCATCTGACTATAGCATACGCTTTCAGGAATCCTGCGCTTAGTGTAACTAAATGCCGCTATCTACAGAGTTTATTACGGTGTATCAAATCAAACGCGCTTCGCTTGAACGAGATTTGACGCACCGCCCTTATGTATATAGCGGCATTAAGTTACACACAGCCCGGATCATTCAAGCGTATGCTATAGTCAGACACCGCAACTGATATACACAACATTTAAGACGCAGACCAATTCCCAATCCGCACTCCTCAATTAATATACACCATGGAAAGCTTGGCTTGCAATTTATTCCAGCACATTTTATACTAATATTGTTTTTTGTTTATAAAAATATAATGATTACTAGGAGTCTATGTGAAACATTTTATCAGATTAAGATTAAAGAATTTAACAGCCATTGGTCTTTCGCTTTGCATGGCAGCTACATTTGCTGTTCCATTTTTTGCTTATCCTGACCAGTTGATGGCTGATACACAGGATGACCTCGACGCTGTTAATAAACAGCTTGAAGAATTAAGAAATAAACAGAGCGAACTCAATGCATCTTACGGGGAGCTTAACGAGAAGCTGTCTGCTTCCGGAGAGAAGCTGTCTTCTATTGAGGATGCAGTTAATGCGAAGCAGTCCGAGATTGATGCTACCAATATCCAGGTTGCTGATATGCAGGCAGAGATTGACCAGCAGTACGCCTCCATGAAACTTCGTATACAGTTTATGTATGAGAATAATAATGCTACTATCCTGTCAACGCTTCTGTCGGCTGAAAGCCTTTCTGACCTTTTATCCAAGTCAGAATATATCCAGCAGATCTCTAATTATGACCACCAGAAGATGCAGGAATTAAGTGACCTTCTGGCTTCTCTTAAAGAAACTCAGGCAAAGCTTGAAGAAGAGATGACCGAACTTGTCACTCTTAAAGATGATGCAGCCCGCGAAGCTGATAATTTTGCTGTGCTTCTCTCACAATGCCAGACAGAGCTTGACACTACAAGTGACAGCATTACTGATGCAGAAGCACTTGCGCTTGAATACGAAAAGCAGATTGAACAGGAAATGTTAGAGCGTCAGCGCCGTGAAATGGAAGCTCTTGAAGCTGCAAGAAAAGCACAGGAAGAGGCTGACAAAGCTAATAACGCCGGTAATACAGGCAATAATTCATCTTCCGGCTCTGCTATGGTTGACCAGAACGCTCTTAACAATGTTCTTAAGAATCACACTGCCGAAGATGTTGCAATGCTCGCAGCAATTATTGAATGTGAAGCCGGCAACCAGTCATATGAGGGCAAATGTGCTGTAGGAAGTGTAGTTATCAACAGAGTTGCTGACCCACGCTTTGCCAACAGCATAAGCGGCGTAATATATGCACCTTACCAGTTTTCACCTGTTGCCAGCGGACGATTTGCAATAGTACTTGCAAGAGGTGCAAATGCAGCCTGCACCCAGGCAGCCATCGATGTGCTTAACGGTTATATCAATATTAACGCACTATATTTTCATGTATATGACAGTTCTGTCGATGTGGGCGGAACCGTTATCGGAGATCATGTATTTTATTAAATATAAAAAAGGGGAACTATTCACTATGAAAAAAGCAACTAAAGCATCTGATAACAGATATTATCAGGCAAGATTTTCTGCAGCACAGAAAAATACTGAATTTGAAAGCCGTGAAGCAACTTCAGATGTCGTAGGTATAGACAGAACAAGACTTGCAAGAATTGAACTTGGCAATGTAACACCTTATGCAGACGAGGTTGTATCTATGTCAAAATGCTACAACGCTCCCGAACTCTGCTACAATTACTGCTCAAACGAATGTCCGATTGGAAGGCTTACAATGAAGGAAGTCGAGATTAATTCATTTGACAGATTATCATTAAAAATGCTTGGTTCTTTGAATGATATTGAAAACCTGCGTGCTTCTATTATCAATATCTCTGCTGATGGCCAGGTTGATATTGGAGAACAGGAGGAATTCAAGCAGATACTTGAATCCCTCGATCTTATTTCCAATAATGCGAAAGCCCTTGAATTGTGGGCTAAGAAAAACATTAAGAATATTTAACGGCTGTATCTTACATAATCTACCGTAACAAAACCTTTGTTTTCACTTTTGACAGAATTATCATGTGATACATATACACCGCTCTTTACACCAACCCATCTTCCGGCTTTGGCAATAACGGAAACAGGGTTGGTGTATTCTTTTCCGTCTGTGCTTATCTCTATTGTTACTGTCTCAACAGGTGCTTCCTTAACAGGAAGTCCACCCTCAACATAGTCTTTAGTTCCTGTCTTTTTAACTGTGTATCTGAAATATATTTCCTTAAGATTATCGTATGAAGCAAGCAATTCTTTAGTCTCTTTAGTATAAGCCTGGTCACAGTCAAACTGCTGCACACCCTTTACTGCATACACTTCCATCTTACCGCCTTTGACAGTCACATCTGCTGCCAGATAATCCATTCCCATATGAATGAATCCGGCATTATCACCATCAGCCATTCCGCTGATATTCATCTTAGTAATACAGCTAAATTCCGGTGCCGGCCACTTCTGCAGGAGAAGATTTCTGTAATCGCCAATTGGTCTGTTTGATGCTCTTCCAACCGCATTGAGCTTTATATAAGAACCGTCATCAGACACATTTCCGCTTTCATCAGTGCCAGACTGTGTCCAGTCACTATCAGGATTGGCGTTCCACTGCCACTGCAGTCCCAAAGTATCTTCTGTGAATTCATCTGTAGTATCTGGCTCACATATTTCATAAACGGCACCGACATCAGGTTTTTCGTACTCCATCACAGGCTCGCCGTAATCATTGCCATCTTTCTTAACTCCAATTACAGGCCAGTCATTTTCCCAGCTCATTGGCTGCAAATGTGTTATTCTGCCCGCTGCATACACATCCTGAAAATGTATGAACCAGTCCTGTCCTGTAACTGTATCAACCCATGCCCCCTGATGAGGTCCATTGACAGGCGAATCTCCCTGTCTCATAACCACTTTATACTCATATGGTCCAAACACATTTTTCGACCTTAACACTGTCTGCCAGCCTGTCTTAACACCTCCAGCCGGTGCAAATATATAATACCATCCGTTTCGCTTATACATCTTAGGACCTTCTATTGTAATCTGGTCATTTAAGTTACCGTCAAATATAATCTTTTCCTCACCAATAAGCCCCATTCCATCTGGCTGCATCTCTACCATATGAAGCACACTCTTGTATCCGATACGGCTCTTGGCAACTCCTGCAACAAGATATGCCTTTCCGTCCTCATCCCAGAATGGGCATGGGTCAATCCAGCCTGCGCCTGGTCTTATATTCACTGGCTTACTCCACTCACCATAAGGGTCTGTTGCGGTAGTCATATATATTCCTTCATCTGGCATTGGGAAGCACACATAATATGTACCCTCATGATATCTTATTGCAGGTGCCCACACTCCGCATCCATGAATTGGATTTCTATATCTGAATTCTGGAATTTCAGCCAAAATGTAGTTAATAACCTTCCAGTTTACAAGGTCCTTAGAATGAAGCAACGGCATAGCCGGAGCATTAGAAAAGCTTGATGATATCATAAAATAATCATCACCGACACGGATTGCGTCCGGATCTGAATAATCAGCGTAAAGTATTGGATTCTTGTATCGTCCATTTCCTAAATCTGCTGTCCACATATATGACCTCTTTCTGCCAGTTTACGGCTCAATAATTTATTTCTGCTTATGCAGATATTTCTCTGCTATCATATTACAACAGTTAAATAAGAATTTCCAGTACTTTTGCAAAGTTATTTTATAAAAGTTTTTTAGTTGACATTTTATTATTAAGTATTCTGTGCTTAAACCGATATTATATATAACCGTGTTCATTGCTGAAGATGAAAGGCGGGTATACTTATGATAATTGCAGACAGCAACATGAGTATGTCTTCAAGAAGACACTACTCACAAAAGGTATCAAGCGGCATGGTCGCAGCAGGCAGCTCTGGTAACTCCTTTAGTTTTGGAATGAGCCAGGCAAGAAGCAGCTTAAGCCAGAAAGAATCATATTTTAGTAATTCTTCTGATTATCCAGGCAGAAAGTATGACGACATGTTTCTGATGATGCCACTCTACAATCGTTCTGGAAGGCTTAATGTCCCAGACGATTCTTCTAAAACGGATTTGGCTGGTGAGGAATCACCAGAAGGCACGGAGGCTTTATCACCTGCTTACAACAAAGCCAGCTTAGTTTCTATGCGGCAGAATGTAAGCTTCAGTTACACAGAAATAACAAGAAAGGTTTATATGTCCCTGTTGGATTTTATTCAGTCTCTGTCTTTCCGTGGAATGTTTCATGATACTGACAGTTTATCCTGCAATTCAGTCTCTGACACATCTTCATCTGACAAAGCCTCAAAAACCCTTTCTATTACTAACCAGATTTCTCCTACTGTGTGGACTGTAAGAACCAGATATTCTTCAACCTATGAAGAAAAGGAAAGCACTTCATTTTCAACAACCGGAACTGTTAAAACAGCAGACGGCAGGAAACTTAATTTTAATCTTGATATGACCATGTCGCGCAGATACATGGAAGAACACAGCATTGAATTTGTTTCCAGCTTTGACACTGTACTGACAGATCCACTTGTTATTAATCTTGGATGCAATCCTGTTTCTATTTCTGATAAGTCCTTCAGTTTTGACATTGATTGTGATGGTAAAGACGAGACTATTGCACAGATGAATCCTGAAAGTGGCTTTCTTGCTCTTGATAAGAACAGCGACGGAATTATCAATGACGGCAGCGAGCTGTTCGGAACCAAGACCGGTAATGGCTTTTCCGAGCTTGCAGAATACGATTCTGACGGCAACGGATGGATTGATGAGAATGATGAAGTCTATGACCAGTTAAAGGTCTGGGTTAAAGATGAGAATGGCAAGGACAAGCTCTTATCACTTAAGGAAGCCAATGTCGGTGCAATCTGTCTTGGCAGCTCCAAAACAACATTTCATGTAACTGATGATGATAACAATCTCAAAGCTAAAGTACGAAGCAGCGGCATGTATCTTCATGAAGACGGCAGCGCCGGTTCTGTACAGCAGGTGGATTTTTAATTCTGTATTGGGGATATCTTCGATATCCCCAATATTTTTTGTATCCCTTGCTAATGCCTGGGTGCTATTTTTCTCTGTTCGCTGACACAATTCCATTTTTACTGTTTTGCCACAGGCTCTGTTTTTCCGTGCAGGCTGCGTGTTCCCCGTTGGCTCTGTATTTTCCGTGCAGGCTGCTTGACCCCGTTGGCTCTGTATTGTATTTTCCGTGATGGCTGCTTGCGACCTATATATTCATAATATTTGCTCTCTTATAGGCACATTTTGCGCCTTTTCAATCCCAAAGCTTCTTCTCAACCTATAAGATTCATTATTTCTATTCTTTAATAGGTAAAACTGCTCTCCACAATCTGAAAATCCACAAAACCACATAAATTTTCCCAAAAATCTTCCTATAAGAGACTATATTATGCGACTACCTATAGGTATCACGTATTGTCTGCGTATGAAGCTTCCTTTATTTATCATCATATTTTGCCCAGACTTGTTTTTCTCAGTATGTTTGCATATTTTTAATATATCAAACTATTGATTTTATATATTTGTATAGTATATTTATTAAACAGTTTTTGCCTGTAATTGCAAAAGGGGGTTTTTAATGAGAGATATACAGAATTATAATATGGAACATGTTGACACATTAGCACCTGACACGATTAAAGAGTCTGTTATGTGCAGGCATTCACAATTATCTCTTTTACTAGCTGATATACAAGGAAGAATTTCTAATGCTCCTGAAGGTTCTCTGCGAACTGCCAGAAAAGCTCATGGCTGCCAATATTATCATAAGGTTGAAGTAAATGATACCAAAGGAACATATATCAAAAAGCATAACTATAATCTTGCAATTGAACTTGCACAAAAAGATTATGATTTAAGAATTGAACAATGCCTGCTGAAAGAATTAAACTTTCTTGAAGTCATACTTAAGAAATATAATCCATCAGAAATTCAGCATATTTATGATTCACTTAACAGCTTCCGCAAAGAAATGGTTACTCCAGTTTTTGTATCAGATGAAGATTTTACTGCAAACTGGAAAGCCTCAGAATATACTTCTTTAGGATTCACTCCTGACTGCGCTGAATACTATACTGATAATGGTGAACGCGTACGGTCTAAGTCTGAAATTATCATAGCTAACAAACTCTATCGCTATAATATCCCTTATCGATACGAATATCCTCTGCAGCTGCAATCTGGTATCATAACACACCCGGATTTTACCTGTCTTAATGTTAAAACAAGGCAGGAATATATATGGGAACATTTTGGTATTATGGATAATGCAGAATATGCCTGTAATGCCATCAAAAAAATCAGCGATTATGCTAATTCAGGATATGTCCTTGGCAGGAACTTCATAGCAACATTTGAAACCGCTAATACTCCAATCAATGCTAACTGCATAGATTCTTTGATAAAAAGTCATCTCTGTTGATACATGTATGCCCCGCCTTACTTTTATTCTGTAAGGTGGGGCATACCTTCTATAGTTTATCAGATTATATGATTCTTATATGATACCTTTTTATAGTCGCATTTTTGATTTCTTATAGGTCCTTCCTTACCAGATTTTCCAAAAATGTTTCTTATTCTCACAAAATATTTCTTAAAAAAGACAAATTTCCTATCAAATAGCTTTAACTCACTATCTGATAGGAAATTATTCTGAATTTTATTAAGATTGTACTGTAAATGGCCTATTAATCATGTAAAAAAATGTTTTCTTATAGGAAAACCAAATCTCACCAAGACATATCTCTTTCCATCCGCACAGAAAACCCGGCTGTTATGTAACAATCCCACCAAAACAATCCCGCCATGCATAGTCCTTCCTGACAGCTTCCTAGAAATTCAAATCAATATCTATTCCCTTAATATCCTCATTAAGCATCTTATTATCTTTCATTATCCTGACTATCTGCTTCTGAGCTTCAGTTACATGGTCGACATCATTGCTTCTTATATTGGCATTCATCTCTAACTTGTCAGTCTCTGCCTGTCCCTCAATAATCTCTTCCTGTTCTTTTCTTTCCTTGCGCTTTTCGTCAATCTTTTCCTGCTGTTCTTCCTGTTTCTTCTCTGCTTCGTCAGCTTTTTCCTTATTCTCTTCTACCTTGTCATCAATGTTGTCTTTACCTTCATTTACAAGCAGATTCTTAACCTCACCCTCAACAGCACCTATTATCTGGTCTGCTGAATCCTGTGCCTTTAGCATTTCCTGAGATTTATCCCTATCGATTTCGGCAAGTGCAATTGAAGCTGTCGTGCATGCAATCTTAAGCTCCTTCTGACCAATTTCATCCTTAAAATGTATCTGTGATGAATTCAGCTTAAGCACTTTCTCCTGATACTCTGTAAGCGGAGTATTCTGTAGTTCCTTTAAGCGGTCAAGTTCTTCTTTTGAAAATGTGTCCTCAGCCGAACCATATCTGTTATTCTGGTATTTTTCAAGCAACTCAAGGTCTTTTTGTTCCTGTGAATTCATATCAACGCCATAATCTGCGCGGTAAGCCTCTTTTTCATTCTCCAAATCACTAACCTTATTCTTAAGTTCTGTGATTTCATCAAGCTTATTAAGCTTATCGAGCTTCATATCCTCAATATTCTTATCTCTCATATTAGAAGATTTCCATGCATCAGATATAAGCTTCATAGCCTGCTTTCTGGCTCTGAGCCTTTTAGCATCAATCTGGTTATCATTATATGGCTTCAGATTAAGCTCTGATGCATTGATTGTCTTTCTGTTCCTGGTTTGCTTTGAATTATCAGTATTCTTATCTGTATTATCTATTCCCTGTGCAGCTGTCTGATTATTCATTGTACTTCTTATCGTAAGTGACATATGCCCTCCTTGTCATAATCCTATCCCAAACTCCTTTTTGGGAATCACATTAGTTTAAATATATATCGGTATATCTGACATTCATTATTATAGTCAGTTCTTGTTCATAACGAATAAATATGATATAGTGATACTATCAATTATTTATGAGGAGAGCGATTACAATGAACTTTGCAAGAAAGACGGATAAGGTATTCACAATTATTTACACTATTATCAGTATTCTGTCAATTATTATATTAATCATGACTCATATTTATCCTGATAAATTCTTTAATAATTTGTATGAATCATTTTCTGCAATTAATAACAAGACATTTAGTATTAACAATTTATTCAATTTAATTGGACATATTTATATGGGAAGCTCATCCATAGTTCTATTATATATTCTTGCTGTTCTTGCTGTCATAATTGGATTACCCGTTACTGTGATTACTATTTTTGCTTATATAGGAATCATATTATATAAAGCAACCAACAACCCAAAGCATATACGCCGCAATCTGATTGTCAAGATTATATATACAGGAATATGGACTGTTATTGCACTCATAATGACAATCAAGGACATTGGCTTTGTTGTTATATTTGCAATACCTGCCATAATACTTTCAATTCTTATTGCAGCTGTTTATGGCATGAGAGAGCATGAATATTTCCCAGAATATTAATTCACATACAGCACTTATTAAGAAAAGGCAGGACATGAAAAAACCGACCTCCCAATCGTTAGATTTTTAGTCTAACTTTTGAGGGTCGGTTCCATGTCCTGCCATATTATATTTAATCTTACAGATGAAGCACTCTCTCCTTAATCTCCTGAGTTCTTCCCTGATTCCAGAACTGTGTTCCGATATATCCGCAAGTTCTTCTTGCGACATTCATCTTATCCTGATTACGGTTTCCGCAGTTAGGGCATTCCCATATAAGCTTTCCGTCATCATCAGTTATAATCTGAATCTGACCTGTGTATCCACATTCCTGACAGTAATCACTCTTAGTATTAAGCTCTGCATACATAATATTCTCATATATATACTGCATAACCTTAAGTACTGCCGGAATGTTATTCTGCATATCAGGAACTTCAACATAACTGATAGCTCCTCCTGGAGATAACTTCTGGAACTGTGATTCGAATTTTAACTTTTCAAATGCATTTATCTGCTCAGTTACATGAACATGATAGCTGTTAGTTATATAGTTCTTATCTGTTACGCCAGCAATCTTACCAAATCTCTTCTGTAAACATTTTGAAAACTTATAAGTTGTTGACTCAAGCGGTGTTCCATAAAGTGAGAAATCAATATTAGTCTCTGCTGCCCATCTTTTACATGTATCATTAAGATACTGCATTACTTTGAGGGCAAATTCTGTTCCCTCCGGATTAGTATGAGTTACACCCTTCATGTAATAAGTACATTCGCAAAGACCTGCATAACCGAGCGAAATTGTTGAATATCCACCATAAAGAAGCTTGTCAATTGTCTCGCCCTTCTTAAGTCTTGCAAGTGCTCCATTCTGCCAGAGAATTGGCGCAACATCTGAAGGAGTTCCTTTAAGTCTGTAATGTCTGCACATAAGTGCTCTCTTACACAGATCAAGTCTCTCATTAAGAATACTCCAGAACTTATCCATATCCTTGCCTGATGAACATGCAACATCAACAAGATTAAGAGTTACAACACCCTGATTGAATCTTCCATAATACTTTGGCTTTCCTGTTTCTGGATCAATATATGGTGTAAGGAAGCTTCTGCATCCCATACATGGGAAACACTGACCATTGCCATTCGCATCAACCTTTAATTCCTTCATTTTCTTTTCAGATATATAATCCGGAACCATTCTCTTAGCTGTACACTGTGCAGCTATTTCTGTAAGATACCAGTACTTGGAATCTTCGTGGATATTATCTTCCTCAAGAACATATATAAGCTTAGGAAATGCTGGTGTAATATATACACCCTGTTCATTCTTAACGCCCTGCATTCTCTGTCTTAATACTTCCTCAGTAACAAGTGCAAGGTCATCTCTTGTCTGACCTTCCGGAACCTCATCAATATACATGAAAACAGTAACAAAAGGTGCCTGTCCATTAGTTGTCATAAGAGTGATAACCTGATACTGAATCATCTGTACACCACGCTTAATCTCATCCTTTACTCGAAGCTCTGCAACCTCTTTAATCTTCTCTTCTGAAGCATCTATTCCGGTTTTTTCGAACTCATCTCTTACCTGTCCGATAAACTTCTCACGGCTTACCTGGACAAATGGTGCAAGATGTGCTAAAGATATACTCTGTCCGCCATACTGTGAACTTGCAATCTGTGCAATTGCCTGAGTTGCAATATTACATGCAGTAGAAAAGCTGTGTGGCTTCTCAATCATAGTCTCGCTTATTACAGTTCCATTCTGTAACATATCCTCAAGATTGACAAGACAGCAGTTATGCATATGCTGTGCAAAATAATCTGCATCATGGAAATGTATAAGTCCCTGCTCATGCGCATCTACAATATCTGGAGGAAGAAGGAATCTCTTTGTAATATCCTTGCTTACCTCGCCAGCCATATAATCTCTCTGAACACTGTTTACAGTAGGATTCTTGTTAGAATTCTCCTGCTTTACTTCCTCATTATTGCACTCCAGAAGGCTTAATATCTGCTTATCTGTAGAATTAGATTTACGCACAAGTGCTCTCTTATAACGATAAGTAATATACTTTCTTGCAACTGAAAATGCTCTGAAATTCATAATCTGATTCTCTACAAGATCCTGAATCTCTTCAACGCTTAAAGACCTGTTCATCTCTTTACAAATGCTCTCAACATTATTAGAGATTGTCTCAATCTGTTCCTCTGATAATCTCTCACTATGGACAACTTCCATATTAGCTTTTGATACAGCATCCATAATTTTACTGATATCAAATGTTACCTCTGAACCACTTCTTTTAATAATTTTCATACTTCAAACCCTCACAAAAAGACCATCATATCCCTGTATATACTGCTTTCAGCAATACAGGCTATTTTCCTTTACATTAAAAAAATCTGCTGGAAACGCAGTGTTTATGCTGTTTCCCAAGCAGATTTGATTATACAACATATAGTTTGACAAGTCAATTGAAAACACAATATCTTGTAATAAAAAACTATATATATTAATTATCATCACATTCAGTTTCAGCCAGAATGTTGATAAGAGAAGCCGTTACAACAGCCATCTCAATCTCATATTCAGCCCACTGTGCAGACTCCTTACAACGGTCAATAGTAAACAATCCTTTCACATTATCTGGTGAACCTATTATGCATTGTACAGTAGAAAACACTCTCTTTTCTCTCATGTCTGTTCCAAATTCAGGTGCAAGGTCTGTCTGCCTTCCGACGAATCCCACAGCAGCATGATTCTTTCCATCCAGAAGCTTCTTAAAACCTTCTGTCTTAACATAATCAGCATTCAGTGAACCGCCAAGCTCAACACCCATATAGTATGCACGGTTCAGATTAGTTCCCCAGTAAAGATTAATGCTGTCCAGTTTAAATGTATCATACATATGATGTATAAGCTCTTTAATAGCTGCTTTGCCATCTTCTGAAAAATTCTCCATAATGCCTGAAAGAAATCTGAGTTCCTTCATTTCCCTGCCATCATTGACATTCTTATCCTTCGCATTAAGAGAATTCTCATATGAATCCTTATGGAGGTCATCCCTGAAGAATACATATCTGTCTCTTCCCTTTTCTTTCGCTACATACAGACAGTAATCTGCTTTCCTGAAAAGTTCCTCATACTCATGTCCGTTGTTAGGACTGTATGCCGCTCCTATAGAACATGTTATCATTAAATCTTCAAAATCATCAACAAATTCCCACTTAATCTGGGTTCTTATCGCACGAAGCATACCCCTTAACGCATGCTCATCATTAATACCATTGAATATAATAACAAATTCATCTCCGCCGATACGTCCTACAACTCCATCTTCGCCTACAACTTCCTTAAGCTTTCTTCCAACCCTTGCAAGCACCTTATCACCATACATGTGACCATATACATCATTAACCTTCTTAAAATGGTCAACATCAAGAACGGCTATCGTAACTCTGTTATTCTGCTCTTCCTTGAGACATTTTACAGCATATGCGGTAATAGTTTTCTTGTTATACACATGTGTAAGAGAATCAAACTGCAATTCTTCTATCATATCAGTAACCTGATTATAATTGCCATGGCTGTCTGCCTCAGGGACAACACGACCTATCACAATCCTGCTTCCATCGCTTTTATTCATTACAGTTCCTTTAAATCTTAAAGTCTCCTTCACCCTTTTATATGTACGCATGCTTGTTCTGAATTTTATAGAAAATGTCTGCGTATAAGAGCGTACTTCTGATATAAAATTAGCAAAGATTTCCTTGTCATTCTCGTCAATATATCCCTCCGAAAGCATCCGCTTCTTCCATTCATCAATATCAGACTTATATATGACATCTCTTGAGTCAACATCATACCTGTACATACTGAATATGCCATTATCTCTGTTATATGTAAATGTATATTCTCTATCTAGCCCAAGCAGCATCTTATGTTTAGAAACATCATCTCTTAAGCTCTTATTAGCCTCCTCTATAGACTCAACATCAACAAGTTCAATATCTCTCATATGCCCATTGCCCACAGCTCTTCGTTCATACACAAATAAATGATTATATCTTTCTATGCCCTGTGCGTTAATAAATTTAAACATTCCGCTCTTAGCTGTTCCATCATACTTCTCTATAAAATCCATCAGTCTTTCTTTATCCTGAGGTGCAACTACTTCTATAAGAGTCTCCTTAATTTCTCCAAAATATTCTTCAAATGCTTTATTCGCAACACTTATAACACAATATTTATCAACAGATGCTATTCTTCTACTCATCTTATGAACAATCTCAAATTTCTCACTGTCAGCAGTATAATTATCGCTCATATTAATGTACCTCTTATATTTTTTATTATTAGTTATACGTACTTAATCTTTATACATGTTATAAAAATTATATTATATACATGTCGATTTTACAAGTATAATAGTGCGTTTAATTCAAATTTTTTGGTACTTTAGTACCAATACTAAATATAGTATTTCCTTTTATTAAAAAGCATGCTATAATACAACATATTGTTGGTTTTTACTTAGTAACACTATTATTAAATGTGAGGAGGTCTTTTAATGGAACGCGTAAAGTACAACAGAGTTGAGGTAAGTCACGGCAATACAGCCAAGAAATTTCCTGTGTACGAAATCTATCTTGATGGGGTTATAATTACTAAGGTATCATCTGAGAATGAGGCTTTAGAAATGGTATCACGCTGGCAGAAAAATTACAGATAATATATACTCATAAGTAAGTAAAAGCAGTGCCTGCAATCAATGCAGACACTGCTTTTATAGCATTTTCTTCTTCCTTAATACCCATAAAACTATTATACATATCAGAAGTATTATTCCACTTATTATCTCAAATCCAAAAGGTGTCTTTGCAAACGGCATCCATTCTCCACCTACATTCATTCCATATATACCTGATATTATTGTCGGAATAGCCATCACAATTGTAATTGAAGTAAGGTATTTCATTACATTATTCAGCTTACTGTCAATTACTGATGACATCAGTTCCCTTGTACCATCAATGACATCCCTGTATATCGTGGTCATCTCTATAGCCTGCTGGTACTCGACCATGACATCCTCAAGAAGCTCCATATCTTCAGGATACTGCTCAAGTCTTTTATATCTTCTGAGTCTTTCTAACACAATACTGTTAGCTCGAAGAGATGTTGCAAAATAAACAAGTGTAGATTCTAACTCATGAAGCTCGATAAGGTCTGTATCTGATGTGTCGCCATCAACTCTCTCCTCTATCTCAATTCTTTTCTTGTCAATAAGGCGAAGATTAGCCTGATACACAAAAGCTGAACGGAAAAGCATCTGGTATATAAAACGCATCTTTTTCTTCGTACTGAACTCTTTCACCTTATTTCTTACAAAATAATTAATAATCGGTGTATCTACCTTACACACTGTAATTATTGCTTCACTTTTAAGAATAATACCAAGAGGAATAGTTGTATACATTTTTTTCTCATGTCTTACCTCAGGTGTAGGAATATCCACAAGTATAACAGTATATCCGTCTTCAAGGCTTATACGCGAACTTTCTTCTTCATCAAGTGCCGATGAGATATCCTCAGGTTCTATTTCAAAGCGTTCTGCTATCTGCTCAAGCTCCTTGCTTGTCGGATCTACCATATTAATCCAGCATCCATCCTGAATATCTGTCAATGTATTTAATACCTGCTGGTCTGTTCTATATATCTCTACCATAAGTCCGGCCTTTCATAATTATTATTTCATCATAGTCGTCCCTGATGCGTCTCATAATAAAATCTCTTAAAGGTTCATCAAAACACCTGTATATATTGTTTACAGCCTCACAATCAAGTGGATTACGCGTAAGAAAATATTGCACATTAAATCCATACATATCATATACTATCTGTAAAGTCTTTACATCTGGTCTTGATAAACCATTCTCTAATGTACAATAGCTTCTCTCTGATATTCCAAGCACATTTGCCATGTCCTTTTTATTCATATCATGTATCCGTCTTATCTCTGTAAGTGTATATCCTGTACGCACATTATCTGGAACATCCAGTTCCATTCCATTAACAATCTCAAGTATCATTCTATGGTAATATGCCACTACCCTTTCTTTCTTATACCCGAATTGAAGCATGCTGTCAAACAAACATAGCAGATTTCTTATAAAAACTTTTTTCCTGAAATCAGGGCATAGTGTGTGCAACTCTGAAAATGGATTATTATTATCTATTCCATGCAGGATATAATCGCTGTTCCAGCCTTCAAGTTTTGCCACCTTCTCTATAATCCTGTATGTAACCGGTTGTGTCCCTGTCTCCAAACGAGCAAGATAGTCAGTACTGACATTCAGCATTTCTGACATTTCCCCTCTGGATAAGCCTTTCATAATGCGGCATTCTTTTAACCTGTCCCCCGTATTACGCATTAAAGCCTCACTTCTTGTCAGTTTTACAGCTTCTTAATCCACATGAGCCGCAATTACCATCACAGCCCTTCCCAAGACCGCTTTTTTCGTGCTTATATGAAACTGCAATATATATGGCAACAACCACAACTAACAATATTCCTGCTGATATAACCTGTCCCATTCTTTATCTCCTTATTAATTGCTCTTATAAGCTTTTCCAATCTCACCTGTAAGTGAAGCAAATATCTTAAGTATCATTGCACGTTCTGATTTGTCAAGTTCCCTGAAAGACTTAAGAACGGCATTAATATTCTTAAACCTGGCTGTACTTATCTCTGAAAGGTTCTTTGCACCACTTGCAGTTACCAGTGAGAATAATGTATCTACGAATTCTGCCCTCTGTTCTCTTGTAAGCCCGTCTATCCATGCGCTCAGTGCTGCATTTAACCTTTTACTCTTAGGGCTTAACTCCTGCTCAGTCTCAAAATCTGGTCCTATAACCTGCCATGACATAGAATCATGCTGCATAAGACCTGACTGGCTGCTCTTTACAACCTCATAATCCCCATCATGATTAAGAAGCATTCCAACAACTGAGCCATAAGGAACAATACTCTTAATCTTAGGCAGAATTGCCAGATAATCCGGATGCTTTACAAAATCACTGTCAAATCCCGGACCATCATTATTATAAACAGTAATAATTCTTTTCTTCACTGATGGTCTTGCAAATACTGATGCATATACTGCCAGATTACCACCTTTGGAATGTCCGCCAAGAATCAGCTTTCCTTCTGAACGCTGCACGGTTGTGTCAATATATCTTACCGCATCCTTCTGCGATGGAACAGGGGATAAGAAACTCATGTTAAAATCCTCTTTCCAGCCCACAAGTGTATCATCAGTTCCCCTGAAAGCAATATACGTAAGTCTGTTATCGATTCTTACATGAAATGCTGCAAACTGTTCTTCTTTGCCGCCATCGACATAATCAACATAATTAGTAAGTATAAGTGAACCAAATCTTTTTGTTGCTGCTGCCTCCCTTAAAAGATACGGAGCTTTTCCTATGAAAGATTTGCATTTCTTAATCTCCTTCTCATCATGGGTATCAAAAAATGTGTCTGCCGCTTCCGCAATTGTAATAGTCTCGATACTTCCCGGTGCCGGTACAATATCAGTAAAATCAACATATGCAATCTGCGCAAGTATTAAATTGTCCACGTCATTAAATGGTGCCTGGCTAAAATCAAGGTCACCTCTCCATTTCAAATAATCAGATACATTACTCATACTTAACCCCTTCTTATTCTACGCATTTTCCTTTCAGAAACCTTCTTGGTTACAAGATCCTTCCATATTGAAGGTGTGAACAGAATTATCAGTGGAAATAACTCCAGTCGTCCGGCAAGCATATCAAACATCAGTACATATTTGCTGAAATCAGAATAACTTCCAAAATTCTGTGTCGGTCCGACAGCCGAAAGCCCCGGACCTATATTATTAATAGTCGCTGCTACTGCAGTGAAATTCGTCACAATATCCTTTCCTTCAATAGATATTAGCAGTAAAGACGCTGTGAATATCATGATAAATGTTATGAAATATATACTCACCGACCTGCATGTTTCACTATCAACAGGCTTTCCTTCTGTCTTAATCACCTTAACACTCTTAGGATGAATATATGACTGAATCTCTCTGAATATTGTCTTTATCCCTATTATAAACCTGGAAACCTTAATTCCGCCACCTGTACTTCCGGCACATGCTCCCACAAACATCAGTACAACAAGCACCGACTTTGACAGTGACGGCCACATATCAAAATCCACTGATGAAAATCCGGTTGTCGTTATAATAGATGCAACCTGAAACATTGACTGTCTCAGTGTAAGTTCAACAGCACCTACACTTCTGTATATATTAACAAATATAATTGCTGTTGCTGCAAGGATAATTCCGAAATAACATCTTACCTCTTCTACTTTAACAGCCTTCTTAAACTGTCTTAGAACAATAAGATAATACGCGTTGAAATTAACGCCAAACAATATCATAAATATGGTTACAACCCACTGGATATAAGGTGAAAAGCTTGTAAAGCTGTCATTTCTGATACCAAATCCACCTGTTCCTGCTGTTCCCATGGCTGTATTAAGTGCATCAAGGAATGTCATTCCTCCAAAAAGAAGAAGAATTGTCTGAAGTACAGTCATCCCAAAATATATAATATACAGTATTCTTGCTGTATATCTGATCTTAGGAACAAGTTTACCCACTGATGGTCCCGGACTCTCTGCTTTCATAAGATTGATATTAGAGCCACCTGTAAGAGGTATTACTGCAAGCAGAAATACCAGAACTCCCATACCACCAATCCAGTGAGTAAAGCATCTCCAGAACATAATGCTCTGTGACAGTCCTTCAACTTCACTTAATATACTTGCTCCTGTTGTTGTAAATCCTGATATTGTCTCAAAAAGTGCATCTGTAAATGAAGGAATTTCCCTGCTTATAAAAAAAGGCAGGCAGCCAAATATACTCATAAGAATCCAGCTGAGTGCAGTTGTAACACACCCCTCCTTCAGATAAAAAACTGTATTGGCAGGTTTTTTAATTGTCATAAGAATCCCACATACAGCACATAATGCCATTGTTATCAAGAATGCAGATATTGCCTTCTCCCTGTATATAACGCCAACAATCACAGGAATGACCATAAGAGCCGCTTCTATCTTTAAAACATGTCCAAGAATATATCTTACTATAGAACTGTTCATATCAATGTTCCCAGCCTTTCCTATCTAAGAATATCAGTTATAGCATCAAACCCTGTATGAGTTGTTACAATAACCACAGTATCTCCAACCATAAGGCTGTCAGTACCGCTTGGAATAATAATCTTACCATTACGGTTAATAAGTGCTATAAGCAGATTATCCTTCAGCTTAAGTTCCATAAACTGCTTGCCCGTAACTCCTGATTCCTTATCAACGTTAAACTCTATAGCTTCCGCCTTCTGGTCAAACAAATGATACAAGGTCTGTATGTTATTGCTTCCCATAGACTCCTTCTTAGCTCTTACATAAGCAATGATAGCTTCTGATGTTATATATCTTGGATAAATCACACTGCCAAGATCAAGGCTGTTAATAACACTGCTGAATCCCATTCTTGTTATTTTCGTAATACATTTGGCTTCAGATACTTTTCTTGCATATAGAGTAAGCATTACATTCTCTTCATCAATCCCTGTAAGAGGGACAAAGCTCTCCACATACTCAATCCCCTCTTCTCTTAAAAGGCTCTCGTCAGTACCATCACCATTGATAATAACAGCTCCCGAAAGTTCTTCGCTTAACTTTAACGCGCGTTCCTTGTCATTCTCAATAATCTTTACATCAATTCCCATGTTAAGAAGCTGTTTTGCAAGATAATATGCAACTCTTCCACCTCCGACAATCATGGTACTCTTGACCTGATGTGTCTGAAAACCTACACTTGCAAGAAATGTCCTTGCATTCTTTCTTGATGCAATGAAAGATAACTTATCATCTGCCCTTATAATAAAATGTCCCGATGGAATGAACACCTCACCATCCCTCTCAACTGCACATATAAGAACCTTAGATGATGAAGCCTTAGATATCTCCGCCAGAGTATGGCCACACATCTGGTTACCCTCAGGGACTTTTATCTTAATCATCTCTGCCTGTCCATGTGCGAATGTTCCAATCTCAAGTGCTGTCGGCATGTAAAGCACACGTGCTATCTCACTTGCAGCCTCAAATTCCGGATTAATAATCATTGCCAGACCTAATCTGTCTCTTAAAAATGCAGCCTCCTGACTGTATTCAGGTGTTCTTACTCTTGCTATTGCCTCACATCTGCCAGCCCTCTTTGCAAGTGTACAGCATAAAAGATTCAGTTCATCAGAATCAGTTACCGATATAAGAAGGTCAGCTGAGTCAATACCGGCTTCTTTCTGAACAGCAAAGCTTGCACCATTGCCCTCAACTCCCATAACATCATATGCACCTGTTATTGCATCAAGCTTAACCCTGTTCTTATCAATAAGAGTAACATCATGGTTCTCCCTGCTGAGTCTCTCCACAAGAGTGGCACCAACCTTACCGCCTCCTACAACTATAATATTAAGTCCGTTCTTTCTGGACTTGTCATTCCCAAACATTCCAATCCTCCTTGTTATTTCGCGTTGTTTTGCGAAGCAAACTATCTACCCATTTCTTTTAATTCTTCAAGCAGTTCCAAATCAGACTGCTGTACCTTTATATTAGATGTTATAGGCACCTCTCCAGGATTAGTAACTGTAATCTCAATTATAGTTCCTTCCTTAAGACCTCCTGCAAAACATCTGTTAAGAAATGCCACGAACTTCGGATGATTCTTCTGAAACTTGTTCTTGGCACTCATAAGCTTCATAATTGATGCTGGATTCATAATAATCTCCATTCTTTCTAATTCTGCTACTCAGCATGCAAAGTATACCATATTATCAAAAAAATAGAAATCCCTGACGTCCTTTCCCATATATTAATTTTTCAGAAATTAGAATTTAAAATATTTTTTCTAAAAAAGTGTTGACAAAATATCATTTTACCATTATTATCTTAAATGTGTTTGCGCGAGTGGCTCAGTGGTGGAGCACCTCCTTGCCAAGGAGGGGGTCGCGGGTTCGATCCCCGTCTCGCGCTCTCTAGAATCCACTATTTTAGTGGGTTCTTTTTTTATTATTAGGGGAAATTTTGGGGAATTGCTGGGGAAATCCTTTATTTATGCGGTTTCTGCCAGATTTAGATATCATTTTCCTTCAAATGCTTGGTATATTTTTTCTTTAGTTTCCTCTTCCGTTAATGGATTATATATATATGATAATGTCGTCTGTATACTACTATGTCCAAGCTCTTCTCTTATATAATCCAATGGAACACCTTGTGCTGATAAACAAGACGCATAGGTCTTTCTCATCTTATGCGTTGACTTTACTGGTATCCCTTTTCTCTCAGCATATTTTTCAAGTACATATGCAGTTTGTCTAGCTGTGATTCTTTCACCTTTTCTGGTAAATATATAATCTGTGTCTTTATGCTCACAGCGTAACTCTTCAAATAACTTTTTTACAGTAGGTGTAAGAATTACAAACCTGTCTGTATGTGTCTTGGTATGTTCTTCAACACTTACAACATTAGTTTCTTGATTTCTTATCTCTTCTCTAATAACATGTATCGAATCTTCTTCAACATCAGACCATTTTAGGGCAACAAGTTCTGCTACTCTTAGTCCAAGATAGAAATTAATCTTGACTGCAATATACACTGTGTCTTCTGTCTCACTGTACATCTTATCCAGATATTCAAAAAGTTCTTTTTTCTCATCTGTGTTATACACTTGAGTAGACGCTTTTTTATGTACTATCTGTTTAAACTTAACGCCTATCTTAACTTTTGGTACAATATTATCTTGAAGATACTTCATTCTCACAGCATACTCAAACATGCCATTAACTACGCCCTTTACATTTCCATACTCTTTATGTGTGATATTAAAGCTCTTTACCATGTTGTTTAAGAACTTTTCCAAGTATATCTCTGTAATGTTTGCTATAGGCTTGTTATCAATCTCTGTATCATGAAAATATTTGTTATAGTGCTGAATATGGCGCTTAACAGTGTTAGATGAATTGGTGATTGTCCGCTTATACTCAAGCCATTCCCAGAAGAGCTTCTGAAAAGTAATCTTCTGTGCTTTATCTATCCCTGTATAGATAGCAACCAGTCTCTTTACAAGCTCTTCCTTAGTCTTGACCTTAATATCCTTTCTATTACCTTTCTCATCAATATAATGCGTACGCCAATATCCGTTTGAATCCTTCGGTTCTGTTATTTTGTATTTGTGTTGTTGTAATACTTTTGCTGTAGTCATAAGTTTTTCAACCAGACCGTCCTTAGATATAATACCACACTCCAACAACTGATTCAAAGTCATATCTGGAAAATTGGCTGTATTATTCAGTTCTGCTACTTGATTTCTAACTGACATACTGTCAATCCTCCTTACAACTTCTTATGTATTAAGAGAGTTGTTCCTTGCTCTCTGTAATGGTAGTTTACTTCATAAGAAAATGTTAATGTCCGCAAAAAAACAAGAGATTTACGAAATAAAAAATCATAGTTTTTTACGGACATATGATGAAGGGGGTGGGTGTATTATGCAGTTACATTAAATGAAGGGAGGGTTGGAAGATGAAAGAGACCTTAAAGCATAAGTGCCTACGGACTGGTGTAAGCCTTAGTTCAGCGAAGTACTACAAGAAGAAATACGGGCTTGATGATGATTCCGCTTGGAGACATGCAGCTATAAGAACTTACTGCAAGCCATTAAGTTTCAAAGTGAAGTGTTCCAGAGTAGGGGCAGATTATGAGAAAGCGCTTAGATACAGGCGCTTACATATGTGTAGTGATGAAGAAGCGATTCAGTGGAGCTTATACCCACATAAACCATTCAAACAGATGTGTGAAGAAGCTGGCGTTGATTACCGCAAGGCACTTGATTACAGAAAGAAGTATCAAGCCAGCGAACAACTTACAATTAGAATCATGGAGATAGCACAGGAGGAAGAACAGTATGGAAAAGACTACTAATATAAGCAATGAGGAATCAAAGAAAAAGGACTTTGAACAGATATGTGAAGGATTTGGCATTGACTATGCTACAGTAGAAGAAGATAAAAAGAAATACAACTTATCAGATGAAGACGCTATAATATTAAATATAGCAAAAATTTAACATGTATTAATGCCAATTGAATCTGATTCTTGCAATCAGCAAAAAAAGAGCTCATTGATTTGAGCTCTTTTCTTTTTTAATATTCTTTTATTATAAGTATTTATCTACAAGAGGACACAGCAACAATAGCTTCAAGAAATCATAACGAGGTGTCTCATTAGATACATATAATTCAAAATCAAGTGTTCTTCTCACAATTTCTGTTGCTGGAATACTTTCTGGAACTTCACACAACGCATTAAAATAGTTAATCGAATTGTCAGTCAAGGTGATTTTTGTATTATTGGGGTCTTCATCTTCATCTTTATCTTTATCTTTTTTATATTTATATTTTGTCAAATCATCAAATCTTATATCTACATTATGAAGTTTCTCTTGTAATGAAACTTTGTTTGAATCAATATCATAACTTTCAATATCAGATATATCAAAGAATTTATTAATTCTTGAAGAATCTTCCAATTCACCATAAAACAAAACATAATATATCATTAGAAAGTTGAACTTGAAGCAGCTCATTCTGTCCTTATTGAATACAACTGTACTATCTTTTTGTGCTGTTAGCGGTGCTTTGTTTTTCCTTTTAGGTGTTGGATTTGATTTAATGTATGCATTCTCAACTAAATTCTTAGCATATTTATTCATATCTCTTTTAGTACTTACATTAATATGCGTGTCATTAAATTTCTGTACATCAGCTAAAACACTTTTAAATACTGGGTCATTTATTTCTTCTGCCATTGAGATATCTAAATCTTTTCTACCCTTATATTCAATTATGTAATCCACAAGCCAGCGTCCTTTATCCGAAGCAAGGTATTTCCACAAATTCTCAAATAATTTAGCTTCATCATAAATTATATTTAAGTTATTATTTACCACACCGCAGTGGTCTTTCACATAACATTTTGCTTGTTTAAGACATTCCTCATCATCAATTATCCATTCAACATTACCTTTTATATCAAAATACTTTTTATCTAAACCATGAGCCGTAGTCGCTTTTAGAACTTTGCCACATGTCTGATTTGAGAATGAAATCTTTTTATATCTAAACATATTAGACCACTTAGAATTAGTTACTCCTATAATGCTTTTTACTTCTTCTGCTGAAATATTAAACATATATCTTAATATCTGTCTAATCAAAAACAAGTTGATTAATACATTATATTTACTGTTCCCAGGTTTTACCCCAGATGTTTTTCTTATCTTACCCATAATGTTTCTCCTTTTCTATGTGTGTACTCCCCAGACAAGAGGAGTACACTGTTTTTATGTTTTTTTGTTGCTTAATCAAACGGGAGTTTCTCCTGTTGCATTTCTATAAGCTGTTCCTTACTGCACTCTTTTGGTCTATTAAGGTAGTCACCTAGCGTATTGTAGACGATAATCTTATCTTTGGTCTTATAATATTTCACAACGCCATTGATACGGCGCATAAATGCAGCATAAGTCTCAGTCTGGTTAATATCATTTTGCAATTCGCTGTACTGATTTTCGAACATCCAGTTGCTTACTATGTATACCGTATGATACATAGCCCATTTGTTAGTATACCTAGCTGGTAATGCTATAGGGTATATATCTAGATAGTTAAGCATGTCTTGCATTTTAACACTTGAACGGAACTCCTCAAACACGAGTACGGGCTGCCCGTTATACTGGTCAAACGGGTGGTCATAGTCTGTAACTCGGTAGACATTAGCCGCTCCATGCTCTTCAATGATTGTACGAGACTTTCCTGTTCCAGTAGCTCCGAAGACATAGTTCACATTAATGGTTCGCAGTTCGCTCTGAAACTTGTTTGTCTGTAATTCGAGCCTCATTCTAGCAATTTTATCAAGGTATTTAATGGATAAATCTGGGTAACTTCTTATTATCTCCGCATTATCACAGCCCTGTTCTACCATCTCATATATGGCAGTTAAATCTGTACGCTTGCCTTGCTTATACTCTGGGATATTGCCGTACTCCTCAAATGTATCTTTGAGATTTGTATTATGCTTCTCAGTATCTTCCCATTTACCACTCTTAGTAATATAATCCCTGTTATCTCTTGGAGAACCTCTTGCAAAATCAATATGTGCCTCATTAAATAGATTCTTAATCGTTGAGAATCTCATTCCACTAGTACAGTGAATATATATATGCGTATGATAAGTATGGGTCTCCCCTCCTATCTCATCACACATACAAGTATAATCTACTGTACTCAGCGTATCAAGTTTCTGTTTTATCACCTCATGAGTGTACCCTTTATCTTCGGGATTATTAATTGTTATCTGCCATGCTCTATGCTGTGTGTCCTTCTGTTGGGTATCCTTTTTAATCTCTTCTATAAAACCACCTCCTAGGAAGTAATTTACCACTGTAAAAATGGAATTACTTCCAGAAAAAATGATACTTTTATAATTTTATCCTAAATGTTATTGCTATGTTATAAGCCAAATCATCAATCCTTACAATCTGGTAAGCTGAATTAATCAGTAAATCATATCCTATAGGCGAGCTTTTACCACTTTGAATTTTCCTGTATTCATTTGCGATTACATGATTAAACTTATTTGTAACATACTGTAACTGGGTTCTATTAGAAAAGGAAGCCGCCTTATCCCAGTTTAATATCACGATTAATGAATCATTAATCATATAAAACTTGTTACATATCAATGAATTTGCACTAACTAATGGTGCTAATTCATGCGGTCTCACATTACCAAGCATTTTTGACACTTCGTCCTGTAACTCTGGAATGACTTGATTTACAACAAACTGCTCAAATTGAATTCTATTCTTGCTTTCCTGTTCTTCTTTGTAACGCTCAATCATTCTATGATTCCAGTTTGTAAGACATGCCATCATTGATTTTAGCAATCTTAAAGCCTCATTAGGCAAACTATTACTACTCATATTAAAAACCTCCCGTATGCCCTCTCAGAAGCTGACACATACTCCCTGTCAAGGATATTTGTAATCAGCACCAGTTCTAATTTCATTGTTCCATCTATAGCCTTTATATTGGTGATTACTAAATTCTTACTAAGCTCTTCATAACTCCAATAATTAAAATCTATAGGCTTTCCAAATCCAGTTATATACTGCTTATGATTCCGTAATAATGTGTCATTAAAGCATGTTAGAGCATTTGCAATCTTTTCTTCATCCCACAATTCAGAGCCTGTATCTCTTGGCTTGATTGTTACATCAAATGTGTAATATGGTCTGTACGCCTCTGGATATTTATTATCACATCTAAGAAGTCTTATAGAATCATATAAAAAGTCAAAGTCAAAGTAATCGCAATATACCTCTAAAGTCTGTAATGAACATAGTATATAAGTTAATAGTTCAATCATCTTTTGACTAATCATATCGTTAATTCCTTTCTTTTAAGTGAAGCTGGGAATTGGGGAATTCCCCAGCCATGTTTAATAGTTACAAATATTAGAAGTCGATATCATCATCTTCATCAACTTCTTGTATAGCTACAATCTGGAAGCTGTCAGCTTTAGCACTGACACCAGATAACACTCTGTTATCTTCTACCAGCATTGCATAAGCCTTCAATTTTAAATTTGAAAAGCTCACAAAAACTTCTCCGCTTCCATCGAGAAGAGCATCCGTAATCTGCGATATTAAAGCGCTATTATTCTCTTTTGGTACTTTAACCTTTAATGTGTCATTCCTACGAGCAACACAGCTAATTGTGTACCCGTCAAAGTCTCGTCCTGTATTTGTTTTTCCCTGTTCATTGTAAGTACCTGTTCCTACCACAGCAATTTTAGCTGGCTTAGAAAAAACATTCTTATCTATTAATAAAACACTCGAAAGCTTCATTTTCAACCCTCCTTTCATTTACAAACCACATCAGTCTATTTATATAAACTATTATGTAATAAGTATTGATAGATAAGAGTTGAAGTGATATAATTAAGTTCCCCAATCATTAAAGATATCTGCTTTTTGCTCTTATCTTTTATAGTGTAGGTCATAAATGTTGTGGGTTCTTCCAGAAAGCCACTCTTAGAACTCATCAACATTTATCCCTATCAACAATTACAGTATACTTCGGAAGTGAATGTTAATGTCCGTAAAAAAGTGTGAGTTTTTAAAATATCGAGGGATATGTTACAAGATAAGCGACGGCGACGGGAAAGCGACGCTGAATGAGGGTAAAAAGAAAGAGGCTTAAAGCCCCTTAAATACTGAATTTGTGATTATTAAAGCGACGAGCGACATAAGTCCATTGGTAATACTAGCAATGGACTACCCCTTTTGGGGCAATCGGCGAATTGCACTTAGGCGTAACGGCAACGCATTCACGGCTGGGAGCCGCTCATTTTCCTTGCCTACGCCATTCGTGCTATTTACTTTATATTATATCCGCCTTGTCCTTTACCACTACTATCTCTATCTCTATCTCCACTCACAGCATTTTTATGCTCTGATCTACTATTTCAAGTTATATCCACCCTCTCCATGCTCTAGCTCTTGTCTGCCATTACCATCCAAATTCAATCCTGATAGATCTGTATTTCTAGTGTATCCACCACCTGATGTGCCTGTTCCACTTCCTGAACCTGTGTCTGGTCCACCTGTTGTAGTAGTAATTGAAAAGCCTCTTCTACTTGGAGTACTGCTCTGTGAGTTCTTAATCATCTGCTCTTGAGCATCTTTATTTGCTTCATCTGCTGACTCTTTGATACTTGCTAACTCATCTTCTGATGTTGCTTCATCAATCTGTGCATTAAATGAATCTTGGTCAATTAAACTAAAATCTGATATGTATTGCTTACAATCTTCCTTAGCTTTATTCAGTGCTGCAACTCTAGCTGCCTCTTCTTCAGCAATAACATCTTCATTCACTACACCGCCATCTAAACTTCCTTTAACCTTTAAGCTTTTATAAATTAAATCTACTGCTTCTGATTTTGATAATGCTTTGTTCCAGTTACCAACAAAGCTTCCATCAATTACTTTCTTGCTTTCAAGAATGCTCATTGCTTCCTTTAAATCACTGCTTAGCTCACCACTCTCAAGACATGCTTGTAGGTTTTCTGCTGGCTTGGATGCTTTCTGCTCTGACATTTCATTATTAAACATGCAACTTGCTATCATATAGGCTGCTTCTGCTTTTGTAATGATACCAGTTTCTGTGTTATTAGTATTGTTATTTCCAAGATATGATTTATCTGCTAATTTTGACATGATTTCATTCTCTGAAAGGCTTGAGTCATTGCTTTGAGGTGATGTTGTTGATTTTACTACTGCACTAATGAAGTCTACCCTTGATATTCTTTGAGTTGCATTAAACTCATTTTGAGATTGTGATTGCTTTGTGTTAAACAAGTCAAAGTAGGTGTTGATTACTGCTGCTTTGAGAATATCTGGTGATGTGGTTTCATCTAGGTCTAAGTATAAATCACTTGTTAATGATAAGAGAGTTGTTGTGTCAAGGCTGTCAAATAAATTTGTGAAGGCTGTGTTTTTTAGTGATGATTGGAGTGTTGGATTTTCAAGGTAGTAGATGGTGCCTTCTTTCTTAGCTGATTGGGATGTTGAAGTGCTTGCACTTGCTTCTGAGGAAGCTGTTCTGTTGTGTGTGAGGGTTTCAAAGGCTTCTCTGAATGTTGGATTTGTTGTGATTTGGCTGAGTGGGAGCCACTGTGAGGAGAGACAGTCTACACCATTGTTTTCTCCATCAGCCAATGTGATAACTATACTATCAGCCTTACTTGTTTTCTTTCCACAACTAGTCATAGTAAGCGCACTTGTAGCCACTACACCACTTAATGCAACTACTCCTATTCCCTTTATAACCTTATTATTTCTATTCATCTTAACTCTCCTCTTTTTCAAGTATTTTATAAGTTATGCTCTATTTAAAATGTAAATGTCTGAATAGCAGTTACAATTATCTTCTGGATTTTCTGTATAAATCCTATATGGACACTCTGAACAATTTAGATGTTTCTTACTTAATGTCATATCAACACCTCTTTCTAATAGCTGCATATTTAATTTATTTATTGTAGATATCATGTTGGGATATTGATTTTGATTTATTCTCCAAGCTTCACAATAGATTGATAAAGATTCTGGAAGTGTATCTATTAAACCTTTGAGCATTGTGTATATTAAGTCATGATGTCTGTGAAGCTTATTAGTTGCTGACCAAGTTATTGAATAGCCATTATACTGATAGCCATTAATTTCTATATCTATCCTCTTTAAACCAGTTACTGCTACTATCTTTGGGTTCATTGTAGGTGTGTGCTGATACTCTGCTACAATATAATTATTCTCTTTCATCATTTCTTTATCAACTAATGATTTTGGAAAGTATTTATAAAATAATTGCTGTATATGCTTAAAATCATCTGTGCTAAAGTCTGCTTGTCTGATTGTATATTTCCTGTCTTTTAATGTAACTTCATACATTTTAAATATTACTCTCCATATGACATTTATCTTTATATGTACTATTATATATAAAGGTATCAACAACTTATACCTAGCCCCAATGAAGATTCTTTTCATCTTATTTTAGTTGTTAAATTTATTAGTTGTATTAACCCCATTTTAATCCTGAATTGTGGTCCTTTGTACTATCACCACCACGTGATGTATCATCATCATTAAACAATTTGTCCATTTTTCCTGATGGAGCTGGTGGTGTATATGCTGGCTCTTCATATGTTTGTTCTGGTTCTGTGTAATTGTTTTCTGGTTCATTGTAATTATTTTCTGGCTCTGAATAATTGTCTGATGGTTCTGAATAATTATTTGATGTATCATTATAAATATCATTGGCGCTTTCAACTGGTGTCTGTTCTTCAATTTCCGTTGGAACTTCAATCTCTTCTGTAGTTACTTCCGTTTTTAACTCAACCTCTTCTTTAGTCGCCGCCTCTGTGCTTTGAATCTCCTCTGCTGTACTGCTCTGTGTAGCCTCCACTGTTGCTGGCTGCTCCTCCGCTTGTACTTTCTGCCTATCATTTTCTCTGACAGCCACCACTGCTACAACAACCGCTACTGCTACGACAGCCACTATTGCTGCTATTATTATTGTTTTATTTTTATTTTTCATATATAATCTCTCCTATGTAATCACGCATGATGATATATTTATCATATATCAACAAAATTATTAAATCAACATTTTTTTGTAATACCAAGCCTTCATAGAATTACAGATTTTTTGTTATCTGTAAACTTGGGGAAAAGTTGGGGAAAATGATTTTGGACAGTCTGGAAGCCTCCTTTTTCCTATATTTCTTGGCAGCCGTAAAATTCGATCCCCGTCTCGCGCTCTTTTATTTTTTAAGAGAAAGCCAGTACATGCTGACTTTCTCTTTTTTGTGTTCAATTTGTTTCAAGACATTATGATTGCCGCAAAGCACACATAAATAACCTACTATCTCATCAATTTTCATAATCCAGTAGGTCTTTTTCTTATTGTTAGCTGGTATGTAATGCTTCTTCCCAACTTAAATACCTACTATTTTGTCATAATTCACACTTTTAGTATGTCTTTTTTCTCATATCTGTAATATCAGACAGATTTGGTTTGAAAAAAAACCTACTATTCTCGCATAAATCATCAATTTAGTAGGTAATTTTCTTTATTCTCGTTAATTCTCCTCAGAATTTCCTCTTGATAAACCTACCATTTCATCATATTTAGCAGTCTTAGTAGGTATCCCCCTCATCTATAGCATTATAGATTCAACTTTTTTAATTTTACACTTGACAGATTAAAGTTTTATGTGTATTATCTTGTTTGTGTTCACAAGAGAATTTAATTAAAGAACATTAATTATGCGCGAGTGGCTCAGTGGTGGAGCACCTCCTTGCCAAGGAGGGGGTCGCGGGTTCGATCCCCGTCTCGCGCTCTTTTTAATTTTAAAAGGAAGCCAGCATTTAAGCGGCTTCCTTTTTTGTTTGTGTTCAATTTGTTTGAAGACAACTTAAAGACACATGATTCTTCGTCTTGCACTCTTCTATCAACTGTCATTTCACATACACAATCACTTTGTCTGAAACCTTTTCCAGGTCATCACTGCCTTCAGCTGCCTTGAATCCCACATCAACAATCTCTATCGTTCCGTCTTCATATGTCACAGTTACGCTTAACGTAAGTCCTTCATACATATTTTTAACCATCTCATTGTATACCTGACGTTCCTGATACAAAGATTCTTTTTCTAACTGCTTTGAAAACTCTACAATCTGTATGCCCTCGCTCTGACTGTTGCCGCTCTCCTCATACTCTTCCCCGATATCTTCAATAATGTAATATGCATAGCCGTTCTCCGTCTGTTTTCTGAATTTTTCAGAAGATGTCTGATACTCAGGGCTGTCCTTGTCAACCTCTTTCATCCTTGCCAGATTATATGTCACATCTGAATCATTTCCCATTATAGAATACTTAATCTTTGAGATATCTTCGCCCGTTACATTTATACCAGCCATAACCTGCCCCATCACAGATGAATCTCCAACCCGGCTTGAAATTCCAGCCACAACTCCTGATACACCAGCATTTTTCTCATCATTAGAAAAAATACATTCTGATGTGTCATCAAGCCCGGCTGCATACACATTCATAACATGAGCAATTTTAAATCCTGTCTGCTCTGATGCCAGTTGATTACTGCTCTGGTTTCCGTTTCCTGTCACAGAAGGTTTCAGTCCTCTGACTCCCAATACAGCAGTAACAGCCGCTGCTGCCACAAGACCTGCTGCAATTATCTTCTTTACATTATTGCTCTTTTTATACCTGATATCCACACTGGCAGTTTTCTTGTAATTTCCCGCTTCTTCAATCATTTGCGGACTAATTTCATTAAGTCCTTCATATAAATCCATTGCCTCTGATTTTTTCATAGATATAAACCCTCGCTTTCCAGATATCTTCTTAATTCTTTTCTCGTTCTGTGAAGAGTAACTTTCACTGCTGATTCGCTCATCTGCATCCTTTCTGAAATATCTTTAATTGAATCCGAGTACCAGTACCGCCTGAGAAATATAATTCTTTTATTTTTATCAACTGTTTCAAGAAAATGCGATAACATCTCTCCAATATCTTCCTTGTCCAGATGTGTCTGCAATCCGCCATCACCTATGCATTCTTCCAGTTCTTTTGTCAATTCAACCACTTTGGCCTGTCTCTTTCCCGCATTGTTTTTTCTTATCATATCAATCGCAATATTTCTTGCAGATGCTGCCAGAAATGCGAATAAATACTCTGGTCTTGCAGGCGGTATGCTATTCCATGCTTTCATATACGTGTCATTGACACATTCCAGCCCATCCTCTCTTGATTGCAGTATATTGGCTGCCAATGCATTTAACTTAGAACCATATTTTTCATCAACTGCATTAATTGCATCTTCATCCCTTTGAAAAAATAAATTGATTATCTGTTTATCATCCATTACTGTCTGTACTCCCTGTTTTTTAAAAGCGTTAACCCTTTCATAATTAAAGACGGATTATTCCGGCAATGGTTACATTTATCCCATAAAAAAATTCTGGAAGACGCATTATCTCCCAGAATCATATTTATATTCACAACACATTAAGCATTACCACTGTTTTAGTAATTCCCCAAACACATCCAGTGCTTCCTGCACAACATCCGGCCTTGTCATATCTATTCCGCACAGCTTAAGAAGCTCAATAGGGTGCATTGAAGAGCCACCTGACAAGAACTTTCTGTAGCCTGCTATAACCTGCTCATCACCTGCAAGTATCTTGGTTGATATTGCAATTGCAGCGGAATAGCCTGTTGCATACTGGTATACATAGAATGGTGTGTAAAAATGTGGTATTCTTGCCCACTCAAGTGCTATCTCATCATCAATAACCATATCCGGGCCGAAATACTTCTCATTCAGTTTCTTGTACATGGCACAAAGGCTCTCTGCTGATAAAACCTCGCCATGTTCAGCTTTTGCATGCGCTTCCATCTCAAACTCTGCAAACATAGTCTGTCTGTAAAGAGTTCCCTTAAACTGCTCAAAGAAATGATTGAGCAGATATCTTTTCTTCTTCTCATCATCAGTATTCTTTAACATATACTGCATAAGAATCGCTTCATTACAGGTTGACGCAACCTCCGCAACAAAAATCTTATATCCTGCATAAATATAAGGCTGGTTTGCATTAGAATAATAAGTGTGCATTGCATGTCCCATCTCATGAATAACCGTAAAAACATCATTGAGTGTATCTGAGTAATTAAGAAATACATATGGGTGTGTGCCATAAGCGCCCCATGAAAATGCTCCCGAACGCTTTCCGGTATTCTCATACACATCTACCCAGCCATTATTGAAGCCTTCTTTAATGTGTGAAACATACTCCTCACCCATTGGTGCAAGTGCCTTCACAACAATGTCCTTAGCCTCATCATAGCTTATCTTCCAGTCAATATCCTCTACCATCGGTGCATATATATCGTAAAAATGCAGCTCGTCAACACCAAGTGCCTTCTTTCTTATATCAACATAGCAGTACATTTTGTCAAGATTGTCATTAACAGTCTTAATAAGATTCTTATATACATTTTCCGGAATAAATGAACCATCAAGATACATGTTCAGTGTTGACTTGTAACCCCTTGCGTCTGCATAGAACATTGCCTGCTTGACATTGCCATAAAACGCTGCCGCAATCGTGTTGATATACGCCCCATACTGCTTATACAACGCCTCAAATGCCGCCTTTCTTACAGCTCTGTCCTGACTTTCCATAAATGTGGCAAAATTGCCGTTAGTCAGCTCATCTTCCTGTCCATTCTCTCTTTTCACCTTGCCAAACTTAACATCAGCATTGTTAAACTTAGAGAATACCTCATTAGGCACAGTTGACATCTGTGATGCCTTTGCAAGCAGTGCTTCCTCCTTTTCAGAAAGCGTATGCTCTTTCCCTGCGAGGCAGTCATCAATAAAATGCTTATACATTCCCAGCCTTTCATACTCGCTGATATATTTATCAAGCACATCAGCATCTATTGATATAAGCTCAGGCTCTAAAAATGCATACTTCTCTGACACCTTCATCGCAGCCATCTGGGCTTTCCCAGATATTTCCTGATACTTTGAATTGCCTGTATCCTCATAATATTTCATAAATGCATACACATACACTCTTTCAGTAATGTATTCTACCTGTTCATACTCCTTAAGCGCCTTGTAAAGCATGCCGGCAGACTCGCCCATCCTGCCCTTAAGCTCACTTGGCTGGTCAGTCAGTTCAAGTATACTGTTATAATCCTTCTCCCATGCTTCATCAGAGCTGTATAAATCACTCACAGCCCATTTAAACTTATCATCAATCTCACTTCTTGCTGGCATAACAATCCTCCATTCATATTAACCTGCGGTAATATCCGCATTTATAAACAAAAGCCTGCAACAACTCATGCGCTGTCACAGGCTTATCATTCGTATTAATCAAGTTCTGGCAGATAAGCAGATGTCGCTATCGCAAGTGCACCATGTCCTATGTGGCAGGCAACTGAAAGTGAAAGTGGATCCATGTGGAAATCAAACTGCGGAAAAGTCTCTTTAACTAACGCAGCCCATTCCTCTGCCTCCTCAGGATTACCTGAATAGGCAACCTCCATATGCATCTTTCCATCCTTTGCAAACTCTGCAAATCTTGTATCTAAATCATCCTGCATTGCCTTAAGCATAATCTTCTTCGCAGAAGCCTTACCTCTTGCCTTGGCAAATGCATCTAACTTCTCACCCTGAATCTGAAGCACAGGATTAAGCTTTAACATAGTTCCAATAGCAGCTGCCGCAGGAGTTATTCTTCCGCCCTTCTTTAAGTACTTAAGAGTATCAAGTGTAATATATATGCTTGATTCCATCTTATGTTTCTCAAGAATCTCCTTAATCTCTGTCGCAGACTTACCTCTCTTAGCAAGCTCCTTCGCATCAAGAATAGACTGTCTCATGGTTACAGAAATTCTCTGGTTATTGACAACCTGAACCTTTCCATCATAATCATCAGCAACCATAGTAGCTGTCTGACATGTTCCGCTGAGCCCGCTTGACATAGGAATATATACAAGTTCATCATATTCCTTTAGAAGCTCATCAAATGCGTCCTGCATCTCACCAATAGAAGGCTGTGAAGTAGATATATCAGCATCCTGCTTTAACTTCTCGTAAAACTCTTCCTGTGTAAGATTAATATCTTCAAAATACTGTTCTCCATCTATAAAGAACGGCATTGGTATAACTTTAACTCCAAGCTCCTTAGACTGAGCCTGTGTAATTCCACTGTTACTGTCTGTAAGTATGGCAACTTTACCCATGTAAATCCTCCCAATAACCTATTGCTGATAAATCAATTATTTTGTTATACTGATGTATATACCTTTATATAGTAAGGCATTTTGACACTTTTGTAAACAAATGTTTCTTATTTCAAAGTAATATTTTTATAAACTTTTATTGGAGAACCACTATGAAATATATTGAGATTGACTATCTGGACAACATTTTAATGAATGCTCTTGAAGAACTTATTAACAAATGTGACGGCTACGAGCCTTATTACTGCGATTCCCATAACGACAGCTTTATCCAGTGTGCGCTTGTTGATGACAGCACAGATTCACCTGTAATGTATGGCTTTGTTGGACTGCTTATCAATGATGAATGCGGATATGTTGAAGTTTCAGGTCTTGTAGCACCTGATTTTCGCCATAGAGGACATTTTCATAATATGCTATCCATCTGTTACAGGAAGCTTAAAAGCAGCTCTGCTGGCAATTTAGAGCTTATTGCGCCTATAAGCGGAGAACTTCTTAACTGTTCTTTATGTGGTGATGTATGTTTCTACGAATATCTGTACCAGCTTGATAAAGCACATTTTAACTTAAAATCAATACAGGCTGCAGAGCCTGACAATGCCGAATATTATCTTGAGGGTGATGATTATCTTATGTATCTGCCGGAATATGAAGAACCTGTGGCTCTTCTTTATCTTGATACACAGAACACATTTGTCAATGTATACGGCGTATTCGTTGATGAGAAGCTTCGTGGAAAAGGCATTGGTACATGCCTTATGAAGCATTTTCTTAAAGACTACTTTAACATTGCTTCACTTCCACTCGTACTTAATGTAACAAGCAATAACAGGGCAGCTGTGGCATTATATAAAAAATGCGGCTTCGCCGAAGCAAGCCGCATTGAATATCATTATATTAACTGTTCTGACAACTAGTTCTTAGCTGCAATAACATCTCTCATATCGTACATTCCAGCCGGCTTTCCTGCAAGGAACTTGGCAGCCTCAACTGCACCCTTTGCAAATACAGCCTTAGAATGTGCGGTATGCTTGAATTCTATAACCTCGTCTTCTCCAGCAAAGATTACTTCATGCTCTCCAACAATAGTTCCGCCTCTTACGGCACTGATTCCGATTTCCTTAGGATCACGCTTCTGTCTTAACTGGCTTCTGTCATATCTGTAGAAATAATCATCATCAAGCACTTCCTTCATTGAATCTGCAAGTGCAAGAGCTGTTCCACTTGGCGCATCAAGCTTCTGGTTGTGGTGCTTTTCAACTATCTCAATATCAAAGCCTGCTGACGCAAACACTTTGGCAGCATCCTGTAAAAGCTTGAATAATGTATTGATTCCAAGTGACATATTAGCTGAACGTAATATTGCAACACTCTTTGATGCTTCATTGATTGATGCAATCTGCTCATCGCTTAATCCTGTTGTACATATTACAGCAGGAATCTTAGTTTTCTTAATATAGTCAACAAGTGTATCCTCTGCCTTAGCTGATGCGAAATCAATAATAACATCTGCTTCAACATTACATTCTTCTAATGAAGCAAATACCGGATATGAGTTATGTCCGTCATCGCGAAGGTCAATTCCTGCTACTATCTGTGCATTAGCATCATTAGCAACGATTCCTGTAATGACCTGTCCCATATGGCCGTTACAGCCATGCATAATTATTCTTGTCATGTTCATTCTCCTGTCAATTAAAGTATTCCGTAGTTAACCATTGCTTTCTTTAATCTCTCAAGGTTAGCCTCTTCCATCTCGCATAATGGGCTTCTGAGTGGTCCCATATCCCATCCCATAAGGTTAAGTGCATGCTTAACAGGAATTGGATTAACCTCGCAGAATAATGCATCTACAAGCTCTAATGCCTTAAACTGTAACTGTGCAGCCTTAGCCACATCTCCAGCTGCAAATGTAGCGCAGATATCATGTGTCTGCTTAGGAGCAACATTAGATAATACTGAAATTACACCCTTTGCTCCAATTGACATAAGAGGAACAATAAGTCCGTCTTCACCTGAGTACATATCAAGTCTTCCCTCAGCTAATGCCATTGTCTTGCTCTCCTGTGCAAGATTACCTGTTGCAGCTTTAATAGCAACGATATTGTCAACATCCTTAGCAAGCTTGGCTGCTGTCTCTGGCTGGATATTGCAGCCTGTTCTTCCAGGAACATTATACATAATGATAGGAAGGTCTACTGACTTCGCAACTGCTGTATAGTGCTGGATAAGGCCCTTCTGTGTTGCTTTATTATAATATGGTGTAACTACAAGACATCCATCAACTCCTGCCTTCTGTGCTTCCTGTGAAAGCCATACAGCTGTTTCTGTGCAGTTAGAACCTGTTCCTGCAATAACAGGAACTCTTTTCTTTACATAATCAGCAGCAAATCTGATTGTTTCTACATGCTCCTCATGTGTAAGTGTTGATGCCTCTCCTGTTGTTCCACAGATAATAATTGCATCTGTTGAGTTATTAATCTGGTAATCAAGGAATTCTCCAAGCTTATCATAATTAACTTCTCCATTAGCTTTCATTGGTGTAATAATCGCTACACCGGCTCCGGTAAATACTGACATACCATCCTTCTTTCCGCTGTTAACAGCTATTATTATGTACATGATTCCTGTCTATTCTCATCGCTACCTATGTGGGTAGCTCAATAACATAGAAGAGCCAATCTGCTCAAACAGACTGGCTCTTAAAGAAATCATAGTAATAGTCCTTTAAGTAGCTCTCCATCTATTCGATGACAGTCGTAAAACTATTAATCCTACGCCCAGTAAGACTGCTCCGGAAACAATCCTCTTCGGCACTTTCCCCTTTTACTATCCTTCATATGTCTTCCGGGACATCAGGATAATTACTCTTGAATCGTGCGACCTCTACCTGCTGCAGGGGAAACCCTTACAGTTAATGTGACTATATCACTCTGATAATGTTATGTCAATATATATCCTTAAACTAAAGAACATAAATGTTGTCTTAATTATTCCTCATCTTCAACAAGGTCAATCTTGCTTACTGATACCTCATAAGCAACTCTTCTCTCAACCTCTTCTTCTCCTATTTTCTTAGTGTACTCTCTGCTCTGTACACGTCCGCTGACCTGAAGATGTGCACCTACTTCAAGACCTCCTGCAAATCTTGCATTTCTTCCCCATGCTATACATGGTATGTAATCCGACTTGCCATATGGTCTGTTTACAGCCACTAAGATATCTGCAATTTCTCTTCCTAATGGAGTTTTTCTATAAATAGGAGGCTTGCATACATATCCGTCAAGGAATATCTGGTTGGACTTAGACTGCTCTTCAGGCATCTCGTCATCTTCTAAGAATCTTAATTCTCTTACAAATATTGAGAGCACCAGCTTATTCTTAGTTCCTTCATGTCTATTATATGAACGGAACTGTCCTGCAACCTCAATCTTCATTCCTCTATAATCCTTAGTAACATCAATGAGTCTTTCAGATATCATAAGTGGTATGACATCCACCATATCACTTAATCTGTTCACTGATACATTAGCAATATAGAAGCCCTCTCCAAAGACCTCATGGCTGAAAGTGAACTCTGAGACAATCTCTCCAATGATACACACTCTGTTGTTTTCAATTACTTTATCAAGCATTCTGTATTTCTCCCTTCTTTGCCACCTTATTATCAATGTGTTGTGGCATGTGCTTTGTTTTCTCTAATATGTATATGATGTCGTTTTCGCAAATATTACAAAAACTTTTTGAATAATATGTGTTCAAAAAATAAAAAAATTTTTATATATTTAGTATTGTTTTTTAAGAATATTGTGATAGAATATAAAAGTTGCTAATCATAGAAGATATTTTAAGTTTAATTCAGGAAGGACATTATTAATGAAAACAAAGCGTGAAGATATTCGTAATATTGCAATTATTGCCCACGTTGATCATGGTAAGACAACCCTTGTTGATGAGCTGTTAAAGCAGAGCGGAACTTTCAGAGCTAATCAGGAAGTAGCTGAACGAGTTATGGATTCCAATGATATCGAAAGAGAAAGAGGAATCACTATTCTTTCTAAGAATACAGCTATCACATATAAGGATACTAAGATTAACATTATTGATACTCCTGGCCATGCTGATTTCGGTGGCGAGGTTGAGCGAGTACTTAAGATGGTTAACGGCGTTATTCTTGTTGTTGACGCATTTGAAGGTGTTATGCCTCAGACTAAGTTCGTATTACAGAAAGCTCTTGATATGAATCTTTCTGTTATAGTATGTATTAACAAGATAGACCGTCCAGAAGCAAGACCTGAAGAAGTTATCGACGAGATCTTAGAGCTTTTCATTGACCTTGATGCTAATGAAGATCAGCTTGACTGTCCATTCATCTTTGCTTCAGCTAAGTCAGGCTATGCTATGGCTGACCTTAATGATGAAAAGAAAGACATGCAGCCACTCTTTGACTGTATCGTCAATAACATTCCTGCACCAGAGGGTGACCCTGATGCAGATACACAGATGCTTATCTCTACTATTGACTACAACGAATTCGTTGGTAGAATTGGCGTAGGTAAGATTGATAATGGAAGCCTTAAGGTTAATCAGGAGGTTATGATTGTTAACCACCATGATCCAAGCGTTAAGAAGCGTGTAAGAATTACTAAGCTTTATACATTTAACGGACTTAATAAGGTAGAAGTTAACGAAGCAGGAATCGGTGAAATTGTTGCTGTATCAGGTATTGCTGATATTCATATCGGTGATACAATCTGTTCACTTAACAACCCTGTTGCCATTCCTTTCCAGAAGATTTCAGAACCTACTCTTTCTATGGACTTCATGGTTAATGACAGTCCTCTTGCAGGTAAAGAAGGTAAATTCGTTACTTCAAGACATTTAAGAGACAGACTTTTCAAGGAACTTAATACAGATGTTAGTTTAAGAGTTGAGGAAACACCTGGCGTTGAGAACTCATTTAAGGTTTCAGGACGTGGTGAGCTTCATCTTTCAGTTCTTATTGAGAATATGAGAAGAGAAGGTTATGAATTTGCAGTAAGTAAAGCCGAGGTACTCTACCACACAGATGAGAGAGGTAAGAAGCTTGAGCCTATGGAACTTGCTTATATCGATGTTCCAGATGACTGCACAGGATCTGTTATCCAGAAGTTAAGCCAGAGAAAGGGCGAACTCCTTGGTATGTCACCAATTAACGGTGGATACACAAGACTTCAGTTCTCTATCCCTTCAAGAGGTCTTATCGGATACAGAGGTGAATTCCTTACTGATACTAAGGGTAACGGTATTATCAATTCTTCTTTTGAAGGATATGAAGAATACAAAGGAGACATTTCTTACAGAAAGAATGGTTCTCTTATTGCTTACGAAAGCGGTGATGCTATCACTTATGGTCTTTTCAATGCGCAGGAAAGAGGTACTCTCTTCATCGGACCTGGTGAGAAGGTATATGCCGGAATGATCGTTGGCGAAAATCCTCGTACTGAGGATATTGAGGTTAATGTATGCAAGACAAAGCATCTTACCAACACTCGTTCTTCAAGTGCTGATGAGGCTCTCCGTCTTGTTCCACCTAAAATTCTTAGCTTGGAGCAGGCACTGGATTATATTGACACAGACGAATTACTTGAAGTAACACCAAAGAGTCTTAGAATCCGTAAGAAGATTCTTGATCACACAGCTCGTTACAGAGCAAACAAAAAGTAATTATTTTTAGGAGGTTTGAATTATGGATAGCGATTTAGGAGCTAAAGTTAAGAAGTTAAGAATTGCACACGGTCTTACACAGGAAGACGTTGCTAAGGCATTAGAGGTTACACCTGGTTACATAAGTAACGTTGAGAATGGCCGTAACCTTATGACATTAAGAATGCTTTCATATTATGCAGAGCTTACAGGAGTTTCTCTTGATTATCTTGCAGGAAGCGTTGACAAGTCATACCAGAATACAGCTCTTGACAATGAAATCATGCAGATTGTACAGAAGTTAGATGTTGATTCTAAGGAAAAGCTTATCTCTACACTCAGAATCTGGTTTGCTGAGAATAAGTAATTAAAACCGACAGGCATATAAATAAGGAGACGGGTTATATTCCCGCCTCCTTTTATTATTTAGCTCTGTATTGATTTCATCTGATAGAATTCGCCTTTAAGTTCCATAAGCTCATCATATGTTCCATATTCAACGCAGTGACCATCTGCTATTACCGCTATTCTGTCTGCACCCTTTATAGTCGATAATCTGTGTGCAACTATAAATGTTGTCCTGTCTTTAGTAAGATTATTAAGTGCCTCCTGAATAAGCTTCTCAGATATACTGTCTAATGCTGATGTTGCCTCATCAAGAACTATTACTTCAGGATTTCTCATAAGTGCTCTTGCAATCGATACACGCTGCCTCTGTCCTCCTGAAAGCTTTCCACCATGCTCTCCCACAACTGTATCTAATCCATCCGGAAGTGAATCTATAAGATCTCTTAAATTAGCTGCGTCCACAACTTTATTAAGGGCTTCTTCATCGAAATCATCTATTCCATATGTTATATTATCTCTTATAGTTCCTGAGAATAATATTGATGTCTGCGGTACAACTGCCAGATGCTTTCTATAACTTCTAAGATCAATATCTCTCATATCATGTCCATCAATCGTAACAACTCCGTCTGTGGCAAAATTAAAGCCTATAACAAGGTTAAGAATTGTAGATTTACCAGCTCCTGATTCTCCTACAAGTGCAATCGTCTCACCCTTATTGACATGAAGATTAAGCTCATGAAGTACTGGTTTGTCTGTATTATTATAGGCAAACCTGACATTTTTAAAATCAAACTCACCTTCTATACTATCAAGTGCTTCTTTCCCATCATTGCATTCAATATCTTCTTCAAGAAGTACTTCTCCAATAGAATTAACCGACTCAACACCCTTGGCAATTACTGGTATAAGTGACATAAGTGATGATACCTGGCTTACTATTGTTGCAAAATAACTCTGGTAAAGTGTAATATCTCCAGGACCAACACTTCCCTTTAAAGCAAGAAATCCTGTGAATCCCAGACACACAACCTGAAAAATCTGGAATATTGCCCATCCAACCGAGCCAAATAATGCCTGTATAACATCAAGCTTATAGCCTTTCTCAGCAACTGCAAAAAGCTGTCCGCTCATCTTGGTTACTTCCTCCTCTTCAAGTGCATGTGCCCTTGTAACCGGAATAAGCTCAACCATCTCCATAACCCTTGCAGATGTCTCTTCCATCTCCTTACGGAACTCGGTATTTCTCTTCTTCATAATATTTCTGAAAAATACCATAGTTGCCGCTGCAAGAGGGGTAGTAAGAAGAAAGAATAAGAATACTATAAGACTCTTTGATACCGTAACAAAAAGTGCAACTCCAATATTAAGTGCAATATTTAATATACTTAAAAACATCTGTGTTGATAGTGTCTCAACCGCCTCCACATCTCGCATTATCTTTGATTGCAGCCTGCCTGACTGTGTCTCTTTGTGGTACGAAATTGAAAGCTGCTGCAGTTTCCTTACAAGTGCTTTTCTAAGTCCTGTTTCTGCATATCTCGTTGCTAATGATTTATATCTTGTATACAGATAATTCATTGGCACATTAAGAACAACTAATGCAACCATAATTATTGCCTGAATAATAATATTCTGTATAGTATCTGGCGAACCGCTTGTAATATCATTAATAATATTAGCCGTAACAATTGGCAGCACCCACACAGGGGCATGCTTTATAAAGAAAAATAATACTGCAAGAAAGAACTTATTATAATTTCCCTTATAAAGCCCTATAAGTATCTTTAACGGATGCCCCTTATGTTTCCTATAGCACTCAATGAACCAATTCTCAACATCAATTCCCTTTGGTGCATGTAAATTCATGATTGTTCCTCATATTTCTATATATTTATACTAATCTCTTTCAATCGTATCAACATTATCTGCCACAATTGCTTCTCCATCACAGCCTTCAATATTGACATTCTTTAATATAAGTTTTTCTACATTACTTACAATAAGTCCCTGTCTGCTTGCTTCATCACAGCCAAGCATCATTGCTGCTACCCCCGGCTTTGCATCTTTAGCATAGCTAAAGTTAATATTCTCAAATGTAAGCTTCTCAACTTTACTCTCTGGCAGACCGAATATATATGCACCTGCAACATGGCAGTTTTTCGCATTGATATCCTTAAATGTAAGACTCTTAATTGAAGGTGTTCTGTCATCAACAGGAAGCGGCTTTCTAGAGCCAACATACTCTGTCTTTCCATCCGGATCACAGAAATAGAAACTGTTAACAACAAATGGTGTCATAACATTATCCATATCAATATTCTCAAACGAAATATCATCAAGTACAGATAATTTACCACGACCTCTTCTTGTCTTAACTCTTAAACCTCTGTCTGTATTCATGAACATACAGTCTCTGATATGAACATCTTTAACTCCAGCTGCAATCTCGCTTCCTACTGTTACTGCACCGTGTCCGTCTCTCATACAGCACTGGCGTACTGTCATATCCTCTGTAGGAGTCTTTTCCTTCTGAGCCATATATATCTTGCCTGACTTGATTGCTATACAGTCATCACCAACTGAAATGTATGTTCCAAGCACAAGAACATCCTGGCAGCTTTCCGGGTCAAGACCATCTGTGTTGTGTGAATTAGCAGGATTAAGAATCTTAACATCAATAAACTTAAGATGTTTACTAAAATATGGGTGGATTGTCCATGATGGTGAATTCTGAACTGTAATTCCATGCATAGTAACATTACTACAGTTATTGATAAAGAATAATCTTGGTCTCCACGCAGTATTTCTTATCTTACAATTCTTCCACCAGTTATCGTGAGTTGTGCATCCATCAATAGTTCCTTCACCTGTAATTGTAACATTTGAACAGTTGATACCACATACAATTGCTGAAAACATATCCAGAGGATTGCCTTCCCAGGTACCAAGGTTGTAATAATCTTTCTCATCGTATGTCTCAATCTGTCCCGGTAATATAGGGAACTTATCTCTTTCTGTAAATGCTGAAAGTACTGCTCCTTTAGCAAGCTCAAGATTAAGATTATCTTTCAAGAAAATGCTTGATATCTTATAAACACCTTCTGGAACTAATACTCTGGAATCCTTAGGAGCTGCCATAATCGCACACTGGATTGCATTAGTATCATCATGCTCACCATCACCATATGCGCCGAATTCTCTTACATTAAGTGTTACATATTCATAATCTGTCTTAAATTCAACAGGGCCATATTCTTTTCCTGCATACACCGCTGTAATCTTATATTCTGTATCTGGCTTAAGACCATATATTGTTGTAACAACCTTTTCTGTCTTGCCATATTCTTCTCCATTAATCAGGAGTGTGTATTCTTCCTTAGAATAATACTTTCCACCGTCATCAAATTCTACTACAGCACTTCTTCCTGTTTTGATAACTAACTTTAACTCCATAATACACCTCCATTGCTGCGTCCGTAATCCTGATAATCCCTGTTTCTTATATACTCACTGTAAACTGTTATGTATGCTGCTGATACAGCCACACTGCTCTTATCCGCAACATGCTTATCAGTTGCTTTTTCAAAGATTTCCTCAGCCTTGGATGCATATTTTTCTGTCTGTATAAGCTTCATACGGCATCCTTTCAATACTGCATATGCATATATAAGCTTTACAAACTGCGAATCTGTATTATCAATCGTATCATTAAGAACTGAAACTGCTGCTTTATACATTTCTCTTATTCTTGCAAATATCTCATACAACGCCTGGTCCATAACTTCAAGTGTATCAACTGCTCCTGCAGCAAATAAAGCAAGTGCTTTTACAGCCTTAGCATCACCATCATGTGCTGCCTTTCCTGCGTTCTCAAAGCATTCTGCATATATTGCATTATACTGCGCGATTATAGCATTATAATGTTCTTTCCCACCATCTTTGGTTTCATAATTCATATAGAAACTCAGTGCCTTAAATGCTATGCATAAGCATCTGCTACCTTCAGCTCCTGTAAAATATCCTGATTCTGTTCTTGACTGTCTCTCTGTCTGCTTGGCAATATTAACAGCAATATCATTCTTTCCAACACTATAGCATGCATTACCATACATGTAATTAACAAGGTCATTCTCGCCTATATTAATAGTATTATCCTGTATAAGCTTATCTAATTCACCTGTAATAACATCCTTATATTCATCACTATGCTCTGCTGCTTCAAGTTTACCTAAAGCATTAAGAAGAAGTGCCTTATCAAATGCATCTGCTCCTTCAAGCCCGGTTTCTTTTAATACATTATTAATGTATCCTTTAATTTCAAAACTTTTATCCAAGCCTTTTTCCTCCTAACCGATATTTATTTTATTGTAACATGTTAAACAGTATTATTCCACTATTTGACTGGTAATGACGAATAAAAATACAGTTTTATTGCTTTGTATATTCTCATCGCTACTCGCGCTCGTAGCTCATACTCCAGAACTTCGTTCTGTCGTTGTCGCGGTGCTCCTCGAATATACAGTCAAAAACACCAGCATATGCAAGCATAGCTGGTGCATTTGATTGTATATTCTCATCGCTACTCGCGCAAAAAAGGACGAGCCTTTTAAGGCTCGTCCAAAATAAATTCAAAATATTAACATTACTCCTTAACGGCACCTACGTTAACACCCTGTACGAAGTACTTCTGACAGAATGGGTAGATGATCATGAAAGGAAGGATAGCTACGATAGTTGCTGCATTAGAAATTGTTGTTGGGTTAACAGCACCATCATTAGGAATATCACTATCAACAACCATACTTCTTAACTGAATCTGGAAGTTGTAAAGATTATTCTTATTAATATATAACTTGAAGTTTGTATAATCATTCCAGAAGCTTACTGCGAACATCAAACCAATTGATGCAAGAGCTGCCTTTGAAAGAGGAAGTACAATCTTGAAGAAGATACCCATTGGTGAGCATCCATCAATCTGAGCTGCTTCGAAAAGTGATTCTGGAATACCTTCGAAGAAGTTTCTCATAAGTACTAAGTTATATACATTAATAGCCATTGGCAGAATAACCGCCCACAAAGTATTGATTAATCCTAACTGCTTGATAACAAGGAACTTAGGAATCATACCACCATCGAAAATCATTGTGAAGAGAAGCATGTAAGCGAAGAAGTTTCTTCCTGGCATCTCCCACTGGATTAATACATAACCACCAAGTGTAACAACTAAAAGTCCAACGAATGTACCTATAATAGTTGTTATAACTGAGATTAAGAATGGATGATAAAGGTTTGATCTTGTTATAATAGCACGGTAACCACCCCAAGAGAACTTCTGAGGAAGCCACTTAAAATCATATGATGAATATGCATCTATTGAAGTAATAATTACTTTGTAAATAGGAATCATAATTGCACATGCAATGATAATGAATAAAATTGCATTAACAATTGGGAATACTTTGAATTTTTTCTTTTTCTTTTTATAAACTAGTGTCTGATTATCACTCATTATCTATTCCCTCCTATACAATTCCTCGTCCACGTACTTTCTTACTTGCCCAGTTACAACCGAGAACTAAGATCATACCAACGAAAGACTTAAATAAACCTACAGCAGTTGTATAACCATAATCTGAGTTACCACCACTGAATGTCTTAGTATATACATATGTCTGTAAAACCTGTGATTTAGCATATGTAATAGGTGACTGTAATACGAATACAGATTCGAAAAGGTTCATAACCTTAGCAAGGTTAAGAATGAATACTGTAATAATTGTATTAGCAAGAGCTGGTAATGTAATGTATATCAGTCTCTTGAATCTGTTAGCACCATCAATCTGGGCTGCTTCATAAAGGTCTGGGCTGATACCTGACAATGTAGCCAAGAAGAGGATTGTTCCCCAACCTGTATCCTTCCAAACATTCATGATATAGAATGTTCCACGCCAGTAAGCTGTACTGTTCATGAAATCAACAGCTGTATCAATAACACCCATATTTATAAGAATTGAGTTGACTGGAGCACTATCATATGGAGCCAGTAACATCTTAAATACTGAAGCAACAACTACCCATGACATGAAGTGAGGAAGATAGATAATTGTCTGTACTGTCTTCTTGAAAATCATGTTAGTAATCTCATTCAGAAGAAGTGAGATAATAACTGCTGCACCTGTATTTAAGAACAACTTAATTAATGACAAAATTAATGTGTTTCTGAATGCCTGCCAGAAATAGATATCGTTAGTAAACATAGTCTGGAAATGATACAGACCAATGTAGTATGGATTAGCGATAACATATTTTGTGAACGAATAACGAACACCAAGCATTGGCCAGTAATTGAATAACATAATCATAACGAAAACTGGCACGAACATAAGGTAGAAACCTCTGTAATAATACATCTTATTTGTGAGGCTCTGGTTTAATGAGTTAGAAAGATACTTAGCATCAACATGAAGATCTTTCTTGAAAGGCTTAACAATATCTATAAAGCAACCTGCAACTGCTATAACAATACCAATCGCAAGTACAACAAATCCACAACCAATATGATATGAATTGCCATTATATCCATTGCTAAGAATATCTGGAAGGTTAACATTAACGTACTTAAGTCCACCACCTGCTACCTTACCATTAACAAGTGTAAACTGAACTGCAAATACAGAAACAACTGTAAGAACAGCTGCTATTACTGTAGTAATGATAGAAAAGAATTCTTTTCTGGCTACAATAAGAATGATACCAACAACGATACATGCGATGAATAAATACCATAACACTGGCATACTGATATTCATGTAACTGAAAGCATATGCTGTAGGATAAACGCCTTCTTTAATCTTCTCTCCTGACTGAACAAGAGGTAAAAGACTGGCAATGAGCATGATAATAAGTCCGATGATGGCCATCAATTTAATATTTCCTTTTGGCTTTCCTACTGCTGTTCCGCACTTAGGGCATATTTTAGCTTTCTTAGGAAGCTCTGTGTTACAAGATGGACACTGCATTTTTTTACCTTCTTTCCTAATTATTATCGTATGCCTATTAAATAAATTTCATAAGCAAATCCTTTTTTGTCAGTATAAACGGCGCGGATTTCTCTGCGCCGCCATACTAACATAAGATGTATAAACATCTAATAATTATTGTTTAAATTACTTCTTAAGTGTTTCGTTTAATGACTCAACTACTGCATCACACTTAGCACCAACCTGCTTCTTGTAATCAGCCATAGCTTCATCATATGTCTTCTCACCAAGAACTACCTGTGAAACAACTTCAAGTCTCTTAGTATTGATATCAGAGATATTGTTGCTAAGTACTTCTGTGTTCCAAAGTGGAGTCTCAAGCTTGCTGTTAGCATTGAACATTGCATAGTTCTCTGTGATAATTGGATCAACACTCTTGTTACCTGGATCTGTGTTATCACCAAATGTAGCGATAGCTAAGCTCTTATCAATGTGGTTCTTAGACATAAGCTTTGTATTATCTTCAGGTGTTGTAAGGAAGTGGAATACACCTTCTTCGTATGTCTTAGTCTTACTCTCATTAACTCCACCCTTTGAGTCGTAAACTGTAACAGTCTCAGCCTTATCATCCCAGTGAGTACCCTTAGCACCATACTGCCATGCAATCTGGATATCTCCACCATCAAGCATAGTATCGATGAAGTACTTGAAGATTCCTTCAGCCTTACCATTCTCATATGCCTTGTATGTAATACACCAAGCAGTAGCAAGACGCTCCTTATATGAACCAAGTTCCTTAATAGGCTTAATAGCAATAATCTTATCTGTCTTATCAGCTATAGAGTTCTGAAGTGTATAAGCCCATGTACCTGCCCAGTATGTGAATACTGAAGAAGCTGTTGAAGCATCCTTTGCATTCCACTTATTACGAGCATCTGATGTTGTCTGGTTCTGAGAAGCCTTATCAAGAATACCATCATCAACGGCTGTCTTAAGTCTTGTAAGTGCATCCTTCATATCCTGCTGAGCAAATCCATCCTTGTATTCCTTAGCTGCTTCATCATAGTAGAATGTGAAGTTAGCATTCTGATAGAATTCTGGAAGATAGTTAGTATATGGAGCTTCTGGAGTACCAGAGTTACCACCAGCTATGAAACCTGAACAAGAGATAACGAAGTTCTGGTTAGCTGAAGCAGCCTTCATATCCTTAAGCATCTTGTAATACTCATCATATGTAAGTGTCTTAGATGCAACTTCCTCTGGGTTGTATCCAGCTGCTGTTAAAGCTGAAGACTTGATGTATGTACAGCATCCATTACCACGGGCTGGTGAGAATCCGTAAAGAGCCTTCTCTCCGTCTGGACCAGCAACCATGTTTCCTGATTCGATGATTTCAGCCTGATCGATAAGTCTTCCTGAGTTCTTAGTTGCTGACTGATTCCAAGCATCTGTCATATCCCAGAGATATCCGTTAGCTGCGAAGTTAGCAAGGTAATCTGAGCTAAGAAGAACTACATCAGGGATATCGCCTGAAGCGAATGCATTCTTAACTGAATCATAGTAGCTAGAATGTTCTGGACGAATCCACTTAATATCAAGACCTGTAAGGTCACCAAGATACTTGTAGAATTCCTGAGCGCCGTTAGTTTCCTTAACTACTGTACCATCAACCATAACTGTGAACTGCTCTGGCTTCTGTACGTTAGCCCAATCAACTGTTGCTTTTGTTGCGTCCTGATTGCCGCTGTTAGAGCCACAAGCTACGAGGCCCATAACTGAAGTAAGTGATAAACCTACTGCAGCAAACTTCTTTAATGTCTTTTTCATAAACCTTAAAACCCTCCTTAATTTGGTTCGCGGGGATTCTCTCCCCGTTTCGTTTTTAGACATTGATATATTAGCATTTTTGTACTATTTTAACAAGGCTAATTTTAACAATTATTGTATTTTTTTTGCTTTTTCTGTGAAATCCCAGTATTTATGCCATTTCCTGCATTCATAATTTTTTCATTTTTTTGAAATTTTTATCAAAAATCATTTCGTGAGAATAGTTTTTTTTCATATAATCTTTGTGTTTTTATGTAAAAAATGCACTATGTGCCTTGCTTTTTTTAGATTATTTTACATCACATTTACACATTATATACTCTTTAAAGCAGAATCCGACCATTGTATTGTGATTTTTTACCACTGTTAATAATTTATTCATATTTCAGGTATCATCTGCACAATTTTCCTGTATCATCTCTGTACATCTGCATGCTGCATGTATCCCTTAAGCATATCTTTCCCGATGACATCTCTGTCATATTCTTTTCCAGAACATTTCTTGCTGCATTCTCCATCATCAGTTCAAATGTAACGCCATCGGCATATTCTGTATTAACTATTGTTATATCATTCTGTGCACATATGTACTGCACTTTTCCCACATAATTATAATCAACATCAAGGAATGCATGCACACCCTCTGTAAGCTCACCAAGTCTGCAGACGGACAGTGCTTCCTTGGCAGCATTAGTATACGCTCTTATAAGCCCGCCTGTTCCAAGCAGAACACCTCCAAAATATCTTGTCACAACACACAGACAGTTTCCGCATTCATTTCCCGTAATTACTTCCAGTATCGGCTTACCTGCTGTGCCTGACGGCTCACCATCATCTGAAAATCTCTGTATCTCGCTCTTGCCTCCTAAAACATATGCATAACAGTTATGTCGTGCATCCCAATATTTCTTTCTAAGCTGTTCTATTATTTTCACTGCCATATCTTCATCTTCAATATGATAAATGTTAGCTATAAATCTTGATTTCTTATCTGTAAATTCACCTGTTCCACCTGATATTATCTTCTTCATTATCTGATTCCTTCTTATATATGTATATTTAGTTATTATACAGCCTTATTGATTGCCTGTCATACCTTTTTATGTTATAATATCATGACTTTATTAAGGAGGACAATATATGAATTATGGTGGTAAAGGCATAAAACAAAAGAAAAGACTGCTTAATTCAGCTACTACCAAGCTGGGCACCAAATTAGGTATATTTTTCATAAAACTGGCTTTAGTTGCTGCTATAGCTGTTGTTGTTTCCGGCTCATGCCTTGTATTAGGTTCCTTTCAGGGAATTATAGAGAATGCCCCTGACATTGCATCTGTCAATGTTTCGCCTGAAGGCTTTGCAACTAAGATATATGATTCAGATGAGAATGAAATACAGACACTTTCTTCTGCCGGAGCTAACAGGACATATGTAACAATTGACCAGATTCCTAAAGATTTGCAGCATGCATTTATAGCTATAGAAGATGAGCGTTTCTATGAGCATAATGGTATCGATATGAGAGGTATCTTACGAGCTGCTTCAATTACACTTTCATCAGGTGAGATGTCACAGGGTGCAAGTACAATAACACAGCAGCTTCTAAAGAATAATGTTTTTAATGCTTTTAACGAATCTACAATTGAAAAGATTAAGCGAAAGGTTCAGGAACAATATCTGGCTATAAAGCTTGAGACAGTAATGTCTAAAGATTCCATTCTTGAGAATTATCTTAATACCATTAACCTTGGTAACGGATATTATGGTGTACAGGCTGCTGCCAGAGGATATTTTAACAAGGATGTATCAGAGCTTTCTATCAGTGAATGTGCTGTAATTGCATCCATCACTAAAAGTCCTACAGGTCTTAATCCAATAAGGCATGCCGACAGAAACAAAGACCGGCAGAGTCAGGTCCTTCTCAATATGAAAGAGCAGGAATATATATCCCAGGAAGAATATGATGAAGCGGTTTCCGATGATGTCTATGCAAGACTTGAAGGGATTGAACTTGCCGGAACATCAACTACAACTTATTCATATTTTGTTGATGAACTTATCAATCAGCTTACTTCTGACCTTATGTCACAGAAGGGATATACAGAAGCACAGGCTACAAGCCTTATATATCGTGGCGGACTTCAGGTTTATTCAACTCAGGACACAATGATGCAGCAAGTTGCTGACGATGTTATCAATGATCTTGGCAACTACAATGATAATACACATTTTTCTATCAATTATGCTTTAACAATAAAGCAGACTGATGGATCATTTTCATATTATTCACACAATTCAATGGCTAACTGGTACACAAAGACTCTTGGAGATACCAGTTTCAGTCTTACGATGACCGATGAAGATGCTGCTAGAAGTTATGTTGAAGCATATAAACAGGAGCTCCTTAAAGAGGGTGGTGAAATATATGCTGAGACACTTACATTTACAATACAGCCCCAGATATCATTTACTGTAATGGATCAGACCAACGGACATGTTAAAGTTATGGTTGGCGGACGCGGTGATAAAACTCTTAACCGAAGCTTAAACCGTGCTTCTAATGACATTGCAAGACAGCCGGGTTCAAGTATTAAGCCACTTGCTGTATACGGTCCCGCCCTTGATACAGGGACATATTCTCTGGCATCTGCCATTGATGATGCTCCTTATTATTATTCAGGAACTGATGCAAAGCTTGTTACTAACTTTACAAAAGGTGAATACAGAGGTCTGATGACATTAAGAGAAGCTCTTACTGTTTCACAGAATGTACCTGCTGTTAAGATTCTTTCAAAGCTTACGCCCCAGGTTGGTTATAATTACCTTGAGAAATTCGGTATTTCAACGCTGGTTTCTCCTAAAAATGCAATCAACGGTGCACACGATGTTGTACAATCACTTGCACTTGGCGGTATGACACGAGGTGTTTCCAATATTGACATGTGTTCCGCTTATGCAGCCATTGCTAATAAAGGAACTTACACAAAGCCTATTTACTACACAAAAGTGCTTGATTCAGAAGGCAACATTATTATCGATAATTCTGTACCTGAAACGCATAAGGTACTTAATGAGAATTCTGACTGGCTTCTTATTCAGGGATTACGCTCTGTTGCTACTGACGGTACTGCACGTACAGCCAACTTTTCAAGCCAGCCTGTAGCAGGTAAGACAGGTACAACACAGTTCGACAGCGACAGATGGTTCTGTGGCTTCACTCCATATTACACAGCCGTAATATGGGCAGGCTATGATGATAACTCCAAAGAGCTTGGAAATGTTGTCAACCACAATGTTATATGGCGTACAATTATGCAGACAATTCATGAAAATCTTAATCTTCCAACTGGAAGTTATGAACAGCCATCTGGTATTGTAGAGGCGGCTGTATGCTCTAAGTCAGGGCTTCTTCCTGTTGAGGGCTTATGTGACCAGGACCCTGAAGGAAACTGTGTTATAACAGAATATTTCACTGAAGACACAGTTCCTACTGAATACTGTACAACACATGTTAATGTTTCAATATGTAATGAATCCGGAGATATTGCTACTTCCGGTTGTCCAAGTGTTACAACTAAGATTATGAGAAAGAAATCTTCTGCTGATAAGCTTGGCGAGGATAAAGACGGTTCTGAATTCAAGACATGGGATGCTGATATCTCAATTACAGATACTGAGTTATCTAAGTTATGCACTATTCACAGTGCAACAACCAAGCCTTCCAAGGTTACACCCGGAACAGGCAGCAACAAAAACAATTCTAAAGAAACAACTGCTGCCTCAACAGAGACATCTGGTAAAACTAATTCATCTGACAAACGGCCTTAATCATTAAAAAAGGATAGTGGTTCAATTTAAGCGAACCACTATCCTTTTATTTTATTCTTTCTTCATCCTAGGTTCAAATATAAGTGATGCAATAAATCCAAATATAAGTGCTGCTGATACTCCGACTGCACATGAAGTAAATCCTCCTGTAAACAATCCTAAAAATCCCTGCTCATCTATTGCTTTCTTCATGCCCTTCCATAAGACATTGCCAAATCCTGTAAGCGGAACTGTTGCTCCCGCTCCTGCAAATTTAACAAAAGGCTCATATATTCCAACTGCTCCAAGTACAACTCCTGTTGTTACAAGAATGACCATTATCCTTCCCGGCATAAGCTTTGTCTTTTCCATAAGAATCTGCGTAAGAACACATATTAACCCCCCACATACAAATGCTTTAACAAAATCCATGGCTTTAACTCTCCTTTCCTTCAAGAATTACACCATGGGCTATGCCCGGCACACTTTTTCCTTCATTGTAACTTACGGTAGATAACAAAGCTCCTGTAGGAACAAAAAGAACTCTTTTATATTCTCCTCTTATAAGCCTGTCCATAATACAGCTTCCAAGAACAACTGCACTGCAGCCACAGCCGCTTCCGCCTGAACACTTAGTTTCCCCTTCGTATATAAGCATTCCACAATCATACAGCTTATCAGCAATATCAATACCTTTTTCTTTTAGAAGCTCAGACAATATCCTGTTGCCAATCTCTCCTAAGTCGCCTGTAAATATTGCATCGTAATAGTCCTTATCAACATCAAGATCTTTGAAATTAGCTTCTATAAGCTCTGCTGCTGCTGGAGCCATACATGCTCCCATATTCATTGAATCCTTAACGCCGTAATCAACAATCTTTCCCGTTGTAATACCCTTTATGAGAACACATTTTTTCTTATCCAGAGGCTTATCGCCGACGATATACGCCCCTGCTCCTGTAACTGTCCATGTAGATGCAACTGGTCTCTGATTTCCATACTCGAGCGGATAACGGAACTGCTTTTCAGCACTTGCAAAATGGCTTGACGCGATGGCAATTACATTTTGCGCATATCCGGCATTAACACACATTGCACCAAGTGATAATGCCTCGCCCATCGTTGAACATGCTCCGTACAAACCAAACATCGGTATTTCATATCTCATAAGACCGAAAGATGTTGCTATAAGCTGTCCAAGAAGGTCTCCGGCATAGATATAATCTATGTCTGACGCAGCCATGCCGCTTTTAATAAGCAGCTTGTCAACCGCCATCTCCTGAATGTGGCTCTCAGCCTCCTCCCAGCTTTTCTTTCCAAACATATCATCTTCTACTGCCACATCAAACATTTCACCAAGCGGACCATCAGCCTCTTTCTTTCCAACCACTGTCGCTGTGCATCTCACATATACATCTTTGTCAAATAACAGACTCTGTTTTCCAGTCATAATCCTCGTTTCCGCACATACTCATGTGCCATTAGTCTTTATAAGTAGTCTGTCCAAAAATGTATTAATTATGTATTATTTTCGTATTATGTCAAGCGTATGTGCAGCAGCACCAAGCAGATCAGCTCTTTCACAGGTTGCAAGATGATACCTGTAAAACATCTCGTATTCCTCCTCGTCAAGCTGATTCACAAACTGTCTTATGTAATTAGCCGGTCCATCCGGTGTCACAATCTTCACACGTTCACATCCTGCTGCTTCATTAACTCTTGTAATATCTTCAAGTCGCACATAATCATACAGATCCTGCTCTGAAGATATCGTGTGGAAATCCTCTGTCAGCCTGCCCTGTTCCATACACTCCTTAATATGTCTTTCCTTAAATGCATATGTAATTACACCATACTCGTTCATAACATAAGCGACAAGAATAAAGCCACCTTTCCTTGTAATACGGGCCGCCTCCTTTAATGCCTTAACCTTATCCTCCTGTCCGAACAGATGATACATCGGCCCGAACAGCAGGGTTATGTCAAACGTTTCATCCTCGAAACGCTTTAACTTAAGTGCATTGCCCTGATAAGCCTTAACTGATGAATTCTTAGATTTCAATATTCCAAGATTGTGCTTTACCAGTTCAACTGCAGTTACATCAAAGCCTTCCTCAGCCAGTGCAACGCTGTATCTGCCTGTCCCGGCACCTATATCCATAATCTTTATATTCTCTCTGCCTTCTCTCTTTAATTCTTCAATACACTCATGTATATAATGAATCGATGTACGGAATTCAATCTGTCCGTGTCTTGAAGTCAGTCTTTTTTCTTCATTAAATTTATTATAATAATCTTCTAAAAAAGTTCCCATATTATCCTCGTATCCTGCGCATTTCTTTAAAACAGTTCCTATGATTCTACCATACAGATGTTTCTTAATCAAGAATCACAGTACATGTATAAGCTTTAAAGCCAGATATATAAGTCCTGCACACCAGCTAAAAAATATTCCATATAGAATAACAGGACCGGCAATCGTGAATATCTTGCAGCCAATACCGAACACCCGTCCCTCCTTCTTATACTCAATCGCAGGTGCAGCAACGCTGTTTGCAAATCCTGTAATCGGAACAAGACTTCCTGCTCCGCCAAATGTGGTTATAGACGGATAAATATTAAGTCCGGTAAGAATTACACTTAAAAATACCAGTATCAGTGTTGTGTAAGATGCTGCATCCGTGTCAGGCACTTTCATCCACTTGCATACATTTAAAATAATCTGTCCTGCAACACATATACAGCCACCAACAATGAATGCCTTAAAGCATTTTGCCACACAGCTTCCTTTAGGCGTAACATTTTTTACATAAGCATTATAGCTTTCATTTCTTTTTTCAATATCAGCTTTGGTACCGCTTTCAGAATTAATATCGTGCATAAATCCTCCCTTTTTGCAATGCAAAATCAATACATATATAAGTAATATACAAGCTGTCCTAGTGCTTTTCCTGCCGCTGTCGCCGCCACAATAAAACCAAGACCGGTGCCTGCCTTTGCCCTGTGAACGAATATAGGTAATGCTTTGACTGTCTCTGCAAGGCTTATTAAAAATGTGCCTATAAATATCCCGGATATCAACCCGAATATAATACAGCCCGTCATTCCTATTCTAACCGTGATTCCAAGAACATATACAGCATTAGCTGCCGTCGCACCGATTATTATACATTCCTCATACAGAGACACATGTCTGCTCGTCCCGCTGACATCAGCATATCTGTTAATAACACCAACGCTGGTTATAAGTGCAAAAAGTCCTGCAGCAGTAAACACTCCCGACATAGCCCCTATAAAAATAATAACCGCTATCATTTTCCACCTTCCCTGTCAATAACAGATTCTGATATATCTTTGTCATATTTATCCATTTCAACCTCAAGCGGTGTTGGTGCTTTTGACAGCTTTTGTCCTGCAAAATGATCATAAAATATAACAATTCCAATAAACAATCCCACAGCATAGGCAATCTCCATTGCATTTGTTGCCTTATATGCAGATGCTCCAAGAAGCTCGTACACCCGGTCAAATATATCCGTCGTACTTACGTCATTGTTGTACGCAATAATTCCATATCCGCTTCCAACCATTGTTATAAAACATATAACAGCTACCTTAATCCAATGCACTGTGCCTTCCTTCTCCGGTTTCTTGTACTCAACAACAAAATCACATTCCCCAAGACATTCAATATCTGCATCCGGATACTCCTTCTGAATAATGCCCACAACATCAAGTGCATCAAGCACCTTCCTGTCATACTTGCCCAGCGTAAACTCCACAAGCGTTATATGTCCGATTTTTTCAATCATATCCTTATCACTGCAATAAACAGTCATCACATCCCCTATATCAACCTTCGGTTTCTTAACATATCTCTGCTGGTCAATCTTCAAATAAATCTTCTCTGACATAACAACTCCCTCCACACTCTAGTATTGTACATGCCCGCAGAATTATTCATGAAGCTTTTATTTCTGCAACAGCCTGCCCTAGCCCACCGCACTCCATACCGGCACAAAACAGTCCCATCACTGTTTTCATTCAGCATAAAACTACGCCGCTGTGTCCGTCTATGGCATATGTCCGAATATTTCGAATCGTGTGGGAGTTAATGCCGCTGTCTGTAAAAGGGCGGTGTGGATAAACTCGTTCAAGCGAAGCGCGTTTGTTTATCCACACCGTAATAAACTATACAGATGGCGGCATTTACTCCCACTAGATGAAGAAATCCTGAGGGCATATGCCATAGACGGACACAGCGGCGGGATCGTTAATATATGAATGAATCCTTCACGCAAACAGCCGCTTGCGCATGCCACTTAAAATCTTCTTCTCCATCCGCGACACCTGCACCTGCGATATTCCGAACTCCTTAGCAACCTGCATCTGTGTGTAATCATCATAATAACGCATTCTGATAAGCTCTTTTTCACGCTGTGAAAGTGTTTCCATAAGCTGTGCAAGTGCCACTTTACTTGATGCAGTTTCCCCAATGTCTGCCTTGTCTTCTAACTTGTCCATCAGCATGACCTCACTTCCATCACCCTGATAGATTGTCTTATATATTGATTCAACCTCCATTGATGCAGACATTGACAATGTTATGTCTTCAACTGACAACTCACAGGCAGCTGCTATCTGTTCTACTGTCGGTTCACAGCCTAACGTGTCACGGAGCTGTCCCGCCGCTCTCATGCTTTTTACTGCATTTTCTTTGATAGAACGACTTACCTTTACCATTCCGTCATCCCGCAGGAATCTTCTTATCTCACCTGTTATCATAGGAACTGCATATGTTGAAAATGCAACATCCATATCCAGATTGAAATTATCAATTGCCTTTATAAGCCCTATACAGCCTATCTGAAACAGATCCTCCTGTTCTGTTCCTCTCCCCTTAAATCTTTTAATTATGTTCCATATAAGCCCAAGATTATCTGTTACCAGCTTCTCTCTAGCCTCTTTGTCATTATTGTGTGCTTTAGCGATCAATTCCCTGGTACAATCCTTAGTCTGATCCATAGCATCACATCCTATCAATTACTCCCCTATTTTCTTTCTCATAAGAACTGTTGTTCCTTTGCCCGGTGCCGACGCAACTCTTAAATCATCCATGAATGCCTCCATAAACGAAAATCCCATTCCTGAACGTTCCTGTTCAGGCTTGGTTGTATACAGAGGTTCCATTGCTTTTGCAACATTTTCCATGCCAAGACCGTCATCGTGCACTTCTATTATTACCTGATTCTGTATGCCCTTTAATCTCATTCTTACTTTTCCCGGACCATTATCATAGCCATGGACTATTGCGTTAGTTACTGCCTCGGAAACTGCTGTTTTTATGTCCTGCAATTCTTCGATTGTTGGATCTAAATATGTAACAAAGGCTGCCGCAACAACCCTTGCAAATGCTTCATTTTCCGACCTGGCTTCAAATAATAATTCAACATTGTTATTCTCCATCATACTTATGCCTCCTGTCCTTTAAGCTCATATATGTTAACTATCTTATGAAGTCCTGATATAAGAAGTATCCTCTTAACACTTTCACGGACTCCCACGATTGTTATGTCACCTTTATCCATAACCTTCTTGTAGCGCCCCATAATAAGTCCTATTCCTGCACTGTCCATAAAATCCACTTTAGTAAAATCAAATACTATATGAGTTACGCCTCTTTTATCTATTACATCATCTATAACCTGACGCATCTCTTCTGCCAGATGATGGTCAAGTTCTGCATTCATTCGTATCATAAGCTTGTCATCATTAACCATGTATATATAATCCATATGCTGGATTTCATCCTGCTCATCCGCTGTATTAACCTGTTTTGACATAATAATCTCCTCTTTCCTCTCTGCTTTTACACTTCACTAATTCTGCAACAAAGCCCCCGGCAAAGAATTATCTTTGCCGGGGGCTTATCTTTTAGTACCTCATCAATGTGAATTAACGTAATCGCTGGCTTCTTTGTAATATCCGCTAGTCGAATAATCATCCACAATATACTTATAGTATTTCTTTGCATCATCAGTCTTTGCTAATGCTACATATGACTTAGCTGCATAATAAGCTGAATCTGCACTGTTATTACATTTGTATGCTTTGACAAGATTATCTGCCGCAACTTCATAGTTGGACTTGTAATACTCTGTCATTCCTGTGTTATAGAAGGTCTGTGCTGCTGCCGGAAGTGTCGCCGTTGCTATTGTATTATATAAAGTCTTTGCTGACTCACTTGGAAGTGCACTGACATCTATATCAACAAGCTTATTCGCAGCATCATCAGGCTTATTTGCAATATAATCACTTGCTGCCTCTATTACTGATACCAAAAGCTTGTTGCTTCCCTCTGTTCCATTAACAACGCCAAGCTGCTGCTCAAGTGCATCCTTCTGCGCCTTAACCTCTTCAAGTTCTTTCTGCATAGAATTCAGTTCCACATTACCAGAAGATAACTGCTCACTATACTCCTGAAGACTTTTCTTATAATCCTGTGTAAGTCCCTTATTCCTTGCCGGAACAATAAGAAACCATATTAATGCTGCACCTATTACAACACCTGCCAATACATTTATTATTGTTATTGCACCATTACTTGGTTCTTTATATGACGATCTTGGAAGAATAACATCGTTGCCGCTTAACGGTTTCTTATCAATATCCTTTTCCTTTCTCTTAGGAAGGAAAGAGCCTGATGTTTCCGCTTTCTTTGCTGCATTTCTTTCTGCTATCTCTTTCTGATAAATATGTGCAAGTGTATTATTCTTATCTATTGCAAGAACAGCGTTAAGCATCTTTTTTGCTCTTGAAAGCTCGTCCTGCTTAATATATATAAGTGCAAGCAGAAGATGTGCCTTAATAAGCTGTGGATTATTGGCAACTACCTTCTTGAGCTGTATTACAGCCATATCAAGATTGCCTTCCTTGGCATATTTCAAAGAAAGATTATATTTACGGATAGTACCTGTAATCATCTCAAATCTGTTCTGGTTAGTCTGTATCTTCTTAATATAGTGTCCTGCAATATTGCCTTCAGGTGTAAAATTCTTACTTACGACCCACTGGCTTAACGCCTCAACTACATCCCCCATCTCACAGTAAACAAGACCTAACAGATTTCTTGCATTGGTATTGTACTTGTTAATCATAAGGCTTATCTTAAGAGATTCAACTGCACCGGTTAAATCTCTCACTCTTGCTTTATATAGTCCTGCATTATAATATGCATCTGATACTCTGGCTGTCTTCTTATATATTCTTACATTCTCTCCACATTGTGGACATGTATCACCATCTGTAAGGAAGCTTCCACATTTATAACATCTCATATGTCCACCCCTCACTACTTATCTGTATTCTTTCCGCTAAGTATCTGTGATATCAGATCTGTGATATCCGGTACATCATTGTTATATATTGCGTCCTCAGCATCTTCTACTTCAAGACTTGGCTGAAACTTCTGTATCTCTTCATCAAAATTAATCATGATTATTTTCCTTTCCTTCCAATGCACGGTCCACATCACCAACTAAATAAAGCGACCCCGTTGCAAACATCAGTCTGTTATCCCATTTTTTCATAGCTTCTTCAACACTCTCAAATACATATACCGGTGTATCCTTAATATGTGCTTCAAATGTTTCCTTTATTATATCAGCTGGAAGCTTTCTGACACCGCCCGTTATTGTAACATATATCTGTCTGAAATGCTTACAGCTGCATAGTATCTTAATCATTCTGTCATAATTCTTGTCACTTACTACTGAAAAAAGTAATGTTGCCTTATCAAGCCGACTGTTTTCATAAAGACTGTTTACTGAATCTACAAAGCTTTGAATCCCTTGTGGATTGTGCGCTCCGTCAACATACAGATTGTCTCTTAACAGTTCCATTCTTCCTGCCCAGTGTGTATCGTACATTGCCATACTGACTGCTTTATTGTCAAGCTTAATCATCCCCCTGTCACACAGATTAGCACATACCGTAAGTGCAATACTTGCATTTTCCATCTGATACAACGCATTTGTACTTAACCGGAAGCAATCATTCTTATAATACTCATTATGAATTAAAAAATCAATATACCCGTATGTATTTTGTATCAGTTCAAATGTATTGTCGTCAACCACATGACAGTCGCATCCAAAGTCTGCTGCACGCTTTCTTATCACATCAGCAGCTTCTTTCACTATGCCGCTGCTCACAACCGGTATTCCCGGTTTAATTATCCCCGCTTTTTCATTTGCAATCTTTTCTATTGTATCACCAAGAATTGCAGTATGTTCAAGCGATATTGTTGTTATTACTGAGACAACCGGATTATCAACTGCATTAGTTGCATCCAGTTTTCCGCCAAGACCCGTTTCCATAACAACATAATCCACATCATGCTTACTGTAATAATACATTGCCATGCCAAAAAGATAATCAAAATACGCAAGCTCCTGTGTCCTGTGTTCTTCCACATACCAGTATGCTTCTTCAAAATCCTCTTGTGAAATCATTATTCCATTGATTCTTATACGTTCTGTTATATCATCAAGATGAGGAGATGTAAAAAGTCCTGTCTTATAACCATTATGCTGTAAAATTCCTGCAATATAAGCACACACCGATCCTTTTCCATTAGTACCGGCAACATGTATTATTTTTAATGACTTCTCTGGATTATTCATATCATGTAATAACTGTCTGCCTCTTTCTAATCCTGTAGATGATGCAAACTGACTTATACTGTCAAGACTATTCACAATCTCATTATACATGTCTCATCTTTTCCTTTCCGGATGTCACATACTTTGTATAGAAATAATATGTCTGTCCTCATATGTGATAACAGCTGTGTATTTTCCACCAGTATATGCCCTTATCACATTATTATCCCCTACTGCCAGCATAGAAGCCGAATCATGTGCCTCTTTTAAAGTTTCTTCAATATATCGTAACTCTTCCCTGCTAAATATACTCACAGCAGACTCAAATACTTCATCATCAAATGAATATTTGAAGAAAAAGGCTGTCCATTTTATCTTAAGTTCCTTTGCTCTTTTTTTGGTCTCTTCATCTGCCGTTTTCTGTACAGATTCAAGATATATCTTTCTCTCCTCTGCCTTCTCACATGCAAGTTTTAATTCTTTCTCTGTCTCCTGAAGTCTTTTTTTCTTCCTGTCACTATCATCAAGACTTCTGTCCATTTCCCTCTTTGTATCATTAACCTGTGCATAATATCGTTTTGATTCATCTTCTGTCTTTCTGTTATTAATATAATCATCTTTGACATCTTCAAGTTTTGCAAAATCATTTTGTGCAATATTAAGCCTGTCCATGGCAGCATCATATTTCTTCTGTGCTTCAGTCATCCTGTCTGTCTTTACAGAAACATCCTTTTCACATTTTTCTAATTCCTTGCGTGCCTTTTCAACCTGATTACACATAACACGGTATTCTCTGTCCTTATCATCAGCGGCTTTCTTTTTGTCCGCAGCAATATAAGACGGCATAAGGTCTGATGGTGCATAAAACTTGATATCATTTGCATGGCTTACCTTCCATATGTATCCCGCCGCCTGAAGTTTTGATATTCTTGTCATATTTCTGACTGCCTGATACATTGTCTTTACCTGCGCCTCTGTCGACCAGAATGCATCTTCCCCAAGAAGTCTTATTGCAGCTTCAAGCTTTGTCGTACTTCTCTGTCTGCCGAGTACATCTATAATTCCCTCGCCATTGAATTTCTCTGGCATAAGACTTTTTTGAACCTCACGTTTAGTCTCCATTGAAGCAACCCCTAATTTTCTTCCAACCTGTTCAGCATATGACTTTTTCTGGACAGCTGTAAGATTACGTATCTGGTTCATAATATTATTTAAAAATGCATTGTTATATCTTATGCTTATTTCTTCTATTTTATGAGCGGGTGACATATATTTATTAATTCCGTATGCAGATGCCGCCTCATCAATAATGTATCTGGACATCTGCTCTTTTACTTCCTTATCCTTCATGTCTCCTTCAATTTCAGGACACATCACTTCAAGCCGCTCATATAACATTTTCTCAAGTTTTTCCCTGTTTAACGCCTTATAGCGAAGACAGTCTTCCCGTACGAGATCTGATACTTTTTTTACCTCATAATCAATCGAATTCTTTATTCCTATACTCTGTGTAAATGAATTGGCAACATCTGCAAGCACATTAACCAGCCTGTATCCGGTCTCTTTAACCGCATTAGATATATTAACATTGTCAATAAGCGCTATCTGCATTCGCAGCTCATCTTCACTGATTCTGCTTATCTCTGATATTATATCTGACATATCTGCCTCCTCTTCTGACTGCTACATAAGCCAGCAGTCTGAATTGTACCATAAGAACAAAAGATATATTTCGATTGCAATAAGAACCGCCATAATAATGTATCTTACAGCCTTATTACATCTTGTAAGTATGTCATACACTCCCACAAATGCAACATATGTTCCTGCCGTAAATCTGCATGTACTCATAACATGTGATGTCAATGGCACAAGAAGTGATATAATCCCGAACACTGCCATTGAGTAATATTTTCTGTAAAACATATATCCATAAAGTATCAGTATTGCAATACAGAACCACCCCATATATGTATATCTTGGCTCAATCTGTCCTGTACATGCCTTCCACAACACGCCTATAATCGGGAAATACTCATCCTCTCTCCATGCAATCTGGACATTCTTATATGCCCATGCATCACCACAGAAGAAATTAAGAAATGCCATATATGCAAATGCACCGAGCGGGCACACAAGCACTGACAGTATCTTCTTGGGTGCTTTAAGCATATCCATTACAAATGTCTTAACCCTGCCAAAGCTTATCTTAGTTCCTTCCATGTCAATATATAGCTGTACAACCAGTGCAAATACAAGTATACAGCCTACAATTCTTGTTCCACTTGAGCATGCTGCCATAATTCCTGCTGCCATGTATTTCTTCTCAAAAAGGAAATAGAAAAAAAGTACAATGAACATTATAAACATCGCTTCCGTATATACAGAACTGCAATAGAAGGTGTAAGGTGCCATAAATAAAAGCACTGGCATAATCATAGTATATTCTTCTTTAATAGAAGTCTGCTTCTTAAGACCTTTAACAGCAAAGAATGCTGCAATAATTATGCATATATTAGATACTATCATTCCAATAACATAAGTGTTAATAAGCCCACCTGTCACTGCCTTTAATGCTGCACACACGATAACATATAATGGGAAGAACGCCCAGTTAGCCTGTGGATCAATATCCGTAGGGTGTGTATAACCATGATTGATTATATAAGCATATTTCTTTGCATCCCACTCGTTCATAAGAAACAGAAATGATCTGTGTGTCCCCATAATTCCATTATACACAGGAACCATGATAAGCATAATCAGTCTTGATATCGCAAATATAATCAATATCTTTAACAGAAGCCTGCAATTCTCATTATTTTTTAGTCTGTTCATCTAATGCCTCATTTCAATAATATACGGATTATATGATATATAGCTGCCGGGATTGTACTTATTACAGGTACTACAAACATTGCAGCCACAACTATTGCAAACAATCCAATATATATATACTGTGCACAGTACTTAGCCCATACAGGAACATTTATAGTTCTCTTATAATTAATCACAAGGCATAACACAGTTATTAACAATGTCACAAGTGTAATAAGCAGTCCTGCATTTCTGCCCTTTGGCACAAATGTAAACACTAATGTATTCTCGCCTTCGTGAACCTGTACACCTGTAAACAGCCCTGCTATCTCTTTAGTCTTAACTGTCTTTCCATCAAGTGTCACGGTCCAGTTAGCGCTCTTAATAACCGGTATCAGGGCATAATCCTTAGTTCCATCACTGTTTATCTTAACTGTAAGCGTATTATTAGTATATGAAACATCTGTCTGCTTATCTGCGAAATCCTCACAGAGCTTATCCATCTTCTCCATATTAAGAAGTCCGATAGTCATCTTACTCTGGTTCATATATTTAGGCTTATCATATTCAATCTTAATCTGAACATTTTCATCTTCAAATATGCCAAGATAAAGAAGATTATTATTATAATCCGTAAAATATGCTGTATTATTAACATCTCCAAGTGTAGGTACAACAACTGCCTCACCATTCACATATACATGTATGCTGCTCTCAAGTTTAGATGCATTAGCATCCGCATTAGGCTTCTTCACATCTGCAATATTCATATATATAGCACTTCTGCTTCCGACATTAATAGTCATGGACTTAATATTGCCAGCAGTCTCTGCCTGTGGATATATTCTTGTTACAAATGTTTCTTTATCTCCAGTCATTGCTTTATACATTCTGTTATGGTATGTAATCCAGTCAACATTAGTCATATCAAGCTTGCTGAAGCTGCTGTCAACACAGAATCCAAATGGCAGGTTATAATTAGTGCTGTAAAGGCTGTAATCGCCTTCCTTCTTCTCTAATGTATATAAAGCACTGTCAAGTTCATTGATATTAACTGCTTGTGTAACATGCAGCACTGCATTACTGAATACTGTTCCACCTGAATCTAACAGCCACAGGAAATACTTAGAATATCCCCATCTCTTGGCATAACTTTGTGTATCGTCCTCTAAAGCTGCTGTAAAGCTTGATAATGCTCCTCTTCTCAATATAAGAGGATAATTGGCATTAAGACTGATATCAGGATTTACTATTCTGTCTGTAGCAGACTCTTCTATATCAAGGCTGTCTGCCGCATCATTGGCATACTGCACATAATCACCAATCTGATAATCTTCATATGTATAAAACTTAGGAGGTCCTATAAGAGCATATGCACCGATAAACAATTCAAGTGCAATAACAAGGATAACTGATTTGCAGTTAAATTCTTTCTTTCTTATGAGCATAAACATATACACTGCAAACATTATTGCAAATATCATTATAAAAAATGCCATTGCAAGCATTTCATTGTTTATTGGTAATATGTTATAAATCATAACATATACTGCACCAATTACCGCTACTATCGCTGTCTGCCTGCGATAAAACGCACCCTTTAATGGTATATCTGCAAACATCTTCTCAGCCATTCCTGCAGCAATACAGATAAGTGTGAACGATATCAGATATCCGTTTCTTAATGTATATCCGTTATATGAGCCAAAATGCCACATAAGGTTAGTAGCCTCCATAAGCACCGGACCTAATGCAACAACAAGCATAGCTACAGAATATATAAGCTGTTTTCTGTCTGACTTATATATTTTTATCCCCATGATAATAACTGCTATAACGAATGCAAGTCCATAAAGCATCATCCAGCGCTGCAGTGCTGCCATTGCACCATCTGTAACGATTGAACTTGTTATCCAGCCTGCATACTGTGATAAAAGCCCCTTAGACGCACCACCTCTCTGTGATGAAGAAAGCTGTGCAAATACAGGAACAAGCACGAATGCTGAAAGTCCGATACCTGCAATTGTGCCTATACCGACATTCCATGCAGTTTCCTTCCACTGCTTTCTCTCCTGCATAACTACCATTCTTATTCCACAGATAAGGAATATGTATATAAGTGACATTGCACTTAAGTAATAATTAATTATGAAGCACAACGCAATCATGCATATATATAACATTTTCTTTCCTGTCTCAAGCATTCTGTCATATGCCATTATAAGAATAGGGAAAAATGCAACTATATCCATCCATGGTGTAAAGCATGAACCATAGAGAATTACATAACCACAAAAGGCATACATGCATGAAAACATAACCTTTAATCCATACACAAGATTATTGTATTTCTTATTAATAAGCGCATACATTGCAACTGACATGAATATCATCTTAACAAGTGTAATTATTGATATGCTCTCTAATATGTAACTTCTTGGAACAAAATATAATAAAAGATTAAACGGTGTAATCATTGAAAATGCTGATATACTCATTGACACATTTGTTCCAAGACCTGTATACCAGTCAAACCATATTGATGCCTTACCATGCATGAAATCCCACAGATGTGCATAAAGCGGTGCTACCTGCTGCATGTTGTCAAAATAATCTATTCTGCTGCTTCCAAAAGGCCATATACCTTTAAGTATAAGTATTACAATCATAACCAGACCTGTTATTATACCAGGTACTGCGTATGGCCTGATCTTTTTTAATAATGATTTAAATCCCGATTTCTTCATATAATTCTACCTTTCTATACATTTACACATATTCTGTCATCTTTGGATTTAAGTTTCCGCCTGACCTTTATCAAGGCTTATACTGTAAAGAGTATATTCTGCATTGTCAGCATGAAACTTCACTGTAAGAAGCTCATCACCGCTGACATATCCTATCTTTAGCTTCGTTGTTCCCTTGCTGTCTATATTTCCAATCAGCTTATCATTCACATATACTTCAATTCCTTTATCACCAACGGCTGTTGTATCATATTCCGTAATATCACATACAAGATATATATTATCAGATGATTCCTCCGGAATATAGTATATATATGAATCTTTGTCTGTATTCTTCGTTCCTTCATATCTCTTTGTTTTCTGCCAGCCCTGACCTTTACGGCTGCAGACATTGCTTTGTTCTTTACCATTACGGTCTTTATGTTCTGTACATATCTCTTTCGTTCCAAATGTATATTTCAGATTACCATAACCCGGCCAGTCTGTAAGCTCATGTGTCAGATAGTACATTCGGTATTCTGTTCCAACCTTAGGATTCTTTCCCCACCATAATACTAATATATAAAAAACAACAAGTACCGCACATGCTGTGTACAGCAATACTCTTGCTATATTCTTTCTCATACAGACCTCCATTTTTATACTTCTACAATCATATAATATAAATCATTTTTCGCAATCTGCCAAGTAAAAAAAGGTTCTACAGACATATTGTCTGCAGAACCTTACAATTAAATCATATTATAAGACAATTATTACATTAAAGCCTGTAATTAGCAAACTCCCTGAGCAAGCATAGCGTCAACAACCTTCTCGAAACCAGCGATATTAGCACCAGCAACATAGTCTGTCTTTCCACCAACTGTCATATCATATCTCTTAGCAGCATCTGAAATGTTAGCGTAGATTGTTTCCATGATTCCCT